>Ga0187857_10002483_pt1 | contig 16453 bp, 22 predicted proteins | sample June2016WEW_8_10_FD_132984 | JGI IMG/M metagenome (GOLD analysis project Ga0187857, IMG submission 132984) | Peatland microbial communities from SPRUCE experiment site at the Marcell Experimental Forest, Minnesota, USA - June2016WEW_8_100 | ecosystem: Environmental > Terrestrial > Soil >...
CGCAATCGCCTGGCCCATGGCAAACGACCCTCCGTTTGCCACCTTGAATCATGTCGCAGCCGATTTGTGAATCCCCGTGAGAGTCAGGCACTCAGAGGGTTGGTATAAGCGCATGAAAATGGATGAAGTCGGCGTGTATTCCGTAAAGAACGGAAAGATCGTGGCTGAGCGCTTCTGTTATCTACAGGCATAAGCGCCGTCCAACGCTTCCCCGCTCGTCCACGTTTATTGGAACGCCGTGATGGGCTTTTATGATTTCAGATGCGGCTATATTTTTCGAGCGCTGCGATTGCGTCCTGCAACAAGGCACGGATTCGCTCCGCCGAGCCAGAATGAACCATGCGGGGATCAAGATAGAAATCCAGCCCAGTCAAATGCTCGCTAAAGATTTTGATCTGCTGGCCTGCCGCGTCGAGCATGCCTTCGACCGCATAGGGAGTAACCTCCCGACTGATTCCCTTCATCGTGATTGGCGGGAGCGCGTGCGCGACCACAATGTCACGCACCAGGGCGAAAGTTTCGTAGCTAACGACGATGTGCCCGGGTTCGGCGATTGATTGCAGACGTGCCGCGAGATTAGCTTCTGCACCGATGATCGTATAATCCATCCTATCGGCGCTACCGAAATTTCCGACATTGCAAAAGCCGGTATTGATGCCAATTCGGACGCGGAAGGGGTGTTCAACGCCCTCGTTCCTCCATTTTGCGTTCAGTTCGGCAAGACGATGCTGCATTTCAGCGGCCATGCGCAGGCAAGCCTTGGCGTCCTCGCCTTCTCCCTTCGATTCAGGATCGCCGAAGAAGATCAAAATGGCGTCGCCGATAAACTTGTCGATTGTGCCACCTGCTTGAGCGCTATGTTGGACATCTCGGTAAAATACTCATTGAGGAGCCGGGTGATTTGCTCAGGCTGCAGGCGTTCTGCGGTTGCCGTAAAGTCCTTGATGTCGGAAAAGAAGATTGTAAGTTTCTTGCGCTCGGTGTTTATCGTTACATCCTTCTGACCGCTAAAGATGCTCTTGTAAACCTGCGGCGAGAGGTAGCGGGATATCTTCATCGATAAAGTGGCGAGGAACTCGTTCGCAGTCTCGAGTTCTCCATTCATGCTCCGAATTGTCGCCGCCTGCCGTTGCTGAACACCGATGAAGGTGATGCCGGTCGCGGCCATGAAGACGAAATAGGCTAGCAGATATTTGAATGAGAATAGGTTGTTCGCAAATGCTTGACTGATCGCGATCTCCTGAATGCCCCGGACATCGCCGACTTTCCAGTCTCGTTTTGGGCTCTGCGGATGTGAATTATGACAAGCCACGCAGGCAGCACCCATCACCACTGGCGCAATCAGACGAATGCGGTCGCCCGATAGGGACCATGAAACGTCGTCTAACTTCTGATTCGAATGGCTGCGCAGCGCTGTCAGCGCATTTTTTTCGAAGTCGTCAAGGACGTGCGGCGCGCGATCCTTGAACGGAAAGTCCGACACAAACCGATAGGAGATATTATGCTGTTGCTCGCTGATGACACGTCCAAGTTCAAGCGAAAGGGTCGCCGGGATCGGTATAGCACCTGGGATGGTCTGGTAGTTATGGACAACTTGTGTCGTACTCGGCGAGGCAAGGACTCGACCAACGACATTGCTGGCGTAATAGGAGCGGACACTCGTGACCACGGCGTTCAGATCATTCGCCTGTCGAAGCAACGCCTTCTCAGTCAGGTTTCGTAGGTCCAACCAAACGACAACGGGCAAACCCGCGAGAAGTAGGAACACAAGAACAAAAATTATTAAACCCCCAGAGCTAGCTCTCGCAGAACGGAGTTTCATCGCCTGTTCCTTTCAGACGCCGCAGTTGATCAGGGTTACAGCCTTAGAAAGGTTACGATACTGGGATGACTATTTCGAGGTGTCTTATATTAATTGCCGGGCAAATCATTCTAGCCCATCGCGAATCTTGAATTATGCTTTGATTCACAATGAAAGCGCCAGCCAATGTCCACCTTCGAGTAATTTTCGACCAATCCATGCGGCTTTACCTGGCCGTCCAGGCGAAAAGTCGTGTCATTGACACGAGTTTGCGACTGGAAAGTCGCTGCACCGAAGACTACGGAAATCGCGAATGTGGGTCCAGGTGTAGTCGCTTGACGCACGGTTGTGAACGGCAGAAACGGGTCAAACTCGACACATTCACGATGTCTTCGCAATGTCGGCTTTACATCCCGCTCCAGTCGAATTGATGTACTGCGGACGTTAGAAAGGGTAGAGTCAAACTGGGACGGCTGGTTGGAATCATCCGGCATCGTTCCGTTACGCTCACGAATCTTCAACCGTCAATTCATCAAGCCCAAGGATCCATTCCATGCCGTTTTCAATGTCTCAAGCTTCGCTTTCGAGTTTCGAGATCAGTCTCAATGCGCTGTCGGCCATTCTCGACAAGGCTGCGGCTTATGCGGCCGCCAAGAAAATTGACCCCACAGTGTTTCTTCATACGCGTCTGTTCCCGAACATGTTCGATCTCGCTCGTCAGGTGCAGGTGGCGGCGGATAATGCTAAGAACGGCTCCGCGCGCCTCGCGGGCGTCGATCCGCCCCGCTACGAAGATAATGAGACGACCATCGATCAACTCAAGGCGCGACTGGCAAAAACGGTAGCCTATCTGAAGACGCTTGACCGCAAGGAGATCGACTCGTCTGCCGATCGTGATATCACGTTCCCGCTCGGCCCGACCAATAAGGGTCACATGAAGGGCGACGACTACCTCAACCATTTCCTGCTGCCGAACTTCCATTTCCATGTCACGGCCGCTTATGCGATTCTGCGTCATTACGGTGTCGACCTCGGCAAGAGCGACTATTTGGGTGCGATCCCCATGAAGACGACGTGACGGCGGGCGAGAACGCTGCAGCCGCTTTGCCGTGATGCCGTTCTCTTTCGGGCTGTTGCCAAATGTCGCCTCGTCTCGCAGCTTCAATTCGATGTCGTTCAGCGAGATTCCTGCTGACCTCAGTGAGACGGCATAATTGAAGAACCGATCATTGCCTTCCCCAGGATACTTGCGAGATTGTCGCCACAACTTGGTTGCGTTCTCGAACGCCGCCCAGTCGACTGTTCTCGGCTCTGCTGGCTACAAATGCGAACCAATGGTTCGCATTTGAAACGACCTGCTAGGCTTGCCGGCGCGAAGATCAACTTCATCCGCTCGAGCGTCGAGTATAAATCCTGAATGTGACACGGATCGATGATCTCTGCGCAATGTCCGCTCGTACTACAGCTCCGGAAGTATCGCTGGGACGCGGCGAAGCGCTGCTTCGGGGGCCAAGAGGAGACGTGGTGTGTCGCGAAAACGCTGGGAATGGTTCCGAGGTGAACACGAAGGGCGACCTCGCCCGTTGCTTTTAATTTTTAGTATCAAGCGTCGCGGAGCTGCGCTTCAGTGGTGCTGCAGAACACACGGGCATTTGCAGACCCATCACTTGCATAGCCTCACCGAGCTGCCCGATATAGCCGAATGTGCAATCAGCGAGTCTTCTGCCATTTTGCATAACCACTTTCGGAAACCTTCCGTTGCCCTCTGCTGCGGCATCGACCCATTAATTCGGCTGCTTCCTGCAAACTGATGGTTGCTCCGGCCATTTTTGCTCCTCACGTCGGGCATGGCCCCCGAGCGCAGCCGCCGGTTAAAGCCGTACGTCTTTTAGGCTCCTGAAGTCGGTCTGTTTAAGGGTATTCGTTTTTCGTTTTGCGAGGATTTCGGTGCGGATTGCTTCCTCAATACGACTGACTGCATTCGCTTTCTCCGTGGCTTGCGCTTCGGCCGTCCTTGCACGCATTTCAATTTGATACATCTTTGCTTCGGCAGCTTCGAGGCGCGATCTCTCGACTTTCGTCGCTTCCTCGGATTCTTTAATCTTGATACGGGCTTCACTGATGCAGGATTGGGCGGATTGTAGCTCTTTTTCCAATTCTTCAATGCGCTCTTCGGCAAGCCGGAGCTTTTGAAACGCCTCATCCACGACATTCTCTGCTTCGTTCGCTTGGTTTTCTATACCCTCAATTACCTCAGCCGCCTGATATACAAGGTCCAGCGCCGCACCGCAGCCGCTCGTCGTCCTCACAGGCGGCGGGGCACTGGGGAAACGCCTGAGCCTTTCGCTCGGCTCTATTGGAAGAGCCTTGAAACGGTTCTCGCTTTGTCGGTAATTTCCCATCGGCGGTCTCCTCGGCGGGCAAAAGGTTAAAATCGTGTTGACCGTGACAGTAATATTGCCTGAATGGTAAATAATGTGTTGACAACTTCCCTACGACTTTACGCGCCGGAGTCCCACCAAAACATCGAGATCGCGGCCGGGCGACTAAGCCCTTCTATAGGGTGAATCTGTCGCCGGTTCTCGTGACCCCGAAGTTGGTTCCGGCAAATGAAAGAGGCTCAGCTTCAATTCGATGTCGTTCATCGACGTTCCTGCTGACCTCAACGACAGCGCATAATTGAAGAACCGATCATTGCCTTCCCGCTCGAGGCAATCATTGAGCCATTCGATGGTGCGAACGGGAAGGCCGGGGTTCGCTGGCTCTCCCAAGACTTGGCACCCCGCATATTGACAGCTTCTTAACCCGAACGCGTGTCTCATCGCATTGTAGGTCGAATCACGTGAGGAACAACAATGCTCGATGGCAACCGCTATTATGCGGCCTTTCCTGACGAAAATCCGGAAATACAGCTGCGGATGCAGACCCTCGGTGATTTGCTGAAGAAATTAGATAAAGAATTCCGGCAACATATTGAACCCTTCCGGATGACACAGGCTGACGACAACACGCCGGGATTCCAGGAACGACATTGGAATTCCAATCATCGCCTATAAGGCCCGCTTGGCGTTCTACGCCGATTGCCGATTTTGGATTGAACGTTGAGTCCAAAAATTCAGCAAGACTGACACCGCGACGGTCCCGGCGCGGCCAACACCGGAGTCACAATGAATTAAAACGTTCCTGCCTTGGCGGAGCCTTTTCACGATTTCCCGGGTTAGCGGATCGAACGCATCGGGTGCTCCTAAATTCCAGATTGGGAAGGCGATGTGTTCCCAGGGCACCGTTCCAGCAAGGAACCTCGCATATGCTGGTGATCTTTGCCGAATTTCCTCGAGCGAAGTGAGACATACGACGCAACTGATATTTTTGAGGACAATATCGGTGAGAAAATCCTCAATGGGTTCATAGCGTCCGGGCATACTGTGGAGGAAAAGATGGCCCTCCGAGTTCCTGGGTAGTTCAACAAGGCGCATTATCGGCGGATTCCTTTCGTCTTTTCTGAGCTACCTCGAATAGAACGTCGGAGAGGTATCGTTCAAGAGGCCAAGTTAAAATTTGGAACGTCCGGTTATTGATCCTCGCTTCTCTCGATCGGAATGACAGTGTCATCAACCTCGGTCGCGGACTGCTCAAGTTCCTCTTGCAACGCTTCCAGCATCTTCTGTTTCGCTAAGTCTTGCACCTTCACTTCCCTTTGCAATCGAAGCATGACTGCGGAAACCCAACTCTGACCAGGCCCTTCGTCATAGCCTAATTCCTGCACAGTTTGCCGGTAACTGCGTTCGACTGCTTCTAGGGCCTTCGCCCGCAGATCGGGGGGAGTTTCAGCGATTGCCTGCGCGACTCTCGAAATTCCGGCAACAGCCGCTTCAAGAATAGTCTCCCTTTCCGAACCCGATGTCATGACTCGACTCCCCAGGCAATCATGGCACCTTTTCTAATCTTACCTGTTTGAGCCAAACGGTTGTCGGGGGACGGGCTGCCCGCCCGAAAACTCCTCTAGCCGCGTATTTTAGCCAGCACACGCTTCAAGATCCCCGCAGCGGTTTTGCGCTGATTCTGGGTCGTTAAAGCGGGCGCAATAGGTGGCGGCGAAAGAATGGGCACCGCCTCGGTGTTGGGTTCTTTAGAGTGTTTGTTGAAGGCGAGGCGCCGCTCAATGTCACCGCACTTTGAACACATGTAGGTGTGGTGCTCGAAGCCACGAACTAACTTAAAGGTATCGTCCTCGACGACGCCAATCAAAGTCATTTCTGCCGCGCAGATCATACAGCGCATCGGGTCTACTCACTTGCCAGTCGGCGTCAGTCTTTCCTGAACCCTCATGCCAACTCGGTCACCTCTACTTTGATAGGAGTATTGCTCGACATTTCCTTAGATTTATTGGTGGATTCTTCGTCAACTTCCGCGTTGAAAAAGGGTTCGTTGTTCAACGTGTCCCGCTCAATGTCGGACCTATTTGTTTTAAGAGAATCCCGTCCGGCACCGCCTAAATACTTCGCCGTTCGCAAATAACTCCGTTCAGCGACATCGAAGGCGCTCGGGCGATCTTCAACGGGTAAGGATGCGATTATCCCGGCGATTTCCGGGATGCGTGCAACAGCCGCTTCTAAAACCTCTTCCGAACTCGACGCCATGACACCACCACACAACAACGCCAAGCGCTAATCTTACTTTTTCTAGCTGCTCATTGCACGCTGATTCTGACGGCAATGCCTTCAACATTGAGGCGCCCGAAGTGGAACTTTTCACTGATTTACATCAAGGGCCTAGTGCGACAACAACCTACCGTCCTCCTCGCCTTTTAGGTTGGGAGGCGTTTATGCCCAAGGAAACGCCGCAGGTGGACAAAAAACTGGTGTTCGCAAGTTAAAGGCACTCGCAAAGAGGAAGGTGCGGGCTGCCAACATAGCCTCGGCCTTAAAACGCTGCGAGGGAGCGATCCGGCAAAAAGCGTTCAGTCTCGGATTGTCGCTCGATACCCGTGCCCGAACCCTGACACCGAGACTGCCGCAGCCCAGCGTAGATCAGGCCGTTGGCCTCAAATAATTCAAATAACCGCGTATCCGCAGAGAACTCACCGACCATGAATGGGCTGCTATCGAACTGACGCTGAGATTTAATCGGAGCAGTTTCCGTATTCGGTTTGGTTGATTGATGAGCTCGAGGTTGAATTGCAAATCATGCAATTGTTTGGAATGAAGAGTTTTATGGATGGAAAGTTCGGGAGTACGTCAATGACTTTTTGGGATTGGCACGGCTACATGACCAATACCTACAGCACCTTTATCCATTTAAGGATCATCAATCTTGTTCGCGCGCAATCAGAGAGATCCTGAATTCGCAGCGATTGCGTAGGTGCCGCGGATCCGACGGATCCGCGGCTGGCGATAATGCCGGCGGAATCCCCGGTCACTGGGCCGGGTCTTTCGGCGACCACAGCTTGATCGGGGACGAGTGCTCGTAGGCCATGCCTTGCGGGTAGCTGATGATTTCCATCTGCAAACCCCAGGGCGCGAGGAAATAGGCAATGCTCTGTCCCGCAGCCGGTCCTTCGTTCACATTGAGGTTAAAGAAGGTCTGCACCCCTTTGCTGTCGAGGTAAGCCTTCGCGGCCATGATGTCGTCGACATAGAAGGCGATGTGATAGCCGCCGACGTCGCTGTTCTTCGGCGTCATATTCTTCTGGTCCGGCGAACTGTACTGAAATAGCTCGATGCTGGAGCCGTAGCCGCAGCGCATCAGGGTTATTTGATGGATCACCGCCCGCGGATTGACGTTGAGTAGGGCGTGCATGAAATCGCCCTTCTCGTCGGCGAACGGGCCGAAATGCATGGCCTCCTTGCAGCCAATCACGTTCGTGAAGAAATCAATGGCCTGCTTCATATCGGGCACCGTGATCCCGGTGTGATCGTGTCCGCGCAAACTGGGGATGCCATCGGCGCGGGCCGCTACGGTTGTTAGTGTTGTGGCGAGCGCTGCTAGGGCAAAACACTTGGCATATCGAAGCACTGTTTCCTCCTCTCAGGGCTGGGCCAGGATTCCCCGGATGACTCCCAAACTAGGTGAATATTCGCGCTTTTCCGGCCTTGCTGCAAGACTGGCGCGAGGCGTAGCTACCCGTAGCTTGGGCAACCCGAGCGATGGTCGAGGGGCTGATCTGGCCATTTTCCCCTGGCATTTAGACGCATTCCTTCCGTCGACTGCTTGTGAACCCATGACCATCGCACTGACACGACTTTGGCACTGGAAAGTTCCTGTACCCATGAAACAACGGAAATCACGCAAATTTCTTGAACGACTGCTTTAAGGTCGACAAGATACTCGGAATCTGTGCTCGACTCTGGTGCGCTGATCTGCCAAATGCCGCTTCATCCCGCAGCTTTAATTCGATGTCGTTCAACGACATTCCTGCTGACCTCAAGGCCAAAGCATACTCGAAAAATCGTCGCATCCCTCATGCGGATACTTTTTAGATCCTCGCCAGACCCTAGTTGCTCTCTCAACCGCTGCCGGATTAACTTTTTTCGGTTCATCCGCTCGGGTTCGCTGAGAGTCCAAGGCGTCTTTTCAAGCATGCTTGAGGCACTTCCGGGTTATTATTATCCGAACACGGCACACATCGCTGGTCGCAGCGCGATGTCTCGGGCGCGTACTTGAATCGCCGGCGTAACGGTTCACGCGGTCTTGACGCAGGAAATGATTAGTTTTTGTACGCGGTTCGGAATCCGCCCCAATGTTTGCCAAAAACTCGGATCGGCACAGCGGTCTCAAGTGTAAGGACAATGATAGCGTTCCCCATATTGCGTGGATAGTTCTGAATGAGATAGGGGCGCACATTGCGTGCGGCGGAAAGTCCGGCACGATCATCAAAAATGCGCCGAGTGCGCGAATTGGCAGTGTTCCAAGCTACCTCCCCGGGGCGTTGGGGATGTGAATAAATCTTATTGTGGACTGCGACATAACCATTGCGATCTATCGCCACGCCATAAATCATGCGAGGGTCCGACGCCAGTAGAGGTTCCTGAATTGGTGGCAGAATTTCTTCAAGAGCTTCGAGAAATCGTGTCCGGAATTGCTGCGGGTGGGTGCCTTCAATAGGCACATACTGATTGTCGAATAGTGCATCCCGGGGCAGCCTGCCACTTGAAACCGCCTCCTCGAACGCTTGCGTGATGCGTCGAGCTGCCTCTATCGCACGATCGATGAATACCTTGTTCTCATCGCGGATGGCGTCAAGCTTGGCGTGCAGCGCCTCGCGAACCGCGACACCAATTTCGGTGAATTCGAGGTGAAGGCCGAGATGGGAGCGATTGACTGACCGGACCTGGCATTCCCCGATGCTGGCAATGGAAGCTTGGACGGATCCGCCCTCGACAATTTCTTCTGTGTCAGGTATGCGGACGAGCATTCCACCTTGTGATAGGTCAACAGTCCGCCCGCGAATTTCGCCGGCTGGCAATTGAATGGTCACAGTGAGATCGCAGGGCAGACGATCGTGACGGCGACGATCGCCGAACTCCATCAGCCGGAGCAACACGACGAAACGGGCTTTCAATTTCTCAACTGTCGACACGGCGTCCTGACTAGATCGGTCGGCGATTTCGCCATGAGTCGCCGCTGCCGCCGCAGTCTTCGCGATTTGTGCTGCGCCATCTGCCACACCTGCGACGTAATGCGAGGTCTCCGTTGCGCTGCGTGCGAGCCCCTTGATGGTTTCGTCTTGTGCGTTGACGGAAAGTGTGACTGCACTGAAAACCGGGCGGATGGCATCAATAGCGGCTGCAGTTTGATTGAGTGCGTCAATCGACGTTGCCGCATTGTGCTGGAGAAGTTTCACTTTTTGAGCGATTTCTTTTGTCGCTTCCTCTGTTTGCGCCGATAGTGCCTTGACCTCGTCGGCGACTACCGCAAACCCGCGACCGGCCTCGCCGGCCCGCGCCGCCTCGATCTTCGCGTTGAGAGCCAACAAATGTGTCTGTCTGGCAATGGATGAGATGAGATGAACCACGTTACTAATTTCGATCGAGGAGGTTCTTAGTCCGTCCACGCTGATTTCTGCGGCCTTCGCGGCTTTTGTGGCTCCCTCAGTCAAACTGCCGGCTGCCCGAACCTGCGTGAGGATGTCGCTTGAAGACATCGCGAATTCCTCCGTTGCGGCAGCGAGTTGGATCACATCTTCCTTGGCGCTACGAGTCTTACTGGCAAGGTCCTCGCTTCGTTCGTGAATTGTGGCTAATGCGTAGGAGCATGCCTGAACGCCGTGCCGCACCGCCCCAGAGGCTTGATGCACGTCGCGGATCATGGCTGCTAGATCTGCTTCCAGCAGATCAATGCTCTCGCGGATGGCCTCAATGCGGCTCTCATAGGATGGGGCCGCGTTGGCTTGCTGCTGCGGTAATGCGGCGGAAGCTTGGACTGCCACACACCCCGATTTGGATGGCGGCGTCTCATCTTGCTTACGAAATCGAAAGGCACTGAAACCCATGGCAGACAAGCCGTGTTGTCCGCCGCTTGGGCGGGTTAAAGGCGTCACTTAAACCTATTGCAGTGAATCCAAGATTAACAAAAATGTGCAACGCCGGCATCAACGAATCACTGGGCATGCAGCGAAGTTTTGCGGCCAAGCGACGGTATGGGTCGTCTTCGACGTTTCGAACACGCTCCGCCACGTCCGCTTCTCCCCCGATCGCTACCAAAATGGTGCGCCACTGTCGAAAGGGGTCAGATTAAGACATTCGACATTGCACTAGGTTCCTGCAGACAAACGGCGGAACCGTAACTATATTAATTTCAACTGATTTCAGCCAGCTCGGAGGTGCAATCTTGCTTCGCAAGATTTGTTCGCGAGAACCTTGTTCTCGCTCACACGTTGGCTCTGGCTAAAGGTTTTGGTCAACCCGAGGTCATCCTGAAACCAAGATTCAGTTCTGTAGGGTGTTCGGATAGTGTCCAATCCCGATCACGCGACACGAGTTTTTCATTGCTAAGGGAGCTGTATCCGTTTTCAGTTCTGTCTCATTGATGAGCGTGGGTCTAGTCGAATATCATGCAGACCAACCCAGCCATAAGCTTTCATGATGAGGTCTCGGGAGATGTCCATGACGTTTTCTCGAGGTGCTTGGGTGCATCCTTGATATTTTGAGTGACCCATATGGACATTGTACGATTTTCTCAGTTTTCCAACGGACCTTGGGTTCATTTTTGAGCTTTTGAGTAAACCTCTCGAAATCCTGAAATCCCGATATCCTTACTGTTTTCTGATGTTCCAAAGGTTTCAGAATGCGCTCTCCTCTCTGGAGGCACATTCTTGGAAATCAGACCCGTCGACTAGCTAGCTGTCAGACTACGTGACCAGTCACCAGAGGATCGCCGATCCTCTTGAGATAAGTTCGGCGTTGCCGATTCTTGTTCTGGATCACACTCAGATTTCTATTCGTAAACTTCAAACGTTTTGGCATTGTAACCAATTCGAACCATGACCAAGGTACATCCAGCTGGCGGACGTCCTTGGCAGCGTAAATGCGCCGTGCGATGTTAGCGCGCCCAAATTGCAGTTTTCCAAACCACGGCGGTCCTCTTTGTACGTCCTCGCCGCGCCCGGATTCAAGTTTTAGCCTTTCCCAACGAAATCGAAATTCCTGCGGAAAAAGGTTCACAAGCATCTCTCTCGATATGCGGATTTTGCTTGGCGCCGGAACATATGCGAGGATGTGGGCGTGACGGGTGCCAGACGGGCGTTCACCCTCAAAACCCACAGCCATTGAGAACCGTGCTTCATGTGGAAGCTTGTAATAGCGATTCACGAGAAACTTACGGCAAAGCTCATTTTCGATCCGTCGCAACCGTTTCAGGAGCGGTTCATCAGCTGGACATTCTCCGATCGGAATGGTGATAAACCAGTCCCACGGTCGTGACTTGATCAAGTCAACAAAAGCTTTCTTATAGGGTCTATCCGATAGTGGAAAAGCGGGCTCCATCAATACATCGTGCCTTTCTGTTACTCCTATTTATACCGCGTTTTGCTTGAATCGCGTGCTCCGCGAAACTTTTTTCGCTCCTTGGGCGTCGCCAAGCAGTTATCCGCAACTCGAATCAGGCGCGCTTGTCGTTATATCAATAAACGGGACGATTGCTATTCGCCTCGCTAACGACCGGAACTGCGACCGGCACGCGGTGCCGCGTTCTATTGGTGAAACCCATTCCCTTGAGAACGCCTCTTCCGAGCGGTCCGATTGGCACTTCATCGAGCTCCCAAACGATCTCGATTGGCATATTTTTGCCGTCCCAAACGATTTCGATTGGCACATCAGAGATATCCACGGCATCGACATCTTGTATACCGTTTTGCACCAAGTAAGCGCCGGCACAATCTAATACCTCCGCTATCTCTTCGTGTTCGGTGATGAAGTCATTCGACAACAGAAGGACCGGCTCAGTGACCACCCGCTTTCCGACCTCAAGAAGAAGCACCCGTGCTATGTCTGCCGCTAGTTCGCTTTCGCCCAACATCTGTGCAAAGAGCTCGGCTCCTTCGCGTATTTTCCAATCTTCCCAGAAGATCATAAGGCGACAGCCCATGGCGGGGTGGAAGAGGGAAAGGAGCTTTCGACGCTTTAGATTTCTCAACGCGCTCGGTTTCAAGTCTAAGCAAAATTCACCGATTATCAGGTGAAAGCATCTCCAAAAGTCTTTCAGCGAGATTTCTCGCGTCCGCTGCTCTGTAATCTTTAGTCATGGTAACGTTCCTGTTCATATGTTGGTTGGTCAATTCCGATTAGCTGCTCCGATGCCGTTTTGTGATCGCAGTATTTCGTGATTATAGTCTCCATATCATTCTGATCGACGCTCCAAAAGCCGTTTTTGATAAGAAAAGCAGCAGCGCCGTACAATACGCGAACCGCCGATACATCCCTCCCACTGCAATTCTTGTTTGCAACAATTAGCAGAGGATGAAATGCAAATCGCGGTGCGTCTTCAAGTATCAACGCGCGTGCTACATCAAGCGTGTCCATTTCACATTCACCACACTTTGCTATGATCTCTGCAAATTGCGCGGCACCAAGTGATAGTTTTGCTTTGTCCAATAGCATACATCGCCAGCCGAATGTCTCGTGTCGAACGCAGAACGGTTCAACTTCCCCGACATCGACTCCATGTTCACCGATTATCTTTTCTCGGTAATGCTCCTGCATCACCTTTAATCTGGCGATGAGCTCGCCTCCCCATACGGGATCGGTCCACAAAAGTGTCTTAGCACGCTTTTTTGCCGCTCGACGCTCCTTGTGAGACAACGTTTTATAACTTACAAACATCGTTTAGTTCCTTTTCAAAATGTCGCGCAGCCATTGTCAAAAATGTCTAAGTCGACTAATCGAGAACCATTCTCGACTTTATGAACCCATTATAATGAAAGGTTTGTTTTCAATCGTTTGGCGGTTCAAATGTTGCTTTTACGATGGTAAGACTGTTTTTGGTTTTTCCTTTGCATTCGACGCTGACGTCACTCACTGCGTGCTTGACCACTTATAGATAATCATCGTGCTTGCGGTTCGCATTTGGCGGTTTAAATGCCGCATTTACGTTGGTAATATGCGTGGGTTTTGTTGTGAGCGATCGTGCATCTAAAATGGATGGGTTGCGTGATATATTGGCGATCTTAAACTCGCATTTAGGTTGGTAAAATGCCCTCAATCTTCCAACGCCATTTCGCTTTTAGGCATCCGCTGTTTCGACAGGAGCAATCAACATCAGGGGTGCGCTGGAACAACAGCGTCTATTATCTTTGGTGGGAATTCCTTCGTCGCCATGATGGGTACAAAAGGACGTGCGAAAATGGCGGCAAAGGAGAGTATGAAAAACTCTACGCTGACTTCGGCAACGTGCATGAAGGAAACTTTAGAGAGTGGTGGACAAAGGATGATCGGGGAGCGCGTTTGTTTGCCGAACCACCGATGCCTAGTAGCGTACGGGCTTTGACACCAAAGGAAATTAAAGAGCTGCCAGAGGGGTGGGATTCGGGAGCACTCCTCATCGTGGCGATCCCATTGAGCTTACGCAAACGATTTATTCAACAAAAGCTCGGCAAATTGTTGGCGCGTCACCACAAGCGCAAGAGAGGGCAACGGATACATAAGGAAAGCCGTTCGCTTTACCCCATTGCCGCACAATTCAATATTCACAGCCTCAAACGGATGTTGGAAATATACGACATCCATCAAGCGCAGCCAAAAATGCCGCAGTGGAAGATCGGACAAATATTCCGTCTCGGTAACACGTTGAACGATGATGAACTCAAGGGCGGGCGGGGACGAGACAATCCTGTGGCTGTAGCAAAGAAGAACGTATCGTCGGTAGCCGTCTCCAAGAAGCTAACGGAAGCAAAGAGCATTGTCGAAGGGGTCGGGCACGGCGTCTTCCCTGCTTTTTCTCGTCGGAAAGGCGCAAAAAGCAAAAAGAAAACGTCTAATTAACGACCCGCCCTATCAGAATCCCGCGGGACGGGTCTACCAATATAACGGTGTAAATCGGAGAGAGCTTGCGAAATGGTGCAAGCATCGTCGCGGATTTGTCCAGGTCTGCGAAAATGACGGTGCTAAATGGCTGCGATTCGAGCCTTTATCAATCGTGCAGACCCACCGAGCGCGCGGGTATACCGCCGAACCGGTGTATGAGGTGGAGAACTGATTGCGCAGTTGGCCGCAGCCAAATCCTTCGACTTTTGGCGAGTCCGTTAATCGGCCTGGTCGACCATTTCGCAGGCGATGTTACGCTTGGAGGCCCCATGACCCGTGACCGGCCGGCCTTGCTCAGCACAACATCAACGAGAAAAAACTAAATCTGTTGCGCAACATCGACCATTTTGCATTCCTGCGCCGCCACACAGAGGTGCCGCAAATGGAAGAGTTTCACTTTCCCATTCGGGGGCCGCGCTTCATCATTCCACCGCCGAAGCCTTTGTAGCGGGAGGTGAGCTCTAGCCGTTCCGCCTAGCCTCCGTCATCGTTTGGGATTTAGAGACCCTTGCCGACCTCGTGGCCGCCGCGCGAATGCTCGACTTGGGCAACGCCGCCGATGCTGACGTTCGCCGGGATCTCGGGTCGGGGTTTCCCAAACATCCGTTGCACAAGATCGTGTGCACCGGCGCTTTGGTCGCCACGTTCCGATTCATCGCTTCAAGCGTTTGCTGTTCCTTTTCCTCACCTGCGTAGCGTGAAAGATCAGGGAAAGGCAGAGAAAGGCCCTCGATGACTTCCTTTTCGTACAGCGAACCTCGCTCCCAAAGACGTTCCACGAAAGGACTGACCTTGTCCTTAAGTGCCGGATCGGCAAACAAATCCATGATGACCCGGTGCGAGCACTGGACAAAATTATAAAGCATTGAGGCGGTTATCGGGGTTGACATAATCCACCCGCTTACTTGTCGACCTTATGCTACACGCTCTCACGCACCGATGGGTGATACCTTGCCACGCTGTTCACCAATGTCTGACATTGAAGGCTAGACCGGAGTTGTTCGCCGTCATGAGGCGAACTGCGTTTTGACTGAACCGGGACGGCGTTTTCCCGATGCTGGGGTCAAAACTCATAAATCGTAGAACTTAGCGAGATTGGGCCACTTCCGCCCTCTGCCAAACAGGGCAAGAGGCGAATTCGCGAGTCATATCAACCAATTCCGATTTATGAGTCTAGACCCTCGTCGCGTTGATTAAGTGCCCTCTTCAAATAGATCGGCTAATTTCTTAGCGTTCTGAATTTTGTATATCGGGGTCTCTGCATAGAACCTGACGGCGCGTCGGCGAAGGGAATTGGAGAAACCGGTTTTGCAGGCTCGGAAAAGACCAGTTTAAATTTTCGGCCACCCCCATAAGGTTCGATTTGTGCGATTGACGCCACATGGGTGATCGCTGATAGATAGCGATATGTTTGATTTTAGGCAACATGCCAGCGGAAATTCGGACCGCCCACCAGGCGTTTTCGCCGAGAATAATACGGTCAAACCCATCCTTCTGCACAGGTACTACGATTGTATCCGGCTCACGAATTTTTTTCTTTATCACTGCCGTTATCGATCACGAAACCACCGGGGTGGCCGATTCGGTGGTTCCGTATGCATCAAACAAAATATCAATCGCTCCATCCACCCTGGTGTTCAGCACCGCCGCGCGCACATTAGTTATATTCAGAGGCAAAAGCCCCGATACCCAAAGTCATTTGGGCGACAGATTGTACATCGCCTTGCAGAATCCGTTCCAACGCTCTGCAAAGAAAAAGCCCCGGGCCAAATTCGGAGGAATCTGCCACCGAGGCTAAGTGATTTTGCTATTGCTATGCCAAAGGTGCGTCTGAGAACACCCAAGTCCCTTCCAGAAATAGCCGATTGTGGCGTTGAAATCAAACGGGGCCACTAAACAATTCAGAAACGAGCCGCTGGGAAAAGGCCAGCACAGGTCTCCGAAGTCCTGGCCGGTTTCGAGCACATTAGGCCGCCTCAGTTTGGCGGCCCTTAGCCAGCCTTTCCGAACAAGACGCGGTTGGTCGAGTTGACCAATTCAACCCGGCCCTGACTGTCTGTGCCTGTCAACGTAATGGGAAGGCGCTAGAGCCTAAATGCAGGGCAGAGGCCACGCCAAGCAGCAACCGCAGCCG
>Ga0187857_10002485_pt1 | contig 16430 bp, 17 predicted proteins | sample June2016WEW_8_10_FD_132984 | JGI IMG/M metagenome (GOLD analysis project Ga0187857, IMG submission 132984) | Peatland microbial communities from SPRUCE experiment site at the Marcell Experimental Forest, Minnesota, USA - June2016WEW_8_100 | ecosystem: Environmental > Terrestrial > Soil >...
CCAGCCGCGGCTGGAAGGGTCCGTGAGATCGGCCAACATGCGTGCGGCGTGATTCCGAAGTCCCGGACGACCATTGCTCATATTCGCCCACCACCAATTGTATTCATCCGAGAATCTCCTCTGCGTCGCTTCGAGGGCTTTCGAGGCTGCGGCGGCGTCTCCTCCCGGCCGAACGTTCATCAAGTGCTGCAGCTCCTGCCAGGAGTTGTCTGTGAAGAAGAAAACGGCCTCACGGAAACTCTCTTCGAGTTTTGGCTCTTTGGTGAAGCGGGCGATTTGATTGCGGTCGATGGCGCTGGGCGGGTCGAGCTCGAACGTCGCTTGGCCGCTAAACACAGCGGCAACTACGCGGCCGGCAACTGGCGCTGCAAAGGTCAAGCGCCCGTCCTTAAAAGTGATCGTGGCGGAGTCGCGTTTCCATACGACGTTCTCAGCCACAGCCGTGACATCACTCCCCTGAAGCGACCGCAATTGGGCATAGACCTTCAGCAAATCGCCGGACGATGCGGCCGCGAGGTCTGACGGATTGGCTGCGGTCGCCGCCTGCTGGGCCACGGCGCGCCCTGGCGCCGCAGCGGCTTTTGCCAAAAGTGAACCGGCACAGATAGAGAGCGCAAAGAAAGATGCCCAGATTCTTCGCACAGAACCCTCCTTCGAAGTCGGGCGCCGCGGGTTAGGTCGAGCGGGCGAAACCGTTTCGGTTACGTTTACCGTATGCGTTGCACGAACACAAGTCAATGGGAATGTCGGTCGTGGGGTCTTATGGCTTGAAAGACCCAATCGGCAAAAATTACACACCGCCTTACCCTAGCAGAGAGGAGGATATCCGTGACTAACGATACCTTGCAATCCAAAGCGATCAGCGTATCATACGCCCGTTGTTTGTTGCCTCTCACATTCCCTTGGCTACATGCCACTAAGGTGGAAGGGAGTAGCACTTTAGTGAGACTTCAATACCTGTATTCTCTTTGTGACCTCGGAAGACGGCTAGCCAACTTCGAGGCCAAACTTCACGAAAACGTCACTCTCTCCGAGATGGCGGTACAATATCTGGAGCTTGTGCATGTCCTCAAACACATCCAAGCTGGCGATATCATTGAACTTCCGATAACCAAAAGGCACGCGACCGACCTCTTGGAGTTTCTCGACCAGAAGGTAAAAACAGAGCAAGGCGACTACAGGTTGAGCGAACCTTTCAGTGAGTCAGACATCGGTTTCATTGAAGACAGTCTTACACGAATCCACCACGCACTATCAGATGAGTTGTCAGATATGCCCATCTATTGGTTTCGCCAAGTGCGGGCTTATTCGACTCAAACCCTTATAGAGAATGCCGAAAAAGTCTTGAACCCTGATTCCCTGACGGCAATTCCTGAGAACGCCATTCAAGACGTTGGGGAGGGCGCCAAGTGCTTAGCGTTCGGGATTCCGACATCCTGCGGAATCCACATGATGCGGGCATTCGAAAAAGGTCTTTCGCCGTTTCTATCAAGTGTCTACCGGCAAAGACCCCGGAACTACAGACATTTTCAAGCTGATTAAAAACCTCCAAGACGATCCAACCTCCGATGCGAAGATACTGAACATCCTCGACCAGATCAGGAACCTTCACCGAAACCCGCTAGCGCATGAAGTTTTTCTGACACAGGACGAGGCCATTGAGTTGTTTGATATCGCCAAGGGTGCGATCACCGCAATGGCGTCAGCAATTTTGAAGATTGAAAATCCTTGACGGAGGACAAGCAGTTAGGTAGTTTAAGCGAGAAATAGAAAAGCCCCGCCCTCAGCGTCAACTGAGAATGGGGCCAATCCCAGGCGTGGATTCAGCCCACACCGTAGGACACACACGGATTGTCGGGCTTCTTCCCGCCTATGTCAAGCGGAGGCCCGACATGCGAATTCGTTGCCCGTTCTGTAATTCCGAAAGCTACAAAACCCACCAGACCAATGGCCACGCGGCAAACACAATTCACCGCTGCATGAACTGCGACCGCTGTTTTTCTGAGCGTCGATTCACCGGCTACTCTGGCCTGCGGCTGGCACCCGAGAAGATTACGCAGATCGTGAACTGCCTCACGGAAGGCGTATCGATCCGCGCCACGTCCAGGCTGGTAGACGTGGAAAAGAAAACCGTGATTCGAGTCATGCTCCATGCCGCCGATCTCTGCCGGCGCGTCATGGAGAATAGAATCAGGAATCTTCGCTCACGTTACTTTCAGGCGGACGAGCTGTGGTGCTTCACGCGGAAGAAGGAGGAGCATTGCACGGCCCAGGACAAGAGCGGTCCGCATCACACCGGAGATACGTGGGTATTCCTTGTGACCGACGCCAACACCAAACTCGTTCCGAGTTTCGTCGTAAGCGCAAACCGTGACACCCACGCCGCGGAGCAGTTGATGTCCGACTTGGCTTCGCGTCTAGCCACCAAACCGCACATCAGCACGGACGGGCTCCGCAGTTACATTTGGGGAGTCGAGCGGGCTTTCGGAATGGACTGTGACTACGGGATGCTGATTAAAAGCTACGAAGAGCGGGATGGGTACATGGAACTTACAGGGGCACGACCAAGACCGATCTCAGGCCGGCCGGAACTGGAGAACATCAGCACCAGCTACGCTGAGCGGAATAATCTGAATTGCCGGACGTTCTTGAGACGGCTCACCAGATTGACAAACGCTTTCAGTAAACGAGTCGAGAACTTGACAGCGGCTCTCTGGCTGTATTTCAGCCATTACAATTTCGTTCGGATTCACGGCTCTTTGCGGGTGACGCCCGCGATGGCCGCAGGAGTGACCGACCACTTGTGGACAATCGAAGAACTGCTGACCGCCGGCGTAGAACGGCAAGCTGCGTAAGCCGATTGCTCCGGGTAGGATTGAGAGGTACAATCCGGCCAGTATATGATGCGTTAAAGAAAGCTGACCTTTTCACGTTTGCAATATTCAGCTATCGAAGCCTCAAGCTGAGGCGACAAGTCGAGCCCAACTTCCGCCGCATCGAGGATCGCAGCCTCTAATCCGTATGTTTTAACCAGAAGGAGGAACATTAGGATGTCTTGGGAAAATGCAGAGCGCGCGCTCCAACAAGCCAAGACTTCAGAAACCGTCTTGCAGGTTCTTTCAACAGTTCCAGGTTCTTCTGGTTCATTCAGGGCCGTTGTTAAAGACGTGATTGCAAACGATTCTTCCTTCTGGGTCCGCCTTTGGAAGTTACCAAGCGAAGGCTCCTCTGCCGACAAAGAAGTAATATTCGAACTCGTAGGCAGTAAATTCGATTTGACCGAACCAAGTAAATCGCTATCTAGGCTTTTCCGGCTTAGTGTCTTAACTCCATCCAAGGACCGGGTTATCTTTTCAGAACCACCAGAGTCACGAACCAAGGCCGCACCGCACTGACAGCAATATCTGGAATCAGTGCGAACGGAGTGTTTGCAGGAATTACAAAAAACGAACTTGACCGCCATTGTGGGCACCCCTTAGAATGAATTGGGGTGCTGGAGAGACGCGAGGGCCAATCGGGTCTCGAAGGCGAGTTGTGGCAGGTGTTACTCTTTACCTCTAGTCGTTCTTCTCGAACTTCAATCAAGACGTTTTAGGATTAGGTCCATCGTCGGAGCGTCCAGTGTCAAGCTCCCTGAAAGTGGTCCCCTATGCTCCGCTTCAGTCTCTAAAAATGTTTTGGCCGCACGTATAATTTTTTCTTTCGGCACATCACCGAAACGAGCTGTCCTGTAACTGATCCTCACCGCTAGTTCCGTGCCATCAACTTTAAAAATGTAGTCGGCGCCAGCCCGTTGGCCACCAGAAGGCGCTGGCGGAAGTTGACGAACCTCCACGAACTCGATTTGCGGTTTATTGCCACTCACAATTATCCCTCCCTAGCTTCTGGAGTATTATAGCACTCCCGATTTCTGCTTGGCACAAGAGGTTCTATGCTTGCCCAACTCATCGTCCCCGCAGCAGCAGCTATACTAGGCGTGTTCGTCGGGGGATTGATTACATTCTATGCCCAAAGAAGGGAGCGCCGACATGAACATGCAAGGCGCCAATTGGAGTGCTTCTACGGCCCATTGCTCGCAATGAAGCGCCAAATTCGCTCGAAGATCGAAGTGCAAGAAAGCTTCCACAGGACAGCCAAGACAGAATTACACAAGACGCTCGACGAAGCTGGGAACGATCTTCGGACGCGGGAAATAGTGGAGAAAGCGCGTGCACCAAAGTTCGAGGGGGTTTGGGCCTACAGCGATGAACAGTTAACAGGTGAAATCGTACCGCTCTACGGGAAGATGCTCGAACACTTCACGCAACATATGTGGCTGGCAGAACCTTCAAGCCTTAATCACTTTCAGGCTTTGGTTGAGTTTGTCGAAACTCTGCGAAGAGTCGAGGCAAAGAACCTACCGCACGAAGTGATTGACGCAAGACAACCCGGCGAAAAGGATCTGCTCCCTCTCTATGAAGACCTAGAGAGCCAAGCTAAAAGGCTGCGCAAAGAACTCAGGAAGTGATCTTGGTACCACTGGCCGACTCGGAGGAAGCGAAAATGAGCCACAACTTGCACCAAGCAGAGAAGGACTTTGAGGCTGCGTTGGCAAACGCGAAAGTCAACGACGCTGTCATCATAGAACTTATCAGGGGCCTGGTCGAAGTGACAAAGTACCTCGAAGCAGCCGACAACAAACTGGAACAGATACTATCCAACACAGCCTAGCACTTTCCGTGCCGTTCCGGTCTTGGCCGGGGTTTTCGTTCAAGCCATAAGACCCCACTACCGGAATGTCGGGCATCCCGGCTCTCGCATCGCGCTGTCTGCACCATCCCCGCCGTTCGATGAAACTCCCGATTGTTCTCGACAATCCGCCGCTGTTCCTGATAGGATGCTTGCCTTCAGCTCGACTCCGTGCATCCCGACCGGGGCGCTAGCAAGGGCCGGACGAATCACCCAAAACCCATTTCCAGAGAGGACAGTCCATGATCCCAGGCTTCAAAGTCTCCGTGCGTCGCCTGACCCGCGCCGCTTTGGTTGCAGCGCTGCCGGTTGCAATGCTCTGGCTGGCGCACGCCGGCCAAGCTCAAGAGAAGTCCCCAGACACAACAATCACTTTGAAGCAGCTCAGCACCGACACCTTTACCAACTCCACGAGCCAGCACGCCACAGAAGTCGAGCCGGACACGTTTTCTTTTGGCTCGACGATCGTTGCCACGTTTCAGATGGGCCGCTTCGGCCCGCAGGGTGGGGGCGGGGGTGCCTCGGACATCGGCTTTGCCACCTCTACCAACGGCGGCGTCAGATGGACCAACGGTGTCCTCACTGGGATCACCAACATTCAGGGCGCCGGCAATCCTTACGATCGCGTCAGCGATCCCGTGGTAGCCTATGACCCGCTGCACAACGTCTGGCTGATTTCCTCGCTTCCGATCGTGAACTCCGGCGCGCCGATTCCGGCTGTCATTGTCAGCCGCTCCACCGACGGCGGATTGACCTGGGATAACCCGGTCTCTGTTGGGGGCGACGTGGTGAGCTCCGACAAGGATTGGATTGTCTGCGATACTTGGGCCGCCAGCCCTCACTACGGCAACTGCTACGTAGAATGGGATGACCCCAGCCTGGGCGACTATGTCTATATGAGCACGTCGACGGACGGTGGGCTCACCTGGGGGCCGCCGCTGATTCCGGCGGGCGGCGCATTCGGCTTGGGCGGGCAACCCGTCGTGCAGCCAAACGGCAACGTCGTGGTGCCGTTTGAATCGGGTGACATGGAGACCTTCATGTCAACCGATGGAGGCAACACGTGGAGCGCCGCCACCAGCATCTCTAGCATCATCGATCACGGAGAGGCCGGCAATCTGCGCAGCAGCCCGTTGCCCTCCGCCGCCGTGGACGGAGGCGGCAAAATCTACGTGGTGTGGCAAGACTGCCGGTTTCGCACCGGGTGCTCCTCGAATGACATCGTTCTGAGCACCTCGACGGACGGCGTCCACTGGACAAGCCCCGCTCGCATCCCGGAAGACGGCAAGACCAGCACCGTCGATCACTTCATTCCAGGAATCGATGCGGACAAGACCACCTCGGGCAGCACGGCGCACTTGGGTCTCACCTATTACGCTTACCCGGTCTCCAATTGCACCTTCAACACCTGCCGCCTGAGAGTGGACTACATGTCCTCTTCCAACGCCGGCGCCACGTGGACATTGCCCCAGCACTTGGCCGGTGGCATGCAGCTCTCTTGGCTGCCCAATACCCAGAATGGTCTCATGGTCGCGGACTATATCTCAACTTCATACGTCAACGGCAAGGCCTTTGGCGTATTCGCAGTTGCCGCCGCCAAGGTGGGCGGAAAGTTCAAGGAAGCCACGTACACGACCAGCACTGGCCTGAGCATGGAGGAAGGAGCGCCAACCTTCAGTTCCGTCGGGGACGAACCGGTGCCCAACGCCAAGTCTGACCATGCTCCGCGCAGAGAAGAGAGTGAGCGCGGTGTCAAACCGCCGACTGGCAAAAAGCTGATGAAGCTCGCTGCGCACTAAGCGTTCGCGTTTGAGTCTCGAGTCTTGATTGGAGTTCTTCAACCCAGCCCACGGATGCTACCGAGTTCCGTGGGCTGTTTTGTTTGCGGCAGTCAGACAAAAACCGGGTACTATGAAAAATGGAATCGGTGGGGCAAAATGCCACACTTTTCCCAAAATCGCAAATTTCTGCAAATTTTATTTTTGCGCAAGCTCTTTATTTGCGTGAGTTAGAAAAATTAGTTGCAAAAGTTTCAAAAGTTTCAAAAGTTACATTTGGACCCTCTTGACAGGCAGCATATTATTCATACGTTATTATATTAACAATAAAACAACTGGGCCTTGGCGAGCCGCTCCCCCATCCTCGTCACGAGTCATCCTGGTCTATCCCGTAGCCTTCGACCCCCGACGATTGAAACCTGATGCCCGTCCCGCTCTTCATATCTCGAAATCTCACGTCTATCAGCGTGATGAAGAATGTCATTCTGAGGAGCCCCTTCACTGCGCTCAGGGTAGACTCCGGCGACGAAGAATCTCGGAAGTGTTTGATTCTTAGAACACTGATATTCTTCGCAGAGTTTACGCTGAGTCAAATGAAAAGGATCCTTCGCTTCGCTCAGGATGACAGACGAGGGACTCAGAGCTCACCCCCTTCGCTGCGCACAGGGCAGTCTGCGCGAAGAAATCCCGGCCGCGAGCAAGAGAGCATCTTTCGGGAGGGGTTTTTCCCGCATGCCACATTCCACTTAGAAGCTGTGAAGAAATCAAAAACCTCTCGCAGAGACGCCGAGGCGCCAAAGACCCGCCAAGAAAAGCTTGTTTGTTTGCTTCGCGCACTTTGCGACTCTTCGCCTCCGCGTGAGGCATTTTTCCTTCCCCCGGAACTTCTTCACAGCTTCCTACCGCCTACGGGTCTTGCAATGAAAACCTACGTTCTGGATGCGAGCGCCCTCATAACGTTTTTCGAGGACCGTCCGGGGGCCGACCAAGTCGAGGAACTGCTGGCCAAGGCAGCGGAGGCCAAACACCCGCTCGCGATGTCGGTGGTCAACTGGGGCGAGGTTTATTACTCGGTCTGGCGCGCACGGGGGAAAAGCGGCGCGGGCGAAGCTCTACGAAATCGCCCAGCTTCCCTTTGCCGGTGCTGACATGGAACTCGGCCGCTTTGCCGGGGAGCTGATGGCTTCCGCAGTTTCCCCATCTAACATCTACAACCTGCCACCTGCTCTTTCAGCTCACTGCCTACTGCTTTCTGCCTACTGCCTACTGGCTGTTTGAGCGCGTGGGCACTGCCCTCAAAATCCTTTGGCTCTGAGTATGCAGTAACCCTCGCCCAGCCGCGCATCGCAGAAAGCTAGCGGGACGATTGACCGTGGCGACCAACTATCCCTGAGAGTCCCTCGCGGCCCCTGAGATTAAGGCGGGTATGTCGGTGGGTTTCTTTGCTAACCGGTATTGCCACGCGCCGTGGGTTCCGTCCGCATTGACGGCCGCGACCCACCTTTCGGCTGCGGCGCGCTTCACTTCTTCTAACGGATCGAATCCCTTGGTTTCGAGAATCAGGTGAGTGGGCGGATCGGTTTTCAGACGAACGATAAAGTCCGGAACGTAATCGTGCATCTGTCCGTTGTGCAGGTACGGGATCGCAAAACCCAGCCCGGAATTCTTGACGAAGGCATCCGTGGAGCGGTACGTATCGATGTAATAAGCCGCTGATTGTTCCCACTTCGCCGTATCCGCAACACAATAATTCAAATGGCAGTGGACCACCTCGCGCACGTCGCGGCTGGTCCACAAATCCACATCCGCGGTCGAGCCCGGCCCACGATTCGATTCATACCGGGGCACTTCCGGGGCTTCTCCTTGCGTGGTATCCGGCCGAATCGCTTCCAGCAACCGCTCGATCACCCAGCCGTAATAGGGCGAGAGCAGCAGGTCAATCTTTTCTGCCGGTGGGTGCGCCCGTACTTTCTCGCGGATATAGCGCCGAACGATAGCGGCCAATTGTGGAAAGAGCGCGTGGGCGGGAACCGTGCAGTGGCCCTGCGCGGTGTAGTCGCGCGTCAGGGCGCGCGCCAAATCAAAAACCAATTCCTGCTCGCGGTGTTTGGCGCGAAACTCAGCCAGGCTCACGCCTTTCAGCGCGCCCGGGCCGCTCAAGCTGAACCGTCCTTTGTCGTTGACGGTCAGCCCCTTCATTTCGACTTCCGGCGGAATCTTGTCGGGCAGCAGCACGAGCGGCGGCACGCTCGACCAGGGCTCCGCCGTCACCCGATTGCGAATCGCGTGCGTGTAACCCTCAACGCGCGGATACCGAATCTCGAACCCAGCCTTGCCCGGAATGGCGTGAATGTGATGCCGCTTGGGTGGCGGAGTAACGGGGCCAACGGGGTTGGCCTTAAACGGTATCACTTCGAACGGGACGCCAAATACCTGGGCGACTTCCTCGGTAAATTTGTCACCCTCACCCAATTCATAGCTGGCGCGGCGCACTCCACGCCAGCCCACCCGTACTTCTTGCAGGTTCGAAACCAACCCTTCTGCGTCGCAGACATGACATAATGCGACCGTGTCTGTGCCAGGGGTAGCCTTTCTCCTCGTCCTGCATTTTGGCACTCCTCAGTACTCGGCTGGTTGTGGTCCCAAGTTCTTCCGTTTTTCAAAGGGGGGAGGGACACATTACTCTTCGTGGTAACACGCTTTGAAAAACCGTTTCAAAAGGTCGGAGTGAAGTTGAATATCCGCTCGATTGAGCCGAAGAATAATTTTCCTGCCAGAGTGACCTCCGACCGCGACATCACTCAGGCCTGCAGTCCGAAGGGACTCAACCCAAGCGTCTCTGTTGCTCACCCAGCCGGAAACCCTCGTGAAGTGTTGTTTTGGATAAAACACGATAAAATTGTTGACACGCCCATGAATTTTCAGGCCGATATGACTTTTCCTGTAATTCAGGTCAAGTGCTGTGTCGATCCCTTTCAGAATAGCCAGGCACGCGTCCACGATTTCTAACGGCGCTTTTTTCTCCCAATCCTCCCGGCTTAGGGAACTGGATTCGCCAACTTCATCGTCGGTCAAATCATTCCATGGTTCCGGACTTGGAATAATTGAGAAGTCAGTCGTGCTCCCCGGTAATGCGTGCTCACTCTGAGCTGACGCCTCGAGAACTTCAATTTCAAGAATTCGCGAGACGTCCCCGAGCATTTCTTTTTGCCTCTCAGCAACTGCACCTTCCAGCCAGTTTGGAATTTCAATTATTCGCTGGCTCATCAAGAATGCTACTGTTCCATCAAGCCCTTTACCTGCGTAAATCTTCTTTTTGTCTGTAAAGGGCAAATTGCTTGCCTGTTGATTTTTTCTTCCCGAAAGGAGAGTCAGATTCCCTATTTTGTTCAGCCACTTTGCTGCGGCCTTTTCATCCCACATTGCTTTCCACTCCTCAAAAGCGTTCCACCCTTGCGGTAGGATGTGGTCAACATGCAATCGCTGGTCCATTTGAATGAACGCAGTCTTGGAGTCGTCCGTTTGTGCGTATTCGATAAGGATGAGCAGTGGTTTGAGCCACGGCTTTCCATAAACGTCGCCGTCGAGATTGTCGTTTGCATATTTCATTACACTGTCGGCCTTCATTCTTCCTTCAATTTGCGTTCTGATCTCAGAAAGCGGGCTTAGCGCTTTAACCCATCCAATCAAATTGAACGACATCTGCTTTATCTTTGAGGTGGTGTAACCAGCGACCCAGTATGAGTAATAAACCCTTCTAATTTCCTGGCAGAGGCCATCAAAATCCGGATAAGACACCTTCTTCGCTGTCGCAAGGATTGCCTTCCAAAATACCTGGTTAGGAAGATAAAGAAATGAGTAAATGGCTTTTGATTGAGCACTCGCGACATCGTTAAACGCCTCAACGAAGGACTTGAAATCATAAACTACCGTGTTGGGATCCTTCTTTTCGAACTGGTCCGTCAACTCCTCGTATAATGTTCTCTTCGGATTCTGTACCAGCAAGTAGTATTCATAATATGTAAGGAGGTCGCTGACGGATTCTTCCGGCTTCATGTGGTCTGTGATGGTCACAATTTCATTCCAGGTAGCCACCAATTGTTTCTTTTTGGTTTCGCCTTCGCACTCCCCGTACAAATAGCTCTTAATTAGGTCGGCTGGACTTAATTCCAAACCTCTAGTATTTAGGACTTGGAAGAGCTTTATGGCGGAGTGCTGATTGAAGCACGTGATCGTAATCATCACGACTCGATTCAGGAGGTAATCGACGAAATGCTCAACTCTTTCGTTCCCAGCAGCTCCTCGAAGCTCCTCTAGCTTGGTATTGAAAATTAACGCTGCTCCTTGGAAACTGCTCATGGCCTTTGTGCTTTTGAGCTGATTTAAATCGATACCGTTGAGGATTTCTTGTTCGAACTGATTTTGGTAGTTCATTTGAGTTACTAAGCGCAATCGATATTTATTGTCAATCAGACTCTGAATGGCATTTCGTACTGCATTCGATCTTGTAGTGGCGCTCCCCTTTAAATAGTAGTCTCTGAGCACTGCGAAAAGTATTGTCAGCGTTGTGAGCCGCTGCTGTCCGTCCACAACATCAAAATGCCCTTCTTCTTTCCTGACAAATATGGTTGGTCCTAAAAAATAGCTCTCATCGTTGTCATTGAAGGCTTGGTAGAGGTCATCCCAAAGCTGCTCGATTTGTTCAGCCTCCCAGCTGTACACCGCTGGTAATCGGGAATTTGGTAGTAATTATTGCCGTCGAATATGTCACGAACAGTCTTCGTGTCAGGTTTGAACCAGGCTTCTGATGTCGATTGCATTCTTATGAACCTCCGTGGGAAACGTTGTCGAAGTGTTGTTCAAAGAAAAGCCGCTGCGCAGAAAGTCCGCTCACAACTAGTGGAGAAAAATGTTGCTTTGTGCCGCTTCAAGTTGCGCAAAGAACAACCGCTTCTCCCGCCCCTCGCGCTGCCACCACTGCAAGAGTTCGAGCGTTGTCCGGGTAACGCCCGGATAGCCCGCCGCCTTCCAGGCTTTGACTCGCTCGCGAATCAGATTGACCAGCGCCAGTTCGAAGGCCGACGGATATTCTGGTGAGGGGGTGAGCGTGCCGTCAGACAAATCCCACGGCTCTTTTTGATCGCGTGGCGGCCAAATGACCGCGCGCCGCCGACCGTCCTTCTTGAGTGGCGGCTCGCCTTCCCGAATGTACCAGTAGAGCTTGGGCTCCTCGTAAGGCGAATTCAGGATGGGTTCAGAGACTTCGTAGCTCACGCCGCCTCCCAAAATTCATTCAAAATCCAATATTCAAAATTCACGACATGCCGAATTCCAGAAATCGATTCAAGGAACGAGATTCAAGACATTTTGAATTTTAAATCTCGAATCAATGTGCATCACGTCGAATCTGTTCCAGCTTCTCCAGAAACTCCCTCCGGTCTTGGGCAGCCCGCTCAACGCGCCGCGTCTTCTCATTCACATACCGCTCGCCCTTATGATCCGAGTCCCTCAACGAACGAATCCAGGCACCCAATTGCTTCGAAATGCTTTCGGCGCTCGATTTCAAATTCGTAACGTCAGACTTCAAATCGGAGAAGGCCGGAATTTTCCCCAGCAAGCACAGCATGGACCGCACTTCCCCGGCCGAGCCACGCGCGATATAGAGGAATGTGAGCAACTCTTCTTTCGTTCCGCGCTCGAAGCCCTCGGCAATATTGTTGGAAACGGAGACGGAGGCGCGTTCGATCTGGTCCTTGAGGGAATAGCGCTTCGCGAAGGCAGGCTTGTCCGTCATCGCGTACACGGCGACCGCGAGTTCAATTGCCGCCTGCCAGACGGGCAGATCTTCGAAGCGCTCGTATTTCATGGTTCCCTCCTCTTTTCAATCTTGGCTTTTGTTATCTCGAATCTTGAATCTCTTTATTTGAGTCTTCCATCTTGAATCTTGAATTACTTCATCTTGAATCTCTTCATCCTGAGTCTTCCATCTTGAATCTTGAATTTTCCATCTTGAATCCGGTTTCCCTCTGGGCCTGAGTGAGATTCAAGATTCAAGATTCAAGGAAGAGCTTCCGAAATTCAAGATTCAAGAAAGCTTCTCCACCACCATCAGCTCATTCCCCCGGTCATCAATCACCTTCACGGCGATCTGCCGCTGCTCGCCCGCCTCAAACGGCGCGCTGGTGGTTCCGGAAAGATGGTCCCAAACGCTCTCTTCGTACTCTCCCTTCAGCGCCTTTTTCAGATTGTCCCAAGCCCCGGTGCGCGGGAAGAAGGCCTGCGAAACGTGGAAGCACAGGCCGTTGTAGTCGGTGTCGAGGAACCAGGCGGGAACGTCGTTGCCGTTCTTGTGATAATTCTCCATGCCGATGGGGTCAAACACGTCCAGGCCCAGAAGCTCGATCTGGAATTTCTTGGCGTCCTTGGTGTCTTGGTGGTGAATTTTTATCTCCGGCAGCCCGCACACGCTGAATATCTGGCTCGATCGCATGTTCTTGAGCAAGTCGCCCATCATCAAGTCCGGCGTGGCTTGAATGTATGTGGCCGGAATGCCGACCACTGCGTCGCAGTTCTCAATCAACTGCCGGGCGTTGGGCTGGATGGCGAAGCCAATCACGTAGAGGTGCGTGTAGCTCTTGAGATACGCCTCGCGCGCCGCTTCCTGCACCAGGCGCTCGCTCACTGCGCCATTTTCCGGGCCAAACACAAGCGCCACGGGCTTGGCCGACAAGGGCAGTGCCTTGCCATTTTTTTCGGCGGCTTCTTGCACCGCGTCCGCCAAGGTGGGCGATTGCCCGCTGGCGGTTGCGTCCACCAGTGCTTCAGCGGAAAGCGAAAGCGTTTTGGCAGGCAGGCGAATGTTCTTGAGCGTCACGGTGCGATTGCCTTCGAGACGGAGGATCGGGGACTTTCGCAAAATCTCCAGCATGCGATCGACGTAGGTGCGCTCTTCCCCTTTTGCATTTTGAATTTTTAATTTTTCATTCTCGGGCTCGGCGACGCCCGCAGCCAGTTCCACAGGTGTCGGTATAGTGCCTTCCACGCAAAACGCCCCGGTCACCCGCGTGATTTTGGAATCGCGCTCCGGCCGGTCCACCAGCACTTCTTCTTTGGGCGGCTCGTTGTTGGCAATCGATTCGAGCGTGACGTGCGGCACAATCCCGCCCACTTCTTCGCCCTTGTTATTCTGCTTGCTCTTGTACTGGCCGGCAGATGCAGTACGCGTCATTCTCAATGTTCCAGCCACTCGGGCTCGCGCGTCATACCCTCATCGTCGTTGTGGCTCACGTCGCGCTTGCGAACGAAGGGCTGGAAGTTGGAGCCGAACTTCACCCCGTAGGGCGGGTCCATGTAGATCATCTGCACCTGCCCGCCCAGGCCCTCGTAGTGCAGCAGCGAGTTCATCACTGCCAGCGAATCACCCAGGATCATCCGGTTCGCCCATTTGTCCTGATACTCGTAGGCGCGCAATATCTGGTCGGTGAAAGAATGCTGCGGGTCGCCGAACAGGCTGTACATGTCCAGTTGCTTGTCGCGCTTGTGGCTGGCGAGCGTTTCGATGATGGCCTTGGTCGAAAGCCGCTCATGAACGAAGAGCGGCAGCGTGGGCACGTCAAACGAGAGCCGCTCCGCCTTGCCCGCCCAGTTCAGGAAGGGTTTGCTCATCGCTTTCAGCGCCTGCGCCGATTCCTCGGCTTGGCGCAAGTTGTCAGTTGTCAGTTCACAGTCGTCAGTTAAAACCTTCAGCTCAACCGCAGTGAGGCCCTTCTTCGCAGCCGCTAACTGTGCCGGCAACGCCGCCAGCCGCTCTCGGGCGGCTGACAACTGAGAACTGATGACTGATAACTTTTCTTCTCCCTTTTCCCGAGCCGAATTCTGCCCATCCCATTCGAGCGCCGGCGAGAGGGAATCGTCATAACGGTACTTCTGGGGCGGCTTGCGCTTTTTGAATTACGCTTGCGTGCCCACGTCCGGCCGCATGGGGCTGGATGATTCCGGGTGCTTGTAGGTCTCTGCGCGTTGTGCGTGGACGGTACGTCTCCCCTTGGGCATGATCGGCTCCCTGATTACCAGTGCGGTGTTGGCAGGCATTTAACCAGAAAATAGGCCCAAAGTCCAGCGCGAGCGGGTAGCCTCGGGACGAATCCTGTCTCGCGGGTTCTTGAGGGGCTATAGAGCAGTCGCTGGTGGCACTAAGAACAGCGGCTGGTGGTTAGTGGCGAGTGGCGTTGAGGGCAGTGGCAAGTTGTTAGTGGCAAGTGACGAGCGACGGCAGACGGCAGACAGTGGGCTGGAGCCGCGCTGAGCGCCTCATCAGCCGGCAGACATCCAGGCGGTAAACTCGCGGCGCGACATCGGCTTGGACATCCACGAGGTATCGGGTTCTGGAAGACGCAAGGCTTCCTGCACGGTGAGCCAGCCGTTGGTCAAGGGCAGTGAATTCTTCGTGCCTTTCCGCGTGATCCACTCGAATCGGCGACGCTGCTCGCCAGTCTGCGCGATCTCGAAGGCGGTGCGCACGTCCTGCGCGACATAATCAAGAACCTCTTGGAAGTGGCCTTCCGCCCAAAGCTTGGGAGCCTTGACGCCACTCATGCCGGGCGGCTTACCCGGCAAGCCCATACCCTGCGCGGCCTTCTCCAGGCCCACGGGGTAGCCCAGGGAGCAAAACACGTGAAACATCATGTCCACATGGCCGAGCGCGCATTCCCTGCAACTCGCCGCGGCACCGGACTCTTCCGCGAGAATGTCAAAATCAAAGCCCAGCCCATTCCAGGTAAGGATTCTGTAACCCTTGGCCGCCATCTTCGTCAAGTACTGGACCAACCCCTGAGCGTCCTCGGGACTCATCCGCTGGGCAGGCAACCCGTCCCGCGTCTTGCCGTACCAAAGGAGCGGCTGGCCCGCATCACTCGCCAGCGTAGCCGCGCAGGAAATGCCGAGCGGCCGATGGGGACGCCAGTTGAAATCCTCACCGGGAACGTCCTTGGCAGTTTCAATGTCAAAGGCTAGATATTGTCGCGCCATCTCGATGTCCTCAGCGGGTGGAGGTCCTCAGCGGGTCGCGAGGGTGCGGAATTCGTCGCCGCCGAGGAAGAGTTCGGTGAGCGAGGCGTCGTAGCCGGATTCAACGGTGCGGCGCAGGAAACGAGCGGCGACTTCCGCCAATTGCTGGTCAGAGAAAACTTTGCCCTCGCCCTCGCGCAGCTCGGCGAGCGTGGCACAAGAAATGGCGACGGTCGCGTGCTTGCCATTCACCAGGAATAGGCAATCGATCGAGTCGCGGTGCCGCGTGGCGATTCCAGCGAATAAATGAACGAACCGGCACATCACCGGCTCGCCTAACGCCTTGGAACTGACTTCGAACGGTGTGACAAGGTAGCTCATGGGAAGAGTCTATAGTCGATAGTTGAGAGTCGAGAGTCAAGAGGTTTGTCATTTGTCCTTTGTCATTGGTCCTTTGTCCTTTGTCCGTCTTCCGTTGTCAGTGCGTCAGTCGGTCAGTATTTCAGTTCTTCACTGACTGACAGACTGAAACGCCGGCGAACTGAGAAACTGGCTGCACCAAGCGATAAATGACAGAAGACGAAGCACAAAGGACGTTTTTCCGTAAGCAAAATATTTGCTGCAACCTTTTTCACCGATGCCGCGTCTAAGAGGACAACTAGCACAAATGACTACCTGGGGAAGTGGGTAGCGTTTTAGGGCAACCGAGTTACTCACTTCCTCCTTCCTTTTTCAGTATTTCAGCCGGTCAGTATTTCAGTCTGTCAGTATGTCAGTTTATCAGTAGGCCAGGCAGGCGAAGTTCGGAGTGGGGTTGTGTCAAGCATTTGTCAGTTGAGCTCCGCGAGAATACAAGACTTCGAACCAAGTTGTTCCGCAGCGAGCGATCCAGAGGCGGAGCTTGAGGAGGCGGTGAGC
>Ga0187857_10002487_pt1 | contig 16429 bp, 10 predicted proteins | sample June2016WEW_8_10_FD_132984 | JGI IMG/M metagenome (GOLD analysis project Ga0187857, IMG submission 132984) | Peatland microbial communities from SPRUCE experiment site at the Marcell Experimental Forest, Minnesota, USA - June2016WEW_8_100 | ecosystem: Environmental > Terrestrial > Soil >...
CACAGCGCGCGGCTCGAACCTGTCATTTCTCCTCCGGCTTTCGGCCGGTGAGCTTCGGCACTGAAGCGTTGCCGACGCACGACATAATACGGCTGCTCGTTCAAATCAGGCCCCAGGCCGGGATACATCCAGGCTTGGCCTTTCCCATCCCGGAACTCGAAGTAGTATTGGAGCGGGAAAGGCGAGTCGGTGTAGTCAGCGGGGATCACTCCCTCAAAAGCACCGGCCTGGGCAGACATCACTGCGGTTCGGAATTCCTCGGCCTGGTTGGCGTGCCGATAGACTAGGCGAACAGACAGCGAGCGAGCGCGGACTGAGCCGGGTGAAAACGTCAGACGGAGACTCAGGGGCTGGCCGCGTTGAAAACTCAACGGCGGCGCATGCTTTGCCGGAACGGCGGGCCGTTCTGGTTTGCTGAGCGCGACGCGGAGGGCTTGGTCGAGGAGCCCTTGATGGTTGATTTGGGGCGAGGAGGGGTTGGCCGCCAGCTCGAGCCGCCGCTCCATGTCGGCGATGTCCTGGTCGATGGCCGGCAAGCGATCCTGCCAATGACCCCGAAGGTGCGCGTCGAGGCCGAAGGTGATGTCAGGGACGTAAACACTGGCCGCTTGTCTGCCCAGTTGGGCCCAGGCCACACGGGCGCGGCGGTAGGCCGACGCGGCCTCCTGCAGCGGCCTGCGGTCCTGGGTCCGCTCGTGCAGGGCAAAGAGCACGCCGGCCCGGAGCTTTTCGGCGAAGAAGCGTCCCAGGCCGATTTGGATGGCGACATCCGCGGCCAGACGCCGGAAGGCCGGTTCCTTGGGGTCGGCGGCCAGCTTCACGGCTTTTGCCATCGCACGCGTTGCGGTGTCCGCCAGGGCCAGCAGCCAGTCGGCCACTCCCAGCGGCGAATACCTGGCGCTGACGTTGCCTTCGAGTAACTCGCCTGCAAAGTCGTCTATGCGCGAAAAGAGCTGGGGATCCAGCGGGCTGACGGTGCCGAAGCGTTTCGGGCTCGGCGTATCGCCGTAGGGGTGCTTTCGGGTCGAGTCCACTATGGGCATGTTCGTGTAGATCTCGGGCCAGTAATTATTGTTGGCGGCGGAGGGCAGGTGCGCGGTTGTGATTAACGGGAGGATGCGGCTGGCGCTGGCCAGGGCCGCTTCCACCGGCCTGGCTGCCCGCCCATATTGGCTATCGAGCTGGCGCCGCCAGGTTTCCGGCGCGGCGTCCGGGTTATAGAGCAGCCGACCCCACAGCCGGTAGCCGTAAGCGTATTTTTCAAAGTCCTCCGGTGCTGGTTTGAGCGATGCGTCCGCGTAAGCATCGCGCCCGCCGGGAAGGCCCGAGCCTTTGCGGCCCTTGAACGAGAGCGGTTCGAAGAGCTCGACTCCCATGCTGCCGCAAAAGCTCGCGGCGCGTCCGTAGCCCGCCGCCAATGCGGTGTCGCCCCAGAGCAGGAGCCGCTGCGTGCCCGGCCAGATCCGATGGAGAACGCCGTAACGGCGCCCCTCGGCCAGCAGGTCGCCATAGCCATAGCGCAGGAAGCTGCGCGAGCCGGAGCTCTTGGCAAAGAAGCCCTCGTCCTGGCGCCCGCGCGGCGGCATCTCCGTGGGCCGAATCCCCGCCTGGTGGTATGGCAAACCCAGATGCTCGGCCCAGAATTTGGGTGAGATGTTCACCGGCAATCCCGTGGCCAGCGCCACCTCGATCATCTCGGCGTCCATGCCCTTGGCATGCATATCGATCTCGACGCGGCGCCCGCATTGGGTGAGCCCCTCGAACACCGTCCTCCAAAAGGCGTAGCTGCCCTCGGCCACCCCGCTCTCGCCGTGGATGCGAAAGGTGACGCCCTGGATCGCCGGGCAGGCGGTTAACACCGCGCGCAAGGCGTCCCGGCAGTACGGCGCATGGCTCTGGGGCGTCAGCCCTTCGATGACGTGATTGGCCTGCGGGCTGTTGGTCCATTTGTAGGCATGTGTCCAGAGGCCCAGTTGGAAGTGGAGGCCGCGGGCCGCCGTCTCGTCGCTGATGATGCGCAGCATCTCCAGGTTCCGCTCCCGCTCCGCCGCGGAAAACCCGCTGACCCGCACGTCGTATCCGGGAACCGCCACCAGGAAGGGATACGCGAAATGAAAGTACGCGTCGCGGATGCCGGAGGTGAAATCGTAGCCCAGCCCCAAGGCGAGGCTGAACCGGTTGAAGCGCTCGGCCGCCAGCATGGAGAGATACCGCTGCCAAAAGGCCCGGTCATAAAACCAGCTCTTGTCCTCAACCTCGCTGGCGAACACCCGCATAATGCTGCGGATTGGGCTGGCAGGCCGCTCCGACACGGGCCGGCTCAGCCTCAAAGCCTCCGAAGGCTTGTCGGCATAGCGGACACGATCCGCCAACTCCAGGAGGGCGTATGTCAGGCCGCGCGGGTCGTGGCCGCACGCCAGCAGCACTGAGCGGCCACCCGTGCGGCCTGATGCCATCGCCAGCGACTCCGGGACGCTGGGCAGGTCCACTGACGCGCGTGCCAGAATCTCACGAGCGAGCGGGTGCTCGTCTCCCGCGGCGAGCAGGCAATGACTGGCTGGCGGGATGTCCGCCATCCGGTCGGCCGTCTGGACGGCGATCTGCCGCTGGACCAACGCCTCCCTGAGTTGCTCTAACGCCCACCGAGCCGGTCCGACGTTGGCGACTGGATCGGCCGGATCGACGAGAATCGCCACAGCCGCTGATGCCAAGGCGCGGGCCTGAACACTGCCGGAACTGCTTGCCGGATGCAGCGCCGCGGCACCTGCGGTGGCGCCGGCGACCACCACACCTGCTTGCCTGAGGAATTCTCTTCGAGTCATATCGTCGCGAGTTTGAACAGCGAACAGGCGTCCACGAATTCAACGCTTAAGTCATCATAGCGATTGCATTCCAAGCGGGATTCCGTGCGAGCCTGCAGCTTGGGCAGCAGCCGGCATTTCGTGTAGGCGCGCATCGCATCGGCGAGTTTCCGGCCCTTGCGGGAGAACCTCAGCTCGCAACTGTTTACCCCTCGGGGATAAGCAAACTCCGTCGGGCGAACCACACGCTCGCGCTTTGTTCGTCCGACGCGCTGACGCGTCTTGCTGTCCTCTCTGGCGCTCAAGTCGTTTGGGTTCGGATTGGGTTCGTTCAAATCTGCTCCGAGTTTTCCACATGAGGACGAGGGTTGGCAATAATGAATGGCGCCGGTAAAAGGGCTTGCGTTTTCCCCGCACGTCGGGACCATTTGCGAGAATGAGCCGGAAGAAGAAAGGGCCGTCGGGAGGAGTGGGAGCAACAATGACGACACAACCTCGAAGCAAGATCGTGGTCGGAGTGGGCGAACTGCTTTGGGACTTGCTGCCCGACGGCAAACAACTCGGCGGGGCGCCAACCAACTTTGCCTATCACGCCCATGCCCTCGGCGCCAACACCTGGGTGGTGAGCCAGGTCGGCAACGACCGGCTCGGGAAGTCATCCGCAGCTCGTTGGAACTGGTGACGGTGCTGAAAACCAACGACCAGGAACTGCCGGTTTTGGCGGACATGTTCCATCTGCGCGGGGACACGTCCGAGCAACTGAGGGAGTTGGCACTCCGCTTTCAGTTATCGTTGGCTGCGCTCACGCGTGGCGCCCGAGGCAGCCTCCTCTACTCTCAAGCCCGGTTTTCCGATTACCCCGGCACGCCGGTGAAGGTCGTGGATTGCGTGGGCGCAGGAGACGCCTTCACGGCCGCTATGACGCTGGGCCTGCTGGCGGGCTGGGATCTGGACGAAATCAACCGGCGTGCGAATGAACTGGCGGCCTATGTCTGTTCGCAGGACGGCAGCGTTCTTCTTGTCGGCGGCCAACCCGGCACACGCGGCGATGCCCTGTCCCATCGGCCCATCACAGGCCACCCGGTCCGAGAGCGCAGCCAATTGGTTAAAGGCCTTGAAGGCGTAGAATACTTTGGTGGGAATCCCGAACTGCCCGAACATGCTCCAGGCTGAAGTGTCCGCCGTATAAAAACAGACCACGTCGACCGGGCTGTCCTGGAGCCGCAGGAGGACGGTGGCGCAGAACGCCGCCCCCTCGGCCCGGCAGGAACGCCCAAACCACTCCGGCACCGTGGCATACTCCTTGGGTTCGCTCGGTCTGAGCCCGGACCAGGTGGTCAAATAGCGCCACTCGTTGGGGTGGCTTTCAGCGCTTTGAAAGCCGTGTTCGTCCAGGAGCTTGCGGGCAGTGGCGGCATCGCGGGCGAGGTATTCAGGAACTCCATAGTAGGCGTGCCAGGAGAGAAAATCCAAGGGCAGCCGCCGATCCCGGCACCAGGCCAGAAATGGCCGGACCAACTCACTGTTGATGTGCGTGGCCGCCGGACCGCCGACCTTGAGCGAGGCATCATGGGCCTTGATGGCCCTGGCGGCAGTCTCATAGAGCTCGAAATACTGCTCCCGCGTGCCCGTCCACATGCCGCTGCCTTCCGGCTCGTTCCAAATCTCCCAGTACTGGATGTCGTGGTGGAAGCCGCCAGCCCACCCCTCGTTGCAATGCCGGATGATGTTGACGCAGATCCCGGCCCATTTCTGGAAGTCCATGGGCGGGTGATTGTGGTAGTGGGTCCAAGGCTCGATGCTCTCGCCCAGACGGCAGATAATCCGCGGCTTGCTTCGCAAGATAGCGGCGAGATAGTCGTCGGTCTTGGCAAAGGTGTAGTTCTTGGGATCATCCGGGTCGGCCTCGAACTCGTGCCCCACCACGAGCCCATCGAAATGCTCGTCGTCGGAAAGGTGAAATAGTTTGTCCAGCATCAAGGCTCAGTTCGCCATCATTTTTCGGTCGCGGCAGGGACCGGCATTACCGCCGGTGGAACGTCGGAAACGGCGTCCGCATTATTGGCCAAGACCAGCGGAGTTGCCTTTACTGAGGACGCGCAGCGGTGCCGGGCGGGCGATGTTTCCACTGAAGACGCAGGACGCCCAGGTCGAGCGGTTCATCGCTGCGGCCGCCGGGCATGGCCAGCACCACCACCTCGCGCGTCAACGAGCCCAGTTCCGGGGTGGCGATATACCCGGATTGGTCCGGCTTGAGCGGTTCGGTTACCCGAATACGCAACTCGTAAGTTCCCGCAGGCACGTCATCGATCTTGAACGAACCGTCGGGATCGAACTGCAATTGATAGACCCGCTGGGCAGCGTGCTGGCGGGAATAATCCCTGGTGTGGTCAGCGTCGCGGGCCTTGACGAAGGCGGCCCACGTGGCGAAATCCTCAGTCTGCGGGGCCGCCGGCCCGAGGGGTTGCTTGAGCACCAGCACGTGGTCATCGTTGCTCCAATCGGCCCGGCCCTCGACCTTGCCGATGATGCGCCGGCCGGCGCCTCCGTAGCTGACCTCCATGGTTTGGCCCGGAGAAACCCGCACGGGCATCTGGTAGCATTCAGTAATGGCGCGCCCGCTGCGCCAACTGAACGAGCGCCAGAGGTAGTGTTCACCCGGCGGCACTTTGTCGAAGGCGAATCGGCCATCCGCATCGGTTTTGCCCGTATACAAACAGAACGACCCGAAGGACCCAACGAAGCCGCCACCGGTCAGGCAGACCGTGGCCTTGGGCGCCAGATTGGTGCCCGCGCGCAGCACGCCTTCCACTCGTCCCCAAGGCAGCAGCGTGAGCCTAGGCTGGTCTCGGAGGCTCTTGATGGTGGTTTGGAGGAACCCTTGCTCGTGCGTGACCAGCACGACCCCGTCAAAGCCCGACTCGGCAAACTCAAAATGCCCCGTCGCGTCGGATTCGGTCCGGATGTCTTTCTCACTCGGATTAACCCGGCCGGGGAGATTCATGGCCAAAGAGCCGACGTCCCCGCCCGCCGCGCTGATCTCCGCGCCTTCGGCCGGCTGCCCGTCGGCCAGGAGAAGGACGCCTCCAGGCTTGCCGGCGGGCACCATCGTCAATTGGGCATCCCAGTCGCCGTCGGCGAAATCGCGCCATGGAGTGACGAGCGTCCGGTAGCCTTCGGCCTGCAACCGGAGCTGAAAGTCCGGCGAGATCCCCGAACGAAAACGCGTGGCGGGAAGGGCCAGCCGAAACCCTGAACCGTTCACCTCGCCGGGAAAGGTGAACCCTTCCCGGTCGCCCGTTTGAAACGCGACCGCTGCCAGCTTCACGGGCAGGCCGGTCTTCGCGTCTCTCGCTTTTCCCGTCACAGTGATTTCCTGGTCCATGCCGGCCCGCAATTTGAAGGTGACCGCGCGCTGCCGTGCCTGGAGTTGAACCTGCTGTCGCAGGTGCGAGCCGGGCGCAAAGGCTACCAGGGTCATCGGCGCAACGGGGGCATTAGTCCAGATAAAGGAGCCGGCCGCGTCGGTGACAGCCTCGAAATCCAGGCATTGGCCCTCGGTTTGATAGCCCACCACCGCCAAGTCAACGCCGGCCAGCGGAAGATTCCGGCCATCTACGGCCCGTAGCGCCAGCGGACTCAATGGATCGGCCTGCAGACGCACTTCCGGGAGGTTCGGTCCGACGTCCACAACCGTGCTGGTGATGGCAAAACCAGGAGGCTCCGAGGTAAGAATGAGTTGGCGGCGCGGGCGGTTGTGCAGGGCAAACCGGCCGGCGGCATCCGTGCGAAATTCGCCGACGCGCACCAGGTTCCCAACCCCGTGTCCCTCCTTGACCAGCACGTTTGGCAAGGGATGGCCGGCCGGGTCGGTCACCACGCCTCGCACCTCGAAGCCCGGCTTCAAGACAAAGTCGGCCTTGCCTTGCCGCAGCCGGGCCAGGTCCAAAGGCTCGCCATGCTTATCGCTGATCCAGTTGGACTCCGCGCCGCTATGCACGAACACTTGCGTGGAACCATCCTGGCGATGAAACTCGATTGCCACGTTTTCCAGGTCCGCGGGAAAATCTTGCACCTGCCAGCGGCCGGCACTGTCGGTCACCGCAGCCGGCGGTTCCTTCGGGCCGCTCCAAAACTCCGGATATTCCTGCGGCTCGCGAAAACGGCCATAACCGTAGCCGCTGCCGAAGACGCGCACGCGCACGCCGGCCAGAGGGGCGCCACCCTGTTCCCGCACCACGCCGCCTATAGTCAGGCCGCGGGACAGACGGACGGTGGTCTCGCCGGGCATGGTGGTGCGGACATCGTTGGTTTCAGCGGTCCAACTTCGCCCGCGCGGCGCGAAGCCGGTCCGGCGCGCAGAGAGTGTGAACCAGGTTCCGTAATTGTTCCGCTCCCTGGCGGGTTCCCCCAGGCGAATCGTGGCCACTCCGGCGGCATCGGTCAGCCAGCGCGGACCGGCGCCGGGCCCGCCGAAGAACACGGTCTGGTTCGGGGCAAAGACCTCCGCGTCCGCGATCGGCGCGCCGGTTTCGGCCTCGACCACGATGACCTTCATCACGGGACCGTTGGTCACCACCGGCTGGGACCGAGCTTGTTCGACCGGAGCCGGAGGCTGGTTTGAGGCTGTGGCCTGTTGCGTGCGCGAAGCGGTCTGGCTGTGGAGCCCGGGTAGCAAGAGGGATCCCATGCCCAAAACGACGACGAAACCCACGACCGAAAGCCGATAGGCGCGCGGCAGTCCCGTGTCCATAATGCGCGCAAGCCGCCGGCCCAGGGGGTGCAGTCGCTCGCCAAAGCCCAGCGCCCCGGCCAGCGGCTGGGGGCGGCCAAATTCAACCGCCGCACGCAGGAGCGTGTCGCAATAGAGATCGCTGGAGGTCAGTTTGCGCGCCAATAACAAGTCGTCGCAGCAGTCTTCCCGGACCTTACGCAGGGCCGGGTTCAACATCCACAGCAAGGGATTAAACCACCAGATCGCTTGCAGAAGGATCTGCGCCCAGTTCACCCAGAGATCGCCTCGGCGGAAATGGGCCAACTCATGGGCCAGGATGACCTTCAGTTCCTGTTCCGAAAGCTGGGAGAGGTTCGTCGCCGGCAGGAGAATGGTTGGGTGAAGGACTCCAAACGCAACCGGGGCCGTGACACGGTCCGAGATTCTTAGCGCGGGAGTTCGCTTCATCCTCAGAGCGGCTGCCAGCGTGTTCAAGATCAGGGGCAGCGGCCCCTCGGTAACTGCACGGCTGCCGCGAACCGCTTGGCGAAGACGGCTCAGTTGGCGCGCAATCCAGAGGAACATGGCGGCACAACCGGCAAAGTGCAGGAGCATAAGCCAAGCCGTCCAATGGAGCCCGGCGCCTTTGGCGAAGCCGGTCGATGAATGAGCAGAGGCCGCCTGAGCGGCGAACCTGCCCGAATCAGGCTGGCTGGTCATTCCCGCCTCCGCCTCCGCGTCCGGTCTGCCGGAAGCGGCACGGGCTTGCACAGGACCGGGCGCCGCAGCCAATGAGGATTGACTCTGCGGCCGCGCCAGGGTGCCGGCCATTTTCGCCCCAGGGCAGCCAGGCCCAACAGGATCGCGGTCGTGAGGGCAGCCTGCCAGGTGGCGTGCAGGGTGTATTCCCACCAACTTGGCGAAAGCTGATTCAACAGGTCGGCGAGCGTATTCATTTTCGGTGCTGCTTTCCTGGGCGGCTCTGACGGCGTAACTCATCCAACATGGTCCGGAGCTTCTCCACCTCTTGGCCCGTGGGGGGCCGGGTTTCGAAGAGCGAAGCCACCAATGAAACGGGGTCCCCCTGGAATACCCGATGCACGAGGTCAGCGAGCAAGTGGGTGAACGTGGATTTCCGGGGTCGAGTGGCGTGATAGACAAAGGCCTTGCCCACCGGGCCCTTCTTCCTCGCGAGCAACCGCTTGGCCTCCAGGCGCTTTAACAAGGTGAGCACCGAGCCATGGGCCATGGGCCGATAGCTGTGGAGGCTCTCCCGGATCTGACGCGCCGTGGCCTCAGGCAGCCGATAAACGCAGGCCAGCACGTCTCGCTCCGCCGGCGGCAAACGAAATGTTCTCATAAAAATGCTCCTGCAGGGGGACGGGAAATTCCGCACCCGTCCCCAGACTGAGCCCCATTATCTAGACTTTTGTCTTTTTTGTCAATGGAGAAAAAATAAAAAAAAAGACAGGCGTCTCAATTCTGGCTCAGAATCCCTTCCACGACCAGCTTGGCGCTTCCTGGTAGGTGAAACGGACTTTGTCTCCCGGATTGAGGATAAAGGTTTGGCCCGGGGTGAGGCCGCTCCGGAGGGCGCAGCTTTGTCCTTTCGAATCAGTCTGGGCCCATTCCAGGACCTTGCCCGAGGTGAGGATTTGCACCTGGACCGGCCCGAGGTTGCGGTTGGCCACTTCCTGGCCGGAAGCCGGAACCGCGGGCGTGGCGACGGTCTCCGGGGCAGAGGGAGCAATAAGGCGGTTGGTGGGGCGCTTGGCTTTATTGGTGAATCCGCCGGCCAGGCCGGTGGTGAAAATGAGGTTGTCGTGGGCCGGTTCTTCGAGCACCAGGCCGCGCTCTGGGTCGGCGCTCAGCACGTCGAGCCGAAGCGAATTGCGATTGCCGAAAACCCGCACGCCGGTGGTGTGAGGGATGTCCCCGCTGATCCCGGCGATGATTCGATTGCCCGACACTTCCGGCGCATTGGCATCGCCGAGCTGGATCCCCAGGTTGGTCAGGTGAATCCACTGGGCTTCCACCAAATTGTTGTGCGCGCCTTGCATCAGCCAAGCCCCGATCCGGCAAGCGTTCACCTCGAGGATAAAAACCCGGTTCCCGCTGATGCCGGCATGAGCGGTGTCGAAGAGCAACCCGGTGCTCTTCTGCTGGGAGGATTTGCCCCATACGTCGCCGGCCCCAACCAGACCGTTAAACTCGAAGGTGCTGGCGACACAGCAGGCGAAATTGTCAGGCCCTTTGGTCGTGGGGGCAAGGCGGACGACCGCGCCATCGGATCTCTGCATGACAATGAGGCCGAACTTGAGCCGGCAGTTCATCTGGCTGTCGATGACCACGGCATCGCCCTCCTCCCCGGTATAAGTCAGGGCATACTCGCCCCCGTCCAGGCGCCAATCCTGCATCCAGGGGATGCGCAATGTTTGATCGAGCCGGTAGCTGACGCCCTTCTGGAGCATAGAGTTGTTGCCACCCCCCACGATATAGACGTCTCTGACCTCCTCGTGCGCGCGATTGAAGGCCTCCTGGAGGCCGGAGGTTTTGGTGCCGGGAGTGCCGGGCCCGAAATCTCCGCCGTCGGTCGGGCCATTGGGGGTCACGACGATATAATTGAGGCCGCGCCATTGGGTTGCCGCCGCCCTCGGCTCCACCGTGTTCGTGGTCTGGGCGAGAGCGGCGCCGGCCAGCAGCGTGGTAATGGTCCAACTCACGAGCGTCATCCCCGGGGGAGAAAGAGCATCGTTCATGGCCGGCAGGCTATCACTATCGAGAAGCCGCGGGGAAGCAAAACCAACGGCGTCGGAATTGACGGATACCTTGCTCCATGAATGCGCCCGCGAAGAGTTCTTGCTTTTCGAACGCTTGGGCTCAACATGCGGAGGAATGGTCGGTGAACGACTTAGCGAGGGACCTACTGTATGAAACACCTCTTTCCTTTCTTGGCTGTGGGCTTGGCGGCAGCATTTTGGGGAGCCACAGAACCATCGGATTCCGCAGAGGAGCGGAAGGCGGCTACTCCGGTTCCTGGTGAGAATGGCACCAATACCGTTAGTCCCAAAGAGGCTGCGGCAGCTTCAGGCGTGGCGGGTGCCTTGGCGGAAAGGCAGTCCAAAGCCAGGGCGCTGATGAGAGAGGCTGATTCCCTGTCGCGTGAAGGAAAGGTCCAGGAGGCGTCGGATAGGCTCGATGCGGCTCTCGCTCTCCACCCTGAGGCCCCGGGTGAGCAGGCATTTGACTGGTGCCGGTCAGTGGATGGGGAAATCAACCCAGTGCCCATCATTCAACTTCCGGACCTGCCACGCGCCGAGCAGCGGCGCCGTTTCGAGGATGCAGTCCAGATCGTGGCCGAGGAGCACGGCTTCATCTGGCCACAATTCATCGAGAAAACAGGCTCTACGTGGGTTGCCGTTTGCGCGCGGCCGAGATTGAGACCGCTGTCGCAGGAGAGGGAACCCACCTCATCCTGGGAGGTGTTGCAGGCGGTTTCCGAGACCACGCCGGATCATCGCGTGACGCTGAAGTTGATCCCTTTTTCCTATGGTCCCAGCAGTTGGGCAACATTGGGGCCATTCTTCTGCATCCCGCTTGGGATTAGGCGAGAACGCGCCGAAATGGCCAAGCAGTTCCAGGCAGAATTGCGCCGCTGAGTCGAAGGACTGGTTCGGCATTCTCGGTTTACGCCGATGCTGGAAAGCCTCGATTGGCAGTTGGCAATTGGCCGGGGGCCTCCATATTGGTGCGGGTGTCAGTTGAACTTACAGAGGCGCTGCTGAGCAAGGCGGGCGGCTGGGACGTGATGAAACGCGCGCGCCTTTACTTGGCGCAGGGGCAGGTGCTCAGTTCGTATTGGGCCGCGCCGTTGCTGCGCGGGGTGGTCCAGGCCGACGGCGTGTCTTTCCGCGCCTCGATTGTGATCCACAGCGACATTGACCTCGAGAACCTCTGCACCTGCCGCGAGGCGCGCGAATGGGGAAAGATTTGCGCGCACGTCGTGGGGGTCGGCTTGCATTGGCTCAAGGCCCAGCAGCCTCAAGCAGCCCCTGCCCCGCCGCGCTCCTCGGCGAGCGCCGGGGCCTCGACACCCGCCCCCAGGCGCGCCTCGGCATTGCAACGGGATGCCGCGGGCCAACCGGCTGAGCTCTTCATCATTCTCCCGCCCAACCTCGACCAGGCCTTGGCGCGCGGCAAAGTGATGCTCGTGCTCGAAGCCAAATGGAGCGGCGGACGCTGCCCGCTGAGCGCGCTGCCGAAAGGACGGGCCTATGCCTTCTCCCCCCGGGACACCGTGGTGCTCGAGCGGCTCGAAACCCTGGCCGGCGGCGAAACGCCCGCTGTGCTCCAGCTTCCGGTCAAGGACCTCGCCTCGCTGCTCCCGGCGCTGGCAGGTCATCCAAACGTGACGCTCGGCAAAGCCACCGAGGTCTCCATCACCCGGACGCCGCTCCACCTGCCCATACGCGCGACCCTCGAAGGAAACGGCGAGATCGTCCTTGCCCTCAAGTCCAAACCGGCATCCCTGGCAATACTCGAAGACTGGGCCTGGCAACATCCCACTTTCCAGCCGCTCGGCCTGCTGACTTGCAGTGGGGCTGGCATCACGTCTAGCCCGCCGTCTTCGATGCTGCGCAACCTGCTCCAGGCCCCGGCTCGGGTGCCCCGCTCCCAGGTCCCGCTCCTCCTCAGCCAGGATTGGCCCCGACTGCTGGCCGCCGGCGAAGTGGAAGCCAATTTCAAACTCGAGGACTTCACGCTCGAACCACAGGCGCCCCGCTTCCTCCTGGAACTCAGGGGCGGCCTGGCGCAACTCACCGGCCTGCTGCAGTGCGGCTATGGTCCGCGCATCATGACCCTGGGCGTGACGGCCCCTGGCGAGACCGTCTGGCTGCCCGACCCGGACGCGCCGACGCGCTATTCCACGCGCGACCTCGACGCCGAGCGCGCGGCGCTGGCCCGTTTGCAACGCAGCGGCTTCTCCGGCCCGGACGCACAGGGGAGACTGCAACTGCTGGGGCAGAATGCCGTGCTCAATTTCTTCGCCCGCGAGTTCCCCAAGCTCCAGCGCGAGTGGAGTGTGACGCTCGAGGAACGGCTCGAACGCAGCGCCACCCACAACCTCGAACGCATCGAGCCGCAGTTCCAAGTCACGCCCTCGGGCGTGCAGTGGTTCGATTTGGGCGTGGTGTTTGCCTCCAGCGGCGGTCAAACGTTTTCGGCCGCGGACATCCAACGCCTGCTCCTCTCCGGCCAGAGCCACACCCGGCTCAAAAACGGCAGGATGGCGCTCATCGATACGGGGGCGGTCGAGGAATTGCAGGAGGTGCTGCGCGATTGCGCCCCCGAGCAGCATGGCCAGGGCTACCGCCTGAGCAGCGCCCAGGCCGGTTTTCTGGACGCCACCCTGCGGCAGCAGGCCGGTTGGCGGGTGGCGGCCCCGGCGGCCTGGCGCGAGCGCGCCGCGCGCCAACGCGGCGAGACAAAGCTCGAATGCCCGCCGCTCGAGGACCTCGACCCGGTGCTCCGGCCCTATCAAAAGCAGGGCGTGGCTTGGCTGCGGTTCCTGCGCGACAACGGCTTCGGCGGCATCCTCGCCGACGAAATGGGCCTGGGCAAAACGGTCCAAACCCTGGCCTTCGTGCGGCACGTCCGCCGCCAGGAACCGGGCGGCGCCCCGATGCTGGTGATTTGTCCCACCAGCCTCGTCTTCAACTGGGTCGCCGAGGCGAAAAAGTTCACCCCCTCCCTCAAGGTCCTGGCCCTGCACGGACCCGAGCGTCGTGCCGCCTTCGCCCAAATCCCGCAGAGCGACCTGGTGGTCACCAGCTATGCCCTCATCCGCCGGGACGCCGAACGCTACCGGGAGTTGGAATTCGACATCGCGGTGCTCGATGAAGCCCAGCACATCAAGAACCGCCAGACCCAAAACGCGCAGGCGGTCAAATCCGTGCGGGCGCGACAGCGACTGGTGCTGACCGGGACCCCGCTCGAAAACTCCGTGCTCGACCTGTGGTCTATCTTCGACTTCCTCATGCCCGGCTACCTCGGCACGGCGCAGGACTTCCGCGAGCGTTACGAACTGCCCATCACGCGCGAGAAGGACGGCCCCGCCCAGGCCCGGCTCGCGCGCCGGCTGCGTCCGTTCCTGCTGCGCCGGCTCAAAAAGGAAGTCGCCGCCGACCTGCCCGCAAAGCTCGAGCAGGTGTCATTCTGCGAACTCACTCCCGACCAGCGCAGCGCCTATCAGCAGGTCATCGAGGCCGGCCGCAAGAAGATTCTCGACGCGGCGGCGGACGCTTCCGGACAAGCCCGCAGCCGGATGATGGTCCTCAAGGCGTTACTGCGGCTGCGGCAGGTCTGCTGCGACTTGCGCCTGCTCAAACTCGAAGGCGTGGCCCCGGCCAACGCCTCCGGCAAGCTCGAGGTCTTCGACGAACTGCTCGAGGAAATCGTCGACGGCGGCCATCGCGCGCTGGTCTTCAGCCAGTTCGTCTCCCTGCTGGCGCTCCTCAAGGAGAAGCTCACCGCCGAGGGCCTCGAGTTCTGCTACCTCGACGGCTCGACGTTGGATCGCGCCGCCGTCGTGGACCGGTTCCAGAACAACAGCGCCATCCCCATCTTCCTCATCAGCCTCAAAGCCGGCGGCACCGGCCTGAACCTGACCGGCGCCGACACCGTCATCCACTTCGATCCCTGGTGGAACCCCGCCGTGGAAGATCAGGCCACCGACCGCGCCCATCGCATTGGGCAGGCCCGGGTCGTCACCAGCTACAAACTCATTACCCGCGACACCGTGGAAGAGAAGATCCTGGCCTTGCAAAACCGCAAACGCGAAGTCATCCAGGCCACCCTCGGCGGTGAAGAGGCCTTCGTCGGCTCCTTGAGCTGGGAAGAGATCCAGGAACTGCTGGCATAGAGCTTATCATAGCCGGCGTGGTCATAAGTGAATCGGACGCGGCGCGTTCAAAGGGAAAAGCTCGTGCATGAAGGTGATCCCAAGCTGCCCGTCCTGAGGGGGCGAACCGGTGCGCACGTACAGGAATCGAAGTGTATAGTCGGTGTGCCGATACAAAGCACAACCCCAAGCAAGCATGCTCAGCATGGCCAGCAAAACAAGGAGTGAGAACCTGGAACTCACGGTGATCCTGCGCCGCGTTAACTGGGTTGCGTGTCGGACCGGCCCAAGGCAGTATCCACAGGGTCGTCGCTGTTTATCGTATGCAGACCTCAAATGAGCCTTCAGGAAGCAGCTATCAGACGTCAGCCTACCAAGTCCCCAATGAGCAGGAAAAGCCGGCTGAGATCGTAGTGCGCCTTGCATCTCAGGCCGCCGTTGCCTGCTGCCTCCTCCAGCGCCAGGACTTTGCGGCAGCAGGCTTCGGCTCCCGCCCAGTCTCCATGGGCCTCGCACTCCGCGGCCTCCTGTTTCAACTCCAACTCCGGTGTCGGGTTCTTCTCGGCCTCCTCGGCGGCAGCCGCCAGCGCGTTCAAGGCGGCGGCCTCGACTTGTTCGGAATTGTTGGCCGACACGCCTTGCTGAAATGCCTCCAGAGCGCGCAGAAGCGCGTCCATCGAAGCGGACTTCCGTTCGTTCTCGGCGGGTGTGGGAGGATTGTCGGAATTTCCGCTCGAATGTTCGGGACCAGCCATAATCTTCAGATTAGTCTTCAGTGGTGCTTCGCCGTCACGTATATCGCTCTCCGGGTCAAACGTCAAGGCCGGAAATCCCTCAGCCTCCCGTACTGCCTGGGCTGGATTGTCTTCTGCCCAGGACACCGCGCCAAGTCGAGGCGATGTCGTCTAGCCGTTCTCAGGCCACTATCAGTGGCGTCCTCCGGCAACCCCGGGCACAGCACGATTAACGCCCCATGACGAAGCCCTGCGCGTAATGACTCCGGCCGATTCGATAGGGCAGGGATTTGTCGCTAACGAATGCACCAGCGGCGACCTCCAGGGCAATTACTCCCAGCGCACCTCGGCAGGCGTGAGATCGCCGATACTACATCTCCTTCCCGCACCCTTATTCCGAAGAACAGGGGCGGGAACGTATCATCAAATCCAGATATTTGACTTTAAGATATGGGCACCCCTAAAAATATAAGTGGACAAGATTAGGAGGCGTAGGGTATATATTACGCACGTTTGATGAAAACCTGTATGCACATATCAGTCTCGATTTGGCCGACGACCTCGGTCGCGAAAGCGACACGTCGCAGCGAGCCGAGCCAAGGCTCTATGTTCAGCCTCGGCCTATCCCGGGCATATTGTGGCCAAAAGCCCGAAGCCAATTGGGATAGGCTCAAGGTGAGCAGGTAAACGAAACATCATAGGATTTCTAGACCCTGCTTGCCGGAATGGAAGCAGGGTTTTTTGTTTTACAATCAAAGGGCTTCGCAGGAGGTGTGCCCCAAAACACCGAAAACACCACCGTGAAACCGTGGGTTGGTATCGCAAGATAGCAAGAGGTGTTTGTTCTTTGTTGAAATGGCGCGGGCCGGGAGGACTAAATGCAGAGTGCATCATGCAGAATACCTCCCGGCCCACATTCTTTCCTGCGATTGCGATCATTGTTCCGCTCCTGAGTTTCGCTTCGCGGCATTGATAGACGAAATGGGAATGGCGGCCAACTCGTTCGCCTCTCTCAGAACCGGCGCGGCGCTTTTCTCATCCACTTTCCCGGATTCGGACAGAAGCTCGGCCCAATATCCGGGCTCGTCCGCTTCTTCGAGCACGTCGCCCATTTTAGAGATGATGGCAGGCCTCGACTTTGCACGGCAGGCTGCGCGGTAATTCGCTCCAACCGCTGTTCCTGACCGGAGCAGTTGCCTGCCGAGAGTCCTGCTCGTCTCGTCTTTGGGAAGCCCTTCGCAAAACTTGATGACTTGCAAGGCAAATGGCTTTGTACGCA
>Ga0187857_10002489_pt1 | contig 16414 bp, 14 predicted proteins | sample June2016WEW_8_10_FD_132984 | JGI IMG/M metagenome (GOLD analysis project Ga0187857, IMG submission 132984) | Peatland microbial communities from SPRUCE experiment site at the Marcell Experimental Forest, Minnesota, USA - June2016WEW_8_100 | ecosystem: Environmental > Terrestrial > Soil >...
GTAGAACTCGACCTGCTCGGGGCTGTACCAGAGGGCGAGGTTAGTGATAATGACGTGGAAGAGGGTTGATTTGCCCGAGCCGGTTTTGCCGGCGACGAGGCCGTGCTGGCGTGTGCCCTTGCCGATGGCCAGGTATTGGAGCTTGGTCGCGCCAGTGCGGCCGATCGGGACCCGCAGTTCGGTGGTGGTATCCAGGCTCCAAACCTCGGCCTCCGGGGGAGTCACCTGGGCAAAGGGGACTTCCACCCGGCTGGAGTCCCGGCTCTTGGAGCCGATCTGGTGAATCAGGTCGATGGCCAGGTTGGGCGGCGGGGGGGCATCGATGACCAACTCTGCCCCCGGCATCGGATTGGCGGCGACGAAGAAGACCTGGGCCTTGAGGCCCACGCAGAAGCTGCTCTTCCTGAGTTCATCGGGAATGAACTCCTCGGGCAAAGGCTGGCGCCGGTCCCAATGGATGAGCGTATAGACGCCGCACCGGGCGCCGCTGGCGGCAATGCTCAGCAGGCGTTTGGCGGCCGTTTCACTGAAGTTGACTGGGAAATCGGCGACGGCCAGGAAATGATATTTTTCGGCAATCACTCCCGCCTGCTCGTTGTATTCGGCGATGGTTGCGTATTCGTTGCGCAGGTACATCTGGATGACCTTCTCCATGTGCTCGTTCAGGCCGGCCAGGCGTTCTTCGATCTGCGTGGTTTGGGTCCAGATGCGGCTGTTGATGATCTGCTCCTCGTAATCGGCCAAATGCATGATGCCGGCGAAATTCTGCCCGAGGCCGACGGGGTCGATGATGGAGAAGTTCAAGCGGCCGGGCGGGGCGCTTGCCAGGAGCCGCAGGATGATATTGTTGAGGGCGCCGATGGCGTGCTCGTGGCCGGTTTCGGCGGTCTCGAACAGGATCGAGCCCTGCTCCGGGAATGCCAAGCAGAGGGCCACCGAGAACTGGGCCGGGCCGGGCAAGACCAGGCGCGGGTCTTTGGGAAGGCCCTCGCAGAGCCGGGCGACGTCCACCTCGAGGTGGCCGAATTTGGCGGCGCGGCAGAATTTGTCCGGCGCCTGCCAGTTCTTCCAAACCGGCGCCGGCCACGGGGGGAAGAGCTTGCCGGAGAAAGCGTTGATGGCTTGGATGGCCGCATAAGGAGGCTGCAGGCGGCCCTGCCACTCGGTGGCCAGCCCTCGCCACTCGGCTTCATAGTCGGCCTGGAGCTTTTTCTCTCGTTCCTCGCCGGCGGCGATGAGGGCTCGGCGTTTGGCTTCGGCCTGTCGGGTGAGGCGATCGAGGGTGCCGGCCTGGCGCCGGCCCAGCCGTTCCAACTTCAAGGCGTGGAGCCGCTCGTGCCGGGCGGAGGCCCGCACGGCCTTTTCGTCGGCCCGCATTCGGCAGGAGACCCGCGCCTCGCCCGCCTTGGCCAGGGTTTGTCTCAACTGCTGCTCAACAGTCTGGGTGGTGTTTTGGTAATTGTCCTGGAGGCGCTGTTGTTCCTGCTGGAAATGCGCCTCGGCTTTCTGCCGGCAGGCGTTGTGCAGGAGGCGGGTCCCGGCCAAGGCTTCGGCGAGGGAACCGGCCAGCGAACGGCTCGAGCGCGCGGCCAGGTGGCGGAGGAGGAGAACGGCGGCGAACGCGGCTGCGGCCGCGCCGACGGCAAGCGGGTAGGAGAGCCAGTGAACGCCGAAATGCTCGAGCAGCGGGACCGACGGGGCCGCGCAGAGGGCGATGACGAGCCAGAGGGGCCAGTACCGGAAAAGGCGGAGCAGGAGATTGTTGCGGAACGGCCCTAGCTGGCCGGAGGCCTTGGCCAGCAAGCGGCGAAGTTCTTCGAGCAGCGCGTTCTCGTCGGCCGAGAGATCGGCCTGGGCCTTTTCGTAGGCCATGGCAAAGAGGCGCAGGAAAGTTCGGTACCCGCTCAAGGCGCCTTGGGCGGCGCCTTCCAGGCCGGCCAGGGTCTGCTCTTCGGCAGCCAGGGCGGCCTTGTATTCATCGAACCGCTTGAGGTTGGCGGCCAGGCCCGATTCACGGTCGCGCTCGGCCTGGAGCATCGTCCTCTGGAATTCGTATTTTCGGGAGCCGGTTCGGTTTTCGACCTTCTCGAGGCCCTTCTCCTTGCTGGCCTGGTAGGCCTTGCCGATGCGGACCTTGCGGTGTTCGTAGTTCAGCTCGAGGGCATTCCTGGCGGCTGCGGCGTCGGTCTCGGCCTGGCTCCGGGCCTCGGCGGTTTGGCGGGCCAGTTCATCGAGGGCGGTCTGGCCCCGCGCCCGCTCGCGGGCCATCCGGGCCCGCAAATCGTCGTGGAGTTTGTTGGCCCTGGCGGTCAGGTCCCGGACGGCGCTTCTGAGGGTCTCGAGGAGTTCGAGGGTCTTGCCGGGTCCGGGATTGCTATTCACAGTCGCTCCGGATTTTTTGCAGAAGCTTATCCAACTGCTCGATGACGCCGACGGTCTTGTCAACGCTGGCGAAGAGTTCGGCGAGATATTTCTCCTCGAATTCCTGGGCTTTGGAATCTCTCCAATAGGCCTTGGTCTGCTGCCATTGGCCCCGCAAATCTTTGGTGATGCCCGAGAGTCTGCTGGCGTTGGCGTTCATACTTCACACTTCATGATTTCCTGCGCCAGCGGGGGCTGGGCCGGGGGCGGCGGAGGGCGGGAGGGAGCCGGCGTAGGCGTCGAGCGTGCTGACGGCCTGGGCCAAATAGGCCATCGCCTGCACCAGGTCGTTGGTCAGGAGTGTATGGAGCTTTTCGGTTTGCTTGACCAGCGGCTGGACACGGTTCTCGAAGTCGCGGTTCCACCGTTTGAGGATTCGCAACTTGCCCTCCGCTTCGTCGTGCGCGCGTTTGGCGCGATGGAAGGCGTTGACTTCGGCCGAGGTTTCCTCGCGCAGATTGGAGATTCGGGCGCTGAAGAGGGCCTGCTGGGCCTGTTCCAGTTCGCGGGTGCGGCGGCGCAACTGGTTTTCCCAATGGGTCCGCTGCTCGTTTTCCAGCCAGAGCCGCGCGCGGAGCACCTCGGCGCTGACCTCCTCGAGGGTGGGGCGGGCCTTGCTGATGTAAAGGACCAAGTCGGCGCGGAAGGCCTCCAGGGCGTCCAGGGCGGTGACATTGGCCTTTTGGGTCATGGGCTAGCGTTGGCTTAGATACTCCTCGATGCGCTGGGCCTTGCGCAGGAGGTAAGGGGTCTGTTGGTTGGAGATGTCGATGAACTTCTTGAGCGCCTTCATGATCTGTTTGAATTCATCGGCGAACTTGCTGTGCTCCTGGTCCTGCCAGGTGTCGCTCAAGGCGGCAAAGCGCGCCTGCAAGGAGACCATCTTGTCCTGGAGGTCGCTGTTGAACCGCTTGAGTTCCTCGGCGAAACGCCGCACCTGCTCCGGATCCATGATTGCCTGGGCCATAATCGTTCTTTCTCTTTGCCGCCAAATCAAGTTGGCGCATTTCAGCCGAACGGAATTGCTCTTCCGACGCCCCTATAGGCTGCACTTTTTCGGCCCTGGCCGCAATGCTTTTGAGGAAGGGGTGTGAGCGGGGGTTCAACATGCACTCTTGGGCAGATCGTGGAACAAATGCTGTGTGACATCGAACACCGTTACGATACGATTGCGCCGGCCCAAGGCGGAGATTGAGGCGAACGCCAACCCCGACGCCAATGCCTTGGTCAATAAGCTCATCGAGCAGGCCCTCGGGCCCCGCAGAGTGGACTGGAACGAGCACTTTGATCGGCCATCCTCGGGCAGGAAATTCCGTCTGAGCGGCAAAGTTGAGCGGCGCGAGCGGTGAATTTGGCGGGCCTCCGCTTGGCTCCCGCCCGGGCTACGACACGACACGCCTTCGGCCGTCTCTCGGTCTGCTCTTAGAAGACGAAGTCCGCCCGGGAGGCGGCGGGGTCTCTCGGACTTGTTGCCGAACCTTGAGCACTTGGCTGGACAGTTTCTTCTCGACATGGTCTCGCCAGACGGCACGACATGGACATGACGGGTTCGGACAATCCTTCAGGCGGGCCAGTTGCTTGCGCCGTTCCCGAACCAGACTGGCAAGCCGGAGCAACTCCGACTCGAGTTCGAGGACTTCGCGTTCTTTGCTTTTCATGATGGCTGACTACTCCTCTAATAATAACCCAAGTTCGGCAATTGTCATTAACCTTGAAAAAGGAGTCTAACCACAGAGAACGCAAAGATCGCAGAGAAACAATGCGAAATACACTACATAATGCCGTGTTTTTTCACGGCTTTTTTCAGTTGCTCTTGCGCCGAGTCAAAGTCGCGCTTCTTGATGCATTGCTCGAATTCGGCGTAGGCCTCGGGCGCGAAGGCGGATTGGAAGATCGGGCGATTGTCCGCCAGGCAGTCTCGGGCGCCAGGGTCCTGGCCGGCAAGCAGGGGCAGAATCTGGTTCACGGCCTTGCGCAGTTGCGCGGGATTAACCGGGGGCAAGGCCCGGGCGGGGCGGGCCGGGGTGGGCTTTTCTTCCGTCGAACCGCCCGGGGGTTTGCGCTCGGCCGGCAAGCGGGAGGCCGGCTTTGGGGGCCGGTTGTCGCTGGTGTTTGTCGCCGTGCCCGGCCCTTCGGGCTGTGCCGGCGCCAGCAAGGGGCTCTCCGCCGCCGTCGGCTCGGCGGGGCCTTGTCCCACAGTCTCTTGCAACTCATGGGCGTTGAGTTCGGCTTGCTTGAGCCTGGCGCGGAGGGCTTGGCTGGTTTCCTGGTTGGCGCGCTCGCTCCGCTCCAGGCGCTCCTGGCATTCCAGGCTCCTGAACTCTGCCTGCTGCAAGGCCGCGCGTGTCTCTTTGAGCTGGGTCTGGGCGGCGGCGGCGGCTTCCTTGGCGCCGCGCCAATCCTCCTGCGCCTGTTTTCGCTCCGCGCCCAAGCTGGCCAGGCGCCGGTTGGCGTCCGCCAGGGCCGCCTCGAGCGACTGGCCGCTCTTGAGCAGGCGCATTAACAGCCAAAGCAGACCGGCCAGGACGAGCACTCCCAGGCATTCGAGGGCTGCCTTTCTCCTATCGATCCAGCCGCCGGGCGGGGCTGGCGTGGGGCCCGCTTTGAAGTCTCGCGCCCCGAATTCCTGCTGCATTGCCTGCTGGAGTTCTTCGGTTCGCGCTCGGGCCAGCGGCTCCGTCAACCGCATCGATACGGCCACAAAGCCCCAAAAAGCTTCGCGGCCGTCGCGTGCCCGTTGAAAGATGGGCGTCCGCATCACGATGCCGGGTTCTCCACGATAGAGCCTCAAGGGCCCCGCTACCGTGGCCGCGCGCCCCTGGACAGCCGCCCGGGCGCTGGCAGCCTGCGCCGGGTCCTTGAGCACGTTGAATCCAACGGCCCGCTCGTAACCGGCTCGGGGCACAATCTCGCTGACGACGCCGTTGGGCTGGAGTTCGAGCGTGGCCAGGTCCGGCCAGGCGGCCCGCAAGCCCGCCCCGACCTCTTGGAACTTGGGGATGGCCCCGCCGCTCTGCCGGGCCAGGGCGCCCAGCACCTGCAACGCCGCCACCGCGTGCCTGAGTTGGCCCTGCACCGAGGCGGCCCGCGCCCGGACCTCGATGCGCGCAAACTGACGGGCGGCCTTGGCGCGCGAATTGGCCCGCCAGCACACCGCCCCCAGACCCAGCGCCAGGGTGAGCAGGAATACGATGAGCCCGGGCCGTGCTCCGAGCCAGTTCCACGGCGAAGGTTTCGGGTCCGTTTGAGGGGCCACAAAGGGATTCATAGCTTATTCTATTTTCATCCGCTTGAAAACAGGCTATGAAGGGTGGCTCGAATTGACTGAATGAACAAGCCGGATCGTTTGTTGTTAAGCGGCGATGAAGCCATCGCGCTGGCCGCGCGGCAGGCGGGGGTATCGCTCGGGGCAGGTTACCCCGGCACGCCCTCGACAGAAATCCTCGAATCATTCTCCGAGCTGGGCGGGCGCGCCCAGTGGTCGCCCAATGAAAAAGTGGCCCTCGAGGTGACGCTGGGCGCCGCATTTGGCGGGGCCCGGGCCCTGGCCACCATGAAACACGTCGGCCTGAACGTGGCGTCCGACCCGTTGTTCACCGCCGCTTACACCGGCGTGAGCGGCGCGCTGGTCGTCGTCTCGGCTGACGACCCGGGCATGGCCTCCAGCCAGAACGAGCAGGACAACCGCCGCTACGCCCAGGCCGCCGGCCTCCCGATGCTCGAACCGGCCGACTCCCAGGAGGCTTACGATTTTACCTTCGCCGCCTTCGAGATTTCAGAGCGGTGGAAAATCCCGGTGCTCTTCCGCGTAACCACCCGTGTATGCCACAGTTACACCGTCGTGCGCCCGCGCCAGGCCAACGGGGCGCCCAGAGCCCCCGGTTTCGAGCGCGACATCAAAGGCCGCGTCATGATCCCGGCATACGCCCGCCTGGCCCACCGCAAGTTGCGGCAGAAGCTCGCCGAAATCCAGGAGTGGAACGAGACCAGCCCTTTGAACTCCGTCGTGGAGGGCAGCAGCCTCCTGGGCCTCATCACCTCTGGAATCTCCTTCATGCACGCCCGCGAGGCCGCCCCCGACGCCAGCATACTCAAGCTCGGCTTCACCCACCCCCTGCCGATGCGGAGGATCCGCCAGTTCGTCCAGGGCGTCCGCCGCTGCGTGGTCCTCGAAGAAGGCGACCCCTGTCTGGTCGAGGCCATCCGCGCCGCCGGCCTCCAGGTGGAAGGCAAGGCCGACATGTACCGGTTTGGAGAACTGGACGTGCCGCGGGTCCGGCGCATCCTCAACTACGACCTCAGCCCCGAGCCGCCCACCCCCCCCGGCAAACCACCCCAACTCTGCGAGGCCTGCCAGTACCGCATCGTCTTCGAGTCCCTGCGCAAACAGGACTGCATCGTCGCCGGGGACATCGGCTGCTACACGCTCGGGGTGCTCCAGCCCTTCGAGGCCATCGATTCCTGTGTCTGCATGGGCGCCAGCCTGGGAGTCGGCCTTGGCCTGCGCCACGTGCTGCCCCCCGACCAAGCCCGCCGTGTCGTCAGCGTCATCGGGGACAGCACTTTCGTCCACAGCGGCATCAGCGGCCTCGTCGAGATGGTCTATAACCCCCCGCTCAACGGCCATGTCCTCATCATCCTGGACAACTCGACCACCGCCATGACCGGCCACCAGGAGCACCCCGCCACCGGCCGCAAGCTCGACCACCAGCCCACGCACAAGCTGGTCCTCGAAGACCTCGTCCGCGCCCTGGGCGTGTCCCGCGTCCATGTGGTCGAGCCCCGGGCCGGTTCCGACGAATTCGACCGCCTCCTCGGCGAGTGCCTCCGCAGCAACCAACTGGCCGTCATCATCGCCCGCCGGCCCTGCATTCTCATCGCCAAACAACTCAAGCAGTACGAACAACAACGCTGCGATTGCCCTTCTGCCCTTCCATCCAATGCCCAATGAACAAAGTCACTAATGTCGTCGTCGCCGGCCTGGGCGGCCAGGGCGTTCTCAAGGGCACGGACATCCTTGCCGATGTCGCTCTGCGCGCGGGGTTCGATGTCAAGAAGAGCGAAATCAAGGGCATGAGCCAGCGCGGCGGCTCCGTCACAGGGGACGTCCGCTTCGGCGAACTTGTCTTCAGCCCGATGGTCCCCGCCGGAGAAACGGATTTCCTGCTCGTCCTGGAGCCGACCCAGGTCGCCCCCAACCAACACCTCCTCCGCCCGGGCGGCGTATTGATCACGCCGGAGGCGGTCTCCCTCGAGGCCCTCCCCCACAAGCGAACCTTGAACGTCGCCCTCCTGGGCGCCTTGAGCGCCCACCTCCCCCTCTCCGAAGAACTCTGGCTCACCTCGCTCCGAGCCGCTTTCGACGAAGCCTTCTTCGAGGGAAACAGAAAGGCATTTCTGATGGGCCGAAGAGCGCAGAGCGCGCAAGGATAACCATGGAAAACATCAAACAAACCCTCGGGAAAGACCGTTTTGCCGCACACTGCGGCATTGAACTGCTCGGTGTCTCCGCCGGCCAGGCACGGGCCAGGATGAGCCTGCGCCCCGACCATCTGAACGGCCTGGGCAGCGTCCAGGGGGGAGCGATCTTCACCCTGGCGGACTTCGCCTTCGCCGCCGCTTCCAACTCCCACGGCCCGGCCGCCGTTGCCATCAACGTGAGCATCAGCTTCCTGAAAGCCGCCCAGACGGGCATCCTGTGGGCCGAAGCCCGGGAGGTCTCCAAGACTTTCAAACTCGGTTCCTACACCGTGGAAGTCAAAGACGACGCCGGCGACCTCGTCGCCCTTTTTCAGGGTATGGCCTACCGGAAAAGCGAAAAGCAGCGGCAGGGTTCTTGAACTTTAAAACTCGTTGTAATCAGATCAGGTTTCGCCGCCATTGCAAAGCATATCGGCTTGGCTTGACGGCCTCAATTGAAAATTGAAAATTGAAAATTGAAAATTCCCGAAGAGCTATGAAGCCGGAATGCTGGGACGTTCCATCGTGACGGCGAAGGCAAAGCACCCGCCGCGGCGCGGTCCCCTTTCTTCGGGCCCGGCTTAAGATTTTCAATTTTCAATTTTCAATTTTTTCTCGCACCAGATGTGGCTGCGAGAGGGTCTGAGGCGACCGCCACATCACCGTTTCACTTCGCCGGTCTCGATGTCGAGCGTCCACTCCTTGGGCTCGGGCAGCCACAATTTGCCCTCGCCGATCGCCAGCGGCAGCCACAGATAGCGCGAATCCCACTGCGCGCGCGGTTTCCAAATGTCTCCTGCATTCTCACTGCTCCGCCCCTTTGAAGAGCTCGACCGAGCGGACCGGGTAGATCCCCTTTTTCCGCAGGGCCTCGATCGCGCCGTCAGGGTCGTTGAAGCGAAAGGCCAGCAGGCCCTTGCCTTCCCGCCGCAGCGTGAACCCGTACATGTACTCGACGTTGACGGGCGTCTTTTCCAGCGCCCCGAGCACCCGGGCCAGCCCGCCCGGCTCGTCGGCAACCTCAATCGCCACCATGTCCGCGACGTTGACCACAAAGCCCTCCCGCTCGAGCAGGGCCTTGGCCTTTTCCCACTCGGCCACGATGAAGCGCAGGATGCCGAACCGCTGCGTGTCGGCAATCGAGAGCGTCAGGATGTTGAGCCTGGCCTTGGCCAGCAGTTCTGCCGGCCGGCTCAGGGCTCCGGGCTTGTTTTCCAGGAACACAGAGAGCTGTTTGACTTTCATGGGCGGTTGGAGTTTGGGTCCTTCCAGTTCGGTTTTTCCTACATCTTCCGCTGGTCGAGGACGCGTTTGGCCTTGCCTTCGCTGCGCTGGAGGGTCCGGGGCTGGACCAGCCGGACGTTGGCCCGCAACCCGACGGTCGTCTCGATCGATTTGGTCAAGGTCTCTTGCAGCCGTTCGAGCGCCCCGACCGTGTCCCCGAACACCTCGGGCGTGACCTCCACCTGCACCTCCATCACATCCAGGCCCTTTTCGCGGGTGAGAATGATTTGGTAATGCGGCAGGGCCCCTTCGACCTTGAGCAAGGCGGTCTCGATTTGCGAGGGATACACGTTGATCCCGCGAATGATGAACATGTCATCGGCGCGCCGGCTGATCCGTTTGATGCGGCGCAGCGTGCGCCCGCACTCGCACGGCTCGGCCGTGAGCGCCGTAATATCGCGCGTGCGATAGCGGATCATCGGCATCGCCTGCTTGCCCAGGGTCGTCAGCACCAACTCCCCTTCTTCCCCGTCGGCGCAAGGCGCGCCCGTCTGGCTGTCGATGATCTCGGGATAAAAGTAGTCCTCGAAAATATGCGGGCCCGCCTGGCAGGCGCATTCCATGGCCACGCCCGGACCGATGATTTCGGTTAGCCCGTAGATGTCGTAGGCCTTGATGCCGCTGTCCTGCTCGATGCGCCGGCGCATGGACTCCGTCCACGGCTCGGCGCCGAAAACCCCGGTGTGCAGCGGCAGCTCTTTGATGTTTACCCCGGCCTCCGCCGCCTGATCGATCAAATGCAGGAAATAGCTCGGCGTGCAGCAAATCGCCGTCACCCCGAAATCCTTCATGACCATCAACTGCCGCTGCGTGTTCCCGCCCGAGATCGGAATCACCGTCGCCCCCAGCGCCTCCGCCCCGTAATGGGCGCCCAGGCCGCCGGTGAACAAACCGTAGCCGTAGGCGTTCTGGATGATGTCCCCCTCGTGCAACCCGCAGGCGGCAAAACTGCGCAGCATGACGTTGGTCCAGACCTGCACGTCTGGCTGCGTGTAGGCCACGACGATCGGCTTGCCGGTCGTGCCGCTGGAGGCATGCAAACGCACAATCTCCTTCATCGGGCTGGCAAACAGCCCGAAAGGGTAGGTGTCCCGCAAATCGGTCTTCTGCGTGAACGGCAGCTTGGCAAGGTCCGCCAGCCCCTGCACGTCCTGCGGCGTCATTCCCCGATCCGCCATCCGTTTGCGAAACAGCCCCACATGATCGTCGGCGCGCTGCACGGTTGCCTTCAGACGCTGCAACTGCAGGTCGCGCAGTTGCGGCAGCGGCAGAAAATCCGGCGCGCTGACCGGGTGGAAACTTCGATTCTTGCGGGCGTCGTGTTTGGTCATGAGCATCGAGTCGCTTGCGATCGACCATCTTTACACCCTTCATTGGCACCCTTGCAATCCGGAAACGCGCCCGCGCCCAAAATCCGAAATCCGAAGGCCGAAATCCTCACCTGGCGTAGCCAGAACCTTGGATTCAATTATACGGGGACGAAGCGAAGGCCGAGATCGCAAAGGTTTCGGGCGTTGGCTCTGGACTCAATGCCGAGGCCACAGGCGCTTCCGTGTCACGCAGCCACCACACGAAATAAAGGGCCGGATTCGGGAGGCGGCTGCATAATTAACCGCAAAGAACGCAAAGAGCGCAAAGACCAAAGAAGAACAAGGCGTTTCTTTGCGGTCTCTGCGTTCCTTGCGGTTAATCCGTAATTCTGCAACGGGCTGTCAGGTTTCGGATTTCGGATTTCCTTCGGCCTTCGGCCTTCGGATTTCGGATTTCAGGGCTGCCCACCCGGCTCTCCCTCTGCGGCCAGACTTTAGGGCAGCCCTGCCGCCTTCTCCAGCAAATCGATGAACCAGCCCGGGGGGCGGACCGGCTTGCCCCGGCCATCGGTAAAGGCATGAACGGTGTGGCCCCGCACCACCGGCCGGCCGCTCTGGTGGTGCCGCACCTCCACCTCGAAGCGCAGCTTCGCCCGCCCGGACCACGCCACGCTCGAAGCGACCTCGAGCAGGTCGTCGTAGCGCGCCCCGCCTTGAAACTCCAGATGCGCCTCCACCAGGGGCAGGAACCAGCCCCGGGCCTCCAGCGCCGCGTAAGACATCCCCAGCTTGCGCCGCATCAACTCCGAGCGCCCGCACTCGAACCATTCCAGCGCGCGGGAGTTGTAAAACGTCCCCATCTGGTCGGTCTCGCTGTAGCGCACCCGCAATTCAAGCACATCGGTCAACGGACTCATCCCGCGCAGCCTGCCGAAAAGGCCCGCGCATTTCAATCAAATGATGGCAGTTACCGCACCTTATGTATCGTATGAGCGGAAACGAAAAGTAAGACTTTCTGTTATTAGTGCTGGACCTTTCCTGCCGTGACGCTAAGATGCTCCCCGTCCTCACTGGAAAGCGCGCCATGGTTGGCCTCGTCCAGGCGCGGTTCTCAGCCGGACAAACAGAAACCTGAACTGAATGACCCGAGCCATCTCATGACGACTAAAACCCTGGCATCTGCCCTCCCGGTTCTGGCTGCCACCCTCCTGGCCGCCCAGGCCCAAACCAACCAAACCATCGCGGCCGATTCGCAACCGGCCCTCAGCCCGACCGAGCAATTCATTCAAGACATCAAAAACCCGGCTCCCTGGCTGACTTGGGGCGGCGACCTCCGGGTCCGCAACGAGTATTTCAACAACGGATTGAGCCTGACCACCGACCACGCAGTCAGCCCGCTGTTTGGCCCGGTCCACGAACAGGACTATTTCCGCATGCGTGGCCGGGTTTGGACCAGTATCGTCCCCACCGAGGACCTGAGCTTGAATGCCCGTCTGGCCGCCGAGCCTCGGGACTTCATGAAACCCTCGTATTCTGACACCTTTTTCGGCTTTCAAGGCATGCAGTGGCGGTACGGCATCTTGGACAACCTCAATGTCCAGTGGAAGAAACCCCTCGACCTCCCCGCTGCGGTGACCGTCGGCCGACAGGACATCTTCCTGGGCGACGGCTGGTTGGTCGGTGACGGCACACCCAATGATGGCTCCTTCACTTTCTTTCTCGATGCCGCCCGGCTGACCGTGGACCTCAAAGACCAGCACACAACGATCGATGCCATCGGCCTCCTCCAGAACGCCCGGCCTGACGCCTGGCTGCCGACCATTGGCCAGTCCACCACCGCCGGCGCCTTTCCGGAACCCCTGAGCCTGACCGATCAAAATGAAAAGGGCGCCATCCTCTGGGTCGCCAACAAGAGCATCCCGGCCGCCAACCTCGACGGCTTCTTCATTTACAAACACGACACTCGCATCAACGATACCCCCTCCCTCCTCTTCGGGGATAATGCCGATATCTTCACCGTCGGCGGCAGTGTCTCTGGCGTGCTCAAGGACCACTGGAAATATTCTGCCGAAGGCGCTTACCAGTTCGGTCAAAAAGAGGATCCCTTCCTCAACGGCATCATCAATGGCAATAACCCGCTCCTGACCTCCCCTGGCGCTCAGGCCACCGGCTTCCGGGACATCAGCGCTTTTGGCGTCAACAGCAAACTCACCTATCTGCTCAAGGATGAGATGAACACCCAGGTCGGCCTGTCCTATGAATTCCTTTCCGGCGATGACCCCAACAGCAAGAATGACGAAATGTTCGACGTCCTCTGGGGCCGGTGGCCCCGCTGGAGCGAAGTCTATAACATTTACAGTCAGATTCAGGAAAGTCGTGTGGGCCAAACGGCCAACCTTCATCGCATCGGCCCGACTTTGACCCTCACTCCCATCAAGGACCTGGACTTGAGCGCCAGTTATTACGTCTTGCTGGCCGATCAGGCCGTGGCCACAAGGTCCGACTACCTGGCAGAGGTCGGCGAGGTCGTTACAAAAACGGGCGTCCCTACGCCCGGTGTGGCGGCGCCCAGCCCCTTCAGCAACGACGGCGGCATCTTTCGCGGCCATTATCTCCAGGCAATTCTGAAATACAAATTCAGCCGGCACCTGAGCGGCCACCTCTGGAGCGAGTTCGTCTTCCCCGGCGACTACTACACCAGCAAAGACATGATCACCTTCCTGCGCGCCGAGCTCATGTTCACGCTCTGACTCCGACGTCCCGTAGGGACGATAGGATAATAGCCAGGGCAAGCGGAGCGCCGCCCTGGAGAACGAACCCAACCTGAAACCCTCCCATTTTTCCGGGTTTTAAAACCCGGAAAAATGGGAGAGTGGTAGTGTGATGGCCCTTACCCCGGGCGGCGGCTCCGCCTGCGCTGCGCTCCGGCGGGCCTTGCCCTGGGCTATTATCTTGCTGCCCCTGCGGGGCGCCAGAGGTTAGTGGATTTTTTCCAGGTCGGTGCCGGAGTCTTTGTCAGATCTTTGCGTTCCTTGTGTTCTTTGCGGTTACTCCGCAACCGGTTCTACTTCAGATTCTCCGGGTTCAGCGGCCTGAGATCTTTGGGCGCGAAGAGGCCGTCCTTGCGGATCAACTCGTCGTCGAACCAGATTTCGCCACCGCCCCAATCCGGGCGCTGGATGAGCACCATGTCCCAGTGCACGGCCGAGCGGTTGCCGTTGTCGCACTCGTCATAAGCCTGGCCCGGCGTGAAATGCAGCGAGCCGGCGATCTTCTCGTCGAACAGGATGTCGCACATCGGGTTGAGGATGTAGGGGTTGAGCCCGAGAGAAAACTCGCCCACGTACCGGGCGCCGGGGTCGGTGTCCAGGATTTCGTTCAGACGCCGGGTGTTGTTGGCGGTGGCCTTGACCACCTTGCCGTTCTTGAACTCCAGCCAAACGCCCTCGAACTTGGTGCCCGAATAGATCGTCGGCGTGTTGAATTGAATTTGCCCGTTGACGGAATGCTTCGCCGGGCAGGAGAAGACCTCGCCATCGGGAATGTTCCGGTCCCCCTTGCACATCTTGGCGCCGATGCCTTTGATGCTGAAGGCCAGGTCCGTTCCGGGACCCTTGAGCCGCACGCGGTCCGCCTTCTTCATTCGCTTCTCCAAGGGGGCCATCGCGCGGGCCATCTTCGGATAATCCATGGTGCAAACCTCGAAGTAGAGATCCTCGAAGGCCTCCGTGCTCATGGCGGCGCCCTGGGCCATGCTGGGCGTCGGCCAGCGCAGCACGCACCAGCGCGTCTTGTTCACCCGGTAGTCCATCACCGGGCGGGTGACCCTCGAATAGAGCGCCATCCGCTCGCTGGGCACGTCGGCATTCTCGCTGGCATTGGCGCTGCCCCGCACCGCGATGTAGGCCTGCATCTTCTTCATCCGCGCCAGCTCGATGTCCCGAATCAGCGCCGCCTGTGCGTCGCTGACCTCCCGCAGCAACTCCCGCGTTACGCGCCCGTGGCGGACCTCGACCATCGGTGTCGCCCCGGCCCTGCGCGCCGCCCGAACCAGCTCGGCCGAAAACTCGTCCGGCACATCGGTCATATCCAGCAGGATGCGATCCCCCTTCTTCAGCTCCGTCGAATACTCCACCAGCAAACTCGCCAATTTTACGTATCGTGGATCGGTCATAATTTAAGAAAGGCAAACTACTCCAGTTTGGCCCTTTGTCGAGCAGTTTGCCTTTCAATCCCGCGCCACACCCGCTCCTGTTTCCGGATCTCGGCCCGCAGCAACTCCTCGGCCGACCACCCCCGGCTTTGCGCGTAAGCCGCCAGCTCGAACAGCTCCCGGCCCAGATCCGTCCGGCTCGCCTTGCGGGATTTCGGCGGCTGGACCGCCAACCTGGCGCGCCGCGCCTTCTTGAGCAGTTTCTCGGCGCGGAGCAGTCCCGGCAGGTGCTTGGGAATGCCGTCCAGCGCCGATGGCCGGGCGTGGGGCGTCCCCTGCTTCTCCGCTCGCTTGATTTTCTCCCAGTTCGCCCACACCTGGTCCACGTCCTTGACCTTTACCTGGCCGAAGACGTGTGGATGCCGGCGCACCAGCTTTTCGGCGATATGCCGGGCAGCATCCTGGAAATCGAACGCCCCGCGTTCCTTGGCCAGTTGGCAGTGGAAAACCACTTGCAGGAGCAGGTCCCCCAGTTCCTCTTCCATCTCGTGGTCGTCGCCCGCCTCGATGGCGTCGATCAGTTCATAGACCTCCTCCACCGCATGCCAGCGCAATGACCGATGGTCTTGCTCCCGGTCCCAGGGACAGCCCTCCGGGGAGCGCAGCCGCGCCATGATCCTCAGCAACTCGTCGATGGCAGAACACTTCTTCTTCATTAACCGAGCCTGCCGGACCGGCGGGCCTTTTGGCAGTCTTTTCCATAATTATTCGTTCATCGAGGATTTCCGGGCTGCCCAGCCGCTGCCACCCGCCAAGTCCATCGGTGTTGGATCGGAACCGTCAAGAAACCGACAAAACTTGCCGCTTGAAACCCTTGTCTCCCTCCGCCATCATCCGGTCATAATGAGCGAGAGCGCAAACCAATTCTCCCTCACCCGCCAAGCGTCAATAACCGGCCGCGCGGCAAAAAAGCAAACGCCCATCACCGCCAATCGATGACTAATCCTATGAGGTTATCTCCGGCTTTCGTCCTTCGTGCTTTCGATTTGATTCCTCTGCTGGCCGCGTGCGCGAGCGCGATCCCCGCCAGCCAGGCGGGCGCGGCTGGCCGGGAGCGGGCCTTGACCGCTTTCGATGGGCGAGTCAAAGCTCTGCTCTCGCAGATGACCCTCGAGGAGAAGGTCGGGCAAATGTGCCAACCCGACCAAGCGTTTCTGAAGGATCCCTCCGATATCGAAACCTACTTCCTCGGTTCACTCCTAAGCGGCGGGGGTTCGGGACCCAGGAACAAGGCCGATTACACCCTCGAGGGCTGGACCGATCTGGTGGACGGCTACCAAAGGCACGCCCTGAGGACCCGGCTGGCTATCCCGCTGCTCTACGGGGTCGACGCGGTGCATGGGCACAACAACATCCCTGGCGCCGTCGTCTTTCCCCACAACGTCGGTCTGGGTTGCGCCCGCGATCCCGCGCTCGTCGTGAAAATCGAGCGCGTGACTGCCCAGGAAGTTCGTGCCACCGGCATCAACTGGGTGTTTGCTCCCTGCGTTACCGTTCCCCAGGACGAACGCTGGGGCCGGACTTATGAGGGTTTTTCCGAGAGTCCCGAGGTGGTGAAGCTGTTGGCCCGGGCCGCCGTCCGCGGATTCCAGGGGGCCCGCTTGAGCGAGCCGCTCTCCGTTGTGGCTTGCGCCAAGCATTTCATCGGCGATGGCGGCACGGCTGCCGGCACCGGCAAGGGGCTTGGCGGCAAAGGGTGGGACCAGGGCGACACCCGTTGCGACGA
>Ga0187857_10002497_pt1 | contig 16383 bp, 13 predicted proteins | sample June2016WEW_8_10_FD_132984 | JGI IMG/M metagenome (GOLD analysis project Ga0187857, IMG submission 132984) | Peatland microbial communities from SPRUCE experiment site at the Marcell Experimental Forest, Minnesota, USA - June2016WEW_8_100 | ecosystem: Environmental > Terrestrial > Soil >...
GGTGATGTTGAACTCATTCCTCTCGGCCAGTAGCTCGCGTTTAGACCCTTGCTGACCTTATTCCTACAACTCCCTTGCGGGTTTCATTGTAAGCCGATCTTGCTCGGGCTCCGGGCTCACTGCCCAACCGGATAAATCAGTCCAACGCCTCGGGACTCTATCCTGCCTTCGACATTAGCTCCTGTTCTCCTCAACCAGCGCTTAGCTATAGACCCTTGCTAGCCCTCCCAAACTCACCTCGCGGTGGTCTGAGTGACCTCGCTTGAGCCCCGGACGCCGCACCAACCGGGAAAACTTCAGAACGTGTCAAAGAACGATTATGTTTTTACCACTCTCGTTTTCTACGTCAACGAAATTCGTGCACCTGTAACTTCTTATTCATCAATCGAGTGCAGCTCATGCACAGGCCGGTGACACAGGAATTGGGCAATTGCCGGCACTTGGGCCGCAAATCCCAGCATCCATGCGATTTTTCGCGGTTTCTGCCCGAAAAACTCCCGTTTTTGTCCGATGTGCACGTAGGACAGCGGCTGTGCAAATCGCCGCTTCATCCGCATGAATCCTGCTTCTTTTTCGCAACCCGCCTCCGGTTCTCATGCGGATACTTACGTCCTCGAATTGCTTTCTCTACAATCCCAACGTGAATGGGATTCGTGGTTGGAGGCCTTTTTGTGATGCGAAGCCTGCGTTTGGCAGCTATCGTTTGTTTCCTGACCGTTCTTTCTCTGGCGCAAATCCCCCGGGCGCAAAGCCCTGAAGAGAAGACAGGAAAGTATCTTGAATCGGTGCGGCATCAGCCGGGGTTGCTGCTGGCATTTCTCCAGCAGATGCCCAAGGGCGGCGACCTGCATGTCCACCTGAGCGGCGCGATCTATGCGGAAAGCATGATTGAATGGGCCTCGGAGAGCGCTCTCTGCGTGGATCGCAGCACCTCGAAGCTGATGCACGCGTCGTGCGATTCGTGCGAGCCCTATAAGAACAAGCCGTCGGTGCGCTGCGCCTATCAGGATCACGTTCTCTACAACCAGCTCGTGGACGCCTGGTCGATGCGCAACTGGCACCGCGAGGAGGAATCGGGCCACGACCATTTCTTCGCTACGTTCGACAAGTTTGGTCCAGCTTTGGAAAATCACATCGGCGAGGCTTTAGCCGAAGTGGCGTTGCGCGCGGCGGCCGATCGTCTGCAATATGTGGAGGTGATGCACACGGCCGACGGGGCGCAGGCGGCCATTCTGGGCGACAAGATTGGATGGGACGACTTCAGCAAACTCCGCGACAAACTGCTCGCCGGCGGAATGGCGGAGGTTGTGGCGTCGGTCCGCGGCCAACTCGACTCCGATGAAGCCCGTAAGAAAGAAGTGCTGCATTGCGGGACGGCGCAGGCTGCTCCGGGATGCGAGGTCACGATCCACTATCTGTACCAGGTGCTGCGGGGCTTGCCTCGCGAGCAGGTGTTCGCGCAGATATTGCTCGGCTTCGAGTTGACCAAGGCTGATCCACGCTTCGTCGGCTTCAACTTGGTGATGCCCGAAGATTATTACGTGCCGATGCACGACTTCGATCTGCACATGCGGATCATCGAGGCCCTGCACAAGTTCTATCCGGCGACGCATGTGTCATTACACGCCGACGAACTGGCGATGGGGCTGGTTCCACCCGAGGGCTTGCGATTTCACATTCGCGAATCGATTGAGCGCGGCGGCGCGGAACGGATTGGGCATGGCGTGGCCGTCATGAGCGAAGATGACCCGATCGGGCTGCTGCAGGAAATGGCCAAGAAGAATGTGCTGGTCGAGATTTGCCTGACGTCCAATGATGTGATTCTGGGCGTCAGCGGCGACCGCCATCCGCTGCCGGTGTATATGAAATACGGAGTGCCGGTGGCGCTGGCTACCGACGACGAGGGCGTCTCGCGCAGCGATATAACGCACGAATATCTGCGGGCGGTCGAGACGTATGGCTTGTCGTATGGCGAGCTGAAGCGCATGGCGCGCGAGAGCCTGGAACATAGTTTTATTTCGGGTGATAGTCTGTGGAGCGGTGGACGCGAGTTGCGGCGCGCTGCGGCGTGCGAGGACGACAAGGTGTCCGGCGATCGCGTCTCAGGAAAATGTCAGAAATTGATTGGGGCGAGTGAGCGCGCTCGCGTGCAGTGGCAACTGGAGCGAGCGTTTGCCGAGTTTGAGAAGAGGTTCTAATGTCATGTCCCGTAGGGCTGTGGATCTATGCCACCACCCTTGCACGACACTACAGTTACGTTCTTGCCCATGAACCCAGACGTCTTTACCCGCGCTGAATCCGCAGCCACATTCATTCTTTCCCAAACAAAGCTGCGTCCGCAGATTGGGCTCGTTCTCGGCTCCGGCCTCGGATCTTTTGCCGACGACCTCACCGAAGCCGTCCGCATTCCTTATGCCCACATCCCGACATTTCCGCGTTCGACTGCGATTGGTCATGCCGGACAACTCGTGGTGGGCAAGTCCGGCGACGTTCCCGTTGCCGTGATGCAGGGACGGGTGCATCTTTATGAAGGCTATTCGGCCGCCGAAGTGGCCTTTCCGACGCGCGTGCTCGGGCGAACTGGCATACGCGCTTTGATTCTCACCAACGCCGCCGGTGGCATTAACGTCGAGTATGGACAGGGCGCGCTGGTCATCCTTCGCGATCACATCAATCTTCAGGGACAGAATCCGCTAACGGGCGCGAATGACGAGCGCTTTGGCCCGCGCTTCCCCGACATGACTTATACCTACGCCAAGCGCTATCGCGAGATAGCGTTGGAGGAAGCGAAGAAGCTTTCGATTCCGCCGCGCGAGGGCGTCTACGCGGCGCTTGCCGGCCCGAGTTATGAAACTCCGGCAGAGATTCGATACCTGCGCACAATTGGTGCCGATCTGGTAGGCATGTCGACCGTTCCAGAAGCAATCGCCGCACGGCACATGGGGGTGAACGTGCTGGCAATTTCATGCGTGACGAATATGGCCGCCGGAATTCTCGATCAGGCACTCGTCCACGAAGAAGTGCTCGAAGTGGGACGGCGAGTGATGGGACAGTTCACCGCACTGCTGCGGGCCGTGCTGCCGCGGATAGCAACGGAGTTGCAGAAGCCGGGCTAAGTTTGCCTCGCAAAACAAGAGCCGCGTCAAGTCGCGTCTCTACTAACTCGTCCGTCGTCGATTACTTCGAACTCAGCGTCCCTTGCGGGGTATGAACACAGGTTGCGGCGGACTTATGTCGTACGCTGCTGCGAAGCTTGCCTGGTTGAGCGCAAAGCTGGCTCGTCCGCGCGAATCGATGAACAGCAACGGCTGTTTGAGCGGCACATCGCTGAACGTCCTGACGAACGGCATCTCGACTTCGCGTCCTGCGATCGTGACCTTCAACTTATCGCCGCGCCGATAGCCGAGCTTCAGAAAATCGTCGGCGCTGATGTTCGTGATCAGGTTGCCGAACGGACCATCCAGGGCGATCACTTCTCCGGTCAGACACTTGTCGTCCACGGTTGCGGGTTTCAGATCGAGCCGGACCAGTTCCTTGACGGCGGGTCCGACCTGGGTCCAGTCGTCGCCGCGCGCGATGTGAGCGCCGACGGGAGAGAAAATATCCCGGCCATGGAAGGTGGAGGAAATTTTGGCGCCGACCATCCAATCAGGGTTGGTGACCTCGCGAATGCCTTCGATGCCATCGCGGTCCTCGACCAAAGTCATCAGGCCGTTGTCGGGCAGGACGAAGAATTGCCCGCGCTTCGACTTCACGACCACAGCTTTGCGCGAGCTGCCCACGCCGGGATCGACGACCGTCACGAATACCGTTCCGGCCGGGAAATAGGGTGTGGCGCCGAACAGGAAGCGAGCGCCGTCTCGAATCGAAAAAGCATTCACCTGATGCGTGAGATCGACAATGCGGAGGTTGGGGGTGATGCCGTACATAATACCCTTGCAGAGAGCCACCGAATCGTCCAGGACGCCGAAATCGGTCATGAAGACGACGGTTGGCGGAGGTTCGACGGCAGATTGCTGCGCCAGAAGAGGACTCGCGACCAGAAGTAGAAAGGCGGTCGCCGCGACGACGAACAACAAACAGAATATTCGTGCCGATTTTCCTGCCGGAGTTAGTGCCATCCGCATAAAGTCGAGCTCTCCGAAAAGATTACTAGTTTATTAGGGATTGAGAAAAACGCAACTGCGGTTCATGACCCGGCGACAGAAAAGAGAAAACGATGCGCCATCGTTTCGCTTCCGGCATCTATAATCGGGGCGGCAATGATCAGTCGGAAATAAATCAATACAGGAGAGAGCTAGCGATGTCCAACGTCATTCCTGAAAAATACATCGACCTTTTCCAGAAGCGCGCTTTCGCCAGTCTTGGCACCCTCATGCCCGACGGACGACCGCAGGTCACTCCCGTCTGGTGCGACTTCGACGGCCAGCACGTCATCTTCAACTCGGCCCGCGGACGTCAAAAAGATCGCAACGTGCGCCGCGATCCGCGGGTTGCGCTGGCCATCGTCGATCCCGACAATCCCTATCGCTATCTGGAGATCCGCGGCACCGTGGTTGAGATCACCGAAGACGGCGCCGCCCAACACATCGACAAGATGGCGAAGAAGTACATGGGAGTCGACAAGTATCCCCATGCCCAGCCGGGAGAGGTTCGGGTGATTTACAAAATCCGGCCGGAGCATACGAACGTGATGGGCTAGACGGTCATTGGCTAGCGCACGAAGGCTCAGTGTGGCGCGGACACTCTTGTCCGCGAACTACGGCGGTATTCTCGGACCGGTTTCGCTGACTTTGTTCTCAGCCCCGCCGGACAAGAGTGTCCGCGCCACACACCCACCCCTTTTTTCCGTTGACCTTTCTTCACCAGACGAGTCCAACTCCCGATGGAACTTCGGAGGATCCTTTCCCGTATTAGAAGACGAGAGTCGAGGGGATCCTCGTCATTGTTTTTGTCCTGGAGGAGGCGTTTATGGAAGTCGGAAAAAATAGCGGCGATAGCTTGCACGCGATCGATGCTCAAGCCAATAGTGTTTCGGCGCAGCAGGTGGTGAAGGCTGCGCACGAAGAACTCCTCCAACTCATGCGGCAGCGTGCCGAGATCATGAAGCGCATTGGCACGGTGAAGCAGACCATCGCCGGATTGGCGGATCTTTTCGGCGAGCAGGTTCTCGGCGACGATTTACTGGAACTGATCGACCGCAAGCCCAATGGCCGTCAGCCCGGCTTCACCAAGGCGTGCCGAAGGGTACTCATGGATGTCCGGCGTCCGCTTGGAGCCCGCGAGGTTTGCGTGGAGCTGGGACGATATGCTCCGGCAATCCTGGCGCGGCACAAGGACCCACTGGCCTCGGTCACAACCGTTCTGAATCGTCTGGTGGATTATGGCGAGGCACGCAGCCTGAGCAACGACCGCGGCCGCCGAGTGTGGGAGTGGATCAGCGACACCGAGCCGTCGGCGGACGCGATGCCTTCCAGGAGAACGGCCTGATGAGCGAAGACTGCGAGGAATCTCGGCCGCTGGCAAACTGCAGATCCCTCGCTTCCCCACCCCATCGCGCCAAAAGCGGGTGCGCTGGGGGCCCCGGTCGCTCGGGATGACAATTCATAGAGGGTAGAGACTAAGCCGGCAACAGCCGTCCTTTTTCCAAATGCCGCGTCACGTGCGCATACTGGGCCGCGTGCGGATCGTGTGTCACCATCACAATGGTCTTGTTGAAGCTTTCATTCAGCCGCTTCAAAATCTCCAGGATCTCGGTCGCCGAATTGCTATCGAGGTCGCCGGTAGGTTCGTCGGCGAGAATCAGCGTAGGATCGCTGACGATGGCGCGAGCGATGGCCACACGCTGCTCCTGTCCACCCGATAGCTGCTTTGGAAGGTGATCGACGCGATCTTCAAGTCCGACGAGTTTGAGCGCGGTCATCACGTGATCGCGACGCTGCTGCGGCGTCATCTTGGTCAGCAACAGTGGCAATTCGACATTCTCAAATGCCGTCAGCACCGGAATCAGATTGAAAGTCTGAAAAACATATCCGACGTGAGTATTGCGCCACTTGGCCGACTGCCCATCGTTCAGGCAAAAAACATTTTCGCCCATTACCAGCAGTTCGCCGGAACTGGGGCGGTCAATGGCAGCGATCATGTTCAGCAGGGTCGTCTTCCCCGATCCTGAAGGCCCCATCAGCGCCAGAAACTCGCCGCCGGCGATGTCGATGGAGACGTTGTCGAGCGCGGTCACCTGAAAAGCATCGCGCTTGAAAATCTTGCTCACCCCACGGGCCTGGACGACCTTGCTGCCCACAGCCGGCTGTGTCGTTGTTGTTGTCGGCGTCACTGAATTCATGATTGTCCCTTGATACGAATCTTTTGCCCGTCCTGCAAATCCGCGGGCCCCGCCGTGATTACATTTTCGCCGCCCACCAGCGAGTCCACCAGATAGCCTCCCGAACGCTGGCCCTGAACATGAACATCCCGGCGGAGCGCCTTGCCGTTGAAAGCGAGCAGCACAAACTTTTTCCCATCCTTATCGCGCAATGCGGCGGTGGGCACAAAGACAAAATTCTGCTTCGCGCCGGCGTTTTTATCGTCGTTCGCCTTCGCCTTGAACTGCACGGTCGCATTCATTTCCGGCCGCAGGTAGGAATCGGGTTTCAGAATCTGAACCTTGACCTGGACTGTCGCTTTCTGCCGATTCGCTTCCGGCGACATTTCAGCGATCTCGCCTTTGTAGGAGCGATCCTTGAACGCATCCAGGGTGACGATGCCTTCCTGCTTGGGAGACAGTTTCGCGAAATCATCCTGCGCGATATCGAGCTCGACCTGAATGTCCTCCAGATCCGCCAGGGCGACCACCGATCCGCGCGGGCCGCCTTCGGCGCCGCTGGCGAACTGGGCGGTGACCAGTTCACCCTTCTCTGCCGTGCGCTCCAGAATCGTGCCGCTGAAGGGCGCACGAATCACCGTCGCATCGAGTTGAGACTTGGCGTATGCCATCTGGCCTTCGGCCTGCAGCAGGTCACCGCGGGCACGCTCAACTTCTTCGGACCGCGGCCCGAGCTGCGCCAGCCGAAAAGACTGCTCCAGCGAATTCATTCGTTGCTGCGAAGCATCGTAGCGGGCGCTGGCGTCGTCCAGATTTTGCTTGGAGACAACTCCCTGCGCAAACAGATCGCGCGTGCGGTCCAGATTGATCTTGTCATTCATCGCAGTAGCTCGCGCCTCCGATAGATTGTGATCCGCCTGCTGAATCTCCTCCGGGCGCGACCCATGCTCATTTTCGAGCAGCCGCGCCTTGGCGCTCTCCACTGCCCCTCGAGCCTGTTCGTACTGGGCGCGAAATTCCTGGTCCTCCAGCCGCACCAGAATTTGTCCTTCTCTTACCTTGTCGCCTTTTTCCACGCCGATCCACGCCACGCGGCCCGTGACCTTCGAATTCACGCTGATTTTGTGATGAGCGACAATGTATCCGCTCGCCGAAAGCACGGTGCTGCCGGCGACGTCACTGCCTTCCGCCGTTGCCCGCGCGACTTCCACTTCCGGTGTGTCCGAGGCGAGCACACGGTAAGCCAGCGCGACGATTCCCAGCAGGACGACCAGAGCGATTCCACCCAGAATGAAGCGGCGCGACCACGCGGGCGGTTCTCCGCCTCCGTCGCGTAGCGAATGATCGATGCGCAGGTTCCGCAGGTCTTCGTGTTTAGTATCCGTGGGTCCGATGTCCGCGGGCATTGGTGAAGGTACGCTCCCCGTTTTTACTGACGCAAAATCGATTGCACGAACAATATACAAACTATGTACGACAAAGTTCGACCTAGGCTCGCAGCGACGTCAGAATATCCTGCCGCGCCGCATGCCAGGCGGGCGCGAAGCCTCCCAGCAAGCCCATGATCAACGCAAAGATAACCGCCGCCATCGCGACTCCCCAAGTCAGGTGCAGGCTGAAAACCGTTTCGCTGAAGGTGAGGGAGTTGCCGATTCCAGTGCTCATGCCGTTGAACGGCAATATCAAAACAATCCCGACAAACGCTCCCAGCAGCGAAAGCAGCAACGCCTCGATCACGAACGACGTGAGAATGCTGGGCCGGGAAAATCCTATGATTCGCAGGGTTGCGATCTCGCGCGAGCGATACGCCACCGCCGCATACATCGTATTCATGGCGGCGAAGCTGGAACCGATCGCCATGATGACCGCCACAAACGTACCGATAAATTTGATCGCTCCACCAGAACTGGTTTGCTTCTCGTAATACTCGGTTTCGAGCGTGCCCTCGAGCTTCAGCCGCTGATCATCGCTGACGCGATGTTTCAGCGCGTCCGCCGCAACCGGGTCGGTTGCCCGCAGATAAGCAGAAGAATAGGCTCCCTGGCGATCGAAATCCGCGGCGATCTGGTTGACATCGCCCCAGAGTTCCGAATCGTATGCGGTGCCACCCGAATCGAACACGCCCACGACCTTCCACTGCCCCTTGGCAAAGTCAAGACTGTCGCCGACGTTCGCGCCAGAAAAACGATTGTGAATGGACTGCCCGACCACCACTTCGCGCTGTCCTGGCGCAAACCAGCGGCCTTCGACCAGCTTTGCGCTGGGACGCAGAGTGAGGCCCGCCGGCATCAGGCCGCGAACTGAAACGTTCACTTCACCGGTTCCATCCTTGCGGGGCAGCACGACCACCACCACCCATTCGCCGGAGGCGAGCGGTTCTCCCTGGCTGTCCTTGGCAATCCCAGGGAGCGTCTTCAACGTCGGGAAAAGATTGGCGTCGAAGCCTCCCGAAAGTTCCGCCGTGGAGCCCTTGCGCATGACGAGCACGTTCACAGGATCCCCGCTGGCCATGAAGGCCTTCTTCAGACCCGCCAGCAGCGCCATCAGGAAAACAGCGGTGGTTACCGTGAGCGCAATGCCCAGAGCCGTCATGATGGTGAGGCCCTTGCGCAGCTTCAGATTGCGAATGTTATAGCTGATCGGAATCGCCATGCTGTTCCTTCGCTACCCGATGTAGCGCAGACCCTCCACAATATCCAACTTTGCCGCGTGGTAAGCGGGTAAGATCGCGCTCAGGATGCTGCGGCGCTTGTTGCGAAACGCGCTTTTGGTCACGAAGCGGGTTAATGTCATGCGACTCCGGAAGGCCCACCAGTTGACAAGAAAATTTCCCGAGAGGGACAGCCAATCCCATTTACGCTAGCCCTGAGGATAAAGCAGCGGTCGCGGTATGGACAACTGGACTTTGATCTTCCTTTCGAGAACATCCTTTTCGTCGAAGAGTCGGGTCAGACAACCTCAACGTGTTTATTGTTATGGAGGTGGCAATGTTCAGGGGACGCGTTCGCCCCGATCGCGGAACTCACCTCAGTATCAAGTCCAAGCGACAGATTTTCCCGGCCATTTTTCAGTACTTTCGTAACTCTCAGTTGGGCAGTTGAAGGCGGTATCCTAAGGTTTGATTCTCCCCCTGATTCTTAAATCCATATTCAGGGTGTAGTGCGGCTTGTCACCGCGAGGACGATTGTAATGGCGACGATGTTTGGCCGGTTCGAAGTCCAGAGTGAGCTTTCCAAGTCAGAGACCGCCTTGATTTACAAGGCGATGGACACGGAAACCAACCAGGTTGTGGCGCTCAAGACGCAGAGTCTGGAGCCGCTTGGCGACCGTGCGGACGCGTTTGTCGACACGCTGATCGCCGAAGGCGAGAGCACGCGCGATCTCGTCAGCCAGAACATTGCACTTCTCTACGGCGCAGGCGAGATCGACGGCCAGTTCTGCGCGGCGATGGAGTACATCCAGGGGAACAGCGTTGCCACCATGTTGGCGCGCAAAGAAGGCTTCTCCATCTGGGATCTGCTCGACATTACGCGCCAGGTTTGCGCTGGCCTGGAGCATGCTGCCTCGAAGGGTGTGGCCCACTGTTCGCTGGAGCCCGCCAAGATCATGGTGCAGTGGGACGGGATGGTCAAAATCCTCGGCTACGGCATCTCCAACATGGGCCTCATTGAAGCGGAATCGGGAAAAGGTTTGGGCCGGCTCATGCCCTACTGTTCTCCCGAACAGATTCGTGGAGAAGCCATCGACCTGCGTTCGAACCTGTTTACCTTAGGCGCGATCCTCTACGAGATGGTGGTTGGCCGGCAGGCTTTCGACGCCGCAGATCCGGTTACGCTTGTCAGCCAGATTGAGAATGAGACGCCCGCCAGCCCGTCTTCGGTGAATTCCAAGATTCAACCGGGGGTGAGCGCGCTGATTATGAAAGCGCTCGCGAAAGATCCCGCGGAGCGTTATCAGAGCGCGCGCGAACTGGTGGATGACCTGGAGAAGTGCAAGGAAAACGGCAAGAAAGCCGCCACTGATCCCAAACAGACGACCCAGGCGCCGAAAGTTGCCGTGAGTTCCGCGGCTCGCGCGGCGGCGGCCAGCAAGTTTGTCTCGGCAGCCTCAAGCGCGGCCACGCCCGAGGCTTCCGCTCAAGCCGTTTCGCCCAAACCTGTTTCTCCTGTTTCTCCGCGAATCGACGTGCCGGTGTTTTCTCAGACCGATCCGCCAGCAGCCGAAACCAAAGCCGCCGCGGCAGTTGCGGGCGCGGCGAGCGGAGGGAGCGCCACGCGCGTGTCCAATGCCTCTGATGATTCGAACTCTGACTCGAACTCCGATTCGAAATCTGGCGTGCGGCTCATGGGTGAATTTGAAGTAAGTAGTCCCGAATCCCAGGCCGCGCACGGCCCGGTTTTATCGGCGGCGGCGGTGGAGCAAGAAACTGAGCGGCATTCGCCCCGCGTGGCCGTTGATCCAATGATGTCCGAGCCAATGGCGAGCTCATCCGGCAGAAGTTTTTCTGACCTCGCAGAGATGCCTCCACTCAAGGAACCCGTTTTCGCGCCGTCAGTTCCCGAGCCGGCTGAGCCGTCGCGTCCCGTGGCACAGATCTCCCCGAAGAAAGAGGAGAAACCAAAAATCCAGCCGCGGGAAGTCGCGAAAAAAGCAATTCATCAAATCGCCACCCTTCCGCCGCGGCTGATGCTCTATTCAATCCTGGGCGCGGTTGGACTCATCCTCGTGATTGTGATCGCGCTCTTTTTCCATGTTCGCTCGGAAGACGATAGTTCCACGGCTGCTCCGCGGCCGACGAAAGCCGTAAGCCCAGCCCAACCCGCTGCCCAGACTCCGGTGGCGCCGCAAATCGAGAAGGCAACTCCACCCGCCCCGCCCGTTGCGGAAGCTCAACCGACCCTGACGGTACGCCAAGTCGAAAAGCGCAGCTCGAACAGCACGCGCCGGGCGCCCGCTCCGGCCCCGGTGCCGGTCGTGATCCCGGGCGAGGCCCTGATTGACTCCAGCCCGCAGGGCGCACAGTTTCAGGTCGATGGAAGGAGCGATCCGTCGTGGGTTACGCCGTTTAGTGTGATGGGCCTAAGTCCTGGTAAGCACATCATATCTGCCAGCAAGTCCGGCTATTCGCCCGAGATACGGTCGGTCGATGTTGCTGCCGGCAGCAAATCGTCTCTGACGCTTCATTTGTCGCCGGTCAATGCGCTGGTGGTGGTGAACAGCACGCCGCCCGGCGCTGACGTCATCATGGACGGCAAGCCTACCGGACGAGTGACCCCGGCGCAGTTCGCAGTGGAAAAAGGAAGCCACACAATTCTGTTGCGCAAGCAGGGATATCTCGACGAGACCGTCACTGCCGATCTCGGTCCCGCTCAGAATTTCCAGTACTCGCCTGCGCTCAGAGCGCTGGGCAATACTGAGGACATGCGCACTATCGGCAAGTTCAACAAGTTGTTTGGACGCGGCGGAGAGAGCACGGCGGGCATGGGTTCCATCATCATTCGCACCCTGCCGAGAGGCGCACAGGTCGCGATCAACCAGCGGGTCCTTGATAAGACCTCGCCAGTCGACATCATGCTGGGACCGGGGAACTACATCGTGGATATCACGCTGACCGGTTTCAAGCCAATCCACAAAGTGGTCAGCGTCGACAAAGGCGGCAAGGCCGCAATCGACGAAATCCTCGAGCGGCAATGACCGGCAATAAGCGGCGATTCGCCAAGTCTCTGCTCACACTTCTGGTGTGGTGCGGGCATCTCCTTCGGCTTCCCTCGCGAAAAACCCAGATGCAAAGCGCTACATAACTGATAATCGAAAGACTTAATCAGGAATAAGCCGCCAGCCGCCCTCATTGGGTGTAATCTGGAGCCAGCGGCTGCCGGTCGCCTATCGCTTAGAGCCGTGATCCAAATCACAGTCTGCGGTGCCGAGTGGATGCAGAATTAGGCTAAGGCAAGAGGGAGTGACATTGTGTCGTCGCAGCCTACGCCGGGCAAGTTGAGCCCCGATCTGTTGTAGGCCCTTCACGGAATCCAATCGGTTCAGCTGTTCCCCAAAGGCTCCACGCTGTTTCAGCAGGGTTCCGCGGTCACGGGCGTTTACCTGGTGGAGAGCGGCGAGGTTCGCGTCCTGCTGCCGACCGGTCAGAGTCAAAAGCAGCTTCTGGAGGTCGTCGGTCCGGGAACCATGCTCGGGCTGAGCGAGAGCATGACCGGGGAAAAGTATCGAATCACCGCGGAAGCGGGTGACGAAACGACGGCCGGCTTCATTCCGCGCCAGGAGTTTCTGGAGTTTCTGCGTGAGCACGGCGATTTCTGCATGCAGGTGGTGCGGCTGCTGAGCGAAGACTTGCACGCACTTTACCACAAGTTCCGCAGCATCAGTGCTCATCCGGGGCGTCCGCGGCACCGGCCTCTGGACGAGCAGTTGAATTAGGTCAGGTCTCAGGTCTTAGGTCTCAGGTTTCTTCCTCCACGGTAAAGACTGATAGCTGAGACCTGAGACCTGCCTTTCCTAGTTCGCTTTAAAGTTGACCGTGATCTGCGTCTGGATCTCGACTGGAGCGCCATCGAGGTAGTACGGCTTGTATCTCCATTGGCGGACAGCTTCCACCGCGGCGTGCGCAAGAACTGCGTCTCCACTGAGCACTTTCAGATTGGTGACGTTGCCCTCTTTGTTGATGGTGGCTTCGATCTGCACTGCGCCCTGGGCATGAACCGCGAGCGCGGCTTGCGGATACTTTGGTTGTACCCGCTTGATCAGAAGTCCTTGGGACACACCCTGGGAAATTCTTAGCGTTGCCAGCGAGGGCTTGGTAAGACTTGACGATGCCGAAGACATCAGGCCGCTCAAGTTGCTATCGTTCGCGGATGCAACGGCGAGCGGACTGGGAAGCGGAGGCGCGGACTCCTCGGCTGGGGCCTGTGTTTTGGTTCCCGCGGCGTTCGACTTCACTCGTATGGGCGCCAAATCGGGTTTCTTCGTTTCCGGCTCAGAGTTCGCGGCGATCCGAATCACTGGAGAATTTCCAGCACCAGCCGACGGCTTGTCGAGCAGTGTCGCTGTAGCCGTTTTGGGAGCTAAGGTTTGAGTTGTGGAACTCGCCCGATCGGGCGTGCTCGTCGAAGGTGCCACCACTGGGGAGGACATGGGTGCCAGAGCACGAGCGGGTTGCCCCGAGTCCTGTGGCGTGCTTACGGGTTGCGGAGCTGGGGTTGTGCTGGACTTGCCTAACTTCCCATTACTAAGGTAGCCGAGCACGGCCAGAACCAGGACAGCCACAACTGCGATCAGGATTCTTTTGTTGCCGCCCGATCCGCCGGAATCTTCTTCGCCCAATGCGGCAAAAGACGGGGCATCGGTAATGCTCGCCGAATTTAACATTGGAGCGGGAGCAGCGTCATGCGACGCATTGTCGGGCGATGGATTGTCGGGCTCCGATTCAACGATCTTGTTCTCTTTCGCTGGCGGAGCTGTTACTTTTTTTGCCGGAGCCGGTGCTGCGGCTGACCCTGGGGCAGACGTGAAAGCGGAACTCGCATCTTGGGCTGGTACGGACGCGGCGGCGACTCTTGCCGCTTCGTTTCTGACTACGTCGTTCTTGATTACACCCGCGGACGCGGGCTGCCGCGCTGCCGCTGCTGGCTCGGCCACGATCGTAGTCTTGCTTTGCGCTGCGGACTCGGGAACAACCGCCGGTTTGTCCTCAACTTTTGCCGACGCTGTCATTGCCGGATACGCCGCCGGAATCATCGCCGGCAGCGGAGCTTCAAATTCAGGAAGCTCGGGAGGGCTTGGTGGTGGAGCAATCGCTTCAGCGCTACGACTTGCCGATTGGAATGAACTGGCGACGGATACAGGAGCTGTTTTTGCGGGCATTACGGGAGTTGCAGCGCTGGTAGCACTGGCGCCGGCAGCGTCAGAGTTTTTCCGCAAGAGTCCCCGCGCGACCCGAAGCGTTCCCTTTGCCTGCTCGACGTTGATCGGCTTGGTGAGCACAAGGTTGGCGCCGATGCGGTAGGCTTTGGCCACGCCCGCTTGTCCTTCGACCAAAGCGATGGCCAGCGAGCTCTGATTGGAGCTGGAATTTCTTGCGCTCTTAAAGAGCAGGGAAGCGTTCTGTTCGTTCTCGCAGTCCACGACGATGGCGTCGTAGCGCTGCGCCATCAATTTCTTGACCGCAGCAAACGGTTCCTGAACCGGGTCTATGGTGAAGTCCAGTTCGCCGAACACCTGACTTACGACGCGAGCCAGTTTTTCATCGGGACAGAAAAGTAAAGCTTGGTAACCCATAATGAGGTCATCCTAGGTAATGTCGTGGGTACCAGCAAGTTACGTGGGTAATTGAATGGCCGTGGGGCGTCGATGGTCGTTTGTCGTTTGTCGTTCGCGGCTTGTCGGATCACCCGGAAAGCATGGTACTGGTTGGCCATCAACGAGCGACCATCGACTAACGACTAAACGACGTTCTGACTCGTCTGCGGTCAAGGCCGCTGAAAGTCGACGATCACGACGGTCTGGAAGGGCTGAGCCTTTCCGTCGCGGACGTAGGGCCGATAGCGCCACTGCTTCACGGCTTGGATGGCGGCGGTTGCCAGGGTAGCGTTTCCCTCGACCAGTCGCAGACCCTCAACCTTGCCGGTTTCATCAACCACCGCCTTGAGGACAACCGTTCCTTGCGCTTCCCCGGAGCGCGCTTCGACGGGATATTTCGCCGGAACGCTGTGAGCCAGCCGTTTCTCCGCACCCTGGGAAGAGAGAATGATCGCGCTGTTTTCCCTGGGCAGTTGGGTGTCGGACGAAGTCGCAGCGGCGGCGTCCTTCTTACTGTCGCTGGGTTTGCTGGCGATGGGTTTGTTAACCTCAGGCTTGGTGACAACAGGTCGAGCTGTGGTTGTGGACCCGGAAGTTGGCGTCGCAACTGCCGTGCCTGGAGTCGCTGCCGGCTGGGAAGGAACAGTCGCGGCGGCGGACGTTGTTGCTGAACCTGTTGCGGAATTTGGGACCTTTGACTGTGTCTGATTCGGAGCGGTTGGCGATTCCGGCGCAGGCGCCGAGGTTGTGGCCGGAGCCAGCTGCGCTGAAGGCTTCGTGGGATTTGGCGCCCGAGTCGGCGGCAGCGCCATACCGGCGAGGGCCAGCACGCGATCAATCTGCGGTTGGGCGATGGCTCGGAATCCGGGCTGATACGTCCACGCGGCATAGAAGCCGCCGCCGGCGAGCGCGAGCATTAGCAACGCGACCAGTGGACTGCGTCTTTTCTGCTGGCCTTGATGGTAGGATGAAAGGCCCGGGGCGCGAGATTCGGCTGCCGGTTGATCCGGCGCTGCTTTGTTCAGTCTCGAGCTTTCCAGTTGTGCTTCCGCCAGTTCCGATTCTTCCAGTTCCGTTCTCTCCAGTTCCGCAAGTACCGGATCGTCGGAAGGTTTTACTGGGCGCGCAGGTTTCGAATTTACCGAAGCAGCTCGAGCCGAAGATGACTCTGACAAATCTGACAATGATGATGCTGAAAAAGATGCGGACTGCGGATTCAACTTTGGAGAATCTGGCGTGGCATCGATTTCGTCCACTGCGGAATGCATTTTCGTCGTGAGGGCTGGCGCGGAGAGCGTCGCGGTTAAAGCAGAGGTTGGAGCGGCGGTCGGAGCGGAGGTTGGAACGAAGCTTGGAGCGGGCTCCGCAAAGTTCGTCAGTTGCGAAGAAACGGCTGCGACTGCGGCTGCCTGCGCGCGTTCTTCGGCCATGACCGTGCTGGCCACCGCCGCGCTCATGGTCTGCGGGGGAACACTCTCGTTTGTCTGGACGTCTTTTCGCACACGGCTGACTGCGGTGCGGATGGTGCTCCGGGCTTGGTCTTTCGCGACCGGCTTGGTCAGAATCAGTTCTGCGCCCAGGCGAAAAGCAGTTGGTAGACCGGCGCGGCCATCGACAATGGCAATCGGGACAGGGTTATTGCCGTTTTTTCCGCGACGACAAACGTCAAAGATCAGCTTGGCTGCCGGCAGATTTTCGCAATCGACCAACACCAGGTCGAAGCTGTGCGAATTGAGTTTTTGGGCAGCGGA
>Ga0187857_10002510_pt1 | contig 16301 bp, 17 predicted proteins | sample June2016WEW_8_10_FD_132984 | JGI IMG/M metagenome (GOLD analysis project Ga0187857, IMG submission 132984) | Peatland microbial communities from SPRUCE experiment site at the Marcell Experimental Forest, Minnesota, USA - June2016WEW_8_100 | ecosystem: Environmental > Terrestrial > Soil >...
TGAATGGAAAAGAGCTGTTGATTGTTGCAAATTTAAAAATCAAAAAAGCTATATCTGGCCCAATTTAAATCACAAAGGAAAAATGAACAACTGTCGCAACGTCGTAAGCTTTTTTTCCGGCTGCGGTGGCTTTGATCTCGGATTCAGAAAGGCCGGCTACCGTATTGTATTGGCCAACGACGTTTGGCCCCCCGCCGCCAAAACATACAAACTGAATTTTCCGCGAACGAAGCTCATTTTGAGAGACATCCGAGAGATCGAACAATCAATGTTGGACTCCATCCTCAAAGCTAAAAAGGTGGAAAAAGTTCAAGTGATCATAGGGGGGCCGCCGTGCCAATGCTACACGCGGATGAACAACAATAATCCCCACAAAATAAACGACGAAAGAGCGCAGCTATTCAAGAGCTACATCAATATGGTAAACGTTGTTAAACCGGACTTCGTCGTAATGGAGAACGTCCCAGATCTCCTTATAAGAACAAACGGCGACGGTTGCTTTTACCAGGATTTAATTGCGAATGAATTTGCCAAAGCTGGTTACAGATCTTCATATGATATCCTCGAAGCGGAGCGGTACGGTGTTCCTCAACGAAGAAGGCGAGTGATATTCTTGGCGACGAATAGAGACGACGTTGAACTGTCCTTTCCTGCTCCCTCGTCAAAAACAGCAAAAGTCGGCGAATTCTTGAGGAAGATCAATGGATTACAAAAGCTTGACAATCACGAGTTTGTGCCGAATAATCGGGAAGTGCTCGAGCGCATCAAGCACGTTCCGCCAGGGGGCTATTATGAACAGTTGCCGGAGCATTTGAAAGTGAAGAAGTTCAGAGATGGCAAATGGGTCGTTGCAAAGCGCTATGGGAGTTACTATCGGAGACTGAAAAGCGATGAACCTGCGGTAACGATTACAGAGAATTACCTTATACACCCCGACGAAGACCGCTATCTGACTAACAGGGAATTGGCTTTGCTCCAAACGTTCCCTCTAGCCTTCAAATTTTTTGGCACCAGAAAGGAAGTAAGGCAACAGATCGCCAACGCTGTCCCTCCAAAGTTCGGGGAACGCATTGGAAAACACCTTTTGTCTTATTTGTGACGCACAGCGCTTTTGACCTTCTGAACGCACATTTCGGGTTCGGATTTGATCTCGTGTTCCCAAAAACGGATCACTGTCCAGCCCAAGCCGTGCAATTGATTGTTGACTTTTTCGTCTCTCTCCATGTTGTACCGTATCTTGTTTCTCCAATAGTCATTTTTCAGTTTGCCTTCAAGGTTTTCCCAGTTGTAACCGTGCCAAAAATGACTGTCGACAAAAACGGCGACCTTCTTGGTCGGAAACGCGATATCAGGCTTTCCAGGCATTTCCTTAAGGTGAATCCTGTAGCGAAGCCCGTTATTTAGAAGGCATTTATGATAAATATACTCATGATGAATTAAAGGCGATAAGCAAAGGCAAAGGCGTCTATGAGTTTACCATAACACCTCCTAAAGTAAACATTGACCATACCGGGGAAGAAATACGCTTTGGGTTTTTTACTGATTCTCACATGGGAAGCATTTACTATCATGAAGCGTTTTTAGACGATTTTATAAAAACCTGCAAGGAAAAGAAAGCTCAGTTTTGCGTAGCCGCTGGCGACATCACACACGGCATGGATTCAAGGAAATACAATTTGCTCTACGAGTTAAAACACATCGGCTACGCGGCACAAAAAGAATACGCCGAGGAACAACTATCAAAAATACCTTTTAGGACGTATTTAGTCTCTGGAAACCACGACAGGTGGTATGAATCAGTAGGCGCAAACATCGTGAAAGATATATGCGAAATGGTTCCAAAGACAGAATATATCGGACGTGATGAAGGCGATATTGAAGTTGAAGGGATATCTATACGTGTTTTTCACGGTGAGGATTTTTCGAGCTATGCAACGAGCTATCGGGCTCAGAAGCTTATCGAGAGCTTCACTGGTGGAACAAAGCCCAATGTGCTTCTTTTAGGTCACGCACACAAACAAGGGTACTTCTTTGAACGCAATATTCACGCGGTAAGTGGCGGAGCGTTATCTACACAATCTAAATGGATGCGAAGTAAACGAATGGCTAATCACGCCGGATATCATTTTATAACTATGCGGGTCGATGATGAGGGCGTCGCCGAGTTCACACTAACCTTTAGGCCATTCTATGTTTGAAAAATGAGGTTTGAAAAATGACTCCTACTGACGCCATCATCTTGCTAGTCGGCGTGGCCGTGTTCTATACAATCATAATATACATCATCTTAACAACAACATAAAAATTAAGCCAGATTAACACCAAAAAACAAGAAAAAAGTATAAACTAGTAAATTAATTTTTCCCATGCACGGATAAGCCGCTCTTAAGGCGGTTGTGAGGTAAGAGTGTCAAGTTGCACCATGGTAGAAGACACAGACGGAATACGTGCCCGCCTCTACCCACTACAGAACGATATCGAAGACACTAGCAAGCGCACGCTGTTTACCAACATCCTATTCAAGCTCAGCAAAATCGAAAGAGAAATAAAAGGAGTCTCAAGAACACAGCTCATTCATATATCCAGAGAAAAAGAAAAAATAGAAAAAGGCTTCCTTGAGACTCCCGAAGCTGAGGCCCAAGCCAAGGCGATAATCAAACACTGGTCCAGGGTACATGATGGACACTGGGAAAGCAATTTTGTATTCCTGAGCGAAGAGCTGGAAAGGGAAAAAACCAAAATCTTCGGCCTGAACGACCGCGTGTTAGAAGATACTCTGCTTTTAGAATATGAAATGCTCGATACCATGCTTGGGATACTGAAAGACGAATACGATGCAGTACAGGCTTTTAAGGTTAAAGTAGATTAGGGGGTTTGTTTGCCAAAAACGAGAGAAGCTGAATTATGGGATAGAAGGCAAAACGAACGCTCTAAAGCATTTGATCTCTTTTGTATGTACCGTGATATGGGCCCAAGCCGTAGTCTTGAAAAGCTAGCGCGGAGTAGTGACGAGACCGGCATGAGTTTTGGGAACCTCCGGTTGCATAGTAAACGTCACGATTGGGTCAAGCGTGCAGAAGCATACGATGACCACAGAGCCGCTCAAGATTTAAAAGACAACGAACAGCTCATTAAAAAGTTCAAAACGCAGCGGGCCCTGGAAGCATTAGCCATCGCCGATAAAGCATATTCCAGCATGAAAGATGACAAAACAGGCTCGAAAGAAGCACGAAAACGCTGGGAGCTTGGCATTGATAAGTTCATGCAGATATTAGGATTAGACAAGACAAAAGTAGAACTGAGCGGCGAAGTTAAAACAAATGATTCTGATAAAGCACTTCATCTAATAGAAGCCATCAACGCTACAGTAACACCTGAGCAAAGGATGGAGCTTTCTAAGAAACTTATGGATATTGCTGAAGGTTCTAAGGATAAAGAATCAGAGCAATAATGTCCGGCAAAGTAAGGAAACTAAGACCGTATCGGTCTTTGATATACCGAAATTGTCAAAACAAGCTTGAATTATGAAACGGGGTAAATTGTCCGGTATAAGTTGTTAAATGGAGGCTAAAATGGCTACACAAAAGATGGTCTACGGGGTTGCCGCTTCAAGCGACACAAACCCAACACCGTATAAACTAAAAAGGGTGTCAACGACGCCAGTACCGCAACCTACGCTGGCAAAGTCAATCGCGCCACTAAAAGCGCAAGGTATAGAAGATTTCTTACAAGTCGTTGCTGACGGAGCGTATCCAGATTCATCGTTTATCTCAGACTGTAAAACAAATGGGGTAACGTGTGGAATAAACAACAGCAATGACGGAACTAGCTCAAACTGGTCTTTAGCATATTACCAAGCCCTTGCTGCTCAAGGCGTGCAGTGGGCAATCGGAGAATCAGAAAGTGGTGGCGAGATGTGCGCTATGATGCAGGCAGCGCCAGGGAAACTTGTAGCGGGTACGTATGGTGGCGAGGGGACCGGGGGGCCCACAGGTAATAATGACATCTGGAGTGGGAATAACCTCACGCCAACGTGTACTATTGCTAAAGGCACAATAAACGCTTGGCTCGAAACATACACAAGCAGTGCAATGCTCAGCGCAAGTGAAATAGGAACGGAGGCAGCTATCAATAAGGACGCTGGCTGCTTTGAGGTTGGTCTTTTACCCGGAACATGGTGCGAGGCCGACTATGGTGCTACAGCAGAGACGTATCTTGAGATGGTCGATGCGATGAAATCACAAGGAGTTACCTGCGCTGGGGTTCAGATGTGGTACTATCAAGGTGGTTTCGCATATCCAGATATTTTCACAGGTTTGATGGCAGAATATCCAGCTAACATGACGCCCATACTACAAAGAGCGAGTGGGACACCGACACCGACACCCACACCACCGACGCCCGATCCAGCAGTAGCAACACAATGCTTCCTAACCGTAGACAATGCAAACCCGAAGGTAAACGCTCCGGTAACGTTTACTGCTACAGTAATGAGCAACGGCAAAGAGATTCCAGTCCCCGTTACAGTTTACCATTACCTCAACGGAATCAAATACATCGACGCTCCAAGTAAAGCGGTTCTAAACTCTTTCTCAACGCTGACCTTCCAGACAACGTTTACGACAGCAGATCCGAGACCATACTATATGTCATTCGCCGGAAATGCTCAGTATAAAGCTTCAAACGCACCATTGGGTGTGAACGTGCAGTGAGGTAGAAAATGGATGAAGATGAGCAGAATACTGAGGGGTATATTCTACGTCGCGATGTCGAAGAATTAGATTCAATTATCGAAAATCTCTCTACAGTAACCGACAGTAAAGCACGAACGCTGTTTAGATTACGAAGGGTTCACGAAAGCCTGAAGATGATGGAAAATAGATTATCCAGACCAGGTAGACGGGAAGAACTAAGCAAAGAACATTGGGAACCTAAAACTGAAACGGTTTCAACTGCAACACCAAATTGTTGGACTCGACCATCTGAAACTGGTTCGACTACAGCACCAAATACTCTTACATTTGGCCAGGTGCTAAGAAAAAAGTTTGTTGATAAAGATGACGATGAGGCGTTTATAGGTTTTATAGGAGATAAAAAATGACTCAAGTATATTACGACCACTCGAACGGCAAAAGATATTTTATGGGGTGCAATCGCGACCCACCACACGCCGATGCAAAGTTACTTTTAACTCGTAAACAACAGGCGGAACTACCTAGTTCTTATACTATTATAGATGGCACGCCGGTTGAAGATCAGGGAAATGAAGGTTCATGTACAGGCAACGCAGGCGACAACGCTTCTAAGATCCGAAGTTATACAGCAACAGGCAACTACTTCAACGGTGCCCGTCAGCAGATATACCAATGTGCCTTAGCGCACGATGGCAACCCACTACAAGATGTCGGTAGTTCATTAAGTACTATAGCGTGGGTTCTTGAGAACATCGGAGTTGCTGTTGAGTCTGAGTTTCCATACACAGGGGGGATGCAAGGGCCCGTTCCCGCAAACGTCTTAGCGGATGCAGCAAAAGATAAAACAACCAAAGCAACTCGTTTAGATGCAAGCGATGAAAATACTACAATAGCAAACATCAAAACAGCTATCGCTCCTAATTCAGTACTTCCTCCGTGTTACCCTGTAATGTACGGTTATACGGTATTTGAATCGTTCTTTAACACTGGTAGCGATGGCAACATGCCTGCACCATCGGGCGGCGTAGCAGGAGGGCATGCCAATGTTTTCATTGCTTTCGACGACAACCACACAGGATGTTATGACGGAAGCAAAGGAGCGTTCCTGTCTAAAAACTCCTGGGGGACAGGATTCGGCTGTCAGAAAGACGGGACACCTTCAAGCGGTAACGGCGGGTACTGGTGGATGCCGTATTCGTACTTCCTAAACACAGACGATGGCGTAGGCGACTGTTGGGCCATAATCACGGAGTCGGACTTTGTAACTCCAATTCCTACCCCAACACCAACACCCAATCCAGCGACACCGACTAGCTGCTTTCTCACGTGTGATACTGCTACTCCAAAAGTGGGCCAGTTGGTTACGTTCACTGCTGAAGTAATCGCGAACGGAAAAGCGATTCCGGTGCCTGTGACGATCTACCATTATCTAAACGGAGTTAAATATGTGGATAAGTTTGCGTATTCGACGCTTACTTTCCAGACAACATTTGAATCAGCAGCTCCGAGACCGTATTACGTGTCATTCGCAGGCAATTCAACGTACGGGAGCTCAAGCTCAGGACTTGCGATAAACGTAGCGTAGGACGGATTTTGATAAGAGAAAAGCTATCAAGTGAATCAAAAAAGCTGCCATCTTTGGTGCTCATTAAAGGACGAGTGGTGTTACAACTATATGTCGCAGGGTAAGGTAGTAGCTACGCATATCGTACAGGTGGAGAGAAAAGCCAGGTATTCAAGGGCAAGCGCACAGGTTGAAACGTAACTGAACATGGCAACAGACATCGAAAAAGAAGTAAAAGGTCTAAGCGAAGACCAGATCAGAACTGTAGCTCTGGGTATCGACCCCGTAAACTTCGCACGGCAATTCGGCTTTAATCCCGTAGACTGGCAAGCGGACTTTTTGCATAACAAGCATCCCAGGATTATCATGAACTGCCCCCGAGGTGCAGGCAAAAGCCTTCTCACTGCAATACTAACCCTACACCACGCGCTTTACACGCCAAATGCATTAGTGCTCTTGTTCTCACCTGGCGATAGACAATCGATGGAGCTATTTAAGAAAGTCACCGATTTTTATAAACTACTTGGTAAGGACGCATCAGTAGAATATTCCAAAGCGGAATCAGCACACAGACTTGAGTTAAAAAACGGGTCAAGAATAATCTCTTTGCCAAACTCACCAAGAACCGTCGTAGGCTATCACAACGTAACATTACTCGTCATAGACGAAGCCGCACTCATTGATAATGAAGAGCTTTATACACGAGCCCGCCCGATGCTTGACCATAAAAACGGTCGCCTGTTCCTACTCTCAACTCCATTCGGAAAGAGTGGTTTCTTTTATCGAGAATGGAGTGATTGGGAGAAAAACAACAGAACCGTCTGGCGAGGCATTACGGTTACAACTAACGAATGTCCGTGGATGCTTCCTTCGTTTCTAGCAGAAGAACGGCAAAAACTAGGGGATCGCGGCTATCGCCAAGAGTATGAATGCTCTTTTGAAGAGAATATCGACAGCTACTTTTCACTTGAAGAGATAGAAAATGCGTATAGTAAAGACGTTAGGCCGTTATTTACCGCAGACGGTGAACTCGACATTCCATTACCCAGCGTGCAGAATAAACGCGGCATGGAAGGCTTAGGGTGGAGCATTTAAGTGGAAACTGAAACACAGTTCACGTATTTTATAGGGCTAGACTTAGGTCAGGCAAGAGACTATACGGCGGTTGTTGTCTTAGAACACACAGAGACCTACGCAGTTCCACCACCCAAAACAGGTCGTGATGCTTTCGAGATGGTAGGTATCGGTGATTCTACCGGAAAGCCATCTAGACCAATATCATTTACTCCAACAGCAGAAACGTACCATGTTCGGTACTGCCGCCGGTTTCCACTAGGTACACCATATCCAGAAATAGTGCGCTGGACTTCTACACAGGTCAGAAATATAATGACTCGCGCGCGGGTTGGACTTATCATTGACGCTACCGGCGTAGGGCGCGCTATTTTAGATATGTTTCGTGACGCACAATTAAAAGTTGTTCCTGTTAACGTTACCAGCGGACAATACGACAACTTCGCAAAAGGAGTCTGGAACGTTCCTAAGAAAGACTTGGCGAGTGCAACTAAGTTTCTCTTAGACAAAAAAGTGCTCAAGATAGAAGATCCTACTGATAACACTCCAGGTGACAATGATCTCTACATCTCATCGGCGGAGCTGATAGAAGAAATCCAAAATTTTAGGATAAAGATAAATGAGCGAACCAGACACGAAAGTTACGGGGCGTGGCGCGAAAATGATCACGACGACCTAGTCTTTGCTCTGTTTCTTACATGTTGGTGGTGCTTAAAAAGAAAAGAAAAGGCCGGAAAAGCATATACGCCGGTAATTGTCGGTGAAGACGAAGGAACCAAGCTGCCCGGATAATTGAATATAGGAACAAGACATAAATGCCCTCGAAAAAAGAAGAAACTAACGGTATAACGTCATTTAACGAGAACTCTTCACTTACTAATTTTACCAAAGCGAACCAAACTCCTGAAGACGTAAAGAAATTAGTCGATCTCCAGGACCAGCCGTTTACGCCTCAAGGCTTGCCTACGCTGGGTTCAGGCGACTTAATGGGTGTCGGCCCATCCAGCCCAGGTCATCCTGCTCAAATTAATTACTTCGCAGAGTACGGCACTACCGGCCTGATGTACATACCTCCGTATGTATATGAAGAATGGCTGACTGAGCTCCAATACACTCGCGGCGTCCGGATGTACAAAGAGATGTACACGATGGACGCTATTATTTCATCCATCTTTTACGCCGTGGAAATGAGCGTTAGAAGCGTTAATCTTTGGTGGGAAACCGCCGGAGCATCAGATGAGGACTTAAAAGCACTTCAATTTTACGAAGAGTGTTGGGAAGATATGAGCGTTAATCCACAAGACCTCGTATCAGAAATTCTCAGCATGTTTATTTTCGGGTATCATCTCGCGGAGATAGTGTATAAAAAGAGAGAGGGCCCGCATCCTGAAGACAGCACGATAGATTCAAATTATGACGATGGCCGCGTTGGGTGGAGAAAGTTTGCTACTAGGGCCCAAGAAACACTACTTAATTGGGACTTTGACGTTAACGGTGGAGTACGAGGCTTTAGGCAACTTGCGCCCCCGCATTTTATAATCACAGAGATACCGATAGAAAAACTGCTGCTTTTCAGAGTCAAACCGCGTAAATCCAATCCCGAAGGCGTCTCAATGCTTCGCGGGGCGTATCGGACGTATATGTTCAAAAAACTCGCTGAAGAAATAATGATGACGGGCATTGAGCGTGATTTGGCAGGCGTTCCGATCATACGGGCCCCAGGTGAAATAATAACCGGAGTAGATGCTAATTCTCAGTCTATGATGACCACGCTCACGCGCATCGTCAGGAACCTAAAACGAAACCAGGACGAGGGCATTGTACTACCGTCTAACAACTATTCATCAGCAGACGGCGGCGGATTGATGTATGACGTCCAACTTATCGGCCCGCAATCGCAGAGGCAGTTCGATATCGTTGGGATTATCCAGATGTTCTCTAAGTGGATAGCCATGACGATGTGTGCTGACTGGTTGATGCTCGGACAGGACGCTATAGGGTCATACGCGTTAGCGCAGACCAAGAACGATATGTTTGCGATGACGATTTCAACGATTCTCGATTCAATTTGTCAGGTCTTTAACTCATACGCAGTACCTCGCTTAGCGCAGCTTAATCCAGACGTAAACCCGGAAACGTTACCTAAACTCGTTCACGGCGATGTAAATACCGCACTGATAAGCGATGTCGGGATATTTTTAAACAACGTCGCGCGGGGCGGAGTTGAGATTCCAAACGACGTGCAATTTAGAAACGCCCTGTGGGATATGGTAGGACTTCCAAAAGAACCTGAACCTGAAGGCGAAACTGCTACGCCGGTGGATTCGTTATTACCTGGACAAACAGCCCAGAGATCAAGAGAACGAAACCAGAGGATAAACGAAGAGACGCCGTTCAGAGGAAAGCCACCACGGGCGGTAGTTCAAACTCCTGGTCCAGTGAAACGGTCTGCTACAGTCGAAAAAATAACAAAACAACAGCCTAGTGTTTCAGACGTCCATGTAAAGCGGCCAAGTGAAGACATATCAGTTGCGTATCTACAGGGGACTAAACCAAAAAAGAAGCGAAAGAAAAATGGCAAAGGAACTGCTGGAAGTTAAGGTTGAGCGACTTGAAAAAGAGATTACGGAACTAAAGCGCCAGCTCAAGATGCACATTAGTAATTGTCCATTTCGGGAGGTACGCGTATGAGATATACTAATGAATGGGGGGACAAGGAAGACTTCGGTCTTGATGATCCTAAAGCTATCGTCGTTAAGAAGGAAGATTTACTCAATATGTCGGTAGTTCAGCAAGGCGATGATACACGGCCACTTACGAGAAAAGAAAAGAGAGAATTAAACGACGTGCTCAATCAGGCGGTAGGCAAGCCGTCACACAGAGAAGGAATTATCAACCTAGTCGTTCTCGTCAGTTGGACAATCTTCTGGATATTAGTCTCACATTATGTACTTCATTTCTAGGAGGGGTAAACATGCCAAAGTCAGAAAAAAAGAAAGCTAAGAAGAAAACCGTAAAGAAAGAAGAAATTAAAGGAGTTAGCACACCGAAAGAACCTGACGTGTACGCCGAAAAGATCGAAGCGCAGCCGGATAACTATAGCTGGCTCGCAATGTCTCGTGCGAAACCGGAAGAAACTGAATCATCTGAAGGTGCCATCGATCCATTCGCTGATCTGGGTAGCGATAGCGCATTAGACCTCCTTAAACAAGATCAAGAAAAACGAGAGGAAGCTGAGTTAAAGGTCATTGAAGACGCAATGAAAAAAAGCCAGAAGGCCGCAAAGCGCCTGAAACCAGTCACCATCAAAATAACCGGAGAGAATCTAATCCATTGGTATGCAATGCTCGATGGAATACGAAGTTCATTGTTAACACGCAATGGAGTATCAGCGGCAGAGAAAGCGGTCTATTCCGAACTCCCGATTTCTAATGAAACTGCCATCGTTTATCTTCTCATGCTGCACGATGAAGAGATGGAGCGGCATACTAGAACTGTTGCGCCACATCAGGAAGATATTGAACGAATAGAAAAGCAGATGGGAGAAAAAGCGAGAGCATACCAAGCTAGACGACCCGCACCTATCACATCATCTAACCCACATAGCATTCTAGCTGAAAAAGGCCCAGCGATGCCCGCGCCGAATCCATTAGGAGCAATGACTATAGACTCAGGCTTTACTATGGGCGGAGCGCAAATGTCTGAAGCTGATTTTTTCAGGATGGCACAGGCTAAGAAAGTCCCGAGACCTGTTAAAAAGGGAATGTGAAAAATGAAAGAAACTAAAGCGTATGTGATATTTTCAATCGCCGCGCTTATAGCGGTCTGTTACATAACGACGTTAGCATATTTTTTAGCACGATAAGATAAAGAGGAAACAACCTACAAATGGAAAACCAAGCTGTTGAATCCTATGAGGATCAGCAATGAAGTGTTCTAAATGCGGTCGAGAAGCTGAAGACGCGAAGTTTAAACAGTGTAGTGCATGCCGCGAGAGTTATCGCAATTATCGTAAGCAACCCAAATGGATAGAGTACAACAGAAATTACCAACGCGAATGGATACGCACGCATAGAAAAGTACCTCCAGAAGGATGCTGTATCAGATGTGGCAAGCCGTTAGAATCTAATCTATTCGCAAAATGTGAGCAATGCCTCCAAAGTTCACGAGATTGGTTCTCTTTAAATCCCGACAAGGCTCTGAAATATGCGCGTAAGTCACGTGAAGCGAATCATGATAGACATCTGAACTATATACATAACTACCGGGCCCGGAAAAAAGGTAATGGCGGCACATTCACCTTTAAAGAGCTAAACGAGTTATTTGAACAACAAGAAGGATTCTGTTATTATTGCGGTGAATTACTTTATGCATCATTTGACAGAGAGATTCACATAGAGCATAAGATTCCAATATCTCGCGGAGGTTCTAATGATATCACGAATATTGTACTAAGTTGCGCAAAATGCAATCTTAGTAAAGGCGCAAAGACCGATGTGGAATTTTTAAAATTGGTAACAAAGCAAAAATGAAAGAAGAAATCGCTGTTGAAAAGGAATCCAAACCTAAGCAATATTCCCAGGAATACATGGACGCACTTTTAGAAGGCGTCAGGCAGTATGTACCTCCGCACGTAATGGAAAATCTACACAGGCAAGCGTTACCTCGTGCCGGTGGCAAAGCAAGTGCCAATGCACGCGCAGCTCGAAATGCTGCTCAGACCACTGAAGCTAGTCAAGCACAAAATACACAGGCCGAAGTAAACGCAGAGGTAGAGAAACAACCGATACCGGCAGACATAACACCAGTACCGTTACCTACGAATGAAAAACCGTTAACACCTCCTGCACCACCGCAACTGCAACCGGAAACGTGTGCAGAGGGCGATGAAGCATGCGAGGCTTCTGGGTCAGGTCCAGAGCAATCTACACCCGTACAACAAGGTAAAAGTAAAATGGATAAGGAAGAAATAGATAAAGATGCACACGGTAAGCAGGGCGCACCCATAGCTGATACTAATGCATGGGATGCAGGTGCAGCTCAAAAGCGATTAGTGGCGTGGGCATCAGATAGTGATGGCAATATCAACTTTGGCAAACTCAAGCGAGGCTATTTGTGGAGCGCACCGGGAGCAGATAAACTAGGAGATCTTAAATTCCCTGTCGCAGATATCATCAACGGACAGTTTAAGATAAGCGCAGCAGCTTTATCGGCAGCAGCAGGTCGTATTAACCAAAGTAAAGGAATACCACCCGATGAGCTCGCTTCAATGAAAGCCACGCTTAGAAGCTACTACAAAGACATAGGTGAAGACGCACCGGATAATATCTCAAAAGCAAGCGATGAGGACTTACATCCGGATTGTCAGAAGGTAGCGGACAACTGCATGAAACTGAAATCCGGCAAAGGCATCTCTAAAGCAGATGTTCCGACCTACATAGGCAAACGTCCGATACTTACCTTCGTCGCTGCATCGCCAGGCATCATGGAGTCTATCAGGAAAACCGCTTTGGCAGGAGCTACAGGCAAGACATTCAACGATGAATACCTGACTCCTTTAGGCCTTACGAGAAACGACGTTGCGATTACCTATCTTGTCCCGAATCTGCTAAAAGACGAAGGCGGGAAAGTCAGAGAACCAACTGCCGAAGAAATAGAGAAGTGGCAACCCTGGTTCACCGAAGAAATCGAAAAGATTGAAAGCGGTAATAAGCTGCCAATAATCGCACTCGACCACACGGTGAAAAAAGCGTTAGATAGAGAAGTTGAATTTACACTGCCTCATCCAAACTCACTATATACTCCGCGAACAAAGGATGAGCTGCAAAGGAAGAGATATCAGGTATCAAAGGCTCTCGAAGCTAGATACCGAAAAAACTGATAAAACGTCCTGAGAAATTAAGCCAGATTAACGTCAAAAAACAAGTAACGCTTAAATACTCTCAGGAGAATTTTGAACCGATACAAAAGCAAGCAGCGGCCTGGCACTACACCGCGCGCCTGTTGAAAGGGACAGACCATCTAGTGTGGGGTGTTGTCTATGAACCGTGCAACGGACCTGTCTGCAAGACCGATACGCAGGGGGACTTTATACGTCCCGATGAACTGCGAAAGGTCGCGCAGAATTATCTCGCCAATGCCGGTAGAATAGGACTCCACCGTCAGAAAGAACTGAGTCCGTCCGAGGCGACGCCTGTGGAGAGCTTCATCGCGCCCGTTGATATGGTCGTCGATGGTGAACACATCACGAAAGGCTCCTGGGTGCTGTTCACGAAACTAAACGATGCACTTTGGAAACGCGCACAGAGCGGAGAACTCGGCGCGTATAGCATCGACGGAACAGGTGTGCGCGTAAAAGCGTAACCTCTAAAGAGAACCAAGGCGCGAATGGTAAACGACAAAGATTATTCAACTGGCGTACCTAGCGTCGCTCTCGAAAAAGATACTGAACTTGTCGATACCGAAGTTAATTCCGTTCACCTCGTAACACGCGGGGCGAACCGTAAGAAACTTCATTTGGTCAAGTCAGAATTAAAACGCGCACCAGGATCTAATTCTATGGCAGAAACACACGAACCAGCGTTCGCTATCGACGTCCTTAAAAATTATCACGAGGAAGGACTGGCGGACAAAATAGAAAAAGGGATTCCTGGGCTACAACCTGAAGCGATGGAAGTAGGAGAGGCCATGGTCACTCTTGCTAAATCTGTTGCTGAAGAACTCCCCGCAAACTTCTTTGATGAGATCTCGTCTATCGCAGGTTTTCAGAAAGCCAGCACTAAGAAAGCGAAGCCTACTGAGGACGATGATGAGGACGATGATGACGGTTGCGATGGAGACGACGGAGCTCAGAAATCAAAGGCAACGAAAATGAAAAAGAGTATAGAAAAAACCCTCGAAAAGATCGAGAAAGAGGAAGACCTTGATCTTCTACCTGAAGATGTGCAAAAGGCCGTCCGTCCGATATGGAAGGCCCTCGTAGAGAAGGACGAGCGCATCGCCAAGATGGAAGAGCAAAAGCGTGAAGAGGTTTTTCTTGCGAAGGCAGCGCAGTACACCCGTATTGCCAAAGGTGCTGATTTCGTCAATTTGATGAAAGACGCAGCCGATTACCTCCCAGAAAAGTCCTTCCAGGCATTTATTCATCTTCTCGACGCTCACGAGGAAATGCTTAGAAAAGGCGACCTGTTCGCAGAGTACGGCAGCTCGCTCGAAGGCGACGCATCGAACCCACTTGTTAGGTGGGATGCAGAAGCCAAAGCACTGCAGAAATCAGCAGGGATAACGTACGAACAAGCGTACACCGACGTTGTGCACGCAGACCCAGAAGGGTACAAGGAAGTCCTTAATCACAACCTAGCCGCATCACGAGGTGAGTTCTAATGGTCGGCGATACACCCGTCCTCGACATGTCATATGTCGCGGGCATGGATCTGTCAAGTTACCAGTTCAGAGCGGTCACGATGGGAACTGACGGCAACATGTACCTTGCGAGTACCTCGGTACAGTCGTTGACCACGTCAACAGTACCCCCGGCACTTGATTCCGTAACCGTGCCTTCAAACCAGGTATGGGGCATACTCCAGAACGACCCGCCTATCGGCGATATTGCGGTTGTTCGTGAACTCGGACACAGCAAATGTGTCATGAGCGGAACTCCAGGGCCAGGCGTGGGTCTTAAGCTTGCTGACACGGCAGGTAGACTTACGACGGGCTCAATAGGCTCAGACGTTATCGTCGCTATGATGTCGCAGGATAACTGCGGCGGGACTGGCGAGATACACGATGTCGCGCTTATGACTCGCGGATCGTCAGGAGCTACGTACAGAGCAGGCCAACTAGAATATGCGATCAAGCTGACGAACCTTGCTGGTACTAACAACGTCTATGCGGCGCTTCCGCTAGGCTTTACTGGTACTATAGTAGGTTGGTACGGACTTTTCACGACTACATCTAGTGGCAGCTCGGGACAAGGATCACTTGACCTGATACTTACTACAGGCGCCTCGCCTAGAAGTCTTTACTCAGTAGGCACTACGAAGTCAACGCTGACAATTACTGAGGGATCGACAGTAGGAACAGTAGTCGCACCGAACGCAAATCCAACGATCAACAACACGTTCGCGTCAACGGACACGCTGACGATCCACTACACGCAAGTCGCTTCGGACGTATTCACAAGCGACCTCGGCGTTTTAGAGGTTCACATCATTACAAACTAGGAGAACTAAAAAGATGGCAACAAATTCTCAAAGAAACTTCGCCTCGATCACGCCGAACTATGGACTCTACGGAGCTGCGAAACGTCTTACCAAAGCGGGTCTTATCGAAAGCCCTGCCGAAGCATGGACAATGCCAAGTCACGTTTCGCTCACCAAGAGCCAGCCAAGCGTCTTCGATGTGCACGTTAATGTGCCCAATACAATTTTTAGTATTGCGTACATCCAAAGCCAAACCAACTTCAGGGCAGCCGAGATCTTTCCACTCATCCCTGTGATGAAGAAATCTGACTACTACGTCAGCTACACGAAAGACTACTGGTTCACGAATGAAGCTAAAGTTCGGCTAGACGGTTCAGAGACAGCAGGAACGGGCTACGGCCTCAACATGAAAAACGTCTATATGTGCGACGTTTGGGGCCTGCACGTTGACCTAGGCGACATGGTATCAGCTAACGCCGATGCACCGCTTAACATGCAGCGTGATATCTCCCTGTTCTTGACGCAGAAGCTCCTGCTCGCCAGGGAAATGCAGTTCGTCACCAACTACTTCACGAACGGAGTATGGACAACCACCGAAAACGGCGCAGCTAACGGCGGCGGCGGCCAGTTTGTGTTCTGGGATGACCAAACTAACAGTACGCCTATCGAAGATATACGAAAGTTCAGACTCAACATGGCGCAACAGACGGGCTTTGTTCCTAACACCCTCGTAATTGGACCACAAGCCTACGAAGCGCTCATTGTCCA
>Ga0187857_10002521_pt1 | contig 16228 bp, 16 predicted proteins | sample June2016WEW_8_10_FD_132984 | JGI IMG/M metagenome (GOLD analysis project Ga0187857, IMG submission 132984) | Peatland microbial communities from SPRUCE experiment site at the Marcell Experimental Forest, Minnesota, USA - June2016WEW_8_100 | ecosystem: Environmental > Terrestrial > Soil >...
CAACGGCTGGGATCGCCCCGAGGCGACCCCGGTATCAATAGCACCCCCTGCGGCCTGAGAGGGGGCTCTCTCGTAGCGGGCACGTCCGGGGGAGGGAAGTCACGCTCGTTATCCTGTCCCTGCCCCTCTGAATGGCTTCCATGATATTGCTCAGTTCCGTCGACAGCCTCCTATTAGCTACGCCCCCCGGACCGCCTAGCCAAGTCGCCACTGCCCTTGCATACAACGTCATAAGCCGTGCTTCGCACAATTGGGAAGATAGACGAGACACCCAGATTACGTTCTACATATCGACCTAAGCTCAACAGTCATTTCGTATTATGTAGGACAGGACGTCACAGTCAGTCCACCTCTACCTCCAGGAGCCCTGAAAGCTCCCCCAGCCCGCCGAGCTTGGTGCCGTCTAGGAGAAAGACTTCGGCCATATGCTTCCCTTCCAGGAGGGATTTCAGGACGGGCCTCCAGCGGTTCGCCGTGAATCTGGTAGCAGGGACGCCGTACAGAAGGGGGTTGAAGGCTGGCATGACAATGAGCGTGCGCTCCGCCGGGGGCGTCCCCATGCTCAAGCGCACCCATATTCCCTGGCGCGTCCCCTGCCTCGCTAGGATGAGGTGCTGGTGGCCCGATACGAGCACCCGGGCCCCGGCCACTGATGCTGCCGGATGGGCGTGTCCGTGGAAGAAGCCCACCCTTCCGTCGACGGTCTCAAGGGCTAGGCCACCTGCTCCCGCCAGCCTTACCTTTGGGGGAAGAAGGGAGGCGAGGCCTCCGTCGTGGTTCCCGGGGACTACGAACACCTCCTTGAAAACCTCCATCTCCCTGAAGAACTCGGCGATGGCGAAGGCTGTGTAGAGAGAGGCGCCCTTGATATCATGCTTGACGTCGCCCAGGATGACTAGCTTCTCAGCCCCCGTCTTCTCCTTTATCGTCTTTACCCTCTCGGCGAGCTGCCGGGTCTGCTCGGGAACGTGTACGCCCCTGGCCTCGAGCGTCCGCTCGTAGCCAAGGTGGAGGTCGGAGATTGCCAGTAGCCCCCCGCCGTCCTCGACTAACAGGGCGGGCTCCCCGGGGACGAGCCTGAGAGGCAGACCCCCGCACCTCGTCGCTTGCCCTATCGGGACTCCGCAGCCAGGGGGGCCACTTCTTCGAACACGAACGAGACCACCTCGCTGGAGTCCACCTGAGAGAAGACCGTGACGACGCAGTTGCGCGTCAGCCCCATAATGAACCGCTTGCTTTTAGACGCGACTACTACATACCAAAGCCGGCCGTGCGCGAGGTATTCGCGGTACGTGTTCGTGTCGGAGAGGCCGGAGCCATAAAGGGCTAGCTTGGTGATGTTGGGGATGTCTACCTGGTCGAAGTAAACGACGCGGGCATCCTCGAAGCTAGATTCGTAATACTTTTCCATGACTTCGGGGGTGATTCTGTCCTCGACCACCGCGGCCGGCCTCATGAAGAGTATGCGACTGAAATCGTTGGCCAGTTCGTTGGCCCGCGGCTTCTTCTCGAAGATCAGGAGACGGATGACACCTCCTACCTCCTTCAAGTAGAACGGCGCCACCATGGTGCGCAGCGCAGGCCTCCATTCATCCCTCTGGTTGATTCGTATCACCTGGTCCTTGAGAATCCTCCCCCTGAGGACGCCCTCTTCGTACTTGAGATCGCGGACCTCGGTCACAAGCTGGAGTTTCGTCTCCTCGTCCTCCCGTTCGACCCTGAAACCCTCGAGCTTCTGGTATGCCCCGTCAAGAGTAAGGGGCACCCCAAGGCGGAAGAGCTTACACGCTATTACCATGCGCGTGCTGCCGTAGCGAGCGATGTGCTATTAGCGTTGCTGTTGCTACAAGGATTGTGCAACGGAAGCAGCTGGCTGCGCGCCAACTTGGGGTTGGGCTCTGAACACAGTAGAGGCTCGGTCGGCCGTCATTCCTTCGTCATAATCGCTAAATACGTAAACTATATTAAACAGATGCGAAATAATTACACCCTCAACAGGCATAAGGCATCCTTCGAGCTCTTTGGCGACACGATGTACCTCTATCTTGCAAGATGCTCACAACAAATCAACAACTTCGACATTCGCCATGCTTTTTAGCCCGATTTCTCGTAACCCTATGTCGGGCCTCCCCGTTGAACAGAATCGTGCTCAAGCGCGACCTCGCGGCTTCGACGCGCCTGATGGAGGTGGAGAACCCGGTCCTCGCCTCCAAGGTCAAGCCTGGACAATTCATGATAGTGATGGCTGATGAGACAGGCGAAAGAGTGCCCATGACGGCCGCGGACTGGGACGCCTCGCGTGGTACGGTCACGATGGTCTTCCTCGAGGTGGGCGCATCGACCAAGAAGCTCGGCCTTCTAGCGGAAGGGGAGGAGCTCTATCATATGGTGGGACCGTTGGGAAATTCCACCGAAGTCGAGAACTTTGGGAACGTCGTCATCGTCGGCGGTGGGGTCGGCATCGCCACGGCGTACCCGGTGGCCAGGGCAATGAAGGAGGCAGGCAACCATGTCGCATCGGTCATAGGCGCGAGGTCCTCCGACAAGCTGATCTTCAGGGAAGAGGTCAGGTCAGTCTCCGACGATTTCAGGATAGCCACCGACGACGGTAGCGAAGGGAGCAAGGGCTTCGTGAGCGACGTGCTGAGGGAGATGCTCCAGTCTGGAACGAAGGTGGACAAGGTCTTCACGGTGGGGCCCACCGTCATGATGAAGGCCGTGGCCGACACCACCCAGCCCTTCGGAGTCAAGACAGTGGCCAGCCTTAACCCAATAATGCTCTGCGGGATGGGTATGTGCGGCGGCTGCAGGGTGAGGGTGGGAGGCGTCGTCAGGTTCGCCTGCGTGGACGGCCCCGATTTCGATGCCGGCCAGGTCGACTTCAGGGAGTTGCTGCTCAGGCTTTCACAGTACAGGGCGGAAGAAGCGCGCGCGATGCAGCTCTTCCAGCAGAGGATGGCGAGCTAGATGGGAAAGGTCCTCTCTAGGGCCCAGATGGCCAAGAGAAAGCCCGAAGACAGGGTTAAGGACTTCGACGAAGTCACCCTCGGCCTGTCTGACGAGGAAGCCTACTATGAGGCCAATAGGTGCCTCCAGTGCCCAAAGCAGTCCTGCATTTCGGCCTGCCCGGTAGGAGCGCTCATACCCACATTCATGAAGGCTGTCAAGGAGAGGGACTTGGCCAAGGCATACCAGGTCGTCAGACAGAAGAACAGGATCCCCGCGATTTCAGGGAGGGTCTGCCCTCAGGAGTCGCTCTGCGAAGAGGAATGCGTCCTCGCCCGGGTGGGACAGCCCGTGGCGATAGGCGCGGTGGAGAGGTACATCGCCGATTACGCGTTGAAGAACGGCCTGACCAAGGAGGTCCGGCCCGGAGAGGAAGAGAGGAAGAAGGTGGCTGTGGTGGGCAGCGGGCCCGCAGGCCTCACCGTGGCGGCGGAGATGGTAGCCAAGGGTTGCGAAGTGAAGGTGTTCGAAGCACTCCACAGGCCTGGCGGTGTCGTTTTATACGGCATACCGGAGTTTCGCCTCCCCAAGAAGATCGTTGAGCAGGAGATTGACTCCCTGAAGAGGCAGGGGGTCGAGTTCGAAAACGGCGTCATCGTAGGTCGCACTCTTACGGTGAAGGACCTGTTCGACGACGGCTTCGATTCAGTCTTTGTAGGCACGGGCGCGGGCTCACCGAAGTTCATGGGCCTCCCGGGGGAGAGTCTGAACTACATATACAGCTCCAATGAGTTTCTCACGAGAATCAACCTGCTGAAGGCCTACTCATTCCCCACGTATGGAACTCCAGTGAAGGTGGGCCAGAAGGTCGTCGTGATAGGCGCGGGGAATACAGCCATGGACTCTTCTAGGACGGCCCTTCGCATGGGCGCCGACGAAGTCTATATAGTGTACAGGCGCACACGGGCGGAGATGCCCGCCAGGAAGGAAGAAGTCCTCAACGCCGAGGAGGAAGGCGTGCAGTTGATGATGCTCTACTCGCCTGTTAGGTTCATGGGCGACGAAGGAGGGAGCGTGAAGGGCGTAGAGCTTCAGAGTATGGAGCTGGGAGAGCCCGACGCATCAGGACGGAGGAGGCCAAAGCCAGTGGAGGGTTCGGGGTTCCTGAAGGAAGCCGACACAGTCGTAATGGCCATAGGGAATCGGGTTAATCCTATCATCCAGATGACCACGCCCGGCCTCGCCACTACTGGAGAGGAGGGCCTGATAAAGGTGGATGAAACGTACGAATCTTCAATAAAGGGGCTCTACGCCGCGGGCGACGTGGTCCTCGGCGAGGCGACCGTCATCGAAGCCATGGGGACGGGGCAGAAGGCCGCCCTCAGCATGCAGCGCAAGATGGCGCAGTGAACCCGCTACCTTGTCTTCTTCTCCTGCACGGAGAGCTCCATCCTCCCGTCCTTGGTGAGCACCCTGACAGTAGAGCCTATCCTGAGCCTCTCCTTGGAATTCGCTATGAGAGCCAAGACCCCACCCTCAACGCCCTTAAACTTGGCAAGGCCTACCACTTCTGGCTTCCCCGCCGGATGAGTGACGGTGTAGCTGTAGAGGAAGGCGGGTCCCTTGACCTCGACCCACTTATCCAGCCTCCCGAGGCACCTTTCGCAGTAGATCCTCGGAGGAAGGTAGGTGACGTCGCAGGCTTCGCATCGGGTAGCCATTAGCCTCCCGCTCTTCTTCAGCTCCTTGAAGAACCTCTCCCCTGCTACTCCGGCCGTATACCTGTATTCTAGAGAGATGCTTCCCTTCCAACCCTCCACCTTCTTTGGCAACTAGGACACCTCCGGCACAAACGAAGCGATGTCGGTGATGGCTCCCCGGCGCTGGGCCTTGGGCTTCCACCTGGCCTTCACCCTCATCCCAATCTCGACCTTCCCAGGAGCGACTTCCTCGAGCAAGTGCAAGAAGCCCATCCCTTCTGATGCGCCGTCCAAGGCTATAACCGCCACCACCGTGGGCTTTTCAGCCCGGCTGGCGTCGGCGTTCAGGTATGAAACAGAATACGTCTTTATGGTCCCATGGTCCTTTACGTAGATCCATTCATCGGTCGGCCTGAAGTCCTCCTCGCAGAACATCCTCGGCGGGACGAGGATCCTTCCGCACCTGGAGCACCTCCTTCCGATGATCCTGCCTTCCTTGAGCTCGGCCAGGAAGCGACCCACGGCCTCTCCAGTGGACCAATCGTAATTGAAGCGGGCTGTGAAGGGGAAGATCTTATACTTCTGAGCCTTCAGCTCCTTCGAAGTTATCTCGACCCCGTCATAACGTGACCTTGCCATGCGGCTCAACTCGACCTCATCACCACCACCGAGCTGAACTGCATCAGGTCCCCCCAGGCCTGGGCGACGCCGGTCCGAGCGTCCTTCTTGACCTGCCTCTTGCCGGCCTCCCCCCTGAGCTGCCAGAATAGCTCGCAGATCTTCATCATGCCGGCTGCCGCGATAGGGTTGCCGACGCCGAGGAGCCCACCGGACGGGTTTACGGGAAGTTCTCCGTTCCTCTGCGTGATACCTTCGGCCGTCATCCTGGCGGCCTCCCCCTTCCCTGCCAGCTGAAGCCCCTCCAGGTGGTGGAGTTCTTTGTAGTCGAACGGGTCGTAGGCCTCAGCCACGTCGATCTCCTTCCTGGGGTTGCTGATCCCGGCCATCTTGTAAGCCATCTTGGCGGCCTTCTCCAGGTACAGAGGGTAAGCCAGCTCCCTGTCGGTCCAGTAGGTGGAATCGATGTTCCAGCCGACGCCGTCGATCCAGACGGGGGAAGGAGTCAGTTTCTTGGCTACCTCTTCGGAAGCGACGACTATGGCCGCCGCCCCGTCGCTGGGAGGGCTAATGTCCAGCCTCTTGACAGGCCAGACCATGGGCTCGGACTTCATCACGTCCTCCACGGTGATCTTGGCGGCCAGCTGTGCGCAAGGGTGGGCCAAAGCATTGCCCTTGTTCTTGACGGCCACCTCTGCTATCTCCTCCTCCTTGATGCCGTACTTGTGCATGTAGCGGCGCATCTCCAAGGCGAAAATCCAGACGAGGTTCACGCCCAAAGGCCTCTCGAGCTGCTGGTCGAATATGCTGTTAAATGCACCCTGCGGGTGGGGATAAACGGAAGACATCTTCTCCTCTCCCACGGCAAGGCAAACGTCTGAAAGGCCCGAAGCAACGTGCCAATAGGCGGCTATGGGTATGAAGACGCCCGTCCCCCCTCCCACGTAGACCCTGGTGTAGGGCCTCCCCACCCCTCCCGCCCCGTCCAGCAGGTACTCGCCTTTCATGTGGACGCCATCGAAGGCCTCAGGCGCGGTGCCCATGACGACGCTGTCGACATCCTTGAGCTCGACGCCGGCGGAGTCCAGGGCCGCCCTGGACGCCTCGAAGGACAGCTCCTTCCCTGTCTCGAGAAGCCTCCTCCTGAACAGAGTCATTCCGGCCCCGATGACGGCGACCCTCCTACGCAAGATCACTCAGCCTCCAGGACGGCGACGGCGCCGCTTGAGGTAGGCAGCCCCCTCCATGCCTGGACGATGGCCGACCGAGCGCCCTTAATCTGCATCCTGCCTGCCTGGCCCCTCAGCTGGATGCATGCCTCCATGGCCCTGTGGAGCCCGCTCGCTTCGACTAGATGGCCGACACCCAGCGAGCCGCCGGAAACGTTAACGGGGATGTCTCCGTCGGGCGAGAAACATCCCTTCCGAATCATCTTACCCGAGGTCCCCTCGCCGCAGACACCGATGGCCTCAAGATGTTGGAGCTCCTTGTACGCGAATGTGTCGTCGACTTCATAGAGGTCCGCCTTCGGCTCAGCGAGGCCCGCCATCCTGTAGGCGACGGCGGAGCTCAACCGGGCGTAGGCTGCGTGAGCCATATCCATGGACTGGATCCAGGGGGTGCTCGAAGCCCACCCTATCCCCCTGATCCACACAGGCTGGTTCTTCGAGGCCTTCGCCAACCTGTCCGACGATATGACGAACACCAGGCAGGCGTCAGCCGGACGGCTCGTCTCTAAGGCTGTGAGCGGGAAGGCCAGCGTCTCCGAAGAAAGCACTTCGGCCGGCGTCGACCTGCCACCATAGGAAGCCCTCTCGTTTGACAGACCATTGGCCATGTTCAGAGAAGCGACGTCGGCGCAGGCCTCCCGGTCGTTACCGCTCTCATGAAGGAAACGGTTCATCTCCAGCCCCGCCAGCATGAGGGGGTCAGAGGCTAGGTCCCTGGCGAAGACCGGGTCGTAGGCGAATCGAGCCACATCGTCCTTGCTCGATACGTCGGAAAGTTTGCTGTGCGCTTCGACGACGACCACGTCCGCCAAGCCCGAGCGAATCTGCATGAAAGCCGTAGCCAGCCCGCCTAGACCGTCATTGGTCACGGTGCAGGTAGGTCTAAGGGCCGCGCCAATCTGATCGGGGACGTATTCGTCGGCGATGCTGGTCCCCTCCCACAAATCCTCCTCACAGCAGACGAAGCTGCCTACGTCCTTTCGCACGTCGATGTCAGCGTCCGAGTAGGCGTTGGAGGCCGCCTCGAACATTAACTCCTTATAGGACTTCGAGCGCGTGGCTCTGGCGAAGCCTGAATAGCCAAAGCCGATAATGGCAATGCCGTCGTTCATTGGTATCTGCTCCCATATGGATTGCCGCGGCAAAACCGGGAAGTGACGGGACGGGACCAATCTCGACAGGATGCCTCAGATTCCGAAAACATCTGTAATCAATCACGAAACGGTCTGCCTCATCATTTTAAACTCATCTGTGATTCTGAGTCGGGCGGACGCCACAATCAACGCCCTGAAGGTCTCATTCAGGTCCCACACGAGGCCGATGCCACAGCGACTGCGAGGGTAACGCCGAGGCCCATGATTGGCGTCGGGAAGCCATGAAGACGAAGACAAGCCTTAGGTTTCGCGCTAATATCTATAACGACCGGCACGGCGCTATGCTTTGTGCAGCCCTCCCCATCAGGCATCGTGTTCCGACCCTCGGAGGAGGTCATGGCACGCTCCAGGATCAGGAGGTTCATGGATAGCAACGGCATCTTGACATATGACGAGCTCATCCGACGATCAACCAATGACATCGAATGGTACTGGGATGCCGTGGATCGCGACCTGAGGCTGCGGTGGTTCCGGCGATATGACAAGGTGCTCGACTCGAGCGCGGGGATAGCCTGGTCCAAGTGGTTCGTGGGCGGAAGATGCAACATCACCTGCAACTGTCTTGAAAGGAACATCGAGGAAGGAAGGCGAGACGCCAACGCCTTCATCTGGGAAGGCGAGGACGGCAGGGGCCTTTCGATGACCTACGGAGCGATGTTAGAGAGGACCTCGAGGATGGCGAACGGCCTGAAGTCCTTGGGCGTTGGCAAGGGAGATGTGGTGGGGATCTACATGCCGATGGCTCCCGAAGCGCTGACCGCGATATTGGCCTGCTCCAGGATAGGAGCCATTCACGCCGTCGTCTTCTCCGGTTTCAGCCCACCGGCGCTGGCGACGAGGCTCAAGGACTCGGGCGCCAAGGCCCTCATCACTTGCGACGGATACAATAGGAGGGGGAAGCTCATAGACCTGAAGAAACAGGCCGACGCGGCCCTTGCCGCCACCCCCTTGGTCCGGTCCGTGCTGGTCTCAGAGTATGCCGGGAACGAAGTGGAAATGAAGGCGGGGAGGGATCTGAGACTGGACGAAGCCCTTCGCGGGCAGCCGGACAAGTGTCCTCCGTTGGTCATGGACTCGGAGGACCCCCTCTATATTCTCTACACTTCGGGGACCACCGGGAGGCCGAAAGGGAGCGTGCACGTCCACGGCGGTTACACGGCCTTCGCAGGGCAGCAGGCCGCATACCTTGTGGATGTCGGCCCCGGCGACGTGCTGTTCTGGCCGGCCGACATCGGCTGGATCACCGGTCAGACGTGGAGTCTCTATGGCAACATGATCGCCGGGGGAACCGCGTTGATCTACGATGGCGCATTCGACTTTCCCAACCACGATAGATGGTGGGAGCTAATCGAGAGGCATGGAGTGACTGTCTTTGGCACGTCCCCGACGGGATTGAGGGTCTTGATGAAACTGGGGACGGCGGGCCCGAGGTCCCATGACCTCAGCCGTATCCGCATCCTTGCGGCCACCGGAGAGCCCCTTAACCCGAACGAATGGAACTGGTTCTTCGATGTGGTGGGAGGCTCGAAGTCCCCGGTCATCAACCTTACGGGAGGGACGGAGGTGGGCGGGGCGTTCTTGAGCCCTCTGCCTATACTTCCACTAAAGCCGAGCACCGTAGGGGGACCCGTCCCGGGGCTCGCCGTGGACGTGGTAGATGAGGAGGGAAGGTCCGTGAAGAGCGCTGACGGATACCTCGTGGTGAGGAAGCCCTGGCCTGGGATGACGAGGGGAATCTGGGGTGACCCTAACAGGTACATTTCGACCTACTGGTCAAGGTTTAGGGATGTCTGGTTCCATGGAGACTGGGCCATGGTGGACGAGGATGGCTATTGGTTCATTCATGGAAGGGTGGACGACGTCATCAAGGTTTCCGGCTACAGGATCGGCAGTGCCGAAGTGGAGGCGGTGCTGGAGCTCCATCCCGCAGTCCAAGAGGCGGCGGCGGTGGGAATGCCGCACGACGTCAAAGGCGAGGAGCTGTGTCTGGTGGTGGTCCTCAAGAAGGGGTTCGCACCGAGCGGCGCCCTATGCGAGGAGCTGAAAGACTTCGTCGCGGGGCAGATAGGGAGGATGGTCAGGCCCGACGACGTCCGGTTCGTTTCAGACCTGCCCAAGACGCGCACGGGCAAGATAGTGAGGAGGGTGATCAGGGCCACGCTGCTCAATGAGGAACTCGGAGACCTTTCAGCGCTAGATAACCCGGCCGCCGTCGACGCGATTTCGCAAGCGCTGCACTACTAGGAAGTCAGAAAAGAGCTTAAACCCCTGTCGAAAGAGGTGATTCGATGACCCTCTTCAGAGCCGAGCAGAGACGCCTCATCGAAATGCTCTACGGAGAAAGGGCGAACGACTACTCGCTGCTTCTGGATTCATTTGGCGAATTCCTTGAGAAGGAGATCCTCCCCACCGCTAGGAAGATCGATGAAGAGAAGCTCTTCCCTAGAAGTAATATCGACAAACTCTTCAGGCAGGGGTTCACGGCGATGCCTTTTCCATCGAAGTACGGAGGCCTTGAGCTCCCCTTCCCCGTCTATGTGGCAGCGATGGAGATGGTAGCCAGCAGCTGCGCCAGCACAGCAATCTCGGTCTCTATCCATGGGACGACATGCGGAGGGATCGAGAAGTTTGGCTCCGAGGGGCAGAAGGAGGAGTATCTCCGGCCGATGCTGGCCGGAACTAAGCTGGGAGCCTTCACGCTCACCGAGCCGCACTCAGGTTCCGATGCCGGAGTGCTGGAGACAAAGGCGGAAAGGGACGGTAACAAGTTCATCGTCAATGGCTCCAAGATCTTCATCAGCAACGGCGGCCAGGCTGACGTCTACTTCGTCTTCGCGAAGACGCCCGCAGGGCCGTCGGCCTTCCTAGTGGACAAGGGAACGGCAGGGCTTAGGTTCGGCAAGAACATCCCGAAGCTGGGGATAAGGGGCTCCACGTTATCAGAGGTCTTCTTCGAAGATTGCTCTGTTCCAGCCTCTAACCTTCTGGGAAAGGAGGGAGAGGGCTTCGAGTATGCGAAGGAGATGCTGCACGGCGGAAGAATCACCATAGGCGCCCTCTCCATAGGAATCGCGCAGATGGCCCTGGAAAAGTCTTTGAAGTACAGCAAGAGCAGAGTCACCTTCGGCGAGCCGCTGGCGCGCAGGCAGATGATCCGCCAGAAGCTGGCGGACATGGCGACGTCGGTGGCGGCGGCAAGAGGGCTCACCTACCACGCAGCATGGCTGCGGGGAGAGGGAGCTGAATGCAGCATGGAGGCCGCCCAGGCAAAGCTTTTCTCCTCGGAGATGGCGCTGAGGGTTTGCGACGAGGCCATACAGATACACGGGGGCTACGGTTACACGGACGACCTTGACATCCACCGGCATTGGCGTGACGCGAGGTTGATGACCATCGGGGAAGGGACGTCAGAAGTGATGAGGCTGGTGGTCTCTAGTCGCCTTCTACAGGGCGCCTCCCCTTCGCCCGAATAGCGTTTAGTTGGTCGGCCCCAGCAGCGCTCCATAGATCGTGGCCACATCGAGCTTCACCGTATATTGATTCCCGAGCGGCTAGAGGATGTACCCGTTCCCAGCCTGTCCTACGAGCTCCCCCTCATCTTGAGCCTGGGTTGGGTGGTCGACGCCATGGACACCCTGATGATGAGCTTCGTCTTGTGCTGGCTCAAGAAACCCAAGGTCTGGAACTTGTCCTTCGATTTAAGCCTGCTGACGGGGAATGCGCCATGGGCTTGCTGGGCGGAAACGCAAGAAGGGCATCGCCTGCTGAAACAGGAAACCTGGCAAGGGAACCTAAATCTTGAGCCCGAAGGCTTCGGCGTACGCCTCGAACGTCTCCATGCTCGAAAGGAACTCCCTCCCCTTGTCGCTGAGCTTGTAAAGGGATCCTCTTTCCACAGGGATCTTGACCAGGAGGCCCTTTTCCACGAGCTGGTTCGTGAGGTCTATGATCCTCGAATAGGACATGTTGGCCTTCCGCAGCAGGACGGTCACCCTAGCGCCCTCTTCTCCGTCCTCCCTGACTGCTCTCAATAGGTCGGCGATCACGCGACTTTGGGAGCGGTAGGTTGTCATCTCATGAGTCCCCTGGCCTGTGCCTGAGCAGGATGGTTGCAGGAGAGAGCAGAACGACGAATCCTGCCAGCCTTACGGCATCGAATATGAAGGAGAACCCGGCCGTTGACGAGACGAAAAGGTCTAGGAGGACCCCCATCGTTATCAGAAGCAGGCCTGAGACGGAGACGAGGGTGAGGGCGCTCCGATTCTGAAATAGGAATATCACCGTCTCGGCGCTGATGTAGAGGAGGAGGTATAGCGAAATGACCCTTTCCATTAGGTTGATGGAGTTCAAGGCGGAGACGGAAGTCGCCGGGACCAGCAGCATGGTGCCGAGGGCGGAGATGTCACTTCTCACTGTGAAGAAGTGGGATAGGGCGAGCAGGAAGTAGCCAGCCGCCTCGAGGGCGGAGCCGACTATCATCAGGGCGGCGGACAGGACTGTGTCGGAAATAGTGGGGGAGATCGCTTCAATCAGAAGGCCCAATGCCAGGAACAAAAAACTCCCGAAGAGCCTCAGAAAGGTAGGGCTGCCAGTGGCCCTGTAACCCTTGTATGCCGCCGCACCTGTTGCTCCAGCGGCGACGGCTGTCGCCAGTTGTATGATTAGGCTAGCCGAAGCGACGTTGGAAAGCCCTAGCATCCTTAACCTTTTACATGATAAGAGGTGATGATATAAAAACGCTCGGAAGTCCGACGTCAGGCGTCCCTGGTGTGTAGAGATAGATTTATAATCCACGCGTATCGGTGTAGGGTCGGATTTATCAGTGGCCGAAGTTTGTCAAGTCTGCGGCCTGCCGAAAGATCTCTGCGTATGTGAGGAACTCGAGAAGCAGCAGTCTCGGATTGTCATCCGTCTAGAAATGCGCCGCTTCCGCAAGCCTACCACAGTCCTCGAAGGGATGGACCCGAAGCACATTGATCTCTCTCAGCTATCGAGCAACATGAAAAGGAAGTTCGCCTGCGGCGGCACGGCCAAGGACGGGGTCATATTGCTTCAAGGAGACCACAGGGACGAAGTGAAGGATTACCTGCAGACGCAGGGTTTCGGCGCCGACAGCATAGAAGTACAGTAGAACGTGGATCCTCCTTTAACCACTAGCTCTTAGGCCCATCATTTATGATGCGTTCGATTTAAAAGGGAGATAGACGGTGTCACCGAAGCCAGGCGAAAGGCTGCGTCAGACAGGCCAGTGATCAAGCGAAGGTTCTTCACGACGAAACTCTGTCCCAACTGCCTGAGCGAAGTGCAGCCCCTGGATAAGTTGAGCGGATGGGTCACTCCGGAGACATACACATGTAGCAAGTGTGGATATGTTGGCAGCGTAGCCCTGGAGAAGATCGAAGACGAACCAGAAAAGTGACGATTTCGGGAAGGGCCTCCTCTTCTTCGTGGCGATCATGGGCCTGGCCCTGATCTTCCTGGCCTTCCTTTCGCTCCCTTTCGGCGCCTACGCGTTCTTCAGCAACCAGCTGAACGGGACCCCTGCAGCCACGACCCCGCTGGTGCTCTGGGTGTTCGTCTTCGGGGCGCAGTTCACGTTCACTGGCATCTTCAGCCTCGGGGCAACCTTCTTCTTCGTCTGGGCAGTCTACGTCTCGCTGTTCGTCCTCATGGTTAAGGGGCCATGGTATAACCTCGTCAGGGCGCTGCGAAGGGTAGCGACCGACGGGACGCTCGCCATCTACTCCAGCGGGGCGCTGACGTGGTCCTTCGTGTTCCCTGTGATTCTCCTCTTGGCGGTCTACATAGATAATCTCTTAACCACCGCAGGCGTCCCGGTCGGTTCCCTCTCCACGGTCGACGCTCGCTATGCGTTCTGGCTGAACGCCTACGCCCCGCTGGTGGAGGAGGTGGGATTCAGAGTCACTATCATTGGCTTCGTGGCTGTCATCATCGCCTACCGAGTCGGGGGAGGCTGGGGGAGCCTCCGCGCCCTCTGGCATCCTTCAAGGACCCTGGGCTCTCTCAAGGTCGAGTCGTGGAAGCAGGAAGGGATCTATGCGGCGGCGGTGCTAAGTGCCGCGATCTTCGGCGTTCAGCACGTCATCGGAGGCTGGGGCATAGGGAAGCTCCTCAGCGCCTTCGTCGTAGGGCTGGCATTCGGCATCGTCTACTTTACTCATGGCCTTCCCGTGGCCGTCATGCTGCACTGGGGATTCGACTACTTCGAGTACTCCCTGTTCTATTTCGACCAGGTCAGAGGGCTTCCCGCAATGACCTCAGAGTTCACTTCTCTTTCATCGCTCCAGTATGCGGAATTCTATGCCGACACCCTAGTGTACATCATTGCTTTCGCCCTCCTCGCGCTATCCTTGTATATGATAGGGAAGGCGGTGATAGAGAGAAGGCGCGCTTCGCGGGCCACCGTGGTCGTCCAGCCTCAGCAAGCCTGATGGCATGCTATCGAAAGACTTAGGTGCGCCTATCGATCGTCTTCCCAAGCCTTCCTGGTGACCGCTGTTTTCTGGCGTGCGAACTCGGAGAACGCAGCCATAGACGAGCGTGCGACCGCAGAGAAGATCGGCCGGCACCAAGTATAAAGAGGTCAAATGGCGTATGCCCGAGAGTGACTGTCCGTGTGCGTAATCGGAGAAGACGAATTCCTCAAGCTGCAAACTAAGCTGAAAGTCATCTACCCCTTCAACGAAGCCCTGCTGGACGGAGACGGCTATGTCCTCACGGTGAAAGAGGACGTCACCATGAACTACCTCGAGCACCACAACCTCCTCTCCAACGAGGTGGTGTTCGTCCCTCCGTCGTACGTCGCACACCTGACGGCCAAGAGCATTTTTGGTAGGATGGGCCTCTCGTTCCTGAACGCCGCGAAGGTGCACAGCGGCTACGTCGGCAGGCTGATTCTGGAGGCGGTGAACCTGAACAACGCCCGACGGCCCATAACGATCAGGAAGAGCGACCCGTTCATGCATTTCGAGCTGGACACTCGGTTAGGAACCCCTGCTCCCTACACAGGTAGGTATACCTTCCAATACATGGTCGACGAAGAGGTCAAGATGTACCTGGGCCTCATCGGCAAGGAATTCCCTGACCTCTATGATGAAAAGAAACTCCGTCAGCTGGCTGAGTCCAGGGTCATGACTTCCGCTATGGTCTCCTTCTAGGAAACCGTGGGCTCCTGTATCTTCAGCGCTGTCTTGAGGCCCTTGTACCTGTTCCTTATCGTCACTTCCGTGACTCCCGCGGCTTCGGCGATGTCCTTCTGAGTCTTGTTCTCTCCCTCGAGGACGCAGGCAACGTAAAGCGCTGCAGCGGCTAGCCCCATTGGGTCCTTCCCCGCGCTGGTCCTTGACTCTATGGCTCTCTTCAAGATGTCCACCGCTCTGCGTTTGGTCCTCTCCGTCAGCCCCGCCTTGCTGGCTATCCTCGAAACGCATTTGACCGGGTCCATAATGGGCATTCGAAGGTCCAACTCGCGAAGCAGAAGTCTGTAACATCGAGCGATGTCCTTCTTCTTGACGCTACTGGCAGCGGCCACGTCTTTGAGGGTCCTAGGCGTCTCGGTAACCCTGCACGCCGCGTAGACGGAAGCGGCGATCAGAGCACTAATGCTCCTACCCCTCACGAGACCCTTTTCCAGAGCCTTCCTGTAGGTGTAGGCAGACCTCTCCACGACGACGTCGGAGATGTTCAGCTTGTCGGCCAGCCTGTCCAGCTCGCTGAAAGCCTGTCGCAGGTTCCTGTCTACTGGTTCATGGACCTGGCTCCTACCGTCCCACGTCCGAAGCCTCTCCATGGCCGTGCGAACGCTGCCGGCCAGCGTCTTGCCCGACGCGTCCCTGTCCTCCGGGCCGATGACTGTGGCCAAGCCCATGTCATGCATGGCGAGCGACGTAGGGATGCCCACCCTGCTCCTGTCCTCCTTCTCCTCCTTCGAGAAGGCCCTCCATTCGGGGCCCGTCTCTTCGATGCGCTCTTTGACCACGAAACCGCAGAAACTGCACACCATCTCTCCTGTGGCCGAATCGATGACCATGGGCCGTCTGCCGCACCTAGGGCACCGCTCGGGCTGAGCGTTCTGGTCGGTGGGAAACTGCTCTCTTCTTGAGGACATACGAATCACCAAAAAGCTTTTAGCACCCTATAACCTTAAATGGGTTATATTTAAACGCTATGTTAGGCGGTTCTGGTCGATTGTCGGTTGATGGCGCAAAGTCGTCTCCCTGTAAAGTTTCGGTTGATGGTTACCTCTCGTTGATGATGTCCTCGACCTTCCGCAAGATTATCTCTAAGTTTTGTTCATTCTTCGCCCTTCCCACTTCCTCGACAGCTCCGCTCCCGAAACTGAAGGCGACGAACATGCCCTTGTCCTTGCCCTTCCTCTGCAAGGCCGTCTCAAATTCATCGATTGGAACTCGACCGACATCCTCCATCTGCTTGACTTGAACGGGCGTCCCGTCCATGAGATAGCCGTCGACGCCGAAATCTCCCGTCAGCTTCGGGTTGCGCCGTCCATTCAGCATGTCCAACACCCAATTCTGAAACTCGAAGTGTTCGAGCTTCTTGA
>Ga0187857_10002522_pt1 | contig 16222 bp, 16 predicted proteins | sample June2016WEW_8_10_FD_132984 | JGI IMG/M metagenome (GOLD analysis project Ga0187857, IMG submission 132984) | Peatland microbial communities from SPRUCE experiment site at the Marcell Experimental Forest, Minnesota, USA - June2016WEW_8_100 | ecosystem: Environmental > Terrestrial > Soil >...
CAGTAAGCCAACACCGGAGCTTGCAACTGCATGAACGCGGCTTAAAGAAACTAAAAAAGCGAATCACCAAGCAGGCAGTACGGCGAAGGGCCTGCTGCAACTCCGGACTTTTTCAACAGCCACGCCTGTTCTCAGCAGTTGACTGGCGCAACCCAGCGCCAGATGGAAAACGCCAACTTACAAACCGTCAGCCCTTGGGGATAGCCACGCGGAGAACATCTGCTTCAGAGCCGTGCGCGATTCGGCGTTGCACACGACAATATCGCCGCCGCCATCGTACGGATGGTATACACACTTCTGTTCCTGTCCTATCACTAGAATGTCTGCAACCTTGTCGGTGGCGACCTGAGCCAGTGCGGCGTCTAAGCATCCACGATGCCAGTTGAGCGCATTCACGAAGAAGTGCCAGTATGGACTTCCCGTGTCTGAAGTGGCAGTAAAAGCGTAGGTACTTGAGCGATTGAGCGCCGAATCCGTTTGGAGCAAGAGCGGCAAAACAGGAGTCGCCTCGTCTGAATAGCCAGTCGAGAGGAGCACAAAGGCACCGTTTTGTCGGAGCAAGGTATCAAGAACAGCGTTATGCCTGTGCAACACTTCTCTCAGTTCGCCGTCATTGTCTGGGTACCTCTTACTTCCAGGAAGAGAATGAATACGGAACCATCTATCGTTGTACTTCTCCCGTAGGAGAAAGCCAATAGGCGGGCTGGCAGGGTATTCCTCAGCCCAATACCTCTGGAAATCGGATTGTCGAAGGGCATTTGGCATCAGCGGATTCTGGGCAGCAACCTACCCTTTGCAATCTCCTGTATGCATTGTACGGCAGGGTCTGAGCACGGTTGACGTAACATCCAGATTACGCTCATTGGCCGCGGAGGGGTGCAACAACAGCCGGGCGCCCCACTCATTCGCGTTCTTTGCAAATGTGTGGGGCGCCGCGAATGAGGGGGAGGCTCACGCCCTTCCCGTCACCCCAACGTCGCGCACCAAGTCTACTCGGCCGTTTTGGAGCCGACACGGTTATCTAATCAGGCCACCATAATCCTCGGATTCGTCGGTATCATTCGCGGAATGCTTCCCGCCATCAAGGCCTCGCGGCTGGATCCTAATTGAAGCCTTGCGAAACGAATAGCAGCCGCGTCTCACTCCTTCGGATGAGTACAATGAATCCCGTGTCCGACTCCAACTCCCTGCAGAAAGTTCTCGATCACTTGCAGCTCTACGATCATCCGCTGCTTGCCTTTTCCGCGCGCGAGAACAACGGCGTTATCGAAGTGCTGATCGATCTGAAGAACTCGACCGTCCCGGTTCACACCTACGTGCTTCCGATTCATCCTCGCGACCTCGATCATCCCCAGTTCGCCTGGCACTTGCAGCACCAGCTCTATGACGGGCTGCACGACTATTTCATCGAAATGTTTACCCGCACTCCGCAGGATCGCGCCGTCGCCCGCAGCCGGATGCCTGGCGGAGAGGGAAGCCAGGGAAGCTGACGCATTGTCCCTCCGCGAACAAATCGAGCAGGAAATTCGTCAGCGCGGCCCCATCCCGTTTTCGCGCTACATGCAGATTTGCCTCTACGATCCTTCCCACGGTTACTATTCCGCCAACGCCGAACAATTCGGCAAAGCCGGAGACTTCTATACTTCGAGCGACGTTCATGCCGTCTTCGGACGTCTGCTGGCGCGGCAGTTTGACGAGATATGGCAAGCGCTCGACCGCCCTCCTGAAATCGAAATCCTCGAACTCGGCCCCGGCCGCGGCCTGTTTGCCCGCGATGTGCTCGACTGGTGCAACAAGAAGTTCTCCGACTTCTTTGCCGCCCTCACTTACACCTTGCAAGAATCATCGCCCGCGCTGCGCGCGAAACTGCAAACTACACTCGAGAACTACCTTGCGGGCGGCAAAACCGCGATCTCCGCGGAATCAGCAGCGGAGGACATTCATCGCAGCCTCCCGTCTGACGCGCCGCTGATCGTCTTCGCCAACGAATTCTTTGACGCTCTACCGGTCGAGATTCTCGGCGCGCACGGCAAACTCCACCTCGCGCTCGAAAACAATCGCCTGTGCGAAACCTGGCTCCCGCCGCTCGCTGAAGAACTGGAATTTCTTGACCGCTACGGCGTCCATCCTGAAGGCGGCGAGCGCATCGAAGTGCCCATCCTCGCGCAGAATTGGATGCGGCAAATCGCGAGTGCCATCGCACGCGGCCGGCTGCTCATCGTTGTCATTGACTATGGCTACACGCGCAACGAACAGCTTTCGGGTCGTTTCCGCGGCACGCTCATGGCTTATCGGCATCACTCTGCCAGCCCCGACCCTTACCAGGCTCCCGGCGAGCAAGACCTCACTGCCCACGTGAATTTCACCGCGCTCGCCACGGCGTGCGAACAAGGCGGTATGCGCTCGGAAAAGCTCCTGACGCAATCGCAATTCCTGATGGGCATTGGGGAGAAAAATCAGTTTGCCGACGCCTTCGAAGATTGCCGCGTCCCGCAAGAAAGAGCGAAAGTGGCCCTCCAGCTAAAACATCTGGTCACGCCCGAAGGCATGGGAGAGAATTTTCGAGTGATGATCGCCAGCCGGGGGATAGATCCCGAGAAAGTGGCCGCCCTGAGCGGCTTGAGCTTTGGCAGTAGGTCTTAACTAGCTGTCCGTCAATCGCTGGATTGCCGGGCATCGGAACGCTATACTTAGCAGCATTTCTGGAGGGTCGTTATGAAGCGCTTACTTCTTGTTGTTGGTCTGGTCCTCGTGTTTAGCGGGGCTTGTATTGCTCAGACAAGCGCCGACGACTCTCCCGCTACGAAGGCGGATGTCGAACAATATTTTCAAATCGTCAAGTCCCACGACATGATGAAAAAACTGATGGCGTCAATGTCGCAAAGTCTTCACCAGATCACACACGAGCAATATCTGAAACACAAAGACGAACTGCCCGCCGACTACGAATCAAAGATGACCGCTAGAATGGACGAGTTGTTCGACAATATGCCCTGGGATGAAATGACGCAGGCCATGGTCCCGGCATATCAAAAGCACTTCACCAAGGGAGACATCGACAATCTCGTGGCGTTTTATTCCTCGCCTACTGGTGAAAAGCTGTTGCGCGAGTTGCCCTCCGTCACGGCAGAGTCGATGCAAAATATGATGCCAATCCTGATCAAGTACACGGATACGGTAAAACAAACGCTGCTGAAGGAGACTGACGTCATGATCGCCCAGTCCAAAAAGCAGTCCAATGCCAATGCTCCCACCACTCACAATTAGCCTTTGAGCCGCCGGGTACACCAAAGGGCGGGGTACCAAAGGTGTGCACCATTTTCGCTGCATTTCACATTCCTGAAATATCTTTGCAGTAAACTGCAGACAATGAGCTTGCCTCGCGCCTCTCGTTTTGCGTTGCCCTTGCAGGTCGCGGCCGTCTGTTACCGGCGTGTGAATTCGCATGCCGAGTTTCTGTTGGTGAATACCAACGGCGGCGGCAAGTGGACGTTTCCCAAGGGAGCCCCCGAACCTCGCCTCTCGCACAGCCAGGCCGCGGAACGCGAAGCTAAAGAAGAAGCGGGCGCAAGCGGCATCATCGAGCCCCGCCATTTCCATATCTACATTCACTCCAAGGGCGTCTTCTGGCAGGCGGGCGGCGTGCAGGAATACGTGGTCAAGGCTTTTCTGATGGACGTCCGCCAAACTCGCCGGCCCGAGGAAGACTTCCGCAATCCCACCTGGTTCGATGCGGAAAAAGCGCGCGTTATCCTGGCCAAGGGCCGCGAAGTCAAATACGCCCACGAACTCCAGACCGTGATCGACCGGGCGCTGGAGCACATCGGCGTGGCGCGTGCGGCTGTGGCTCGCTGAGATCTGACAGACGGCAGCCGACGCCACCTCCCGTCCGCTATATTTAACTAGAGACACCCATGATCCAACTCTCCGGCGCCGGCAAGCGCTACGGCCACAAGCTTTTGTTCGAGAACGTCGACTGGCTGATTACGCCGGAATCCCGCATCGGTCTGGTTGGAGCGAATGGCACCGGTAAATCCACGGTCATGAAAATTCTTGCCGGGTGCGAGTCGCTCGACTACGGCGCCATCTCGCGCGCCAAAGGCATTTCCACCGGATACCTTCCGCAGGACGGCCTAACCTTGACCGGCCGCACGATTTTTGCTGAGTGCATGTCTGTTTTTGCGGAGCTCGATGCCATCGAAAAGGAAATGGAGTCGCTCACTCGCAGCATGTCGGAGCTCGACCACGCGGGTCCCGAATACTCCAATGTCGCTGACCGTTACCAGAGGCTCGAACACGAATTCGTCGCCCGCGATGGCTACACGCTCGACGCCCAGGTCGGACAAGTCCTTACCGGTCTTGGCTTCCACCGCGACGACTGGACCCGCCGCACCGAGGAATTCTCGGGGGGCTGGCAGATGCGCGTTGCGCTGGCAAAACTTCTGCTGCAGAAGCCCAACTTGCTGCTGCTCGATGAGCCTACCAACCACCTCGATCTCGAAGCCCGCAACTGGCTTGAGGAGTACCTGACCGGCTATCCCTACGCTTTCGTCCTCATTTCGCACGACCGCTACTTCCTTGACATCACCGTCAAGCGGATCGTGGAAATCTGGAACAAGCAGATGCACTTCTACGCGGGCAACTACGATCAATATCTGGCCGGCAAAACAGCGCGCAAGGAGCAGCTCGAATCTGCCTACAAGACCCAGCACGACCGCATCGAGCAGCTCGAAGTCTTTATCAACCGCTTCCGCTACACGGCCACCAAGGCGAAGCAGGTGCAGAGCCGCATTAAAGAGCTGGAAAAAATGGAGCGGATCGAAATTCCGGAAGAGGAGAAGACTGTGCACTTCTCCTTCCCGCAGCCCAAGCCGAGCGGGCGCATCGTCGCCGAATTCGCGAATGTCGCCAAAAGTTACGGCGATCCTGGGATTCATGAGCACAAGGTCTTTGAGAAAGTGAATTTCATGATTGAGCGCGGCGAGCGCATCGCGCTGGTCGGAGTCAACGGAGCAGGGAAGTCCACGCTCATTAAACTGTTGGCCGGTGATGAGCCGCTGACCGCCGGCGCATACAAGCTCGGCCACCACGTCGAACCTGACTATTTCGCGCAGGACCAATACAAGGAACTCGACCCGGACGCTCGCATCCTTGACGACCTCGGCGAACTCTCGCCCGCCTCCACGCAAACCCAGCTGCGCAGCCTGCTCGGCTGTTTTCTTTTCTCGGGCGACGATGTCTTTAAGCGCATCGGTGTTCTCTCCGGCGGAGAGCGCAATCGCTACGCGCTGCTCAAAATGCTTCTGCACCCCGCCAACTTCCTGCTGCTCGATGAGCCCACCAACCACCTCGACCTGCGCGCCAAAGACGTGCTGCTCGAAGCCCTGATCAAGTACACCGGCACGGTAGTTTTCGTCTCCCACGACCGCTATTTCATCGACAAGCTGGCCACGCGGGTGTTCGAGATTGGCGAAGGCAAAGTGGAAATCTATCCGGGAAATTACGAAGACTATCTCTGGCGGAAGCAGCACACAGCTGCCAGTAGCCAGTTGCCAGTGAGTTCTCAGTTCCCAGTTCTCAGTTCTCAGTCCCAACCCAACGCCGAAGAGCCGGTGCAGCGCAGAAACGCGGACGAGAGCTCTTCAAAGGACGCGGTTGCGACGGCATTGGCGGCTGTTCCGAATGGCGACGAAGCTGCCGCCGGTTCGCTCGCCGTCGAGCCCAAGGCGAAGCGCCTGAACCCGATCAAGCGCCAGCAGATGGAAGACCGGCTGCACGAAATAGAAGAAGAGATCGCCCGCGCTGAAGCCGCGATTGCCGTGTGTGAAACCGAGCTCCAGAGCTTTGTGAGCGCAGAAGAGAATCAACGCCAGATCCAGGAACTTGCCGACCACAAAAAAGCGCTGCAGAGCCTGATGAAAGAGTGGGAAGAGCTATCGGGGGTATTGGAAACGGCTGGTGGTTAGCCGGCATCGTCCGCTCATTTGCTCCAGCGGGAGGACTAAATGGCTGCATCGCCTAGGGCGAGCACCCCATGGCCAACTCGACCTTTCTTGCCAGGTCGCAAACCTGGTGCGAACTGAGGATCCGCAGGCGCTCGCGCGAAGGATTGAGCTCGACTTTCCAGACTGCCGAAACATCTTCTGCCTTGGCCACCACACGCTCTCGTAGGCCGGTTTGTCCCGGTTCCAGTAGCAAGTGCGTGGGAATCTCGTCCTTGCGAACCGAGGTGCTCAGCGGCACAACGAGCACAGTACTAGCGCGCGGATGATTGTTGCGCGCGTTGATGGAGACGATGACCACCGGGCGCTTTCCTTTTTCCGGCGGGTCGGTCGGAAGCCTCGTGAACCAGATTTCTCCCCGCTGTGGACTGGACATGCGAGAGTTCCTCCTCCTTCAGGGCGAGATGGCGCCCGGAAAATTCTCCCCACAATCTGTCTTCTTCGACTTCGTCGTCGCTCAGGCTGTCGTAGTAGGCGGTGACATTGGCTTCGAGCGCCGCTCTGCGCTGTTCCATGCTCTTTTCCTGTAGCAACTCGTCGAGGAAGGCGGACTGAGAGTCTAATTGGCGCGCGCGTGCTTGCTGTTCCAGATACGCGAGACTCGCAGGGGAGAGCGTAAAGGTGCGTCGCCGCTTAACGCCTGGGTTAGCCTTCGCCATAATACTTTGTATCATATCATAGGTATGATCATTGTGACGCATCCAGAGAATGCTGTGGCCGTACGCAGTCGCCGAGCTGCGCTCGGCTTGGGCGGGCGAGGGCGCCCGTCCCCACACGAGCGGAGACGCGGCCAGCCGCGTCTCTACGGGAAGATTGTGTTGAGGGTTTTGCTGAGCACTGAGAGCTGACAGCTGAGAGCTGACAGCTGACAGCTGACAGCTGACAGCTGAGAACTGCCTTATCCGCCCTGCTTCAACTCGGTGAGCACCTGCCGGGCGATTTCCTTTAGCGTCTCGAACACGCCTACGCCCTGGAAAGCCACGGCCTCCAGCACCGGCTCGTTCTTCTTGCGCAGTTCTTTGGAGAGAGCGTCCACGGGCAGGATATTCGGCAGGTCGCGCTTATTCAGTTGCAGGACGTACGGAATCTTGTTGAAGTCGTAGCCGTGTTCTTTCAGGTTCGCCAGCAGGTTGTCGAGCGCCTCGACATTGGCGTCCATGCGCTCCTGCTGAGAATCGGCCACGAACACGATGCCGTCCACGCCGCGCAGAATCAGCTTGCGGCTGGCGTCGTAAAAGACCTGGCCGGGGACGGTGTAGAGGTGAATGCGCGTCTTGAAGCCGCGCACCGTGCCCAGATCCAGGGGCAGGAAGTCGAAGAACAGGGTTCGGTCGGTCTCGGTGGCGAGCGAGATCATCTTGCCCTTCTGCTGTTCGGCTGTTTTCTGGAAGATGAACTGCAGATTCGTCGTCTTGCCGCCCAACCCGGCGCCGTAGTAGACGATCTTGCAGTTGATCTCGCGTGCTGCGAAGTTGATGAAACTCAAAAGGTTACCTCAGAAACTCCCTGCGACAATGACTCTCGCAAACACTCCCTCAGTGCGCGAGCCCATCGCTACAAATCCACTCTGACTACAGTATCGGTTCCTGCTGGTTTTTATACCACAATGGGGGGTTACGGCGCAGGTTACCCATGTTACCAAGGCAGTTGCCGGTTGCCAGCCACCCAGTTGCCAGTGGACGTTTGTGTTGGCAACTGGCAACTGGCAACTGATTATTGCGCCGTTGGCAGAGGATAGTATCCGCGCTTGGCGTAGACCTTCACGTCCGGACGCTTCACCTGCACCTCGATCTCTCGGTAGCCTCCGACGTTCGACCTGGGCGAATATGCCAGAGTGTACTGGTTGCGTGCGTCTCCGATCGCGCGAGCGTAGGCCTTATCGATCTCGGCTTCCGTCAACTCGCCGTACACCGTGCCGCCTCCAGTTGCGTTGACGTATTTCGGCAGAATGTCGGTGTACCCGATCGCTCCCCGCGTCTTCGGAATGTGGATGCGCTGCAGCCTGTCGTAGATCGGGATCGCCGCGCCTTCCACTCCCACTGCGTACACGGTGATGTTCTGCGTCAGCAGCACTTTCAGCGTGTCTTTGTAACTGGCGACCGAGCCCTGCTCGAATCCGTCGCTGATGATGAAGATGATCTTCCGCCGCGCCCGGTCGCGCTTCGCAAGATCGCGCGCCGCCAGCAGGATCGCGTCATTCAGTACGCGTGCGACCTTGGGCGGGGTGCTTACGGGGTTGACGGGAGAGTCCATCGGGATCCCATTGATGTAGGGGCCCATCGGACCCAGAGGCCCGCTCGTCACCGGAGGTCCATTATTTGCTCCGCTGAACCCTTTGACCTGGTTCAGACTCGCCGTCAGTTGCTTGCCCGCGGTTGTGAAGTCTGACACCCGCCCGACCGTGCTGCTGTAGGTATAAATTCCAACTTCATCGAACTGGCTGAACGCTCCCTGCAACGCCGACAGCGTCTCCTGCACCTTTTTCAAACCTACGTCCGCCATGCCGGTATCGAAGATCACCGCCGCCGACAGCGCAAACGGATCGCTGGTGAAAAACTCCAACTTCTGCTTCTGCCCATTTTCCAGAACTAAAAAATCCTTGGGAAGCAAGCCGCCGACCAACCGGCCTTCGCGGTCTGTTACCGTGACCGGAACCTGCACCAGGTTCTTGATCACCGTGATCGTGTAGAGATCCTGTCCGGTATCCAGATCTTTCGGCACGCTGCCTGCGGGCATCGTCTTCACCGGTGGCATCGGCGGCGGGGCTGGTTGCTGAGCGGTCGAATCCGGTGCGCTTCGGGGAAGCTCCTTCGATCCGGTGGTCACGCCGGATCCATCCGCCGGGGGCACATAGGGCTTGGACTCCTCATTCGCTTCTTGCCGCGGGCTGGGCGGCGGTATCGGCCGCGTGGCCGAGGGAGCGTCCGGGATGTCCTCAGGTTTCTCTTGCGCCGCCAGAGCGCCCGCCCGCCACAATGTGAGCCCCAGAATCAGTGCCGTGTTAATTTTCGTGGCCATCACCGGAATCCTCTTTTATCTCTTATTATCTTTCTTGTTTACCTGCGCACCGCTGGTGCCTGCGCTTTTCACTGATTCAGATGCCCAACCGCGCCTCTTTGGTGCATCTAACCGTTACGGGCCCTTCCAGGCCCCTTAACAGGATAGACTAGCAAAGACTCGGGATAAAGACGCTAATGCCTACACTACATTCGAAACCGTGCCTGGCCGCGGGCTTGTTCGCTCTGGCCATCTTTGTTCTGGTGACGCCGCTGTCGCTTCCCGCCGCCGCGCAGGATTCGCCGGCTCCGGCGGGCACCTCCAACGCCCAGTCGCAAGACCAGACCCTCGAGACCCTGAAGGTCAACGTCGATGTCGTTCAGTTGTTCTTTAACGTCAAAGACAAGCATGGCGCGCTGATCCCCAACCTCAACAAGGACAACTTCGACCTGTTCGAGGACGGCAAACTCCAGACCATCAAGTATTTTAAGGCCGAATCCGATCTCCCGCTAACCCTTGGCATGCTCATCGATTCGAGCGGCAGCCAGACGCGCGTCCTGGATATGGAAAAGGAAGTTGGAGGTTCGTTCCTGGAGAGCACGCTGCGGCCCAAAGACGAGGCGTTCGTCATCAGCTTCGACGTTGACATTACCCTGCTGCAGGATTTCACCAACTCCGTGAGCCGGCTCAAACATGCGCTCAACACGGCCAAGATCAATACCGGCGGAGTTGGCTGTTCCGGCGGTCCCATTGGCCCGCAGGGGCCGATTCCATGCTCCGCGAGCGGCCAACGCGGCACGGCTCTCTATGACGCAGTCTATCTCGCTTCGCACGACGAATTCGCCCACGAAGTCGGCCGCAAGGCGATGATCCTGCTCACCGACGGAGAAGACGAAGGCAGCCGCCTCAAAATCAAAGACGCTATCGAAGCCGCCCAGAAGGCCGATGCCATCTGTTACGTGCTGCTCATCGCCGACCGCGGTTTCTACGGCTTCGGCGGCTATAACGGCGATGCCGAGATGAAAAAACTCACCCAGGAAACCGGCGGGCGCATGATCGAAGTGGGCAACAAGATCGAAAAACTCCGCCAGGCCTTCGACCAGATTTCGCAAGAGCTCCGCAGCCAGTACAACGCCGGTTACGTACCCACCAACGCCGTCCGCGACGGCTCTTTCCGTAAAGTCGAGATCAAGCCCAAGCAATCGGACTACAAAATCCAGGCCCGCAGCGGCTATTACGCCACACCCCGCCGCGAAGACTAAGGTTGGCCTCGAACTCGATTGGCTTACATGAAACGGCCCACGCCCGAGTAATCGAGCGTGGCCACACGATTGCTAGTTGCGCGAATCACGCCTGCGCGAATCGGCCTTCAGCGGCTTACCGCGCTTGCGAAAGATCCTCGACCGCGAACAGTTGCCCGCGCTGCTCCACCACACCGATACCTATCGAATCCATATCCCGGTCGAGAATGTTGGCGCGATGTGGAGACGATTTCATGAACTGGAAGTGGATGAATTCCGGCGTGGGACCCTGCGTTACATTCTCCGAAAGCCAACTGAAATGCGCACCCGCCTGTTTGGCCCGCGCCGACAGGCTGGGCTCACCCTCGAAGCCATGCTGCGCCGATCCGCCTTCCGCCATCATCTTCGCGTGACGCCGCGCCGCGGTTGCCAGCGACTCATCCCACCGCAGCGGAGACAACCCGTACGCCCGCCGCGCCTGATTGACCGCAGCAAACAGTTCCCGTTCCGCTCGCAACGGCGGTGTCTGGCTGTATGCCGGCGAACATAACATGATTCCCACGATCGCCATTGCTGCCAGACGGGTTCCAGTTCGTATAGTCATTTTCCTGTGTTATGTCTCCACGTCATGTCGCAACCACGTCACGTCACAACAATGAATAGAACCCGGCCCGCAGCGTTCCGACAAGTTACTGACGTCGCAGAGTTACTAGCGTGCTGCTGAGGTATTGGAGTCACTTATGCTTCTTAGCGCCGGTCCCAATAGAGGTCACGGCGATCCCGGCTCAAGTTGCGATAGTCGCGCCGCAACTCTTTTCGTTCATGCCGCGCCGCCGCGTAGTTGCCGTAGTACAGATCGCGCCGCAATTCCCTGCGGTCACGCGCAATCCTTGCCTCATCGAGCGGAATGTCGCGGCGGTCCCGCCAGTAACCATTTTCGGCAAACATCGTTCCCGCGCCCATTCCGATCAGCAACAGAACCCCAGCTATCATGCGTTTCATATCTTCGGTTCTCCTTCGGTCACCGCTCCTCCCGATCCTCGGGGGTTTGCTGCCCGGGAACCGCGTCTACTGCATGCAAACCCGCCTCCCGACGCCAAGTTGCGCGGTTCCCAATACGAATCTTTACACGGGCCACCGCTCCTAAGTTGTTACTGTGGATCTCAGCAGTTCGTCGAGATTGTGGCATCTCCGGTTGGGGAGCGCACATCTCATCTAATAGGGGGAAAGGATATGCGGACTTATCTCACGTTATTGACGCTGGCACTGGTGGCCGCCTTCGCGCTGGCTCAGGACCCTGGTATGCAGGCGGCCCAGCAGGCGACACAAATGGCAACGCAGGCTGCCCAACAGGCGAACGACCAGATGATGCAGGCGGCCCAGCAGGCGAATCAGCAGGCAATGCAGAACGCACAGCAGGCGTCGCTGAACACGACGCAGTGCTACCGCTGTGGCGCCGCCACACCCAAGTTCTCCGTGAAACCCGGCAACTATTCCGCGCCCGTGACGGTAAAACTAAAAGACTCGACTCGTGGAGCGGTCATTTACTACACGACGGACGGTTGGACGCCGACCGCGGCGTCAACCCGATACATGGGTCCGATTACGGTTGATTCGACGACCACGCTGCAAGCCATTGCCATCACGCCGTACGGAGGGCGCAGCCGGGTCGCCACAGCCGTCTACACACTGAATGGAGTGCCTCCAACGTCTCCCGTGACGCAAGCGGTGGTTGCAGTTCCCGGCCCCACCCCAGCGGCGTCCGAGCCTGCGAAAGTCTTGCTGGCTCGGGGCACGGCCGTACCTTTTGTGATCGCTTCCGGCGTGAGTTCAAAAACAGCGGAAGTGGGTGACAAGATTTCTTTGACGCTGGCCGAGGATCTTAAGGCCGGTGACGTGGTTGTGGTCAGGAAGGGAACACCTGCGGTTGCAACCGTTACCGAAGTTGACAAGACGGGGATGGGGGGCGCGCCAGGCGAAGTGTTCTTTCAGGTAGACTCGCTCCAAGCCGGCAGCGTTCTTATCAAACTGCGCGGCGAGGCCGCCAAGGAGGGACAAGACAAAGTGGGAAAAGCGGTTGGCCTGATGTTTATCCCGGTTGTTCCTGCCGGCCTGTTCGTGCACGGCAAGGACGCGGAAATCAAGCAGGGTGCGTCGTTCACCGCATTCGTAGATGCGGACACTTTGCTATCGCCCGCGAATTAGGGCGGGTTCGGCGAGACCTGCGTCTCTCGTCGACCATTCCAGCATCAAGCCCGCTCTGCCGAACCACTTCGCCTGTGAGATCGGTCGAGACACCTGAGCTTTTCTTCGGCCATGAGGTCCACAGTATCCCGGCAGGCGCCAATTTCTTCGCGAGCGGAGTTCCAGAATATCCAGGCATAGAGGCCTGTGCCGAGACCGGCGACCTGGGACCTGAGAACTGAGAACTGAGAACTGAGAACTGAGAACTGAGAACTGAGAACTGAGAACTGAGAACTGAGAACTGAGAACTGAGAACTGAGAACTGAGAACTGAGAACTGAGAACTGTTCTACTGCTTCGGAGCGTAGTATCCCTTGCGGGTACGCACCTTCAGATTCCTATCCTGGGCCAGGATTTCGATGGTGCGGTAGCGTCCATCCGCGACGAAATTCGCCGGCTTGTACGCCACCGCGTACTGGCTGCGCAACTCTTCCTGAATGGAGAGGAACGAATCCGCCACGTCGCGCATCTGGAAGGGAAAAAATGCGCGGCCGCCGGTCGCCTCCGCGATGCGCTCCAGCACCTTGTCGCCCTTGCCCTTCATGCCGCTGATGTTGGTGCTGATGGTGTAGACGATGACTTCCGCGCGCTCCGCCATTTCGATGGCTTCCTCGCGCGTGACGTGGCTCAGGTTGTCTTCGCCGTCGGTCAGCAGAATGATGGCGCGGCGCACCGGTCCCGCCTGCTCCTGCTTCATTAGCTTGTCGCGGCACGCAAAGTAGAGAGCGTCGTACAAGGCGGTGCCGCCGCCCGGCCGCAACATTCGCACCCCGGCCGAAAGATTCCCCGTGTCGTCGGTAAAATCCTGTGTAACTTCCGGCGTGGCGTCGAAGCCGACCACGAACGCCTTGTCATAGTGCGGGCGAATGATGGCGTTCAGAAACTCGATGGCCGCTTCCTGCTCGAACTTGAAGCGGTCGCGTACCGAGTTACTTGCGTCCACCAGCAACCCCACCTGCAGGGGCAGATCGGTCTCACTGCGGAAGCTTCGCATCTCCGCGGGCATTTTGTCGTCGATCACTGCGAAGTCATTTTCCTTCAGATCCTTGATGTAGTGGCCATGCCGGTCGGTCACGGTGAAGATCACGCGAACTTCGTTGACGACATGGACGATGGTCGCGACGGACTCATCGGAATCGGACTTAGCTGGATTTTCCGGCGGCGGCGGAGCCTGCGTCTTGGCATCAGGGGGAGCGTTTGTTTTCGCGGGCGCATTCTGTGCCGCGGGGGGGGGGGACGGCGTCGTCTGGCCGATGAGCGAGCCAGCCAGCACAAGAAAAGCAACTACAAGCGGAAAAATACGCGATTTCATCAGGACGATTTGCCGAGAACCTATTTCTTTTAATTATAGACCGGGGCCCCGCGCTGAACGGCGCCGATTTCCGTCGAGACGCGGCTTGCCACGTCTCCGCTTGGCGGCGCCCCGTGGGGAGCAGCCGCGGCGAGCCGCGTTTCTACGCAGAGGCTTTGCCGGACGCAGGTTCTGGCCTTGGACCTTCCTGGCGGGCATTTTCCAGGCTGTCCAGCAAGTTCTTCAGTTCCTTCGGCAACGGCCGAGAGAACTTCAGCGACTCCTTCGTCCGCGGATGCGCGAACTCGAGCACCGCCGAATGCAGAAAATTTCGATCCAGCTTCACCGTCGCGGGCATTCCGGCCGACCGTCGTTTGTTCGACTGTGACCGCAATTCCCCCGGCGCTCCATAGAGCGCGTCGCCCACCACCGGATGTCCGAGCGACGACATGTGCACGCGGATCTGGTGCGTGCGTCCCGTCTCGATCTTGAGTTCGACGAGCGCAAACTTGCCGTAGGGCGAGTCAATTTTTCGCTCCACCAGGTAATGCGTCACCGCCTCGCGGCCACCGAAACCCCGCGTCGTCATGCGCGTGCGCCGCTGCGCGTGGCGGCTGATCGCGCTCTGAATCGTGCCGCGATCCTGCTTTGGCCAGCCGTGTACCAGCGCAATATAAGTCTTGTGCACCTCGCGTCCGCTGAACTGCCTGGCCAGCCTGCGGTGCGCTTCATCGTTCTTCGCCACCACCATCAGCCCGCTGGTCGCGCGGTCCAGGCGATGCACGATCCCCGGACGAAGTTCGCCGCCCACCGCGGAAAGCGCTCCGAAGTGATGCAGCAGCGCGTTGACCAGGGTTCCGCGGTTGCGCTCGTCGTCGGTCGCTCCCGCTCCCGCATGCACCATCATGCCCGCGGGCTTGTTGACGATCGCCAGGTCGTCGTCCTCATAGACGATGTCGAGCGCAATCTCTTCCGGAATGGCGCGCAGCGGCGGAGCGTGCGGCGGCCCGGTGACCGTAATCTGTTCGTCGCCATTGCCCTTCAGCCGCAGCGACGCCTTCGCCGCCGCCCCGTTTACCAGCACCTCACCCTTGGCGATCAGTTGCTGCACGCGCGCCCGGCTGACCTCTGAGAGCTGCGCCGCGAGATATTGGTCCAGACGCTGTCCCGCGGCTTCGGGAGATGCGGTCAGCGTCATGGGAAAGTCGGGCATTCAGCAAGCAAGTGCTAAGGAGAATTTGTACGGAGTTTAGAGCCTAAGCCCCGGAGCCGGATTTCTGAGGGCTGAAGGCTGAGGGCTGACGGCTGCTCTTCAGCCACCAGATCAATCCACCGCCGATGACCAGAAGAATCGAAATCAGCTGCGTTCCCGTCATCAGCCCGCCGAAAACTTCACCGCGTCCGGGATCGCCGCGCAGGAACTCTATGAAGTAGCGCTCGACTCCGTACAGGATTATGTAGCTGCTAAATACCTGCCCATCGAACCGCTTGCGCTTGAGCAGCCACATCAGCAGCAGGAAATTGAAAAACTCGGCTGCGGCTTCGATCAGCTGCGTCGGTTCGATCCTGACGCCGAGCGGAGTTCCACTAACGGCATTCGCCAAGGGATTGGTAAAAATGACGCCCCAGAAGTGATTGGTCGGTTTGCCGTAACAGCAGCCAGCCGAGAAGCAACCGAAACGCCCGAGGACGTGGCCAAAGGCTAGTGCGGGAGCGAAGGAGTCGGTGGTGCGCGCCACCGGCATGCGATGGCGCCGCATGTACCACGCCGCCATGAGGAACGCGCCAATCAGTCCGCCCGAAAATACCCCTCCCGCCTGCAGCGTGTTGAGGCTGAAAATCTCCCGCCAGTTGTTCGCGTAGTCGCTCCAGTCGTTGATGACGTAAAGAATCTTCGCCCCGATAATTCCGGCCAGGACAACGAGAATGCCAAAGTTCCAGGCATCGTCGCCGTTGATGCCCTGCTTCTCGGCATTGCGCGCGCCGATAAGAATCCCGATCAGCACGCCCGAGGCGACCAGCACACCATAGGTGGGCAGGTAGAAACTGCCAATGTGAAAAAGTCTGGGGAACACGTTGGTTTAGATGCTCCGAATGTCAGTTGAGTTCTGGGAAGAGTCTAGCAGGAATCAGCTGTCAGCTCTCAGCCTGTCCGTTGTAGCAACTCACTGCTTGGAAGGAGGAAGGCGCGTAGTGTCCCAGTGCTCGTGGCCGAAGTTAACGCGCCATCCACAGCGCAATAACGATTACCACGACAATGCCAAAGTGCGGAGCCCATGTGCCGAGCTGTTACTGAGAGCTGACGGCTGAGAGCTGACAGCTAAAAAACAAGCCGACCCACTGGGCCGTGTGGTGGGCCGAGAATGAACCCGTCTCAGACGGTGGGAACCCGCCGCGACCCATTAGGCTTTTCCGCATGGCGGAACATAGCACACCGGATCTTTTTGC
>Ga0187857_10002528_pt1 | contig 16214 bp, 14 predicted proteins | sample June2016WEW_8_10_FD_132984 | JGI IMG/M metagenome (GOLD analysis project Ga0187857, IMG submission 132984) | Peatland microbial communities from SPRUCE experiment site at the Marcell Experimental Forest, Minnesota, USA - June2016WEW_8_100 | ecosystem: Environmental > Terrestrial > Soil >...
CATGGAAGTTCTTTCCATGGGCATGTCACACGATTTCGAAGTAGCGATTGAAGAGGGAGCAACGTGCGTGCGCGTAGGCACGGCGATCTTCGGCGAGCGAGAGTAGAGACGGGGCTTGCCCCGTCTTGCAGACAGAGGCACGACCATATGTAGCAGTCGGCGAAGACGCGGCAAGCCGCGTCTCGACGGTAAATCATGATCAAGCTGAAAGAATCGCCAGAAGGAACGACCTTCGCGGTCAAAGTGCACCCGCGCGCCAAAAAGAATGCCATCACCGGCGAAATAGGCGACGCCCTGAAACTGGCCCTGACCGCCCCTCCCGTCGATGGCAAAGCCAACGACGCGTGCATAGATTTTTTCGCAAAGCTTTTGAACCTGCCGCGTTCCTCCGTTACTATTGCAGCCGGTCAAACCAGCCGGAATAAATTGATCCGTGTGGCAGGCTTGTCGGCGGAAGAGGTTCGCCAGCGTCTGAAAATCTAAAGCATGGGTACCCCACTCATTCGCGTTTCTTGCGAATGAGTGGGAACGGCCTTATCAGGAGCAACGATTGACCTTCTCCGAACGTCTACAGGAAATCCGCACCGGCTTCGAACGGCCCTTCTGGATCGCGAACATCACCGAGATCTTCGAACGTCTCTCCTACTACGGGGCGTTTGCTTCTCTAGCCCTCTACCTGCAAGAGAAGCTGAATTTCTCGACCGAGCAAACTGGCACCCTGACCGGCTTGTTCGGAGGTATGGTCTGGTTTCTCGCCATCTTCGGAGGAGCCGCCGCCGACCGCCTCGGCTTTCGCCGCGCTCTTTCGATCGCCTACCTCATCCTGGCCGCCGCGTATTTCCTGATCGGATCGATCGGCGCATCCTGGCTGGCCCCTGTGCGCAACGCCGTGCCCCTGGGATTGTTTGTCGGCTGCATTCTCATCCTCCCCGCCCTCGGCATTTCGCTCGTGAAGCCATGCGTGGTCGGCACCACGGCGCGGGCTTCTAAGGAGAACGTCCGCTCCATCGGCTACTCGATTTACTACACGATGGTCAATATCGGCGGCGCTGCGGGACCTTATTTTGCGTCCTGGGCCCATCGCCATCTGGGTGTCGAAAATGTGTACCGCGTGGCGGCGCTGAGCGTCTTCGCGATGTTCTTCGTGGTCATCTTCTTCTTCCGCGAACCGCGCAAAGCCGAAGACGCCCCTCCGCCGTCGATCGCCACCGTCGCGCGGAATTTCTGCGTCGTGGTAGGCAATTACCGGCTGGTTTTGCCGGTGTTGCTGGTCGCCTTGTTGCTGCGCGTCGGCTTGCTGATCTATCCCAAATACAACGTGCCCTGGTGGATCTGGTGCGGGCTCCTGATTCTCGTTCTCGCAGGTATCGGACGGTTCATGTGGTTTCTCGTGCTCTTCACCGGCTACTGGGTCGTCTTCTGGCAGCAGTACATCAGCTTGCCAGGCTACATTCACGGCTACATTAATTCCAATGCCGACGTCGAGATCATCCTAGTAACCGATGGACTAACCGTGATCTGCCTCACGCTGGCAGTGAACTACCTGACGCGCAGGATCCCTGCGTTTCAGGCCGTGATCCTGGGCACGGTGATCACATCTGTCTCATGGTTGATTCTCGCCCTGCGGCCGACGCTCTGGGGCGCCGTACTCTCGCTGTTTGTGCTTGCGCTCGGCGAAATCATTCAGGCTCCGCGCTATTACGAATACATTTCGCGACTCGCGCCTCCCGGACAGCAGGGCACTTACATGGGTTTCGCGTTTCTGCCCATCGGAATTGGATCGCTGATCGGGGGCTGGTTTGGCGGCACCCTGCTTCACCATTTCGGAGAAGTCACGCATCAGCCGGAGCGCATCTGGTGGAGTGTCACGGCGGTCGGCCTGGTTACCGCGGCGCTGCTCTGGATCTATGACAAGACTTTGAGACCGGCCAGCCCCGCTCCGGCAAAATAAGCCGCTCCCATGACCACAGGACTGTGACGCTAGATCACAGAAATCCGTGGACACCCCTTTTATCATAAGAAACTCTGCGCAAACTGGCAGGCGGAGAACGCCGTTGTTATCTGAGGAGGACATGGCCAACAGCAAAGTCACGCCCCACTACATTGCGGACCACATCCGGCGCGTGCTCAAGGATGGCGGGTCGGCGCCGCACTCGGAAGACGTCCAACATTTTTTCAAGGAAGTAATAAAGTCGCGCGGCTGGTACACAGCCGAGCTTAGGAAATTTGCGGTGCGCTTCCGGCGCGGCATCGCTCGCGAACGGGGAATGGATTTCGTAGTGCAGGTCGCCGACCAACTTTTCTCGGGCCGCATTCTTGAAGAAAAGGTGATGGCTATTTTCCTGCTCGAGAAACAAACGAAGAATTTTGGCGACGATGAATTTCAGCTCTTCGCCTCCTGGCTCGACCGCGTCTCGAGTTGGTCCGATCACGACGCGCTGGTCCATGATCTGCTAGCGCCAATGGTGGCCGCCGACCCGGCCCGATGCCGCGAAGTTTTCCGGTGGGCGAAGTCGCCGAATCGTTGGCGGCGTCGCGCCGCGTGCGTGGCACTCATACGGGGAACCCGCGAGCGGCAGCTCTTCGATCAGATCGTTCGGCTCTCGAATCAATTGCTGCATAACAACGACGAAGACGACATGGTGCAGAAGGGGCTGGGCTGGCTATTGCGGGAGACAGCCAAGGCCGATCCGAAGCGCACCGTGCCGTACTTGATGAAGATCCGGAAGACCGCGCCGCGACTGGTGCTTCGCACCGCCTGCGAGACGCTTCCTGCGCCGGCAAGGAAGAAAGTGTTGATGCGATGAGCGCTAGAAGATGAGCGCTAGAGGAAGTGCACGGCCGGCGAGCGTCCTGATCGACTCCGAGAACGGCACTCATTCGCAAGGTCTGAAGATCTCGGTCAACTCGACTCCAGCTTTTCGCAGCTCTGACATGAAAGTAATTGGATCTACCGCATCCGCCAGGAAGTGGACGCCAGCCTGGACGCCTTGACTCTCCGAAACCATGCGAGCGGCAGTGGCCAGCACAACTCCGTGGATCCAGTAGTCGCGGCGCTCCCGGTAAACGACTTGAACGGTCAGGGCTAGCCTGTTTCCTTGAGAACGCCCAAGAATCTGAGCCGAGACAAAACCGTCGACTGGCAAACGGTTTCTGCGAAATACGTTTCGGAACCAGCGGACACTCAGCCCTTGGGGGAGAGGGACCAAGGCCATCAGGGTTATCGCCATGATCGTCCGAAACCCCGACACGTACGCATATGTGAAAACGTCATAGTTATTAAGCCGACGGCCTACCTCGCTGAGTTCGGGAGTTGAATACAAGGCGAAACGGCCGGGGCCAACGGGGTCGCCCAAATCGACCCGGCGAGAAACCTGAGACATCTTGACGCGGGTCCACTCGCCCTTGTGAAAGTAACCGGGGCTTTGGAGTCCCGACTTACGGACATACCAGACAGCGTCGCGCAGAGCATTGGGGGACCACTCGCCAGAGTCGGCCTGGTACACGGTCAACGACTCGATCGTATCCATGTTGGCCCTTGCCTGCGCGTCCGCGTAAACGGGCAGAAGCTCGCTTAATCCAGGATTCCACCCGGCCGAGACCACGAACGACAATCCCCGGTCTTTGATCTCCTGGCGATGAGGAAGCATGGCTTCCTTATCAATGTAGTTACATCGCGCGCGAAAGGCCGCTTGTGCGACGCGATCCTGCAGCACAATAACGGGCCCAGCGCAGTTGATGAGAATCGAACAACGGCCACAAAAGTCGTCCAACGAACGATCGTCGAGGACGTCAAGCTGCACCGCGGAGACTCGGCTATCGAATTCCGCCGCCAGCGCCTTCCCCTTGGCCAAGTCACGTCCACCGACTAGGATCTCGCCATCGCAAGAAGACTTCCAGAGTTCGGAGGCAACGATTCTCCCAGTCGCACCATAGCCACCCACAATGCCGAAAGTGACGGCTCGACTCATGGCTCAAGCCCCACCGCATCCAACTCAGAGCCCTTCCTCTTCCAGAAATTTCTCCACTTCCAGCGCGGCCATGCAGCCTGAACCAGCGGCGGTGATGGCTTGGCGATAGCGGCGGTCCTGCACGTCGCCGCATGCGAACACGCCGGGCACTTTCGTAAAGACATTCTTGTGCGTAATCAGGTATCCATCCGCGTCGGTTTCGAGTTGGCCTTGGAATATCTTCGCGTTCGGGATGTGGCCAATCCCAAGAAACATCGCGCTCGCAGGCAACTCCCAACTTTCGCCACTCTTCAGATTGCGCAGCCGCAGGCCGGTGACTTCTTTCTTGCTGACATCGAGAACGTCGTCCACCACGGTGTCGGTAAGAAATGCGATCTTGGGATTAGCGCGGGCGCGATCCAGCATGATTTTCGAAGCGCGAAACTGCTCGCGGCGATGGATGAGTGTCACTTTGCTCGCAAAGCGCGTCAGAAAGATCGCTTCTTCCATGGCCGAGTCGCCGCCGCCAATCACGGCGATTTCCTTGCCCGAAAAGAAGAAGCCATCGCACGTGGCGCAGGATGAAACTCCGTGTCCAATCAGCGCGTGTTCGTTCGGCAAACCAAGCCAGCGCGCGGAAGCTCCACTGGCGATGATCAGCGTGCGCGTGTAAATCGTTTCTTTGCCGACGGTCAACTCGAACGGTTGTTTGCTCAGATGCTTGCTCAAATCGGCTCCGACCACGTGGCCGATGCGATAGTCGGCGCCGAAGCGCGCCGCCTGCTGCCGCATGTTCTCGATCAACTCTGGTCCCTGGATGCCCTCGGGAAAGCCGGGGAAATTCTCCACCAGCGTGGTCATCGACAATTGTCCGCCCGGCTCATGGCCTTCGATCACGAGCGGCTTGAGATTGGCGCGGGCGCTGTATAGGGCGGCGGTGTGACCGGCGCATCCGGAGCCCATGATCACAACATTGCGTATATCCATAGAAGTGTAGGAACCGTCTTAAAGGAATTATGCTAGTAGTTAGATTCCGAAAAACAAATTTCGCTCCAAGCCGCAATCCAACGATATAACCTACGGATTCTTCTTGCTGCCTGCCCCCGTCTTGCCCGGAGTTCCAGTTGCGGTTCCCACTCCCAGCCGAGCCAATTCCTGGGGTACCATCTTGCGTGCACCCAGAGCATCGCGATAGCGCTCCATAATCGACGAGGCGGCGCGGAAGATCGGTTCATACGCGCTCTGATCCGTTGCTGGGGTTCCCTCTTCTCCTGAACATCGCGCCAGCGCCACCGACGCCTTGCCAAAGCGCTCCAGTTTCACGCGCGAAACCGGAGTACTGGTCGATAACATTGCGCTCGCCGAAGTAACCGTCGAAGCACTGTCCTCGATCGAAATCTGGATCACGTCTTTGGGATCGCGCACGCGCAGCACCAGCGTCTCCACCATATTCTTCGAATCCACGCTGAACGAATATTGCACATTGCTGAACGGCGTAGTGCCGGGGAACTCGCGCCGAACCCTCACCCAGTCAGCCGTCGCGGCCGCACCGGGCGGTAAGGGTTGCATGCCCGGAATCGGAGTGTTCGGGTCGAGCGTCGAATGCCCGCGAGCCACTTCATAATCCTTGTCGAATGCCGGCTTTCCCGGCACTGTGGCCAGCGCCGACGACAATTGCTTTTGCTCGTCGGCCGACGGTGCGCACACGTTGATGACGTTTACTTTCACTGGAGGCTGCTGGGCGGGCGCGGGCGCGGCCATTACCAGCGTCAGGATCAGAATTTTGTGAGGGAACACGGCGAAATTGTATCAGGGGAACGGAGAGGTTAGAGGTTCGAGGTCAGATTTCAGAGGTGAAAACCCTACACGTGGCGGCAGTTCGACAGGAGTTACCCTCTGCAATCTGACCTCTGACTTCTGCAATCCTACTTCTGCAATCCTAGTCGGCGGCTCCGGAATCAGCCTCGATGGCGCCATGCCGGCGCAGCAACTGCGGCAAATTCTGCGAAAACGCCGAACGCGGCAGCACCATGTCACAGCCCACTTCGTGCGCCTTCTGCTTCAAGTCGCCCTGAACGTGCGATAGGAATCCTATGATCGACGTCCCCTTCTTCAGCTTGCTTTTCAGTTTCGGGATCAGCGTCAACGGCTTGGCATTGGCATTGTTCAAGTCGAAGATGATCAGAGAAGGCTTTTCTTCGCCATTACTCTTCATGCGCTCGGTGAGTTCCTTTTCGTTCTTCACGAACTCCACCTTCACGTTCATCTTTTGCCCTGTGGCTTGAATCTTACTCAGGAAGAACAAGTCTTCGACAAAGGCGAAGACGCGCGAAGCCGCATCCTCTCGTGGTGCGGGCAGAGGCTCGGGATCAACCACCGGGTAGGACGCGGAAAACCCGGGCCGTCGCGGTCCCCGGTTACTGTTGCCATTGTCGCCGCCCAGATTGGCGCGGTAGCTGTGATCCATGGGAGCGGTAAAAATGCCCTGATGCTCCTGGCGGTCGCGACCCATCGGGCCACCCGCGCCTCGTCTCGGCGGACGCCGTCCACGGCGTCGTTTGTGTTTTCCTCCTCCTGCGGAGGAATGTCCGGGTCCTGCATTCATATTTTTCTCTTGTCAATCATTAGAAGGTAATCGTTCGAAGCTATTCGTCTTAGAAGTTACGCCCCAGAATCTAATCCACGGCCCAGAGCCCAGATCAAAGATCACAGATCACAGATCACAGGCCTGATTGTTCCGTCTTCCCTTTGCGATGGGCACGTTAGCCAGGTACTCGAAAACGTGTGACGCAACGCGTGGCCTATAAATCGGCTACCGGCAGACCAAACCCCACATCGGCTGGATGCTATTTGAGAACGATGCTCAAACTATCGATGTCCAAACTGTCGTTGTTCAAACTTTGGTTCAAACTTGGTTCAAACTTTGATTCAAACCAGGCGCCCGGAGTTTTACTTGGCGCAAACGGCCAGCCTGGAAGCATGGCCATTGGGAACACTGTTGATGTTACTCGTGAAACCGCCGACTGCGCAAGGGGGAATGCCTAAGTTTTCCACATGGACCATTACCAAAGTGGGCCTCCGACCCGCCCCTGCGAAGGCGCCTCAGCCGGTTTGTAAATCCGGCCTTCCCTCCGCAGATTCGCGTGAAGTTCCGCCGTGGTAGCGCCGATATAACAGATGTGAAACCGGTCCCTGCCAAAGTCCCTGTGAAAGAGAAAACCTCTGCCTCGCCCTCGCTTGCGTTGCCGGGGCAGCGCTTCGTTGCCCGCCAGCCAATTCTTGACCGTTCCCAGAACGTGTTCGGATACGAGATTCTTTTTCGAAACGGCGTCGAGGACTACTTCAACGCCGATCCGGATCTTGCCGCCCGCTCCACGCTCGATAGCTCCCTGCTCTTCGGTATCAACACCCTTTGTGCTAACCGCCTCGCCTTCATGAATTGCACCCGTGAGGTCCTCTTCAAAGATCTGCTCACGTTGCTGCCCCCCACCCAGGTCGTGGCCGAGATCCTGGAGACGGTTGAGCCCGAAGACCGCGTCATCGCCGCCTGCAAGCGGCTGAAAGCGGCTGGCTATCTCATTGCGCTCGATGACTTCGCGCCCAACGATCCGCGCCTTCCGCTTTGCGAATTTGCCGACATCATCAAAGTCGATATCCGTGCAACCAGCCCGCAGGAACGAGTTGGCATGATGCGCCGGTTTGCCTCCCCGAAGTGCAAAATGCTCGCGGAAAAACTGGAAACGCCCCACGAGTTTCAGCAGGCCCGCGACATGGGATTCGTCTATTTCCAGGGATACTTCTTCTGTCGTCCCGAACTCGTCATCGGCCGCGAAGTTCCTGCCAGCCGCCTGCACTATGTTCGGCTGCTCGAAATGGTCTCCCGAAGAGAGCTCGATATGCGGGAACTTGAGAAGTTGCTCAAACAGGAAGCCTCCATTTCTTACCGCTTGCTCCGCTATCTGAATTCTCCAATCTTTGGATTTGCCCTCGAGATCACGTCGATCCGCCATGCCATGGCCGTTCTTGGCGAACGCGAACTGCGGCGTTGGATCCGGCTCATCGTTACCGTGGGCGCCGCCGAGCAGAAGTGCAGCGAACTGGTGTTGATGGGATTGGCCCGTGCCCGTTTTTGCGAACTGCTCTCCGACCAGATGCGATCAGACTCTGACTTGTTTCTCATGGGGCTGCTCTCCATCATGGACGCCATCCTGGAGGTGAGCATGGATGTGCTCCTGGAACAATTGCCCGTGGACCATGACACCAAGGCCGCGCTGCTCGGCCAGAAAAGCAGCCTCCGGCCCCTGTATCAACTCATGCTGGCCCAGGAGTCCGGGGAGTGGCTGCAGTCGAGTGAACTCGGCAAACAACTTAAGCTACCCGATGAAAGAGTTGCCTCAGCCTGGTTTGAGGCCCTGCAGTGGGCGCAGGAAGCAACCAGCGGAGCGTGAGACCGGAGAACGAGGTCACAGGTAAGAGGTAATATTGCAGAGGTAAAAGGCCCGTTGCGCATTTGGTTTTACCTCTGCAATCTGACCTCTCACCTCTACAATTACTCCTACGGCACCTCGATCAGCTCCATCTTGCCGTCCCGTGTCCGGTGCAGCACCATCACCTTGCCCTTGGGATCGCGGAAGACGAAAACATCTTTGTCGCGGAAGTGCGCTTCTTTGATCGCTTCTTCCAAGGTCATCGGGCGCAGCGCCACCGAATCCCTGGCATGCACCAAATGCACTTCGGTGGTCCGCGCCACCGCCGGAAATTTATGAACGAGAACGGAAAATGTAGTATTCTCCGCCAGTCCAAGCGCCGCTTCTATGTTGTCTGCCGGCGACTGGCCATCAAACTTCTTGACCGCCTTGCGCTTCTTGCTCAGCCACTTGGTCTTATGTTTGAGCGCCTGCTTCTGCAGGTGGTCGAGAGCTTCGCTGACGGCCGACGCCATGTCAGTGGTCTGCGCCATCCCCACAATCGGGCCGTTGGGCGGGTCGATCGTGATTTCGGCTTTGTGCCGGCGCTTTTCCACGGCCAGAATCACCTTGGTTTCGAATCGGTCACCTAAAATTTTGCGGATCTTATTAAGGCCGGTTTCAACTTCCTTGCGGATGGTGGGAGTGATTTCGTATTTCCTCGCGGTATATTCCACGTTCATTAAGCAGCCTCCAACAAGGTCAGAGGTGAGAGGTCAGATTGCAGAGGTGAAACCTTCATGCTCGTAGCGATCGGGTTCATCTCTGCAATCTGACCTCTCACCTCTGCAATTACTTCTTCACCCTTCTTTGGTGCGTACTCGGAATCTTCATATCTTCCCGATATTTCGCCACCGTTCGGCGAGTCACCTGGATGCCTTGCGATTGCAGAATGCGGGTGATCTGTTCGTCGGTCAGCGGGCGGCTGGGATCTTCTTCTTCGATCAGCTTCTTGACGCGGCGTTTCAAAATCAGGAGCGAGGTGCCGCCGCCCTCCGGCCCTTGCACACTCTCCGAGAAGAAATAGCGCAACTCGAACACGCCCTGCGGTGTGTGGACGTATTTATTGGCGACCGCGCGGCTGACGGTAGAAGGATGGACACCGATCTCTTCCGCCACTTCCTTGATCATCATCGGCTTCAATTGATCGATTCCCCGTTCCAGAAAATCCTGCTGGCGCGCCACGATCGAGTAACAGACTTTGGTGATCGTCTGCTTGCGTTGTTCGATGTTCTTGATGAGCTGGATCGCGGACTTGTAGCGATCCTTGACGTAGTTACGCGTGTCGCGGTCGTTGCCCTCGCGGCTCAGCAGACGTTTGTAGGCGGGATTCAAGCGCAACTGCGGCATGTCCTCGTCATTCATGATGATCAGCCATTCGTCGCCATGCTTCACGAAAGCGACATCCGGCTCAATCAGCCGCGCCGGAACTTTGTTGTAGCGCAAACCCGGCCGCGGATCCAGCGTGCGGACATAATCGAGCGCCGCCTGCACCGCCTCCACCGGACGCCCGATGGCGCGGGCTATCTCTTTGAATTGCTTTAGAGTTACCGCCCGCAAGTGCTGATCGACGACGGCAATCGCGTCCTTCACCACTTGCTCGGTCAGGGCATTGCCGTTCGGATGCAGGTGCAATTGCTCCAGATGGTAGCGCAACTGATAGAGCAGGCATTCGCGCAGGTCGCGACAGGCGATACCCGGCGGATCGAACTGGCGCACAACTTCCAGCGCTTCGTGCAGATCGGCAACCGTGAAGTGCACATCGAATTGCAAATCCGGAATCCGCGCGGGCGCGGCCGCTGCTCCCATGGGGGTCTCGTGGCTCGCCGCGCTCGGCGCCCGAACCTCGGTTGCCTGAACCTCGCTTGCCTGAACCTCGGCCGCTGTCTCGGAGTGAACATCCGGCGCAATATCCTGCGCCGCCAGGGACCCGGCTTCAGCGCCTTCCGTCGTCAGTTGCGAAAGCCCGGCGTCCTCTCCAGCGAGGTTCTCCAGCCCAAAAACAGAAGTATCAAGCTCCGACGCAGTAAGATGCGATGCAGCAAGCTCAGATGCATCGAGGTCGGAGGTTTCCGGCGGCTCTGTGGCGACAGCAAGTCCCAACGCCTCCGCTTCGCCAACAATCTTGGCCGCCACTTCCACATCGGCCTCGGGAGCCGCGACCGGAGCGATTCCCAGCAGTTCCTCGTCACTGGCAATCAAATACCCTTCTTCGTTCAGGTTCCCAATGATCAGCTCAGCCGCCTGATGCACGGGCGGCCGCACAGAAATCGCGCCTAGTTGCCATAGCAGGTGGTCGCTCAAGTTCCCCGGCTTCGACAGGAAGTTCTCGAATGAAGGCTTCTCGATCTCTTCCATCTCTCCCGAACTGCGGTAACCGGGATCCAGATAGTCCTGGAAGAACGAGCCAAAATCGATTTCCTCGAAGGGATCCTTCTTCTCATCCGCGATGGCCGGCGCCTCTTCCGAGGTCGCCTTGGCGGCTAGCCGGTCGCGTTCTTCCTCCTGGCGTCCCACATCATCGAGCAACGGGACGGCGTCTTCCAGTTCTTCCAGCACCGGATTCTCGACCATCTCGGCATTGATCATGTCCTTGAGTTCGAGCTTGTTGAGCGCGAGCACCGACACCATCTGCACGAGCCCCGGCGTTAGAATCTGCCGCTGGGACAACTTGACGTTCAGTTTGTGCTGAAGCAGCACCATCTCTCCCTAAAAGAAGTTCTCAGTTCCCAGTTCTCAGTTCTCAGTCAACCCGCCGCCCTTAACTACCCAGCACATCGGGAGGTGGAAAGATTAGCTTCTCACGCACCGAGGTAGACCGTGCGGGCACGAAAGGTCAGGGGGGCCAAGCCTTGGTAACTTGAAGCAGTTCCCAGTTCTCAGTTCCCAGTTCCCAGTTCTCAGTAAAGCCATTTGCGCAGTTCAGGTTTTACTGAGAACTGAGAACCGGGAACTGGGAACTCACACTTGAGAACTCACACTAGTGAAAAGCTTTCCCCCAAATAAACCCGCCGTACCTCCGGGTCACTCCCCAATTCCTCCGGCGTACCCGAGCGGAAGATCCGCCCCTCGTTAATGATGTACGCACGATCCACCACCGACAAAGTCTCGCGGACGTTATGGTCCGTGACCAGGATTCCAATCCCGCTGGCCCGCAGATCTGAAATGATCTTCTGTAAATCCAAAACCGCAATCGGGTCGATACCCGAGAACGGTTCATCCAGCAAAATAAACGTGGGGTTGATGCAAAGCGATCGTGCAATTTCCACTCGCCGCCGCTCCCCGCCCGACAGCGCATACCCCTTATTTTGCCGAATATGCTCCAGCCCGAGCTGATCAATCAGCTTCTCCGCCTTTTCCCGCCGTTCATGCCAGGAAATCGGCTGAACTTCTAGAACGGCGAGGATGTTCTCCTCGACTGTCAGCTTTCGAAAAATCGAGGCTTCCTGAGGGAGATAGCTGATGCCGTACTGGCGCGCCCGTAAGTACATGGGAACGCTAGTGATATCTTCGTCGTCGTACAATACTCTGCCAGTGTCGGGAGGAATCAGACCTACGATTGCATAAAAGGAAGTGGTTTTTCCGGCACCATTTGGTCCCAGAAGGCCCACGACCTCGCCCTGCAGAACCTGAAGACTTACTCCGTTCACTACGCGTCGGCGACGATAGGATTTGCCAATTTCGTCGGTAGCCAACGTATGCATTTATCGTGCCACTTGCGTCCGCGTGACCGCCGGGGACGTTTCCCTTCCTTCCACGAGCACCCTATCATCGTGTCTGTAGAAAGTCAACGAATTGCCCGTGGTTTTGCCTTGTTCGGCATCAAAAATGCTGGGAGGTCCGCCCGTCAGGACGAACTTGTCGTCCGCCGAGGTGTATACCAATCGGTCGCCCGTCGCATGCCGCGTCGGCTGCTTGATCACAACTCCATGTTCGGCGATGATTCGGTCCACTTGCCCGGGCATTGACGGATTCGTCCCCTCTTTCGACTGGCTCCGCGGCAGCAGAAACACCGTCATCTGCTCTCCCGTCATGGTCGCGTCGCCAGACTTAGTCGTGACTCCGCCGTCCAGAAAAACTCTCCGCTCTAAATCGGCATAGTTCAGGCGCGCTGACGTCACGTGAACCGGGGTCACCTTTCCCGTCTTGTCCACTTGCACCAGCACGGTCGAAACCGGTTGGGTTTGATCTTGTGTGGGAGCCAGGCCGTGAGCAAAAAGCGTTCGATGGTCGCGATCAAATTGCAGAATCGGAGCCTCCACTACGTTAGCGTCTTGCCACAAGCGGGCATCGCCGGTATATATCGCAATCGCCGACGACGATGACGATGATGATGCCCGATGTTCCGTCATGCTGCGGCTGGTCACGTGGATCGGGTCGGAAGAGGCGAGCATAGCTCCATCCGGCTGCGCCTTCAGATCGGAGTACGTGCTCTTGACATTGCCCTCGGCAAAAGCGTCGCCAGTCGCCCGGTTCATGCGAATCGTCTGGGACGTTGTCGTCATGCCGGTGTCCACCACCCGTGGCGATCCGTTCAGTACCAGCATCTGATCGGTAATCGTGTACTCGCCCCGCTCGGCCCAAGCCTTCTGCGTGCCCGCCACGTAAGCAAGGTCGCCGGTTTGCGTGATCGACCGTACTCCCTCCTCGGGCAGAAAGACGACATCAAGCATCCGGCTGGTCGATACCCGGTCGGGCTGAGCGGAAGCACCGGCTTTGTGTCCGGCCTTACTGGCGTCAATCAAGCCGCTGACGATCATCGCATCCGGTTCTCCATGCAGCGTCGCCAGGCGATTCTTGTCAGTGAATGTCGCTGCGAACTTGGCGGCCGTAACCACCGTCTTCTGATTCGCGCCCGGCTGCGTGATAACAATCTGCGGAGGTCCGCTCGTCTCGGCATGCTCCAGCAGGCGGCCGTCCCTCACGATGAAGTCCATCACCGGCGCGGTCATCTCAACGTCTTGTGCGCTTCCTTTCGCCGGCGTCGCCACCGCAACCAGCGTCCCGCTCTGACTGTTCTTCTGGCTCAAGCGCACGCCATCTTCGGCGTGAACCGTCTTCAGTATCTGCTCCCCGGCAAAATGCAGGGTCGCCCGCCCTGCGGCAGCGTTGGCAGGTTGCGTTCCTTCGGTAGCCAGCTGCACGTTGCCTATGAGAATGGCCGTGGTAAGTAGATTCCGTGTTCCTGTCAAAAACAATTCGGCGCGATCGGAACGCTCATGCGTTTCCGAGTTGGACATCCTCGAGTTGGACGCTGTCGAGCTGGTGGTTTTCGCGTTGGATGAAGATGACGCCCGGCCATGAATCTCGCTCCGCACATCGCCCTCGGCAACAATGTGGTCAACCGTATTGTCTTCGCGCAGAAAAAACGTCGCCTGGTCGGACCATGCTTCCTGCTGCTCCCGGCTCATGTGCACCGTGGTGAGAAACACCTGATGAGGCTGCTTCGTAATTACGCCGCGATCCGCATCAAGATGTACCGGCTGTGGCCGGTTGACCGTCATTACCACCGCTGACAGCAAGTTCATCGTGCCCGTCTTGGCGACATATTTAATGCCCACCGCCGAACCGTGTGCCTGCGGCGTCTGAAATTCGACCTTGCCCGTCGCCGAAGCGTCTCCCGTATTCTTGTTGAATACCAGGTCATCGGTTTCAAGGTGAAGCGGTTCTTTAATTTGCTCCGGAGGCGACTGGTCCGCATGGCGCATTCCCTCAGGATTCGCTTCCAGGTCAATCAGCACCCTGCCCTTGCCGCTCACATTGCCCGAGCCCGGATCGTACTCGAACTCATCCCCGGTAATGCGGTCGAAGCGGCTGGCGTCCTTGCCGTAGACAATGATCTTGACGTCGTGCAGGTCAGCTCGTCCACCCTCTTTGAATTGAACCGCTTTGGAAGCGCTCACCGTAAACTGGGTGCGGCCTTGCTCCGACTTGGAGATCGAAAAGCCCTCGGCCGTCTGCTGAATGTCCAATCCAAGTTTGGCGGGAATAGTATGGACGGCCTTGCGCAAACTCCATTGCGCATAGAAATACATGCCCGCAACGGTCGCAATCATCAGAATCGCGCCCAGGGCGAACCAGTGGCGCAGCCGTGAAACGGAAGAGGCCATCAGAGGTTAGTGTAACTCGCGGAGCGTACTCGATCCGACTCGCGTTAGCAGATCAGTGATTGCTCAAGGCTTCCCGTATTCTCTTCAAGTTTTCTGCCACGCTATGGGTTGTGGTGTCGATTAGAATGTGCGGGCGATCCCAAGGCTCGTATTCTCTGGAAACGACTTCTTGCCAGGTTGGAAGCCTCAACCCTTCAATGTCGGAGACTCGCGTCTCCACACGAAGCTGATGCTGTTCAGGATGAGAACACACCGCCTCGACTTCAACCGCGTTTACGTGTGCCCGATTCGCGACTCCGATCCAGGCATCGCGGGTGATTTGAAGCGGATTGACTGAGTCCGCTACCACGGTTAGGCCAAGACGAAGATTATCCTCAGCGACCGCATAGCCGACGCGATACCCAGCGTCATAGATAGGCTGCTTAACGATAGGCTGCTTAACGACAGGCTGGTTAACCCCGCCTGAATCCCGTATAGCTTGCTCAATCGAATCGATGCGCAAATACACCGCCCCAAGCTGACGAGCCAACTCCCGTGCGACCGTCGTTTTCCCAGTACCGGAAAGGCCGCCAAAAATAATTAACATTGGCTGCAACTTGTCTCGTGGTGCCGCACTTCCGCCATCCATGTAATCGCGCCATGTGTAATCGCGCTATGTGTAATCGCGCTATGTACGCCAGCGACTTTAGGGTTCTACCCGCGCCGCACCAGCGTCCCGGCCAGCAGATCGTGCAGTCCCTGTTTGCGCTCTGTGAACCCGACCATAATGTAGCCGATGCACAGAACCATCGCCGAAAGCCACTTCGCAAAATGCCTGCCCGTCGCGCGTTCAAAGGAAATTCGGTTGCCGTTGAGGTCGGTGACTTTCATCCCAAATATCATCTTGCCGAGCGTCGCCTGGTACGACGAGCTTTCCATGAAAGCCTCATACAACCACGACCCAAAAAGCGTTGCGATAAGCGTAACCCCACCCCCAAAAAGCGCGAGCCCAACCGGATGGACGCCGCTCATCATTCCGGCCAGCCCAAGGCCACCGAAAAGCAGGTGAATCGGAGACACCACCACCCGCACAATCAGGCCGTCGATGATGGCCGCCACCACGCGAATCCAGAACCCTCCATAGCGCACTCCTGCAACCGGCGCAACCGCCGTATACGACGTGGCCGCGTAGGACGACCCGGGGCTGGGCGCAAAGGTGGACGAAGCTAATCCGGGCGATGACGAAACTGGCGCCGGACTCGTGGGCGCTCCACAGCGATTACAAAACTGAGCGCCGGCAGCATTCTGCGCGCCGCACTTGTTGCAAAAGAAGGTTCCGTTCATGACCCGGCACTATAAAGACAGACAGGCTTCTTGTCAAAGCCGTGAAACGTAGGGACAGCCGCCCTCGGCAGTCCAGCCGAGCGCACCGGGGCCCCCGACAAGCCCGGTGTTGGCTTGACGGGGTGGAGTAGCTCGGCAGTCGCTCCGGCTCACCGCGCCCGCACCACGTCGCGCAAAGTCAGCTCCAAGCCGCCGAACTCAGGATGGTCGTTCATGCCGAGCGAGTACGCAATGTCCAGGCGGTCTCCAGCCAGCAGTTGCAGGCGGTCGCAGGATTCCTTGAGGCCCCATCCCATCGCCTTGAACCCGATGTTGTCGCGCCAGGATGGCGAGGATTGTGTGGTGGCGGCGCTTTGCCCCGCAAG
>Ga0187857_10002530_pt1 | contig 16205 bp, 14 predicted proteins | sample June2016WEW_8_10_FD_132984 | JGI IMG/M metagenome (GOLD analysis project Ga0187857, IMG submission 132984) | Peatland microbial communities from SPRUCE experiment site at the Marcell Experimental Forest, Minnesota, USA - June2016WEW_8_100 | ecosystem: Environmental > Terrestrial > Soil >...
CCGGCGCGTCGTTCTGCGGTTTGTTGACCAAGGAACTCATCAGGCTAGCCCGGGCGGGTCTTGGTTCGCGGACTTGATATTTTCCGGAATCCTGGTCATCACTTCCCACAAGCCCGTTTGTGGACCACGTCACGTTTACGGCAGCGGCGTTAGAAAACCTGACCAGAACTGCTCCCGTGGAAGCCCTGTAAAGAAGGGCCTCTTGTTTTTCGCTCGTGGCGTTAGGGATGTGTAGTTTTCTAACCCGGCCCCGTCCATGCAGGAACCCAACGCATCGCTCATGTTCGCCGCCGCATCCGACGACGTCCACAGCACGGAATTCGTCAGATCCTGGGTCGTTCCGTCCGCCAGCATCCCGGCTGCCACCAAGCCAATCGCAGTGCCCGACGCGACGACCAGCCCGCCTTTGTTGCCGGTCGAAATACCAATCGCCGTCAACCCTTCCACCGTCAGAGAGCTGATAGGTCCTTTGCGCTGAACTATCCTCTTTCCGCTGGCGCGCTACGCTGTACCGGTAGCGGCCGATCAAAGCGAGGAGCCCAGCCACGTCTGTGGCATCCGCATCAGAATGTCCATCCGATCGAAGTCGTGATGCCCAGATCATTTTTCGGAGCGCTAATGGGCGGCCGGGTGTCGTAGTTCTCGTAGAGGTCGAAATTCCAGTTGAAATTGCGCATTAGCTCAATACGTATTCCGGACTGCGAGCTCAAGCGCATGCGTCCCGGGTCACTAAGACTCGGGAATGCTAGTGTATGTGATCTAAGGTTGAGCGTCTTGAATCGAAACGTAGAGAACGTTACGCCGAACAGAGACTCGGCATTGTTATGAATCGGCTCGGTGCCGGGCTGAGGGACGTAGCTTTCATGGTTAAAGGCTCCTCCGCCGAGAATTGTCAATGACGTTCTGTCTGTCTGTACCATTTTCCATCCGAAGGCACCCCCATAGGTAGAACGCAAAGTAAGATCTTGCTGATTGCTCTTCAACAATGAGAAAAGCCCAGCCGCAAGCCATTTTTCCGTTAGGAACCTGCCATACTGCGAATCGAAAGTGAAGCGATTGGTGTTCTTGGCATTCGTTTGAGAGCCAAACTGCGACGTCGTCGCTAATTCTACAGAGTTCTTGGTGGTGCGGAAGGCGACGTCCGCACCCAGAGACGAATTGGTCTCTTTGTTCCCACTCGCGAAACCGAATCCATAATTGATTGAGCCAGTGAGTTGGTTCCAGAAGCTGGCCTCCCGTTGGCCGATCGCAATTACCTCCGAGGTTGTGATCTCTACGGCCGATCCCTCCCCAACAATCTTAAAATCCTTACCATCTTCGCCGGAGGTCCCTTCTTTGCCAATTAATCCGGTTACACGCGTTCCATTCGTAAGACTTACGATGAAGGTGTCTTTACTCTGCAATTTCTGTACTTTTTTCCAGTCCAAATGAACAGAATCCTTCATGTAATCCGACTTGAAGATGAGCTCACCGTATTGCAGCGATTTGATCTCTCCGGTGAACTTGTCACCATTCGTCATAATGACCACGTCGTCTTTCCGCTTTCCGAATAACGGACATGCAAATAACAACATAAGAGCGATAAGAGCATGACGTTTGAACATGGCGCATAGCAGTTCCGCTAGTGTTGTCACTTCCTGGACCCTCCTGAAAACAACAGTGGGGACACGGTTTAGGCATTAGCCCTGGATAACTCTAAGACCTACAGCCTTTGTCGGCGTGGGTGCGGGTGCGATCCGGTACTTGATCCCGGAACCAGCAGCGCCGCTCTAGGATTACGTTCGAATGCTAGCGGATTAAGAAGCCGCGCCTCACTGACAAAAGTAACAGTTCTCCATTGCACTAATTTCTGGCAATTTCCCATAAGTGATGGAGCAACTATGACATTGATAGAATTGCGTCATTGGGTAAGATTCTCAGGCGCTACATTGCTGGTATTCATCCTTAGCGCACTCGTGCAAGCCCAATCCCAGACTTCACAAAGCCCCGACCTGCAGCAACTCAAAGACAAGCTGCAGCAACTGGACGAGCAAATTCAGGAACTGAAAGAGCAGATTCAGGGTGCGGAACAAGCTCGGCAGAGGCAAAGTCCGCCCGAGACGGCCGCCATTTCAAAACCTGCCCAAGTTCAGCCGAAGACGGTACCGCTAGAAGGAGAAATAGCCGAGAACAAGAGCAGCGTCGATGTGTACGGGTTCGTCATGCTCGATTCCGGATACGAGTTCAAAGAGCAAAATCCGAACTGGTTCGATGTGGTACGTCCCACCCAGTTGCCATCGTTCAAAGGTGAGTTTGCTCCTGACGGGAACGTCTTTGCGGGTGTGCGCCAAAGCCGGTTTGGCGTCAAGTCATCCACGCCGACGCGGTTCGGTGACCTGAACACAATTTTCGAATTCGAGCTATTTGGCACTGGAGTCGACGCCGGCCAGACAACGTTCCGTCTGCGTCATGCGTACGGCGAGTTGGGGCAGTTTGGCGCCGGGCAAACCTGGAGCCCATTTATGGATATCGATGTCTTTCCAAACTCCATCGAGTACTGGGGACCCAATGGGATGGTCTTCTTCCGCAACGTGCAGGTGCGCTGGATGCCGCTACGAAGCGATAAAGGGCGCATCACCATTGCTCTCGAACGACCCGGTGCCAGCGCCGACCAGGGCGTGTACTCTGGCCGAATCGAATTGCAGGGTGTCAAACCCAGGTTCAATTTCCCCGACCTCTCGTGGCAAGCGCGATTGATCCGAGACTGGGGCTATTTACAGGTCGCAGGCATCTTCCGCAAGGTCGGGTGGGTCGATACCAACAGTGACACGTTGAATCTCGGTGGCTCTGCCTTTGGTTGGGGGGTGAACGTAAGCTCTAACCTCAAAATGGGAAAAAAGGACGTCGCCAAGCTGCAAGTTGTTTATGGATCCGGCATTGAGAACTACATGGATGACGCTCCGGTTGACATCGGCATCAAGAACAATCCTGGAAACCCAACCACGCCAGTCAAAGGCGTCGCCCTTCCAGTGTTAGGCGTCGTTTCCTTTCTCGACCACAACTGGAGCGAACGATTCACAAGCTCTATAGGGTATTCGATGGTGAATATCGACAACTCAAATGCCCAGAATCCGTCGGACTTTCATCAGGGGCATTACGCACTTGCAAACGTGCTTTATCATCCGATTCCCAAAGTAATGATTGGTGGTGAGTTTCAGTTTGGGAGACGGGTGAATTTTAGCGACGGATTCAACACAAACGACTATCGGATGCAATTTTCATTCAAATACGACTGGTCCAAAGGTTTCACGTTTTGACCAGCCAAATCTGACGAAACTGTCAGCTATCACGGAAGGAACTGACAATGCTTATGAAGAAGATGGTCGCACAATACGTCCTCATCGCGACTCTCGTCATTTCGAACCTGGCTTCTATCGCACTTTCAGCTCAAGTCTCACGAAGTCCGGTTGCCCCCAGACGGGAACTCGTGGAAGCTGTCGTCAGGGAAGCTTTTGAGAAATTCAAGAATGACACGAACGGGAAGAATGCCGATTACATCCCCTACCTGGCTCAAGTGGATTCCAAACTATTCGGGGTCGCTGTAGTTACCACAGACAACCAAGTGTTCACATTGGGCGACGTGAACTACTCTTTCTCCATTCAGTCGATTTCCAAGGTGTTTACGCTGGCACTCGCGATGGAGGAGTTGGGACCGAACAAAGTCTTCGCGAAAATTGGCTCTGAACCGACGGGACGCCCCTTCAATTCTCCCTTGGCAGTAGTAGATATGCCGACTCACACCGGGAACCCCCTTGTTAACGCGGGCGCCATCGCGACGACAAGCTTGATTTCTGGAAGAGATGCCGAAGACAAATGGAACAAGATCCTCAACTTCTACAGTAAGGCCGCCGGGGAAAAGTTGGCACTCATCGACGAAGTCTATAAGTCAGAGGCGGCGACCAATACCGGGAACAAAGCACTGTCCATGCTTTTGGCCAAGTATGACCGGATTTATGCAGATCCGTTCGAGTCAGTGGACATTTACACGAAGCAATGCTCGGTGGGTGTGAATGCCACCCAACTCGCCCGCATGGGCGCGACATTGGCGAACAACGGCGTAAATCCTCTTACTGGCGAACAGATCATCAAGCGCGAGGACATTCCACACATTCTCAGCACGATGACCATGGCCGGTCTCTATGACGGCTCCGGTGGTTGGGCCTGGCATGTGGGTCTGCCTGCCAAGAGCGGTGTCGGAGGAGGGATTGTCGCTGTTGTTCCCGGCAAGGGCGCTATCGCCGTCTTCGCGCCCCCGCTGGATGAAGCGGGGAACAGCGTAAAGGCTCAGGAAGTCATCGAATACGTTGCCCAGAAGCTTAGCTACAACCTCTACTCTCCGAGTTCGGTGGGATTGAAGTGAGTCGAATCACTCCGCCAACCAGGGCAGTGAGCGACAGGGAATCGCTGATGTGCGACGCCCTTACGACTGACTCTCTTTTCCATCTTTCATCGTTGGCACCTGTGAGTGAATTACATATGCGAAACGCCATACGGTCAACGGGAGGTGTGCGCATGAGATCCTATCGAAGGGGAGCGAGATCGAGCTTTGTCTCGACCTTACTGGTGGTGGCGTGTTGCGCATGTTTGGCCAGCGGTCAGACAACTGCTTATGAAGAGCACGCAACAACCGACTCGACTAACCCTTCCCAAGTGCTGCACACCCTTGATCAATTGGTCGAGCAAAACCATCGGCTCGAACAGCAGAACCGCGAACTCATGGATCAGATTGATTCTCTGCGGCGGACCTTGGCAAAGGTGCCTGAAAAGGCAACAGAGACGGTACAAGAAAAGGGACCGACAAAGACCGATTCGACCACCACCGATACCCAGCAAGTCGGTGAGACGAGCGCAGCCAGCACCTTTGCTAGTCAAGAAGAGTCAGGTAAGTGGGGCAAGTATACGCCCAACTTTGGCTATAAGGTTGCCGATACTGATCACGGCGACATAAGCATCAGTATCTATAGCTACGGGCGCTATTTGAACCAGTTAGGGCTCGACCCCACGTACAAGGACGCATTCGGAAATGTAAAAACGGTCCAGCAGCGCCAGGATTTCCAACTTCAGAAAGTGCAAATAAAGTTCCTCGGATGGATGCTAGATCCCAAGTTCCGATATTTTCTGTACGCTTGGAGTTCCAATGCCTCGCAGGGCTTGCCTGCGCAGGTGGTACTCGCCGGAAATCTGAATTACAGCTTCAACAAGTTTGTCAGCATAGGAGCTGGCATTCGATCTCTCCCGGGTACCCGTAGTGTGGAGGGCAACTTCCCTTTTTGGTTGGGCGTGGATACCCGTCTGATCGCCGATGAGTTTTTTCGCCCCTCGTACACATCCGGCGTTTGGGCTTGGGGCCAAATTACGAAACGGCTGGACTACATCACGATGGTCGGCAACAACCTGAGCACTCTGGGCGTCAGCGCAGCTCAGCTCAACAATGGATTCAACACCTTTTCCAACTCGCTAGTCTGGAAGCCTACGACCGGAGAATTTGGCCCCGGTTTCGGCGATTTTGAGAACCATCAGAAGCTAGCTACCCGTCTAGGCGCACACTTCACCCGGAGCGATGAAGACAAACAGGAGCAGCCCAATAGTGATGCATTCGAGAACACACAAATCAGGCTCGAAGACGGGAGCGTGATCTTCACGCCCAACCTCTTCGGGCAGGGTATATCCATCACCGACGTCACATACAAGATGGCTTCCTTTGACGGCGGCCTTAAATACCACGGCTATTCGCTGGAGGGTGAGTACTTTTTGCGATGGCTCGATCACTTCAAAGGTCCAGGCACAGCCGGACTTCCCTTGATTTTTTCTCACGGCTTCCAAATGCAAGCCTCAGCGATGGCGTTGCCTAAGACGCTTCAGTTTTATCTCGGGCAGTCGACAATCTATGGCAAGTACGGAAATCCGTGGGATTTTCGGGCGGGTCTGAACTACTTCCCGTTCCACAACAAAGTCATCCGGTGGAACAATGAATTTCTTTACCTGCACCACTCTTCGGTGGGTTATACATCGGTTCCGTTCGCGCTCGGGGGCACCGGGCCGATCTTCCATACGAATCTCGAATTGGCGTTCTGAGCGACTGAATATCTGATCGAGGGTGGGACCGCTAGCGAGGACCTCATGAAAAGCGCTCCTGGTTGCAGACAGAGAATAGCCCAATTCGCTATCGGTATTGCTATCCCGTTGCTGCTGTGGTGCTCAGCTGCGACTGCACAGCTGCCTTCAGAACAGCCGGAACTAAATGACGTTCATCTTCACCTCACCAATTACATTCAGGAAGGCACCGATATTCATGATTTCCTGAAACTCATGGGCACGAAAGTTGGGCGGGTTGCCTTGTTTGGTATCCCGTTGCAACAGGAATGGTCATACTCAGTTGATGGAGACAGGGCGCCGACGTATTACCTGAATTCGGACGCCCCACTCTACTACTATTCGTTCACCGACGCGTACATCGCAATGGCTTACAAGTCGCTGTCAAAGGCGGAGCAGGCGCGTTTCGATCCCATGATTACCGGTTTTAACCCTACCGACATGTACGCCGCCGACCACATTCGTCGCGTCCTCCAGACGTTTCCTGGGGTCTTCTCGGGGATTGGAGAATTCACAATTCATAAAGAATTCGTCTCTGCGAAGATCGCCGGACCGACTGCCAGCCTTCTGGATCCAGCTCTCGACAGAATTTTGGACTTCGCCGCTGAAACTGGCTTAGTGGTATTGATTCATAACGACATCGATACTCCGTTCGCCAAAGAAGGATCTCCTCCTGCGTACGCAGCGCAGGTACGATCTCTGTTTAAGAGACATCCCAAGACCACCATCATCTGGGCGCATATCGGAGTAGGCAGGGTGGTCCGTCCAGCAAAGGAGCAAGGTGCCATCATTGAGGATATGCTGAAGGATCCAGAGCTCAGCCATGTAAACTTCGACATCTCATGGAGTGAAGTCGCCAAATATGTGGTTGCTACCCCGGCATCCACACAGGCCGTGGCTGACATACTCAACCGCTATCCCGATCGATTTCTGTTTGGCACAGACGAAGTCGCACCCTCAGATCAGGAGCAGTACCTGCGGGTCTATCAGCAATATGGTCCCTTATGGAAACTGTTGAGCAAGGATGCGAGTGAGAAAGTCCGCAAAGGAAATTACGAGCGCATTTTCAACGAGGCCAGAAACAGGGTGCGGGCTTGGGAATCCGCGCACAGGAAGTGACGTATGGTTCGACCTGGAGACGGCTCATGCAATCGTCTGCCCTCTCTCACGGCAGCAGTTTTAATTGTCCCGCTAAACACCAACGCTCCGTTGGGGTCCACGAAGATCGCTGTCGTGCTGGCACGTATAGGCCTTCCCTGACAGAAATGACAGTTTTCGGCACCTGCGATATCTGACAACTTTTGTCCTGAGAACAGAGACCTTCGGATTAGCTCACAGCGAGGGTGAAGTGTGTTGCAGATCATACAGACGGCAAACGGGCGTGTACCGGATGGGTCTTGAGTGCCTCGATAGTCGGTTGCTGATTGCCGACGTAGTAAAGCAGTTCTCGATGTCCGTTCCAAGTCACTCGCATTGCCCGCGTTCGACTAAGCCTCTTACGGACGACAATTCAGCCTCGGTCACGGCCGTCGTTGTGCGCGGCAAATAGATAGAAAATGTCGTGCCTTCCCCCACTTCAGTGGTTACGTCTATAAACCCTCCACTCTGCTTTACGATGCCATAGACCGTGGAGAGTCCAAGTCCCGTGCCTCGAGTATTGGTCTTCGTGGTGTAGAAAGGCTCAAACATCCGCTCCAGAACATCCGGTGGAATCCCACACCCCGAATCACGCACGCTGAGCAAGACATGTGGGCCCGGAGTGCCTTCTCCTAAACGCTCCACCACGTCAGCCGCAACTATCACATTACTCGTCTGAATTTCGAGCGTGCCTCCGGTGGGCATTGCATCGCGCGCATTAACACAAAGGTTCATCAGCACCTGGTTGATTTGAGCGTCGTCTGCCATGACGTTCCATAACTCAGGATCGAGGCGCTGTTGAATCTTTACTAGCGCACCAACGAGACCCTGTAAAAAGACGGTCGCCTGTCCGACCACCACATTCAAGTTAAGAGGCCTGAGAACCAGCGCCTGGCGGCTGCTGAACGCCAGCAGTTGATGGGTAAGATTGCTCCCCCGTTCGGCTGCTTGCAAAATGAGCTGTAAGTGAGCTTGCGCCTGGGACGGCAGTGCCGCGGTTTCCTGTTTCAGCAGATAGACGCTGCCGTAGATAACTTCCAGAATGTTATTGAAGTCGTGGGTGATCCCAGCTGCCAGCCGGCCCAGTGCCTCCAGTTTTTGCGCTTGCGCCAGTTGCTGTCGCAGCAGCGCCTGCTTGGCTTCTGACTGGCGCAGCGCCTCTTCGGAGCACAGGAGACGTTCCAGCATTCGCCGTGTAACGAAGTAGATCAGTGCGCCAGTCGCCAGGACGAATCCCAGGCCTTTCGCGAGTTCAAACCCGGTGATTGCGACCTTGCTCTCGAATTCAAGAAACAAGAGCTCGCTTGAAACACCTACCCAAACGACCGAGATCAGGACGTAGAGTAAGGCCAGTCTTGAGGGAGTCAGCCGAGTTTTAGTTGGCTTGAGCAAGAACCTACGCCCATCTCGGATGGCCACCTAGGATCTTTCCGTCGTGCTTCCGCCGGTTCCCGGCCAAATCGTTTCACGGTAAATTCTCCAGTGCCTGCTCTTGGCCGTCTGCTGGGATAACTTACAGTGGCCTCGGGACGAGGTTTTGAGTGTTCGCGGAAGTTGACCGAAAGCACCAAACATCTAGGGCACGGCCTATGTCGCCTTTCCCGCTACTGCGGTGTCTTTGTCCGTGAACTTTGGCGTGCGGTGGAAATAGAAGTAGCTGCCAGCAGCAAGCGCCGCAACCGTCATGGCAGCGGGGACAATCGATTTGGGGCGCCTGAAGCGCGATACGGGTTCGGCAAGGACTCCACCAACAACGAAGCGGAGTGGTTGGTGTGGAGAGCAGCGAGGAATCCGGTAGAAAACGATTTCCGGAACTGAGTGCTCCTACGCACCCATCGGCGCTATTCCGTAGCAGCGTGCAAGGTCATTGATATTGTTGCGTAGGGCTGCCCAATATTTCTCTGCCTGGGAGCCATAATTGCCCCGAACCATGACCTGATTGATCTTTCTTCCGTCGTCCATCACCTGTTGCATTTGCGCCTTGGTTTCCATCCAGGTGTCGAGCGGATCAAACTTGCGCCGTAAGCGGTTCGTGGAACGATTCAGATCGGACAGTGCGTCGTTGAGATCGTCTTTGGTCTGCTGTGCCCCTTGCTTCTGTGCCTCGTTTGGTGTGTTCCCGCTACGGCGAGTACGACCGCTAGCCTGTGCGGTTTGGGCATTGTTTGTGGCGGTGTTACCCCTCTGCTCCGCCCATTTTCGAAACTGGTCCACGCCATCTTCGACTTTGCGGATATGGTCGGCGACTTGCGCTTTGGCGAATGTCGTCTGTGCCAACGTTGGGACGGTGCAGTATACGGTAATGAGAGCGAGGTAAAAGCAGCAAGCAATATTCTTCTGCACTTCCTTACTCCTATGTAGAGATCTTCGTTTCTCAGGCTACGAAGTCGCGTTCGCCACTACTGTGGTAGCAACTCTCCATTTTCCTCGTCCAAAACGATACGGTGAGAAGCAACAACCCGCAACTGTAAGAATTGCGAGTCATTTGGCGGTTGCCAGTTGAGTGGCGAGGCGGATCGGCCTGGATCGGTGGTGGCGCAGCTCTGAGATCAGCATGTCTTGCGCTCACTGGTAATGCCGTACAAGTAGCCGATTTTGTACGTCGCGGCCAAGGGGCTCGCAATACAGGCAAACGGCAAATCGGAGAAAGACTACAAGAAGATATGTTTCGACCTTGATACCCAGAATTTCCTTGTCGCTAAGCGCAGCGAGGACAAGAAAAGAGTCGTGTCGGTCTGGCGATTCTTCAATCGTGAAGGCGACCGTGAAGTGTACGACGATCTGACACAAGAGCGTCGAGAGTCCTTCAGGAAATGCCAATCCAGGCTTTTGAGTTACCCCCTATCCATCGTGGAGGTGCGCGAGGTGCACCTTGGCGATGCCGTGAAAATCTTCGAGCGCATCAACCAGGGCGGGAAACGCCTTGGACTTTTCGATTTGGTCGTCGCCAGCACGTGGAGCACGGACTTCGACCTGAAAGAAAAGGTCCGGGGCTTGAATAAAACGCTTGAGGAGAAAGGGTTTGGGAAGATCGACGAAGAGGTTGTCGCGCAGCTCATTTCTCTCTTCGTTAAAGGGCAGTGCACGAGAGCCGTACAGCTCCAACTCAAGAACGAAGAAATCACGGCGATCTGGGACAAAATCGAGGACGCCGTAAAGCTCGCCGTCGATTTTCTCCGAGCCAACCTCGGCGTGCGGATCTACGAGTTCGTGCCGTACCCTTCCATGATCGCGATGGTGGCGTACCTGTTTGTAAAAGCGGGCACCAGATCGTTGTCGCCTCAGCAGGCAGCCTTCGTGAAGGAGTGGTTTTGGAAGGCCGCGTTCTCCCAACGGTACAGCGCTTCCACGCTCACGCTTATGGGGAGCGATCGAATCGATTATTTCGATCCTGCCGTGGAGGGAAAAGCCGTGGCGCCGAACTATCCCATGACGCTGACAGAGCAGGACCTTGAATCCCTGATGATCCACACCCGCTCCGCCGTCAAAAATGCCATCCTCTGCCTCCTCGCTCTGCGGGCGCCCCGGCATTTCAAGAACGGCGGGGTTATTGCTCTCGACAAGAAGATCTGCTCTGAGTACAACAGCCCCGAGAAGCACCACATATTCCCCAAGGCGGTCCTCTCCCGGCTGCATGTAAAGCACCGGCACCTCCTGGCCAACTTTGCTTTCATCCCTGGAGAACTCAACCGAGAGATCAGCGCTTCGAAGCCGAGCGACTACTTCGCTAAGTTCAAGCAAGAGAACACCCAGTTCGATGAAATACTTGAGACCCATCTCATCCCTTCGAGTCCCGGCTCACCGATTTGGACCGATAACTACGAAGCATCGTCAAGGCTCGGGTAGAGTCCATTTTCCATGAGATCGAAAAAGTCGTGGGCACCATCAGCCCGCTGGAGGTTGAGCTGGAGAACGACCCGGTTTCTGTCCTAGATTGTCTTGAGGCGGAGACGCGAACATACATTGACGGCGTTTTGACGGAACGCGTCGGGGACCAATACTGGGATGTCATTCCGCAAGGAACGCGCGAGTTAGTAGAGAAGCGACAAGCTGAGCGGCTGCGCCGGCACCCCTACGAGCGGAATGACGCTGTTGCTAACTATGAGCGTCTGACGTTTTGCGACATCATGGACTATGCGCAGATCATCCTCAAGAACTGGCAGCATTTCGAAGGCGCTTTCGGATCTCGTGGCGAGGTCGAAAAGCACTTTCTCAACCTTAAAGAGTACCAAAACGCCCTGAAGCACGCTCGCGAGATGAACACGGTCGAGCGGAAACAGGGAGAGGCGTCGGTCGAATGGCTCGTCAAAATCTTGGAAAGGGCGCGGAAGACAGGTTCGGATCTTGAGGAAGGCGTTTCGGCAGCCGACGCAGCAGCGCCCAATGGTCAAAGCGAGACTGCCGCCGGCAATGATGAAAACAGAAAGCCGCTCACGATTGAGGCTCTGCTCGCAAAAACCAAAGATCCTCTAGCGAGAGACCGCATCAGCGAGATGATGCGTTTCTGTGAGGCTTTGCCTAATGTCCAGCGATACACAACGCGGCATCATATCGTGTACGCGACAACTAGAGCCTTTGCGAAAATCTATCCACAACGATCGCAATTCTGGGTAGACGTTGTTCGGAAAGGTGTTGAGGATCCCAACCACTTGCTGAAACACAAGCATCCGGTGCATGGGCACATAGAGGTTCCGAACGACCTTGATCTCCAGAAGGTCAAAGATCTTGTGGAGCAGTCCTATAAGTCGACGATTGTCTAAGAGGGCTTTAGAATTTTCGGCGATTCGACTCAGGCCGGCCGCCAGAGATTGCCTTGATCGAATCGGACTCCGCAGCCTTGGTAGTTCCCAAAAGTTTGTCTGCTACGGAATCGTACCGCAGGGCCAACTCTCTTTTGGCGGCGTCGAGTTCGCTTTCTATCAGCGATCGCTCCATGTCCTTCAACGTGGGGTCCTTGCGTGGCCGCATAAGTTTCTCTCCGCGCGGAGAATTTTATCATCAATAAGAGCGCCTATCGGGGAAGTCGCTACTCCGCCGAGAAGTGGTAGCTAACGGAGCCGAGAATTTGCGGGCAGATCAGTGCAAGCCGGATCCTTCTTCTTCACTTCTTCCGACGTTTTCGGTTGCTCAGAAACATCTGTTTTTGAACCAGGCACACTTGTGCATTCCTGGAGATTGTGTTGGAGGCAGTTAGGCAACGATTCAACCGTTTTTGGGCAACGCTTTCCACCCGAACTGGTGTCCCCCAGCGAAAGAGGCACACTGCCGACAGGCCTGCCTCACGAGCTATTTGGCGAAGTATCCGGACCAGCAGGGGCCCGTGCTTGACAGCGTGCAGGTCGAGTAGGAGCAAGTGGCAGCCTCGGAAGTCCACGAGTGAAAAACGAAAGCGCCTCAGACTCCGTTTAGAGCAATGGGACGCCCGTCGAACAGCATAGTTTGTTCGTCGAAACCTCAGACGCGGAGTAGCATTCTGCTATGGGCATCTCCAAGGACACGAAAGCATCACTCGAACGCATTCGCGGCTATGGGAACCAGATGAAGAGTCTGTTGTCTCGCCATGAAGTCCACAGCATCGACGACTTGAAACGAGTAGCAAAGGACTCCTCTTTTCAGAGCGAAGTAACTGCGCTGTGGGAAGGGATCCTCAGGGCCGAGAGCGGAAAAATGACACTGACTCTCATATTGAGCACGATTGCCATTGCCATGGGTGGAGTCGGGATCGCCGCGGGAGGTGGTGCAATAGGGCTGCCCCTGCTTGTAATCTTGGCTCCCGCAGGATACCTCGGCGGTCAGGAGCTTGATTCCGAGGGATACACCGAAGTGGTTGTTGACAGGTTTAAGGACCTTCTGCACAAGGCTCAGGAGCTTGATTCCGAGCGATATACTGACGCGGTTGTAAACACATTTAAGAAGCTTCTGGGCAAGACAGGAGACGCCTCGTCTTAGACATTACACTGCTGGGTACTCCCGTTGGCTACCCGCTTTCACCATGACCGGCCGCTTCTCTCCAGTACAGCATTGTTTCGTCGCTGATTGCGGGCATTGGTTTGTTCTGCTCATCTGCGTAAATCTCAGACAAGCAGTCGAAGAATGCTTTTGCCTCCGCTTCCAGTCCGAGAACGCTCAAACACCTCAGGATTCTCGTGATCCGCAGATGATTGTGATTCCCCGGAGAAAACCAGACTGTTGCCTTGGCCGCGAAATTCGGAGCGCGGGTGACGGTGATTTGCTGGCCTGAACGAGCCTCAAACCCATAGAAGTTCATCATCCGCAGGAAGGACACTCGCAGCTTTTCTTGGAGGTCAGGACGCGCCGAAAATTCCCGTATCGACTCGCGGGTCAGAACTGGTGCTGCAACATTGAAGCCGCTCCGCTCAGGCAACGGGAAGACCCGTTGGATGTAGTCATGGACGGCTTCTAATTGACCATCAGTCCACTGTTGAATCTCGTGGAGATACCGACCGCGATTGTCTGGTTCTTCTCCGCTGTAAAACTCGATAATAGGTGAGTTCGTCATCGGCTATTCGATTCTGTCACTCCCCGATGCATTCTGACAGTCCACTCTCGCGCCATCGGTTTCTGGAAGCGCCCGGGCCACTGACGGTCCCTTATCGTGTCCGATTGCCGCTCCTCCAACAAGACCCCGCAAAAGTGCCATTACGGAAGAGCCATTGACGTCTTTCTCCGTCGCGGGCGACGATCATAGAGACATGACCCAAGATTCTGAGAAGCCGAAACCACAGGCCAGCAAAGGCTCGGACATTCACAAAGCTGCGCGCGAGTATCTGAGAATGCTGCGGAGCTTGAACCCCAACTATGATGCGAAAGCAGCAATGTCGGTCGTCGTCGTGAAGCGGCCTAATTGACACGCGCAGGACAAGTGGGGGGCCGGAGCATGCCCGTCCTCGTGAATCGAATCTCACCAACTCTCGCGCGCGCGAGGACAAATTGTCATTTCCAGGATGAAGACACCAGGTCTTATTCATAGTGGCCGCGATCGGATCAGCGGACATACTGTCGAAGACCAGAGGTGGCTGACAGATTCATCTCTCCGGATAGATGCCCGTTAACCGAGCAAGTGGATTATTTCTGGATAGCCCGCCAGCGGTCACGCTCTGCCCCGGAACTGGATGATTTTCTGGCGATCGCGTTTTGATGGTCTCCCTGCGGGTAACTCTTCGAACTGCTTCATCGCCTTGCGCTCCGCTGCTACCTTCATGCGCAGCTCCCGGCTCGCCTCCGTCTCGCGGTAGAGCGTTTGTGCAACAGAAGCAGGGCCGCGGACCTCGCTGAGAAGCAGGACTTCCACCTGAAAGTCGCCGCCGTCGTTTGTCACTCGCAACATGTCTCCAATCCGGACGTCGCGCGCAGCTTTGGCAGGCTGCCCGTTGGATTGAATCCTGCCGAGATCACAGGCTCGTGCAGCCAATGCTCGCGTCTTGAAGAATCTGGCGGCCCAAAGCCACTTGTCCATTCGTACGCTAGGCATGATCTATTTTCCTACCCTATCATCTCCCTCCGTCGCCAGGGGTCTGAACAGTGACAAAACTCTGAGTGGTGGACGCATTTCGCATCCGGGGTAGATTTCTTGTCGAAATGGCGCGAAATGGCCCGCTGCGAAACGTAAAGTAGGGGGTTATGGTGCAGCGCATTGGTTCCAATCCCAAAACCGCCATTTTTCCGTATTTGGGACATTCAAGCTGGTTAGTATCACTCCGCTGAGCTCATATCGGTAATCTTCCACATTGCTGACCTAGTGTTTCTGCTGTTTTCAATCTGCGCTTGGGCCAAAACTCCTCTCCGGATAGCAGCCCTTTACAATCTCTGCTCTGGCTTCGATGCTCGGAGTCTCGGGACCCAATGCCGCCAACATTCGCGCAGGCCGACACCGCTCACATCCGAAGCATTGGGAGACGCTGGCCGCCTTGGCCGGGATCGTGCCGGGAGACCGAATATGACACCTTCCGCCGTAAGGACTTGACATCGGCGAGATTAACTCCTATGTTTATGTGCAATTTCGGCGAATAGAAGCTGTGACACGACTACGGTGTCATGGACGAGGGGGCTTTTATCGCCGACTTCCCCGACAATCGAAGCACGAGCAGATCTATGCGTGGGCTGCATTAGGAAGTCTTCTGTGATGTGAAGATCTCCAACTGCGGTTGGGACGCTGTTTGGGTGATCTGTCGCTTGAGTAATGTGTCTCTGGGCCCTGTCGGGTTCTACCGATATTGAGGTGGGTTTCGGCACATTAGTTGGGACGGTCACTACAGTATAGGATAAGGACATCAGTGAGATGCCATTGCGCTCTAGGTTTTGCCATCCTGTGACTTCTTCCACGTGCGGCGCCGCTTTGTGTCTATTGCTCCTGTACCTGCCAATTCCGATACGATGTTGGTCGCAGACCCGGAAGTGTAGTTCGATTGGTAAGCCGAATCTCGCGACAAATGAGCGTCCTAGCTCAGGATCCAAATCTCCGAACAGCATTGTCGTCGTACTGGATGCAGATGCTCCGCCGGAAACCCTAAAATTCATTGCGAAGATGGCCAAGAAGACTACTTGCGAGACGGATGTAGCACAAAACATAGAGGACCTGTCAAAATTGATCGGGTTCCAGTCGACTACTGTAGAAGTCCTGAAAGACTTGAATCCGAGCTTAGCCCAGAAGTCACAAGGAAAGACTAACTCCGCATTGATTCCACCGCACACTGAGGTTGTGGTTCCCGAGGTATCCCCGCCGCCGTCTAAATACGCAGGGGTACACGTAGCTCCAGGAACCACCGTGTCGGAGCTTGCTGATCGTCTAGGAAATCCTACTGGACCGATTTCGCGTCGCCAATTTCTGACTATGAATGTCCACTTGAAGTCCTTGGACAATGTGCCGGCTTACACGGCTGTGAAGCTACCAAGGAAGCGGGAGCTAAGGATTGTGA
>Ga0187857_10002536_pt1 | contig 16186 bp, 16 predicted proteins | sample June2016WEW_8_10_FD_132984 | JGI IMG/M metagenome (GOLD analysis project Ga0187857, IMG submission 132984) | Peatland microbial communities from SPRUCE experiment site at the Marcell Experimental Forest, Minnesota, USA - June2016WEW_8_100 | ecosystem: Environmental > Terrestrial > Soil >...
CCGGCCCCATTGTCGGTGGCGCCGGTTCCGGCGTGCCAGGAGTCCAGATGGCCGCCGAGCATGACGATTTCCTCTTTGAGGTCGGCGCCGGGGATTTCGGCGATGGTGTTGTAGGCCATAAGGTCGTCGTCGTTGAATTGGACCTGGAGGTCGACGGCCATTTTGAGTTTTTCGCCCTTTTGGATCATGCGCACCAGGCGATTGTAATCCTCGACGGCGAGGGTGACCTGGGGCGGGATGGCAGGGGCGTTGGTGGACCAGGCACGGGGAGAGCCGGCGACACGGTTGGTGCGAGGGCCATCGCTCGAGGGAACCGATGCGGAGGCCACCAGGAAAGTCCCGCCATCGCCCATCATGCTGGGGTTCACCACCAGGGCGACGTCCTCTTTGGCCAGGAAGGAGAGGGCGCGGAACGAGTTTTGGGACCGGGCCGGGGCCGGCCTGCGAGGCGCAGGGCGGTTACCCATGGCGAAAGAGTAGCGGACGGCATTGTCGGCGCCGACGTTGGCCAACTGGAGCAGGTTGGTTTCCGTGATGCGAACGGCCAGAGGTTCAAAGCCGGAGGTGAACTCGCGCGGTTGGCCGGCCAGGACGATGGCCCCTTTGAGCTTGCCTTCGTACATTTTGAAATCGGTGTTGGTTCCGGGGTCCAAATAGACCACGTCCGCCACCAACGGTTTGTCGAGGCCCGGGGACCAGGCGGCGGGGCAGCCCAGGAGGGGGATTGTCTGCGGCTCGATGACTTGGGCGGAGAAACGTTTGAGGGTCCAACCGCGTCCGAAGGGTCCCCAGGCCTCCAGGTGGGCGTTGGTCAAACCCCAGCCCGCCATGCGCTCGCAGGTCCAGTGGTTTGCCCGCTTGAGATTGGGCGAACCTGTCAGCCGCGGGCCAATGACATCGCACAATCGGCTCAGGGTCTCCATCACCTGCGAATGCTCCATGCCCTCTTCGCGAATGCGGGCAATGGCATCGGTTTGGCCGGCGTTCTTTTCTGCCGACGTTGTTTCGGCGGACAGGCCCGGCCAGGCCAGGAGCAGGGCGGAGGCCGCAAGGGAAAGACACGCTGAATAGGTTTGCGCCATAATTGTAACCTTTATTTTCGTGCAGCCCCCGGCTTCGCACTCGGGGCAGGCGACTAGTGGCCCCTCACGGGCACGCCGTAATCATAAATGGGAAGACCGTTCACCTCCTGCCCCATCTCAAGAGCCAGGCAGTCCAGGATGTACTTCGCGGAATTGGGAAAGGCGGCCAGCTTGGCGTGGCAATCGGCAAGCAGGGGACGGAGGGCGGCAAGCCGCGCCTTGGCTTGGTTCTCGGCGCGCTGCCATTGGCGGACCTCGGCCGCGCGAAGGCGTGAACGCGGGGTGTTGGCGCCGATCTCTCGCGCGCGGCTGGCGGCTGCTTTGACCGCGTTGGAAAGCGCCTGGGCCTGATCGCTCAAGGCCTTGGACTGAGCGGTGAGCTGCGAAAAATCCTCCAGTTCCGAAACCGGCGGGTGTTTGAGGGCGAGCTTGACCTGGCCGCCTGCAGACGCCTGCTCCGGGGCGGAGCCATGGGCCCGGGCGGGAGGACGATCCAGGCGCGCCTCGACGGTCCATCCCCAAGCGTTGGTGGCAACGACCGCCCCGGTGACATGCGCCCAAGCGTAGAGCGGACGGTCCCCGTGCCGATTGGTCCACCATCGGAAGAGCGGCTCCAAATCGACGGTCTGTCCCGTAATGACCCGCTTGCGATCTTTAAGGGGATTGGCCTGAAGAGTCGAGCCGGCCAACCACCCCACGCCGCAGAGGCAACAAACTATCAGAGCAATTCGGGCTCGCATCATCCAAACGATATTCCCGCAGGCCGGGTTCTTGTCAAGCCTCTCAAAAGGCAGGCCAAAGCCGCGGGCACATTTCACTTTTATGGGTGGCCTCCTAATCGTAATCGCAATCCTGCTCCTAATCTCCTTCGTGCAACCGGTCCCCAGAATTGCCCGCAATCCCCGGGGCTGCAGCCCAGCGGCCCAGTTCTTCGGCCACCCGGGCGATGACCGGTTGCCACTGGCCGGATTGGGATTGGGACTGGCGGAACAAACGCATAGTTGGGTACCAGGGGGAATCGGTGCGCTGGAGCAGCCAGCGCCAATCCCCAGGGTAAAAGAGGAGGGTCCAGACTGGTTTGCCCAGCGCTCCGGCAAGGTGGGCGACGGCGGTATCGACGGAGAGGACAAGGTCCATCTGCCCAAGGCAGCCGGCGGTGTCGTAAAAGTCCTTGATACGCCCGGTCAGCGGCACGAGCTGCGGGGTGGCGCAGGCGTGCGGTTGGTCCTCGGGCCGGATGGGGACTTGCAGGCTGAAGAAGGCGATGCCCGGCTTGGCGAGAATGGGCCGCAATTCGGGGAACGGAATCGAGCGCCGGTTATCGTTGAAATTGGCGCGGCTGCCCGCCCACGCCAGCCCGACTTTGAGATGTCCGGCGGGAACCGGGGGCAGGGCCTCGGCAACCGGGGCAACCAGCCAGGGATTCCGGGGGATGGTTTCCAGCGTTGTTCCCAGGGCCAGCGGCAGGCTCAGCACCGGGACGTAGTAATCGAAAGGCGGCGGGGTTTCCCCAACCGCGATGACCGTGTCCGCGCAACGAGCGTGCTCGAACAGACGCTTGAGGGGAGCCTGGCATTCGAGGATGACTTGCCCGGCCCGCGCGCGCGCCTGGGAGAGGAAGCCGGCGAACTGGATGACATCTCCCAAGCCTTGCTCGGCATAAACCAGCAGGCTCTTGCCCGGAATCGGCTGGCCGCGCCAAAAGGGCTGCCGGTACGGGCGAGGGGGAGTTTTGCGCCAGCGCCATTCGTATTCGCGGAACCCTTCCTCGAGGCGGCCAAGCGACAGCAGGGTCAGGGCGTGATTGCTGCGGGCCAGACCGAATTGGGGCTGGATTTCGATGGCCCGTTCGTATGCGGCCAGGGCTTCCTCGGTCCGGAGCAGCGCCTCCAGCGCCCGGCCCAGGTTGTTCCAGATCTCGTAATCTTGCGGGTTCAGCGCCAGGGCCTTGCCGTAGATGGAAACGGCCCGCTCGAAGTCGTGCAGTTCATAACAGGCGTTGCCCAGGCCGTAATAGGCGTTGAGATAGGCGGGATTCCGCCTCAGGGCGATGGCAAACGCCTCCGCCGCGCTGGCGGCATTGCCGGTCGCAGCATGAACGCAGCCCAGGGCGTAGTAGGCGTTGGGTGAGCGTGGCGCCAGCACGGCCGCGTGACGCAGCCACTTTTCCGCTTCCACTTCCCGGCCGGTTTCGTGCAGAACCAGCCCCAGGAGATAGGGCACTTGGCCATCGGCGGGTGCGCGCTCCAGCAAATCGCGGCAGAAGGCCTCGGCCTCCGCATAGCGTCCCTCGCGGCGCGCCTGGCGCGCGGACTCTAACATCTGGCGTGAACCGGTAGATGGCATAAATGGTGGCGTCCGGCGGGTGGAGCGTCGGAGCGTGGAGCGTGAAGGCATCGTAGCACTTGCCGTGCTTCACGCCCTCACGCTTCACGCTCCACCCCAACCCTTCAGATCCCGGAATCTGTTTTTGCGCGAGCCCCAGGTTGCTGCGTCCACGGGCCAATGCATATTCACAAGCCGGCTTGCAACGATCAATCAGAATTCTGGGACGGACCTTGCTGTGGGCGCATCTCAGCTTTGCCGGCCTCCCCCCAAATCTCAACACCCTGCTTCAGCGGGGTGTTACGCGCCGAGCGAGCCAATGTCAACCGTTTTAACGGTTTTCACGCTGCCGTATCTGCCACCCTCGACAAGGCCGCGATGCGCCCCGTCCGGGCCCGGAGCTGCACCCAGACCGCGGGCAGAAGTGTCCCTCCGGGACAATACCGGCCCGCTACAGCGAGCTTGATGCAGCCCTGGGCTTCAAACCGCCAGGTCGAGGGGTGAGAATTTCCGGCCCAGCACCTGCAGGCTATCGAAGCCCAGCCAACGGTCCAGAACGGTTGCATAAACCCGGCGGAAGTCGGTATGGAACTTCGGAGCGTTGGCCTCCAGGTCAGTCAGGCTGGGATGAGGACCGACAAGCCCGCCCTTGAGACCGCCCCCGGCCAGGAACACCGGCGAGGCAGCCCCGTGGTCCGTGCCGTGCCGGCCATTCTCGGACAAGGTGCGTCCAAACTCGGAAAAGGTCATCAGCCACACCCGATCCAGCAGCCGGTCGCGCCGCAGGCCCTCAAGAAAGGCGGCGACCGATTCCGAGAGTTCGCGCAGCAGGGCGCCGTGGTTGGCGGCCTGTCCGGCGTGCGTATCGAAGCCGCCGATGCCGCCGCCGCCCAGTTCGGCAAAGAAAATGCGGATGCCCAGGTCAGCCCGGATGAACTGGGCAACCGATTGCAAGGTCCGGGCCAGCGGGAAGTCGGGATAACCGTCCGTGCCCCTTGCGGCGGCGCCCTGGCGCACTGCCTGGAGGCGCGCGGCGCCCGCGGAGGCATCGAGGGTGGCGCGGCGCAGGAATTCGGGCAGCGGGTTGGCGCCGGCCGGAGCGCCGGCCGTACTGCCCGGCGGGTCGAGCCTCGAGGCTGCCGCCCACTCCCCGGCCGGCAGCCATTGGTCAGATGACTTGATGGCAGGAACAATCGCTTCCTCGGTTTGAAGGCCGAACGGAGAGGGGATTGGACCGAGAAAGACGCCGGGGACATCCGTCTGGCCCGTCTTGCAGGCCCGGTCGATCGCGCGGCCAAGCCACCCGGTCTGGGTCAAGGTCTCGCCTGGCCTGGCGGTGTGCCAGTCGCGCATCGCCGCCTCGTGGTCGCGGTTGGAGTCCGGGTAGCCGACACCCTGGACGATAGCCAGATGTCCTTCCCGATAGAGCCTGAGCAAGGCCGTCATTTCCGGATGCAGACCCAGCCCCGACTCGAGCTTGAGAACGCGCTCGGCCGTCAGGCGCAAGGTCGGACGGTTGCGATGATAGGCATCGTCTTCGTACGGCACCACGGTATTCAGACCGTCGTTGCCGCCGGACAGTTGAATGACAACCAGCACCGAGTCGCGGTCCTGGCTCTGGGCGGCAGCGGCCAGCGCCGTCCGGCCCAAAAAACCCGGCGCCACCGGGCTGAACGCCAGCATGGTCGAAGCGCCCAGGGCCGTTCTTAGAAACTCGCGCCGTGTAGTTTGCATGATGACTTTCAGTCAGGCCAGGTGCCATTCCGGCAACGCGGCCAACAGGCCGCCAAAACCCCGGAGGGAATCCGAAGCACTCCCCCCGTTCAGAAGAGCTTGCCTGGTTTCTTCCGGCAGGTCGCCCTGAAAAAAGAGTTGGACCAGAAACCTCCTCGCCGCCCCGGGAGCAGACTGGCCGTATTTGGACGCAGTGGCGGCCGGATCGAGCTTGGCCCCGTAAGGCCCCGAGCCGGCGAGGAGTTCTTCGGCGAGCTTGGCGCGGCCCGGGAGCATGAAACGGTTTATCCAGCATTGGCCTCCGGCCCAGCCTTTGAGCGTCGGGGGCTGGAACAGGTCCTGCCCCAGGTCCGCCAGATCCGAGGCCAGGCGAACGGTTCCCACTGTGCCCTCCAACGCCCTGACCAGGCCGACGGCAAATTGGACGGGACTCTTGATCTTCTGCCGGTAACCGCAAAAGAACAGGTTGGAGCGCAGCACAGTCTCCAGCAGCCTGGCGAGGTCGAAGTCTTTGGCGAAATCAGCAGCGAGCGGGGCAACCAGGGCATCGGGCGGCGAAACCGTTTCCGACACAAACCAGCGATAGAGCTTGCGGACCAGGAGTTGCGCCGTGGCGGGCTGCTCGAGCAAAAGGCGCAGCAGGTCTTTGCGGTCGAAATCGCCCTCGCGGCCCAGCAGTTTTTTCGCGCCGGAGTCGTGCTCCCTCGGGATGTAATGCGCCTCATCCTGAGAGACGAACCAACCGGTCCAGGCGCGGGCTGCGCCCTGGACGTCCGGCTCCGAGAACCGGCCGGGGCCGAGCGTCCATTGCTCCATCAACGCGCGCGCACCATCCAGGCACGGACGCGCCTTGCGATTGGCGCGCGCGCCCAGGCAGATCAACACGGCAGGTTCATCCAGCACCGATTCCAGCAAGGCATCGAAACGCCCGAGCGCGTTCCGGCGCAGTAGCTGGAGATACCGGCACATCATCGCAGGGTTCTTGACTCGGGCATTGGTGATGGCGAAATGGTTGTGCCAAAAGAGGGTCATCTGCTCCAGCACGGGGTGGGGGGTCTCCAGCAGGCGGCGCAACCACCAGGCCGGCACACCGTCGGCGGAGCCCGCTGCCGCCTTCTCGTAGGCGTCGTATGCCCGGTTGAATGGAGCCACGTCGGCCTTCGGGCGCAAGAGTTTGCTGACGGCCAGTTCCGGCCCATCCGCCAAGGCATGCTCGAGTTCGCCCCAGTTGGCCCCAAAGGCGCCACGGCGATAGAGATGCGCCGCCAGTTCGAGGCTCCAGGGTCGCTGGCCATCCGGACGGTAAGGCGCCCACGCCCAGGACGGGTCGTCCAGGTCCTCGGGCCGGGCCTTGCGGCTGCCTATTTGCGCTGGCTCTTGCATTCACTTCATGGCGGTTGTTTTCTCTGGTTTTCCACCCGGCGTCCTGAGCTTGAGCTCCAGGGTGGCCTGGGGGTGAGCGTTCTCGCGGGCCAGGGTGAGCACGGCGCGGTCCACGCAACCCAAGGCTGTCAGGAAGAAGCCGGTTTCGGTTTCGGCTTGTTCGCGGGTGTTGCCTTTGTCGACCATGTTCTTGCGAATGAATTGCTCGCGGTTGGCAACCAGGATGGCATGGAGCTGCGCGCCGTCGATCTCGAGCGAGCTGTGAGCAGCCTGGGAGGGCTTGGGACGGCTGGCGCCCTCTTTCTGGACGGCATCGATCAATTCCTCTGCCAGGCCGTCCGTCGAGCTGACGATCAAATAATCGCCGGGCCGGGCTAGGGACGGGCGGTAATTGTAACGGCTCTCGATGGCGGTTTTGTCTTTGTCCGTCGGAGGCCGATAATAGGAGAGAGTATATTTCACGCCGCTGTGGGAGGCCCGGTCGATGATTAGCCCCGGTTGGGCCTGCTGGCCGCGCGTGAAGTTGGCCAGGCCGACGGCCTTTTGCCAGGCCTCCTCGACGGTCTCTCCGAAGGCTTGCGGATGGCGCAGGCGAAGCACCGCGGCAAAGGCGGGCATTTGGGTGGCAGGCGTGCCAATAGCAGCATCATAGCGTTGGGCGGCCACGACCACGCGAATATCGGGCCGGGTCTCGCCCAGGACGCCCTCGGTTAGTTCGATGCCGCTGAAAAAGATCCCCATCATGTTCTCGAAGAACACCAGGCCCGAAGTCCGTTCCGGGAACAGTTCGTCCTTGGCGGCGTAAAACCCGTGCAAATCCCGGTGCAAGCTCAGGCAGGCGATGCCGCCCGGGACCTCCAGGGGCGGCAGCAAACCCTCGTCAGCGTTGCCCGGGTTGGCAAAAGCCAGGGCCTTGGAGCCCGGCTGGGCCTGGCCGTCGGTAAAAGTCTTGAGCACCAGTTTGGCCTCTTCGAGATAGATGCCCAGGGCCAGCCAGTTGGCCTGCCGGAGGGCTTCCTTGGTCTCGGCCAGGAGCAGCGTGCCCAGCGGGTTGGCGTCCTCTGCCAGGGCCTCCTTGACGCCGGGGGCCAGGCGCAGCATCCGCATGTTCAGGAAGAGCATGGCCAGGGCATCTTTGCCCACGGCTTGCCTGGCCGCCTGGTAGAACGGAGCAAAGGCAATGCCCTTGCCGCCGAGCTCCGCCCGCAGGTCCAATGCGCGGTCCAGCATCGCCGGGCGATTGGCCAGGAGCAGGCGATTGCCCAGGATGGTATGCGCCTCGTTCGTAAGGAGCGTCCAGGCGGTAGCGCCACGGTATTGGCGCGAGGCAACCTGCTCCGGCAGGCCCTGCGTCGCCGCCTGGCTGGCCGCAAAATGGCGCACAATCTCCTCGAGTTGCTGCAGCATCTTTTCGTCCCTGGCGTCAACCGAGAGCAAGGTCCCGCCGCCCGGCTCGACGGCAAACGCAAGGCCGCCGCCCAGGAGACCTCGCAGGCCGGTCCGCCAGTCTGTGCCGAGCTGCGATTCGAGGTAAGCTACAATGCCCTGGAGTTCCCGAAGCTTGGGGTTGGACTCTTGATTGCCCGAGAGCGCCGTGAACGCCTTGGCCAGGTCCGGACTCAGCAGCGGTTCGAGCAGCGCCGTCGGTTCCAGGGCCTCGAACACCAGCGCGGCATCCTCGGGAACCCACTGGCTGGCCGGGGGCAACCCCTCGGCTGGCGCCGCTGGTTGAACGGCCAACACTGGCAGGGCCAGCCCGCAGAGCAAGAGAGCTTTGTTGAACATAATTCCCATAGAATACACGCGGCAGCGGAGAAAAGTTACAACAATCCTGAACTCAAATTGAGCACAAATGGGTGGATATGCTTACTGACGCATTTTGGGGATATGAAGGATTCCGCCGGTCTGACGCAGAGCGTGATCGGCAAAGGCGCGCCTCTGGGGGCCGTTGAGCGTGTAATGGGTGGCCCCGCTGGAGACCCAGATGAAATCTCTTTCAAATGCGTCGAGGGCCTTGCCGTCCCCTTGAAGCCAGCGCAGCAGCCACCGCAGCTTGGCCAGAACCCTATCCACCTCGCTAACACTGGCCGTGTGCAACTCGACCCAGTAGAGACATTCCTCGTCCCGATCCTCGTGCTCATAACCGATGGCGAAATCCCACCGGTTGGCCTGAGCATGTTCTGGCAGCCGTGCCAGGGCGGAATCCACGTCCACACTTCCCGTAATAGCACGAGTATCCGCGGCCTTGACGTGGGGCTTGTCTTCCGCCCGGAGCGCCTGGAGCCCCTTCTCCCATTTGCCGTTGAGGTGCGGCGTGGCATTGACGGCCTGCTCCGCGGTCACGGGTGCGCCTTTCGCTTGGAATTCGCCACCGCTCTGGCCACAGCCGTCGAGGCCCGGCCACTGAACTCCGTCAAGCCGCCCCAGCCCGATTCTCCCGCCTCCTCAGCGGACGAATCCAGATTGGAAATGTCACGGGTCGTGCCGCTCGACCGGTCGAAGTAAAAAACCTTTACCTGCCGCTTCATCGCCCTTTCGGCGAGTTGAAGCATGGGTGGAGTCTGAGGCGCATCGAACACTCGCAGCAGGTCAGGTGGCGATGCCCCATGGTCCTTCAACCGCCGCAAAGCCCAAACGGCGTCTAAAACCTGTGGAGAATGGGTTGAGATGCAGACACGATACCGGCGCGCCATCAACTCGAAAAGTATCAGCATGACGACTGAAATGGCGCGAGGATGCAAGCCCATTTCCAATTCCTCGACCACGGCCCACTCCACGCCCCGGCGTCGAGGCGCCCCGGCCGGCACCATCAGCCAGTACAGGCCCAAAAGAAGCGGGACAAATTCCCTTTGTCCGGCCGACCAGACTGCCACGGGAAGGCTCCCGCCATCTTTTTCCTTGCTGGCAAGCACCAGCCGTTTCTGGGCCCGCTGGGTATCAATCTTGAGTTCGAATCCAGGGAAAACATGCTCTTGGAGCAGCTCGCGAAACTCCTCCTTCAACCTCCGGGGGACGGGAAAGAGGGTCCCTTCCGCGCCGAAATCTGACATGAGCAGCCGTAATTGCTCGCTAAACTCACGCAGGGTGTAGGGCACACTGGCGTCGTAGAAATTGAACGCCGAGGGCCAGCCATCGCGCAACGCCAGGACCCGCTGCGCCGGAATGAAGAACATCGCCTCCTGCCGGTTCGAGCGGCTTTCCTCCACTCGTCGAGGAAGGTCGATGGCGGCAGCGTCTAAGTGGATGCGTGTGTCAGGCATCCACAGCGAGCGCATGCCTTCCCCAAAGAAGACATCGAGAAAAGCGGGGAATTGGCCCTGCCAATCTACTCCAGCACGGCCAAACTCCCGTTTGATATGCGGCGTGTCGGTAAGAAGCTTCAGCAACTGGAGAAGGATACTCTTGCCACTCGCCTGCGGCCCGACAAAGACCGTCAGGTCGCCGAAGGTAACATCCGCACCCTTGATGGGGCCGAAATTCTCGACCTTCAACTGCGGTGCCACTCGTTTATAACGGATAACTCTCATGAGGTGCTCTGGGCGTAATTCTAACAAACTGCCTTCGCCTGGCGTCTGGAGCGTGGAGCGTCGGAGCGTAGAGCGTCAGGGCATCGCAACGCTTGCCACGCTCCACGCTCTCACGCTTCACGCTCCACACCAGGCATTCAGATCTCGGAATTTGTTTATGCACGAGCCTTAACCCTTGCCGTTCGGGTCTGCAAGCCGGCCCAGGAAGAGAAGGCTGCCGGAACGGGTGTCGCGGATGAGAAAGATAAAGGGATGGTCGGCGCGGAAGACCGGCGGAGGGGCAACCGGCCTCATGACGGCACTTGTCGCGACCGTCGCCGCCGTGGCCGCGGCGGCCTCGGTGCCTTCTTCGTTGACCTCTCCCCAGGCCTTGTGGAAAACACCGGAGATGTATAGGAGCCGGGTCCCATCCATGCCGGAGAGATCGGCCTTCGGCCCGAAGGCCCCCGGCATGCCCATTTTTGCCAGCGTGTTTTTGAGGTCGAAGCCGGACTCCAGTTTGAACCGGGGAAGAAAGATCTCGACCCTCTGCTGTTTCATTTGCGCGACCGAGCCTGAGAGAAGCGCGGGAGTCAGGCGGCCCTCAAGCTGCCCGCAGCCATCGACTTGGCGCGGCAGGATTACCATCATGGAAAGCTCATGCCCTCTGTAGGGCAACTCCACGGCTTGAAAGTCACTGTTCTCCATGTATCTGACAGTGTCGAAATGGTGCATGAGGAGCGCCCCGGCCTGGTTGGCCCTGGAGAGGTGGAACGGCCGGAGAGATGTCTCGGCCTGGTCAAAAGGCCTGGCCCAGGCGCCCTTGAAGTAAATCGCGTTGGCCAGGACCAGCCGCGTAAAACCAGTCACGCTGCCGGGCGGGAGAATGGTCCGGATTTTGTCTTTGGTCTTTTGCGCCACCCAGCGGTTGATCTCGCCCCTGGCAGCCTCCGCGCCGGTCTTGAAATCCACTTGGCTGAGGTTGGCCTCATACTCGCCTTTGGCGACCTCGAGGAAAGCGGGCAGGAAGGAGTGTCCTGCCTGGGCCCACAGCCCATTGGCGATGCTCAACTGGATGGCCTGCTGTTTCTCGACTTCGTTGAGTTGGCGCTGGAGTTCGCCGAAGGAGGAATGGAGTTGCTGCTGGTCCTTGTCGAAGCGGAGGACCTGGGCCATCTCCCTTTCGGTATCGCCGCGCGCCCCGGCATAAACCATCGCCAGACAGCTAGCGATGCTGTAGGGCGAGAAGAAGAGATTGCCGGGGCCGTTCTTGAGCCGGCCATAGAGGTCCAGGGCGAAGGCGGTGTTCCCGTCAACGGGCGGTTGCGGCTGGGCCGATTGAATGCTGGACGCCAAGCCGATGCCCAGTAAGAATGAGGACATGAGCCTGGTAAAGGCAGATAGTTGGGAAACCCGAGTCATAAGCATGCCAATGTTCTTTTCCGCGAATCCTGCCGCGCCTGTTCCCGGCAGAACCATACGGCGCGCGCTGCCCGTTGCAAGCCCCCTTTTATGGCTTACGACAAGGAGCCTCGAGCCCGGTTGAATTCGGGCGATTCTCTGTCAATATAGAGTCCAAACAGAAAGCACAGAAAACTATGGACAAACAAACTCAAGCCCTCCGCATCGCCTTCGGTGTGGGGGCGCTCCTTGGCTGTCTGGTCGCGCGCCGGCGCGCCCGCAACGGCCCCTGATCGCGCCATGGAACCACCCCTCACCAACGCCGGCCAACTCGTCGAGACCTCGATTCGATTGTTCACTACAGTGGGCGCTTGGTTGCTGTTCCGGCTTGCCCGGCTGGGCAGAGCCGGGCTCTTCCTCACCCAAACGCTTTATTGCACCGCCACGCCTCCGCTCAAGCTGCGGCTGGCAGTGAAGCAAATCTGGTTCATCGGGTGGAAGTCGATCGGGGTGATCTGCCTCATGGCGGCATTCACCGGGATGGTGCTGGCACTGCAATCCTATCCTACACTCAAGCAACTCGGCTCCGAGGGCTTCCTGGGACCGCTGGTCGCAGTTTCGCTGATCCGCGAGCTGGGCCCGGTATTGTCGGCGCTGATGGTCACGGGCCGCGCCGGCTCCTCCATTGCCGCGGAGATCGGCATCCGGCGAACCAACGAGCAAATCGATGCTCTTGAATTAATGGGGCTCAACCCGTTGCGCTATCTGGTCACGCCAAATCTCCTCGCCTTTTTGGTCGCCCTGCCGTTACTGGCGGCGATTTTCGATGTCGCGGCGATCCTCGGGGGCTACTTGGTAGGGGTGAGGCTGCTCGGCCTGAACGCCGGCACCTACTTCGGCGAGATGAGCCATTACGTTCGAATGCACGACATCCTCGGCGGGCTCTATAAATCGGCGAGCTTTGGCCTGCTGATTGCCTGGGTTTGTTGTTACAAGGGATATTACACTCAACCTGGCGCCCAGGGAGTAAGCGCCGCCACCACGCAAGCCGTGGTCAACGCCTCCGTGCTCATCCTGGCGTGCGATTACTTTGTTACTTCGCTCGTATTTTGAAGGCCTTGCCATGATCTGCGTAGAGGACTTATGGAAATCTTTCGGCGCCCAGGAGGTCTTGCGCGGTGTTTCCTTGCGCGTGCGGCCGGGAGAGTTCATGGCCCTGGTGGGCCTGAGCGGCTGCGGCAAAAGCGTCCTGTTGAAACATGTCGTGCGTCTGCTGGAGCCGGACCGCGGACGTGTGCTCGTGGACGGCGAAGATTTAGCCGCGCTTTCGCGACGCGAACTCGAAGCCACACGCAGCCGCATGGGTTATCTCTTTCAAAACAGCGCTTTGTTCGATTCCCTCACGGTCTATGAGAATGTGGCCTTCCCGTTACGGGAGAAAACCCGCCTGGGCGAAGGGGAGATTCGCAGGAAGGTCATGTCAGAACTGAAGGTGGTCGGATTGGAAAACGCCGAAGAAAAATACCCTGCCCAGCTCAGCGGAGGAATGGTCAAACGCGTGGCCCTGGCGCGCACTTTGGTGCGCGACCCTGAGATCGTGCTGCTCGATGAGCCCACCACCGGCCTGGATCCGATCGTTTCCCGCGCCATTCTGCGGTTGTTCGCTTCCGTGCATCGACGACGAAACCTAACCGGGATTCTGGTCTCGCACGACGTGCCGGCCATCTTCGGCATCGTGGAGAAGGTCGCCATGCTTCACGGCGGCAAGATCGTGGCGGTGGAGCCCTCCACCGAAGCCCGAGCCTCACGAAACCCAATGCTCGCGCAATTCGTGAATGGCGACGCGGAGGGTCCGATTCAACACATTGAAACCCGCGAAGAACCCGCCGGCCCAGCCCTGCCGCTGGAGCTGGAGCTGGAAGATGCGGTCCAAAAGCCAGGCGTAAAGTAGCCATGAAAAAGTCGTCTCTCGAATTATGGGTGGGTCTGTTCCTGGCTCTCGGCACGCTGTGCCTGGGCTGGTTGAGCGTTGGCATTGCCAGCAGGGACTTTGTTCACCTGCGGGGGTACGACGTGCGGGCCGTATTTACAAGGTGCAACGGCCTGCGCGCCCGGTCGCCGGTCGTCATCGCCGGTGTCGAGGTTGGCTGGGTGAAGAAGATCGTCCTCCAGGATTACGAAGCCAAAGTAGTGATGTTGATCCAGCCGGGAGTCGTGTTGCAGAAGGACGTCATCGCCTCCATCAAGACCGAGGGGCTGATCGGAGAAAAATACATCGAACTAACGCCCGGCGCCGCAGTGGAAACCATCCCTCCCGGGGGCCTGATTCGCAATACCGAGCCGGCCATGGACCTCGAGGAGTTGATCGGCAAAATGGTGCATGGCACCGTGTCCGCCCCCGCGCCGTGACCCTCCAACTCAAGACGTTTTGTGAAATACCATCGCTTATTATTGGTTCTCCTGCTTCTTGCGGCGATGCCCAGCCCAGCCCGCGCGGCCCAGCCCAAAGACGGGATCAAAGCCACAACCGACCGCATCCTGGCCATCCTGCGCGATAAGGAGCTGGCCGGAGACGCTCACCGCAGCGAGCGCCATCGGCTAATCCGCGCGGAATTGGACGCTCGGTTTGACTGGGTCGCAGTCGCCCGGGGTTGCCTGGGGCGCCACTGGTCTAAACGGTCGCCGGCGGAGCGAGAGGAATTCGTCGGCGTCTTCGGCCAATTTCTTGAGCGCACTTACACGGAAAAGTTTGAAACCTATTACGGCGACCTGGAAAAGGTTGATTACCTGGGCCAAAGGGTCATCGACAACTACGCCTCGGTGAAAGTCGTTTTGACCACCAAAGAGGCGGTATCACACCCATTGGAATATCGCCTCGAAAAGGCCGGGCAGGCCGGCGATTGGCGTATTTACGACGTGCTGATCGAGGGGGTTAGCCTGGCCAAAAACTACCGCGATCAATTCGATGACATCATCGCCAGGTCCTCCTACGAAAAGCTGCTCCAAGATATCAAGGGCAAGCTGAAGTCCTCTTGATTTATGCACCATATCATGCGCCTTTGGTTAATCGGATGCTGTCTCGGTTTCCACTTCTGTCTTGCCGCTGCGCAAGACACGCTCGCCCCCGCAGGCTCGACTAACACTGCTGTGGCCGGTGAACAGGCCTTCCCGGATCCCTTTGCGGCGGAAAACGCACCGGCTCACCCACCAGTCAAAATATCTGATCCGCTGGAACCCCTAAACCGGGACTTTTTCTGGTTTAATGACAAACTTTATTTTTGGGTGCTAAGGCCTGGCGCCCGAGCCTGCTCGAAAGTGGCGCCCAAGCCGGTCCGATCCAGCGTCCAGCGATTTTTCGTCAATGTTCGATACCCCGTGCGTTTGGTCAATCATGTCCTGCAGGGCAGACTTAAGCCCGCCGTGGAAGAGACCGCGCGGTTTGTTGTGAACTCGACTCTGGGCCTCGCCGGCTTCTTTGACCCGGCGGATGAGCTGAAGCTCGAGCTGCAGCCGGCGGATTCTGATCAAACACTGGGTGTATATGGAATCCGGCCGGGTTTTTATCTCGACTGGCCTATTCTGGGTCCATCCAGCGTTCGTGGTTCTGCCGGCATAGCCGGCGATACCCTGCTGACGCCCTGGACCTATCTGGACATCGAGGTCGGCCTGCCGGTGCGCACCTTTGAACTCCTCAATGCAACCTCGCTGCATCCGGGAGAATATGAGGACTTCAAGAAAGCTGCCCTCGATCCCTACGTCGCCCTGCGCTCCGCCTATTACGACAGCCGCGAGGATTTCATCCGGAACGCACGCGCGGCCCGAGAATCCGGAGGCCCCAGGTAACTGTTCAGGTGTGGGGCAGACCTCCGGTCTGCCGCTGGAGTTTGGACATTCTTCCGGGCCAAGCCGGAGGCTTGCCAGAGAGTGGCCGGAGGTCGCCAGGGGCAACGGGGGCGACCTCCGGGCAGGAAACAAAAAGCTCAGTTCACCCCGCAGGGGTGACAGACAGGCGCGCCCCCGCGATGCTCCGGCCCCCTTGGCTTGCGCCCTGGTCGGCGGACTCTCTGTTCCCTCACGAGCCGTAGTCACGTGGACGCGGGCGCGCCATTGCGACCGCAGGAGGGGCCGCCGCTCTTTTGTGCTGAAAAAGATATGATAATGAAGACTATAGAATGTGCTGCCCATATCATCTTTCTGTCACCCCTGCCGGGGTGAACTCAACTTCTTGTTGGCTGCCCGGAGGTCGCCCCCCTTGCCCTTGGCGACCTCCGGCCACTGTCTTGCAACCCTCCGGGTTGGCCTCTGAACGCCCAGTATCAGCGCCAGGATTCATTTGAGTCGAACGAAGAATGTCCAAACTCCAGAGGCAGACCTCCGGTCTGCCGCTGGAGTTTGGACATTATGCACGCCAACGGCGTGCGGGCACATCAGCCCAGGGCAACACCTGGGAAACCAGCCTCCAATGGCACAGCCCGCCCTGCAAGGGTGGGGGTAGCTTCCGCGGCCTGCGCCCTTTCAGGGCGCCGGAGCCCGGATATTTCACACGCTCAGGCGACGTAACTATTCAGGTGTTTTTCATGTAAGCGGAAGGGAGAATGAGGATTTTCGCAGCGGAAGCCGGGCGGTATTTGTTTAGGGCCGTTTAGGGGCCCGGCCTGGAGGTGCGGAGATTTTTCCGGTGAACCCTAAGAAAAAGCTGGTTTCCGAAATCCTTTCCTGCCACAGTCGGGCCGATGTCAGGTCCGATATGCATCC
>Ga0187857_10002539_pt1 | contig 16156 bp, 11 predicted proteins | sample June2016WEW_8_10_FD_132984 | JGI IMG/M metagenome (GOLD analysis project Ga0187857, IMG submission 132984) | Peatland microbial communities from SPRUCE experiment site at the Marcell Experimental Forest, Minnesota, USA - June2016WEW_8_100 | ecosystem: Environmental > Terrestrial > Soil >...
AGAAGAAGAGAAGGCCTGTCCAGTTGGCCAGGAATCCCCCCGCCATGCCCACCGTAACCTGAAATGAGAAGGCCGTGAAGAGGGAGAAGAAGGAGGATGCCAGCGGTCCAACACCAGCGAGCCTTGCGAAGAGGTAGGTCACGCATACGAGCGCGGGGGCCAGGACCAGGGGGAAGTACTGGGCGGTCTGCATCGCGGAGAGCCCCGAGAGCTTCCACCATGCGAACATGAGTATCAGGCTCAGACCTCTATCATAGGCGAGGTGGAATGCGTTTGACAGGGTCCCCACGGCACTCCCCGCTGAGTTCATGCCCTGCAACCAAAGGGCGTAATAGGGAACGTCGACACCCACGAAGCCCCTCGAAAGGCTGAACCCGGGAAGGTAGGGATAGGCGGCTATGACGATGGCAGAGACCAGCGAAAGGAGCAGGAGCGCATCCGGTAGCCAGGGTGCGCCTCCACGTCGCCTCAGGGTCGAAAAGACCTCATCGACCCCAAGAGCCTCCTTGACCTGCTTGAGCCTTCCGCTCGCAGAAGAGAGGTGCGGCCCCACAGGCCCCAGAAGGATCCTGAGGAAGCCAATGGCCCCCGCCAAGAGCATGATCACAACTGAAGCGTAAGCTACCCCTCGAAGGAGGTAAAGCCCTGAAGATGTCCAATCGAGGAAGGTGGCCCCAGCGCTTCCTGGCATGAAGGCCGAAGCATAAACGGGCCTCAATAGCCAGAGGACCGCGGCGCAGCCCTCGAGGAAGACGATCAAAGAGAGAGCGAAGATGAGCGCCCTCGTAGCCAACCAGCCCATCCTTCCTCTGGGGGTCCCCGTCCCGCTCATCGAACACCCTGCACAAGTTCCCGCTCTAATAAGCTGTCGGATGTGTGAGGCCGTACGCCTCACACAACGAGCGGGGCCACATTGGACCCCCGCCGCTAGACCAGCCATCGCCGAACCCCTCCGCGGCATAAGCAAAGTGATCTTGCGTTCCACACGAATCAATTCGGTTTGCCCACGAGGGATGAACCCAAAGGCGGCCGTTCCGTCCTGAGCGCCACCCATGAGGCGGGTTCTGAGTCCGTGTCTAGTTTATTAGCAGCCACGGAGGTAGGCGGATGGCGTACCGGGGCCCCTCAACAATGACCGGCGATTTGAAAGATGGAAACCAAATAGGTGCGAAGACGGCGCCCGGCATCTGCGGCGACATCGGCTTCTACGTGCTCCGCGGTCGCGGGTGAGCAGAGTTGACCTGGGTCCCCTACCGCAGGCGGCGCAGCAAGAGAATGCTCTTGGCCCTCGCCGCTGCAGTCATCGTCGTCATCGTCGTGGCTGGTCTCTTGATCCTCCCCTACCTTGCGCCTAAGAACAGCTTCACTCCCGACATCCAGGTGAGCCTAACCTATTCCCTTTCGAACGGCACGACTACTGTCATGGTGAATGTGACTAACAACTTCGGCAAGCCCATACAATACGTAGAGGTTATCTCGAGAGGTTTCGATGTTGCGACGATGGAATGGCAGCCACCCTTCAACTCGACTTCTCCACTGCAAGTGAACCAGACGGCCGAGGGGGTGGGTGTCGCATCCTTCGCGGAGCCAGGGGCCCAATATGAAGCGTCGGTAGGCGTGCACTTCAGCGCGACCGACTACTATAGCTACAGCATTGAACTCACCGCGGTGCAGGTGCCGTAGACTGCACCCTGGCGGCCATCATAGAAGCCACGGCGGAGCTTTCTTCTCTCGATGGAGAGAGGGGGCGAGTTGCGAGTGAAACACCAATAAAGGTCGAGCGCCAGGGAAGGGACGTTGATGAAGAGGATCCTCCTCACTGGGATAGGCGGCAACACGGCTCAGGGGGTCGCCAGGTCTCTCCTGAAGCACCCGAAAGAGTTCAGGCTGATCGGCGCTGACAGCGACAGATACAACGTGAGGTTCGGCTTCTCCTACGCCAAGAGGAACTACCTCGTCCCCCCCGCATCCGACGAGGGCTACATCCCCGCCGTGTCCAGGATCGTCAGGAAGGAGAGGATCGACCTGGTCATGCCCTCGCCCGACGCCGAGGTGTACGAGGTCTCGAAACATAGGGACGAAGTCGGGTGCAGGGTCTTCCTCCCCAGCCATGAGGCGATAGAGGTGACCAGGGACAAGTGGCTGACATACAACGCACTTCGCGGCAAAGTCGAAGAGCCGCGGACCCTCTTGGTCCGGGGACAGGAGGACATATCTAGGGCGTTTGCAGAGATAGGTAGCCCTGTTTGGCTCAGAATACGCAGGGGGGCCGGCGGCCTAAGGTCACTGATCGCCTACGATGAAGGCCAGGCCAAGTTCTGGATAGAGTACTGGCGGGGGTACGGGGAGTTCACGGCCTCCGAGTTCCTCACGGGAAGGAACCTGGGCTGGATAGGCCTCTACAAGGACGGTGCGTTGATAGCGATGGGGGGCTATCTCCGACTCCGCTATTTTATGGACAAGATCTCCCCCACCGGGGTGACGGGGAACATAAACCTGGGCGTCACGATGAACGACAGGACGCTGAACCGGGCGGGGACTAAGGTTGTCAACGCGCTGGAGAAGCGCCCCAACGGCGTCTACAACATCGACCTGAAGGGCGACGGCTTCCCCAAGGTCACGGAGATCAACTCAGGAAGGTTCCATATGTCCTCCTTCACCTATACCGCGGCCGGGCTTAACCTGCCCTACCTCTATGCCAAGCTCGCGCTGGACGAGCCCGTGGAGCTCCCGCGTAGGAAGGACCCCATGAAGGCAGGGGTTATGACCATCAGGAACACAGATAACGGAGCCCTCTTCGTGGACGCCGACGAAGTGGACAAGGGCATCCTGATCCCCTAGGTGCCTTCCTTGAAGTTGGTGATCTCCGGGCACACGGGCTTCATAGGGAGCCACCTGGTGGAAACGATGGAGGGCTCGGAGATCGTCGGAATCTCCAGGAACGCGAAAACAGATTCACGCCACGAGGGGATCAATTTGGACATCGGCAGGCCCGGCAAGGCCTCCTTCAATCGTGCATCAAGGGCCGCCAGGGGAGCCAAGGCAGTTGTTCATCTGGCGGCGTATCGCCCCATGGTCCGATCGGAGAGGGAGGACACGCTGACCGAGAACACGACCGTCAATGTACTGGGGACCGTGAACGCCATGACCATGGCCATCGAGGCCGGCGTTGCCAGGTTCGTGTTGGCGTCAAGCATGGCGGTCTACGGCGGTCAGCCCGGGGTCGTCGGCGAAGGAGGCCCCGCCGTTCCCCTCACGAATTACGGCAAGTCGAAGCTTCTTGCCGAGGGGATATGTGAAAGGTATGCGAAGTCCTACCCCATCAGCTGCATCATCTTGAGGATGTCGTCGGTTTACGGCTCCGGCATGCCCTGCAATCTCGTTCTGGCCGAATTCTTGAATAATGCTTTGAGAGATCAGTCACTTGTGGTGTTTAGGCATCTTTCGGGGTTCGAACGCCTGGACCTGGTCTACGTGAAGGACGTCGTGGAGGCGATCAAGAGGGCCCTCGAACTCGACGTAGCGCGGAGGTTCGAAGTCTTCAACATCGCCGGGCGCACCTCGGTCAGCACCCTGGAGCTTGCCCGGAAGGTCGTGGATGAGACGGGCTCCAGGAGCAAGATTGAGGTGAGGAAGACTCAACAGCGACGGGTCTCGATGAAGCTCTCCATCAACAAGGCTGAAAGGCAGCTGGGATGGTCCCCTCGATACGACATCGGCGCGGCCCTGAGAGACCTCTTGCCAGCCTGGCGATGCACGAAGTTCTAGCCTCGTCTCTGAGCTGCGCGGCAGACGGCTCGGTAGATCTCAACCAGCCGTGCCCCTACAACATCGTATGAGAACCGGCTTGCGGCGTACTGGTGAAGCACCGTGGGATCGTAGTCCCTGTGGTGGTCGAGCATATAGTCAATCGCTCGCACCAGCTCCTCCGTGTTGCCTGGCTCAATCAACAGGCCGACGTCATCGTTCAGGTAGTCCTCGGGGCCGCCACAGCGGGTGGAGATGACGGGGATCCCCGAAGACAGGGCCTCCGCCGAAGTTGCAGAGAAGGATTCGAACGGGCTATTCAGGACGTAGAAGTCGGATGTCCTCATCCTCAGGGCAAGCTCGGGGTTGGGGATGCCTCCATCGAAGTAGATCAACATATCCTTTAGGCCGAGCTCCTCTGCCTGCCGCTTCAGATTCTCTTCGTCCCTGCCTCCGCCAAAGATGTGGAGCTCAAAGTCCCTCCTCTTTTGGCTGAGAACCTTCACGGCCCTGAGCAGCCCGGAGACGCCCTTCTCCCTGTCTTCGAGCCTCGATCCGAATAGGATCACTTTTCTCCCTCTGGGACTTGCGGCACTGGCCAGCGGAAAGAACCTCTGGGTGTCGATGGCGTTCGGGACCACAAGGCAGGGCAAGCCCTTGTAGAAGGAATCGATCTGGCCCTTGAGAGCCGAGGAGACCGGAAGCACGACCTCTGCCCTGCCCAGGACCAGCCTGGCCGAGGCCCGGGCGAGCGGGGTATCGAGCATCGTGGCCAACGGTCCCGTGTGTTCGCTTACGACGTAGGGAATGCCCTTCAGGAGGCTGAGGAGAAGGCCCACGAGCCCCACAGGGAGCGTGACGTTTAGGTGGATCAGGTCTGGCCTGCCGAACTCCTTGATCATGAGCCTGCCGGCGAGGTAGCCGCTCAGGAGATAGTCGAGGAGCTGCAGCTCGCTGAAGAATCGGTTATCCATAATGGGTTTCCTCAGGTAAACCCGGACGGTGGGCATGCCACGTTCGACCGTACTCTCAACCCTGGCATGCTTCAATCGCCTGCTTCGGTGGATGTACAGTACCGTCACTTCGCAGTACCGAGAGACCGCCTCCGCGTGCCTCTGGATGAATATGCCAGCCACTCGGCCCTCTTCATTGGGATACCAGGTCGCCAGGAAGAGGACCTTCAGCCTGCGTCCCTGCAATTCCCGCCGCCTCACCTGGAGTGCGCGTTCCATCGCCTCACCGCTTCAAGCAGCTGGCCTTCCAAGTCGCGGGCGATCCTCTCCCAGGTGAAGCCCAAAGCCGTCCGAGCGGCGTTGGAACCGAGCCGCGCGCGGAGGTCTCCGTCGGTGAGTAGCTCGACGAGCGCCTTCGCGATGGCGCCAGGCTCCGGAGGAACGACCACGCAGTTGAAGCCATCCACTGCCAGGTCTCTGGTTACGCTGTGGAGCCCCGTCAACACAGGTTTGCCACAGGCCATGTACTCTATCACCTTCAACGGGAGCGCCTGAGTGGGCATCAACGGGCCCACGCAGACGTCGGCCGCATCAATGAACCTGTACATCTCCGCGGGCGGCTGCGGCGGATAGGCCCTGACGCTGGCGCCCAGGCCCAGGGATGAGACGATAGACTTCGTGGCCGGGGTCAGGGCATCTCCCACGAGAAGCAGCTCGGCCCCGGGGACGGTCTCCCTGGCTATCGATAGTGCCCTAAGAAGAAGTTCGACACCATATTGTATCCCGGCAAAGTGACCCGTGAAGAGTATCACCCCACCTTTGGAAGAGGGCATTAGCTCCTCTCTGTTGCCTCGCCCGTCTCTCCGGGATTCCAGACCCTGCAGGTCGATGCCGTTCGGGCTCAGGCCCACGCCGAAAGATGGAACCCTTCCTCTCAACCTCGCCCCCAACCTCACACGACTCTCCGACGTGACGACCAAGACCTTGGATGCCCTCTTCAGGAAGGATTCGTTGATCGTGTTGAAGGCCTTGACGAAGGGATCATAGAAGCCGAAGCTCACCCGCATCTCCCTGTATGTATCGTCGGCCCTGACCACCACAGGAACGCCCAGCACCCTGCCCAGAAGGACCGACACGCAGGTCGTGAGATGATGCGGATGATGCTGCGATACTATGACGTCGAACCGTCTTCGGAGCCTGAGGGCTTCGAGGAACACAGGCAGGGCGGAGAGCGGCGGCCCGAGGGACCGAGGGAGCTTGACCCTGGGGGCCCTGTGAAGCCGGGACGGATTCCCAATCTCCAACTTAGATGACTCGGCGTCGGACACCGTCATCGTGTGCACGACGTTCGGAGTCACGAGGTCAACGGAGTGGCCCCTCCTTGCGAGCTGCGAACTCAAGTTGTAGGTTGTCCAGGTCCCTCCGCCGACGTGTGGGAGGTAATAGTACGAAAGGTAGAGTATGCGCAATATCCCGCGACCCAAAGAGAGCATTCCGGGCTATTAATTGTTCCATCAGGCTTCGAGCCGGCAACAGCAGAGGCCGTGGGTCATTAGGAGGGGGGGACTCCCCCGACGCCTTCCGTCGCTGCTCGCGCGACATCAGAGAGACGACATTTCCAGACGTCTCCTCCCAATGAATCGACGAACTCCAGGATACTCTCATACGTGTCAATCATCAAGGGCCGAATGGAATCCCACTCGTGGTAGAAGTTCCAACTGTGTGTGATAACAACGAAGTAAGACTCCCTCTTTAGCGCCTCAAGGATGCCCTGTCTAACGTCCTTCACAACATCCCTTCCGGCCTTGAAGAGCCTCGACAGGTGGCCCGAGTAGAGGTCGAAGGACGGAATGAGATGAACGGGCCTGGTCCTGAGACCTCCCTCCTTGAGGCGCCAGCGAAGCCGCCAAAGGTCATCGCCGTGTGCCAGCAGACGAAGCCGATGCTCAGCTGGAGAGCTGAATGCGCTTCCACAGTAGCAGGCGAATCCCTCTTCGGAGAGGGCCCTCAAAAGGGGTCGGGTGAGGCGCTCCTGTGGTGCCACGAAAGTCGCAATCTGACAGCCGAAGACGCGTCTCAGGACCTCCCTCCCCCTCCTGACCCGCGCCTTGGTCTCGTCCAGGGTCAGGCCTTCGAACTCCGACCTCGTGAATTCAACCCTGTCTTCGTTATGAGCCAGCCCATGCTGCACTATCTCCAATCGGCCGGAATGCAGCATTTCCTTGAGGAGGTCGACAAGCATCTCGTTCTCGCTGACCGGAAACCTAGAGTCCAGGGCTCTCATCTTGGGTGGCACGTTGGGATTGTTGGAACTTCTATGTTCCGGTATGACTGCACAGGAAAGTGGGAACCCCTTCGAGAGGGCCGGCCTGTGAACCCTCTTGAACATCTCCGTCGAAGTGAAGTAGCTTATGTCGTCGTCCCTTATGGCGAACGCGAGCTTGGCTCCGCTAGGCCACATGTGAGGGACACTCTCCAGCGTGAGTCGCCGTCTCGAGTCCATCAAGTCTAGTGGTCGATGTCGAAGACTCGGAGATGACGTTCATCGCTATGTTTGATGACAGGAAGGTCGTAAGTAAAAAAGCTCGCGCCCTGGAGGCCCTGACCCGGCGCGGGCGACACAGAGCGTTACGGCTAATAACGGCCGCCCGTTCTAGCGGATGGCAGACCATGGCCGGCCCGGGTGAAGAGAACCCCATCGAAGGCGTGGCAGAGGAGAGGATATCCATAGAGACTCTCATCTCCCTTCTGAACCACAAGGACAAGAAGATCAGGAAGCAGGCGGCCATGGTGCTGGGAGAGAGGGGAGACATGAAGGCCACAGAGCCTCTTGTTCGGAGCATGGCCTTCGACTCTTGGGAGGTCAGGATGACTGCCGCCACTTCGTTGGGGAAGATAGGAGACCCGGAGGCCGCCGAACCTCTCGCAGAGGCGCTCGGAGATCCGGACGTGGGAGTGAGGCAGGCCGCTGAAGGGTCTCTCCTGAGGCTGGGTGTTCCATCAGTGGTCCCGCTCCTGAAGACGCTGCGCCATTCCAGCGCCTCCGTGAGGGTCACGGCAGCCAAGCTCCTTGGGCGCATAGGAGACCAGAGGGCAGTGGAACCTTTGATAGGCAGCCTCCGGGACGCCAGCGCTGACGTCAGATTGGTGGCGGGAGAGAGCCTGGTCAAGCTGGGTCCTCCTGCCATCGGACCCCTGATCTCCATCCTCAGGGACGACGACCCAGATGTAAGGAAGAGGGCTGCAGAAATAGTGGGCACCATCGGAGCTCCGGCCTTGGAGGACCTGATGGGGGCGTTCAGGGACGGGAATTGGAACGTGCGGATGGCTTCTGCCCTTGCACTGGAGAGGGTGGGGACGCCGGCCATCGACGACTTGATCGCGGCCCTCAACGACTCAGACAGAGACATAAAGACTAGGGCGGCGGTCGTGCTCGGCAAGATCGGGGATCAGAGGAGTCTTGGCCCGCTGACTCGGGCCTCCCTCGACGATGACCCCGACGTCCAGGATGCGGCGTTCAGGGCCATCGCCATGGTGAAAGCCAAGGGAAACCCAAGCTAGGGTGATTGCCTCACGGAAGGGAAGGTTTTCTAAGGAAGGAGTCCGCTCGGTCAGTCTTCAGGGCGACGTCCGCCCAATGGCGATGGTGAGGATCGTCTATTGGAGGAGAGAGGTAGTCCCAAGCAGGGAAAGACATCGGCCGAGACGAGGGCTCCGATTCCCAAGTCTGAGTCTTGCCCCCAAGAGCATGAGATCCTTAGCGAAAGCTACCTCCATGAAGAGACTGATCCCTTCTTAGAGCGCATCACCCGCGAATCATGATCTCCTTCGTTGATTTGCAAGGCTCCTGCAAGGCCGCTTGGTTTATTATGGCCCTAGGACGTACGACCTGAAGGTGGCATCAGACGCCGAAGTTTAAGGCTCCCAAAAGGAGAAGGAGCAAGATAACCGTCATCATCGTCATCCTGGTGGCGTTGGTAGGGGGATCCCTCGGTTACCTAGCGCTCAGCTCGATTCTGACACCCCCCGCATCCCCCGCACCCCCCGCGACGGTGACGACCTGGAGCCAGTGGGGGATGAGCATTCAGCATCCAGCGGGCTTGGAGGATAAGTATACTGGCCTGCTGGAGAACTATTCGGACACGGACAGCGGGGGGGTGGCCTGGACCTGGAACGGAGGCAACACGTCCCTCGCCTTATTCTGGCTCCCCGCTGATGCGTACAACTACACCGCGGGATTCGAGGGCATCGAGGGGGACGTTGAGGGGGGCATTGCGGCGGGCGCCGCGACGTCCAGCTCCAACCTTATTCTTCTGACGAACGGCACCGTTGTTATCGATGGCAATTCATGGCTGTATCGGACGTACAGCGCCGAAACAAACGGGGCACCGTACTACTGGGCGGTAGCCCTTTGCTTCTACCAAAACGAGAGTCGCGTCTACAGCATCCAGTACTTCGACACGAGCCAGGATATCCTCGACCTCATGATGGCATGGGCGGCGACGTTCCAGGGGTAGCGACGTCCCTCGCCGAGGACGTAGACCGATGTGTCTTTTACCTGCTCCTCTGCGAGAGAATTCAGCTTCCTTTTGACCAATGCCGATCGCAAGCCCACAGGCTTCAGCCGTGGGTCAGCGAGGCTGATTAAATATCCTGGGACGTTTCTATCGTTTGAAGACGTTGCTGAGGACGAACACGGTGCTCCTACATCCCGGTGAAGAACAAGAAGAGGAACTACACAAGATCACTGAGGCATCGGCAAGGCTGTGGAACAAGGCGAATTACCAGAGGAGGCAAGCGTTCTTCAACCACAGAAGAACCCGATCATACCCATTTCAGTGCAAACATTTCAAAGACGACCCGGACTTCAAGCTTCTGGGAACGTGCAAGGCCCAGGCTTCGCTCCCAACGCCTGAACGGTCTGACAGGACGTCGGCATACAGCCTCCGGACTTCGCCACCGACATGTCATGGAAGACCAAGGGTGCCATTCAAATCGCCCAACGGGATGACCTTGTACACAACTAGATCGCCGACCTGATAGACGGGCTGGAGGAACCCGCTATAGGAGTAGACTGTGATGGCGTCGCTTCCCGTCTCCTGAGGCCTAGAGGTGTCTACAAAGGCGGTCGAAAGGAGTGACGCCGATGTGATGGTGATGGAGTAGTTGAATTCGTTGACGGCGGGGCTCTGGAAGACGGCCATGATGGCAGGCTGGGGGTCGACGACGTAGCTGGTGTTGGATGGCGCCGGCGCGAACGTGAGGTTGAATTGGCCTGAGTCTAGTTGAAGCGAGATCATAGCCCCGCTCCCGCTGTAGTTGACCAGGAACCGTTCCCACGGAATCCAGACCACCGACGAAATGGACTTTATCGACTGCGACCCTCTGGTTCGCACTTCGTAGCTGATTTGGAGTGTGTGGTTGCCAGGAATCGAGACGGTCTTGGTGAAGGTTAGCCCTTCGGTTTGGTAGACGACGGTCCTCACTCCATCAGAAACCTGGTCGCTGGTCACAAGGGCATCGTATGGGCTTTCCGAGTAATATTTGGGCAGCTGGACGGCGAGGACCATCTGGTCGTTCAATGGCGCGGACCCGGAGGAATCATATGAAGCGTTGAGGTCGCCCTGCACCATGACGCCCAGGGCGTCTCCGCTGTAAGTGATGTTGAGGACGGGATCGTTCCCATAGGTGGTGAGCGCCGTAGAAACCAGCCCTGACGATATCGAGATGTCGTATCCCTCCAACGAAAGGCCATCGCTCGTGTAACTGTAGTTCGCTTGAGAGAAGTCGGTGTAGATGGCGAGCATGGCATAGCCTCCAATAATGATGGTCCTGCCTATGGGCGCGAACCTGTAGGTGACGGTGGCGCCTTGCGCTGTGAACTCGTACGTCTTGTTGTAGACCAAGTTTTTTCCTTGGGCGACCACGAATCCCTGCCCTCGTTCCACCACGGCGGCCCCCGATGGCGACTCGATCCACGGCCCGCTGAGGAAGGGGGCGCTCACCTGCAGGTAGTCTGACCCGTTCATTGCAGGCCTGGAAGCCGGGAGGTACTCCGACGATAGAGGCTGAACGGCATCCACTGATATGGCGATCGCACCCCCAGGCCCGCTGATCAGTATGCCAGGCTGCCCTCCGGGACCCACCGACCCCACCACGGCCTGGAACTGCTGGCCGTAGGTCAAGTTGAACGAACCCATGGCCATCGCCAATACGGTGAACCCTCTCCCCTGGGAATACGAGTAGCCTTGGTCGGACGGCAACGATAGAAATGCGCTGACGGAAGTCACGTTGCCCCCGATAGCTGCGAAGTCGTACCTAAGCGAGAGCGACCCGCCCGTAAGGGACAGGCTCTTATTGACCATCAAGGAGTTCGTCTCGTACTCGACGAACCTGCCTGTTTCATTGACCGCCTCGTTCACCACCGTGCCATTCTGAAGCGATTCGTTGAAGGTCGTTCCCCCGGCCACGATTGTCGCCTTCACGAAGGAATCGTTCACAGAGAAGACCGGGGCCGTATCATTGGAGTAGGTGTAGAAGCTGGCCCTTACGTAAGAATCGCCCAGTATCATTGAGGTGGGCTCCTCGACGGAGAACTCCACGGACTGGTATGCGTCGATGAGGTCCAGCGAGTCAAGCAATGTCGCCGTAAGGTTCCATTGACTTTGGAATGCACCCCTGGTCGTGACGACGTACTCGGGCCCTGGCCCCCGGAATAGGTCCAAGAGCGAGGCGGCGTATCCCGCTTCAGGGCCGGCCACGGCGTCGAGGCATCCGATGGTCAGGGAGACGGTCCCGTTCGAGGCATTTAGAGGAAGGGCCAGGGTTATGCTGGGGGGCGCCGACCCTAATGCCAACGAGGAGCCTCTCCCACCCTGCAGGTTGAAACCCACGCCTCCAACGATCACGACTGCCGAGCTCCCGTTGGTGCTGAAGTAGCTTATGTCCTGCGAATCGGGGAAGATGGATATTTGGGCGTCAGACACGCTCGCACCTCCCAGCGCGGTGAATCCGTACGTGATGTTTACATCCGAACCGTTGACCGCGATCACCTTCGCCATGTTGAGCCAGCTGCTGCTGTAGTCCAGCTCATAAGACGAGTTATTGAGCCACCTGTACCCCAAATACGTCATTCCATAGGGGCTTTCGGTCCACGAGTCGTTACCCATGGACATGGTGAACTTCGCGTAAGAATCATCAATGTAGAGCATGTATTCGAATGCGGACCCGTCAGACACGGCTATCCTGGGTGATCGAGCCACCGAAAAGGGCTCCCAGTCGTCGACCCGCACCAGGGGACTCTGTAACCTGAAATCGGTCTGCAACCAGAAGTCCGACTGGTCGGCGCCCAGCGCTTGTATCCCCTGGCCGGAGTACACCGACAGCCAAGGCAGCAACGAAATCGGAGCGATTAGAGTGGAGCCCGTTCCCTTGAGGAAGGACGCCGCCTGTAAGATAGCCGTGGAGTCAGAGTTCTCCGTCCCCTGCGAATGGACCAGCGTCAGTGTGGAGGCCACCGACGAGGAGAGGACAAGCAGCACCAGCACGAGCGCGAAGAACTTGGAGACGTCGATGTCGAAGACGGCCTCGCCGCCCTCAGCGGACCTGGAGACCAGCCGTCTAACAGCGTAGGAGAAGGCGTAGGCGGAGAAGAAGGCCATGGGCACCAAGCTCATCGCGGTGGCGCCATCGAATCCCAGGCTTAGGGCCAGAGGGATGAACATCCAGAGGGTGCCCTTGACGGCCTGGCTGCCCCTCTCCTTGTATGACAGAAGGCTAGCGATGATCGCGACGGCTACGACCGCCGTATACAGGAGCGGGTCGCCTAGCAGGTGGAACGAGTCAGGAAGGGCCAGTGGCACGTTTACCGGCTGAGTCAGGGTCAGGCCGGCGATGCCGGCCAGGAAGCATGAACTGGACAGCATGGCGTAGCTGAAAGCCTCGTCTTTGCGATTCTGCCACATTATCGCTGACCACGACGCGGCCACGAGGCACGCGACAAAGGAGAACGTGGGATCGATGAAGACGGAGAGGACTATGAAAGCCAGGCCAACGGCCACGTATATCCTCTTTCCCCACAGGGCGATGGAGAGGCCGAGAGAAATGAGGGCGGCCGGCATCACAAGTGCAGAGAGCCCAGTGAAGGCGGCGTAATTTGACATCGGCAAGATGAGCACCGCCAGGACCGCGAGGAGCCGTGCGTAGGGGCCAAGGCCAGCCCACTTAGCCACGGAGTAAGCGGAGACGGAGAGCATGCCCGTGCAGGCCACCGCCAGGCACAGCATCACGAGCGAAGGCTGCAGCCCCAGAGCCCCCCTGATAAGGAGGCTCAGGAGGTTCGCCCTTCCCTCGAGGGCGGAGACGTAGACGTAGGGTGAATAGGGGTCCACCGGCACAGGTGACGCTGAGTAGGAGAGCGAGTAGGCAGCCCCAGCCACGACCATGGGGAGGACGATGGTCATCGCTCCGACGTACTTCACTCTCTCCTCACCGCCATCAGAGTGACGGCCGCGACCAGCGTCAACGGCAGGGCCAGCCCCCGCCAGTAAGATGACTCCTCCGTTGGCTTCATGTTTTCTTCACATACTTGGCTGAGGCCCTTCCCACAGGACCTCCTTGTCCCGCGGAACGTCGCTCATCCGCTGCGGAGACGGCCCTAGGCCCCTAATAAACAGAAGGCCTATGTGTTTTCGATGTCTTCTTGGGTGCGACTTCAACCGGGGGGAAGTTGGAGATGAGCTGCTCATCCGCTGCCATCAAGGCCAAATGGCGTCATGCCTTAAAGCACGGAAGGCCTCCCCCGGACACGGGGGAACTCTTTCGATGACCACGTCCCGTCCGAAAGCCAGACCCGAACTTCCCTCCTCCAGCGGGTCCTTCCAGGTCCCGGGAATCGTCCAGAGGCGGGGCGGCAGGTGGTGCTCCGATGATCCGACCGATGCTCTTGGCGGGGGAAGGGATTGAAAAAGGTCGGCGTGGTGCTGGGGTGCCCGATCAACGTAGGGGTCGGCGCTTTCCTGAGATACTACAACGTCCTCCCCCACCTTTCCAAGTGCTTTGCCCAGGAGGACATCTCCCTGCTGGTCCTACCCCAGGCCAATCTTCTGCTGTGGGTGACGAAGATCTTGTCTTCAACCGGCTTCACCGTCGACGGGGCCCGCTCGTACATCGTCCAAAGCATGAAGGAGGCCAGCAGATACTGTGAACTGCCCATGGAGGACGTCGAATCGGTGCTGGAATACGCGTGCAGCTTGAGCGTCGGCGGGTTGAACTCCAATCCCACCCTCAACAGGGTCCTGACCTTCGGACCACTTTCGTCTATTCATGTCAAGGATGTCGAGGGAGGTGCGCTCCTTCGCTACCGCTCTCTGGCGGGCTTGGCCTCCGACAGGACGGCCTTCCTGTACAGCACATCTGAGTCTCTGGAGTGCATGTGGATGCTGGATAGGATCGGCAGGCGGGTCAAAGGGGCCAACTGCGGTGCGATGCTGCAAATTGACGCGTTCTCCTCGACGCGAACTTCTTCGTCGGTCAGGAACGCGAGGTATTTCTCCGACTTGGTTCTCGGCAGGCCCCTGGGTTCCATCTACGAGAGGTTGATACGCATGGGAAGGCTCAGGCTACTGCTGTCCGTCTCGAGCTCCCCCCTAATCAGCTCGGGGATGGTGAAAATGGCCCGCGAACACGGCTGCGCCGTGGGGGTCCCGAGCCCCGCTAACGCCTTCGACAGCGCGATAGATTGGCGAAACACCCCCACCGGCAGGGGGCCGACAGCCATCTACTTCACCAGATTGGGCCCATCCAAGGGCCTCCATGAGATTCCGTTCATATGGCGCGGCGTGAATAGGCTATGTCCCGAAGCCAAATTGAAGTTGGCAGGACCGTTCCAAGCACAACGCTACAGGGAGAGGTTCTTCTCTCTGGTCAAGGAGCTGGGCGTCAGAAACATCGAATACTTGGGTTACCTCGATAGGGGAAGGCTCCTCAAGGAGCTCTCCGAAGCGAAGGTCCTGGTTTACCCTACGCACTTGGATTCCTTCTCCCTGGCGGCGCTCGAGGCCCTGGCCTCCGGCGCCGCCCTGGTGGCCAACGGCATACCAGCGATGACTTCGGTGTACAGTGGGCTCCCGGGCGTGAGCCTAGTCGAGGAGGGCGATACGGCATCGATGGCCAGGGAGGTGGCCAGGGTCCTCAGGATGGACGATCGGTCCTTCGAGGAGATGCGGCGTGACCCAAGGCTCGAACGGTTCCTGGAGCTTCACAGCTCCTGGGAGAACGTGGCCAAGAGCGAATACAGCTACCTGAGGCTCCTCCTCCCCGGGGGAGCGGAATCGCTGAAAGAGGCGACTGTCAGATGAAGATGATCGATCGGCTTCGCCCAGAGGAGGCGTTTCCCAGGCTTGGCGTATGGGGGCGCGCTGTGCTCGGCCGCGCAGGGGGCTCTGGGGGTAGACTACTCAGGGGCCTACGGACCCATCAAGGAAATCACCCGCCGGAGCACCTGATTGATTCCTTGGCAGAGGAGGGGCTCTTCGCCAGCCTGAAGCGAAAGGACCTGCTGACCGTAGTCAGGCTGGGTGAATTGCTTTCGTTCGAGCCTGGAGAGAAGATCCTGAGTGAAGGAGACCGCGGCCTTGCATTGTACCTCATCTCGATCGGGGAGGTCAAAATGATGAGGAAAGGAGCCTCCCCCCCCCAAAGCTGGACAGAGGGGATCCCTTCGGGGAGATGTCCTCGCCGAGTGGTCAGCCATGGTCCGCCGAGGTTGAGGCGACAGGGCTGGCGAAGTGTCTCACCTTCTCCAGATGGTCGTTCGAAGCCCTCCTTCACCTCTTCCCCGAGATTCAAAAACGGTAAAGTTGGAGCCGAATAGGCGGGATATGAACACCAATCCAGGACGTGCGGTCCGTCAGCGCCCCAGCCTCAAGGCCTCGGTCTGGGGCGCCGCATTTCGATATGAAGGCGACGAACCTTTTTAATGGGGAATCCAAAATGCCCTGCAGAGGAATGCGCGGCTTGGAAGGCGTTGGGTGATCTTTGGCGTGCCCTGTTCTCTGTCATTTGGTACGGGGATGGTGGAACGGGATGGCTCCGGCCACGACGGCGGATCACTGAGCCGACGGGCCTCGAGACATGCCCCGACTAGTGGTGCCCATCGGAGATCTCACAGGCGCAGGAACGTGCTCGGCGCGCTCATCACCATAGCGATAGTCGTCGCAGTGGTCACAATCGCCATCTACAGTACGCAGCAGGCCGCGCAGAGGGCAACCCTAGAGAAAGTGAGGTTGGGCATCGAAGAAGTTCAACTCCAGGAGGCAACGTCGACCTCCATTGACGTCAACGTGAGGCTCGTCATGGTCAACCCCAACAGGGACGCCGTGGCATTCGACCGAATGACGTTTGACTTGTATGGGAACGGCAGCCTTGTCGGGAACACCGAATATGGCCAGAAGCTG
>Ga0187857_10002545_pt1 | contig 16100 bp, 12 predicted proteins | sample June2016WEW_8_10_FD_132984 | JGI IMG/M metagenome (GOLD analysis project Ga0187857, IMG submission 132984) | Peatland microbial communities from SPRUCE experiment site at the Marcell Experimental Forest, Minnesota, USA - June2016WEW_8_100 | ecosystem: Environmental > Terrestrial > Soil >...
CAGGCCTGCCACGAAGGTGATCGTCTTCCAATGCCCGTGCGGAACATGGTCGATCAACCGAATGCCACGCGGGCAGCGGCCTCGAAGCCGCACCATGGCGGTGTTGGTGGAGGTCTCGTCAAAAACACCAGTCGGGCCGAGTCAAACATGCCCTGTTCTCGCATCCAGCGCCGCCGTGCCGTCTCGCCGTTTCGTTGCGCGTTGCAGCACTGAATGGCGTTTCCGGTAGGCATGCACTTTTCGCCCCACTTTCTACCCGTTTCCTTTGACAGTGGAGTTTCTGCGGCCACAGGAAAAACTATTAAAGACATACCGGCAATCACGGCGCCGCTGACCAGCATTCCGCGCAGGTTTCTTTTCATAACGCCACCTGGTTAGCTTCAACCTAATCAAAATCGGTGACACGCCAAGCGATCACCTGCCCAATCGTGTGAGGATTCTGCGTATTTTGGAGGACAAGTCCAGTTTTGAGTTTTTCCCAAGCGCTCGCGGCTTATTCGAACATTTCACACGCGATTTGTGGGGCGACGATCGCGGCGGCCGTTGCGAGGATCAAGGCAAGTTTGCGTGTCATGATGATTTACTCTGTTGGTGTCTTTTATCGTTTCAATGGTGATGCCATTTCGAGCGATTGGTTCCTGAAGGGTAGTTTGCTTTACTCGGTGACAGGACCGCGGAAGCGCCTCAGCGAGCCGCAAGGGGTTCACGGGCAGGCCGTATACGAGCGCGCATCAGTGGCGCCGCAGGCGCTCGAGCCGCTCGACTTCTGCCCAGAGGACACGAAGTACCGTCGTCAAATGCTCGACGCTCGTCCCCGGTTGTACGCTCGCGAGCACGTGCATGAATTTCTTCGAAACATTGGGCGCTCCCTGACCCCCAAGAAGCCACCTTCGCGGTCATCCTGAAATATCGGACCTTTGTAGGCTAACACAAGCTGCCAAAACGATGACTCCCGAAGGCCCATGATGATGCCGAACAAAGAAGATTTGACATCGGAGATGTGATCGAGAGCGACTCCACCCTATTCCTCATACCGCCACAGATCACCCCACTCCGCTTTCCAGATGTTATCGCGGTCAATCACTACGATCGGAAGCTTTTTAGTGTTGGCGAGCTGAATGGCGCCGATAACGGCGTCGCGAGCTGGAATCTCTTGGCTGGTCAAATCGGCCGGCAGCCGATCCGGCGCCGCTGTTTTTGGGCAGTGAATGATGCCGACCTGGCCGTCGCTCCTCTGAGAGAGCGTCAGGTTAATGGCGTCCGGCTGAAGCTCATCGACTTGCTCGAAACGGTTCCTGCCCATGAGGTCTTCCCGTTGCCGCGATCATGCCCAGCCGTACGCAAAATCGTTGTTCTCGATGCTTACCTTGGCTTCTGTGAGCCGCTCCTTAGCGAGCGCTCGCTTGAGGAATTCGCGCGAAAGCGCCGGCAGCAGAGTGTTGGTGATGATGTTGTCGATCATGCGCCCGCCCGTATCTGGATCGTTACACATCGAGACGATATGATCGACCACCGCCTGATCGTAGACAAAGGTAGCCGCGTGATTTTCGCGAATGCGCTGGCCGATTCGGTCGAGCTGTAAGCGCACGATGCCGCCGAGCACCTTGTCCGACAGCGGATAATACGGAATTGAAACCATGCGGCCAAGCAGCGCCGCAGGAAACACCTTCAAGAGCTCGGGGCGCAGCTCCTGTGCGAGCGACTCAGAATCCTCGCGAAATTTCGGATCGGCAGAAAGCCCCATGATCAGGTTGGTGCCAACGTTGGTGGTGAGGATGATCAGCGTGTTCTTGAAGTCGATACGCCGACCGTTGCCGTCGTCCATGAAGCCCTTGTCGAACACCTGAAAGAAGATCTCGTGAACGTCGGGATGCGCCTTCTCGACCTCGTCAAGCAGGATTACGCTATAGGGTCTGCGACGCACCGCCTCGGTGAGGCGCCCGCCCTCCCCATAGCCGACATAACCGGGCGGCGCCCCCTTTAGCGAGGACACCGTGTGCGCCTCCTGGAACTCGGACATGTTGATGGTGATCATGTTCTGCTCGCCGCCATAGAGGGCCTCGGCGAGGGCGAGCGCGGTCTCGGTCTTGCCGACGCCGGACGGGCCGCACAGCATGAACACACCGATCGGCTTGCTTGGATTGTCGAGCCTAGCGCGATTGGTCTCGATTCGCTTCGCGATCATCGCCAGTCCGTGGGATTGGCCGATAATGCGACGGTTGAGAATTTCCGGGAGCCGGAGCACGTTCTCGATCTCATCTTTTACCATGCGGCCGACCGGGATGCCGGTCCAGTCGGAGACCACGGAGGCGACCACCTGCTCATCCACGTGAGCATAGATCATCCGCTTTTCTGGCTCGCGTGCATCGAGCGTTCCGAATTTCTCGCGCAGTTGCCTGCGCACCTCCTCCTTGTCTGCGGTATTCGATTGCGCCGTCGCCGGCGTCGCGGCCGAGGCGTCGGCCTGCGGCTTGCCGTCCGCCTTCTTTGGTGGATTGAGAATGTCGCGCAGGCTGCGAATCTCGGTGACGAGCTTCTGCTCGATCGCCCATTCGGCTTCGAGGCCGGCGAGCTTCTCTCTCAGCGTCGCGATTCCGGCGTCAATCGCAGCGATCGTTTCCTGATCCTGCGCGCCTAGGTCACTGTCGCTGGCGAGCGCCGCCTTCTCCGTTTCGCGCGCGGCGATTGCCGCCGTTACGTCTTCGATCATCGCCGGCACCGCGCTCTGGCTGATGGCGACGCGCGCGCAGGCGGTGTCGAGGAGGCTTACCGCCTTGTCCGGCAACTGACGCGCCGGAATGTAACGCTGCGAGAGCTTCACGGCCGCCACGACGGCGGCATCTGAAATCCGCACCTTGTGGTATTTCTCCATAGGGCCGAGAATACCGCGCAGCATGTCGCAGCATTGCTGAGCGTCGGGCTCGCCGATCTGGATCGGCTGAAAACGCCTTGTCAGCGCCGGATCCTTCTCGATGTATTGGCGATATTCCGACCACGTTGTGGCCGCGATGGTGCGCAGGGTGCCGCGCGCCAGCGCCGGCTTCAGCAGATTGGCGGCATCGCCGGTACCAGCAGAACCGCCGGCCCCGATCAGGGTGTGGGCTTCGTCGATGAACAGGATGATCGGGGTCGGCGACTGCTGCACCTCGTCGATCACCGAACGTAGACGCTGCTCGAATTCACCCCTCATTGAGGCGCCGGCCTGCATCAATCCTACGTCGAGCACGCAGAGTCGCACTCCGCGCAGCGGCGGCGGCACATCGCCCGCCGCGATGCGTTGCGCGAACCCCTCTACTACGGCGGTCTTGCCGACGCCGGCCTCGCCCGTGAGAATCGGGTTGTTCTGGCGCCGGCGCAGCAGCACGTCGATGACCTGCCGGATTTCGTCGTCGCGGCCCAGGATCGGGTCCATATCGCCTGACTTCGCCTTAGCCGTCAGATCCTGAGAGAACCGGTCAAGCGCAGTCGTGCCTTTGGAGGCACCCGATTCCTGCGCGCCTGGCGCGCCGGCGGCCACTAGGCCCGAGCCGTCGATCGGACGCAGATTCTCCTCCTCGGAGCCGGCCCAGACCTTGCGGTACTCGCTGGTGAGGAGATCGACCGAAACCTTGGCGAATTCGTGCGACACATTGGTGAAGGCGCGCGCAAGCTCGCGCGACTGTAGCGCACCGACCAGAATATGACCGGTGCGGATCTGGGTCTCACCGAAGAACAGTGTTGCGTAATGCCAGCCACGGTCGAGCAAATCCATGACCGTGTTGGAGACCGCCGGCATCTCGGTCTCGTTCTTGCGGAATCCGTTGACGACCGCGGTAACGTCGGTCATGAGCTTGCCGCGATCGAGTTTGAAATGGTCGGCGGTGAGCCCGATATCGGTGCGCTCGCTCTGCAGGATGTGGGCGAGCCAATGGGCTAGCTCGACGTTGCGGTTGCCAGCTCCCTTGGCCTGGCGCAGCGCCTTGAAGAACGCCTCGTAACCGACCCGGTTGAGCTTGCCAGCAACCGCCTCAAGGCTAATATCAACCATCGCGTCCACTCCCTACACGCTTTGCACGCGGCGCTCGCGTTTGTGCCGTGCACGCTCCGCAGGATGAAACCTCGCATCTCGTCGGTATGCTTCATTCGAGGTCCAGTTCGGCGCCATCCATGTGGTCCAGCCAAGCTGGCCGAAGGTTCCAATTCGAATCGGCTCTGCAGCACCAGCCGGAAGGGCCAGCTCGACGTCCCAGTCGAGCTGATCGCCATTGTAGAAAAACACCAAATCCGCCAGTGGTTCGCAAAGATCGCCGGTCGGCAGGAAACGAACATACTGCGCCAGGCTGTCGGTGAAAATTAGCACCCTGATCTTATCCTGCACGCTGAAGAGATTTCTGCCGAGCAGCACGTCCTGGCCAAGCCGGCTTAAACGCTGCCCAATTAGCGTGCGCTCGCTCGGCTCGAGCACCAGCCGGCTGCCAATGAACTCCTCGACCTCCGCCTTGACCTTGAAAAGGCCGCGGATAGCGCCGGCGAGACGCGAAGCTGATTTCGCTTGTGATCCGAGTAGCCCGGCGAACTGTAGCTTTGCGGCGTCCGCGACGCTGTCTAGGCCGTGATATGGCGTTGAGCCCACGCCGATCGCCGAGCCGATGTAGGCGAAAAAACGGTCTGCGTCGGGACGGTCATGCTGTGCGATCGGCCGGGAGTCTGCCCAGGCACGAAAGAACAGTTGAATAAAGCGATTGTTGAAAATGTCTAAAAATCGAGGAAACGCATCGTCTTGCGAAAGCAAGTAGTGGTAGGCTTCCTCGGTGACCGCCAGCGGAAGCGCGCCCTGCGGCCCGAGAAGGCCGAGATACTTGACGAGCACTGTCAGCGGCTTGCCGTCATTTTGTTCGACCCGAGCAAGGTTCGAGGCCGGGAAATCCATATAGGGATCCTGGCCAAGCGTGACGTACTCCTCGCGCCTTGCCGCGCTGTCACCGATCCGCGGCCGATCCATGGATGCGCGCTCAAGGTGGCGCAGCACCGTGAAAAAGTCGAAACGCCATGGCTCCGCTTTAAGACGACCCAAGAATGTCACGGATACCTCTCGGTCAAAGGGCCTTTCGGGTTCCCATGCGGGGCGGCCATCGCATGATCTCACCGCGCTCCACCGAACGGATTACAGTCTCGGTGAAATGGTTGAAGCTTGAATATTCGGCAAAGAAGCGGTCGAGTACACCGCCAAGCAGAAATGCCCCGGTGCCTTCGAAAGCTCTCTCGTCGATCGTGACGGTGATCTCAATGCCGCGCGCCGCTCCGATGCCACCGCGCTCGCGGACGCGGCGCACGACCGGCCGGCTGTCAACTGTACGGACTCCGCGGATCCGTCGCTCGGTGGTGACATCGTTCATGTCCGCAAACATCGACAAGGTTTCCCGCAGCGCTTGAGCATTGCGCCCCGCCCCGCGTTCGACAAGTCCCAGATGATTGGTACTGAGCATGTTGACTAGGCACCAAGTCACTGTACCAGTATGTGCGGTCTCGCCGCGGCTGCGCAATTGCGCCACGACTGGCTCCCGCGGCAGTGTGGGACCGGCAACGCACACGAGATCCAGAGAGGAATCGTCGATCAGCCTAAAATCAGTCGCGCCAGCACCGATCGGCAGATGCTCGGTCAGGTGGCGATTGGAACACAACGCCCGTACGCTTAATTCCGCAATCGCCGATACGTCGTCGGTGCCGCCGAGCTCGCTCACGGAGATGAACATGTCGGTTCCAGTGTAATCCGACGACACGCCAAGGCGTTTTTCCTCGACCGTGCGTCGCCGAGGCAACCGGCGCACCGTATACGATGGCCCCGACAGTTGCTGGCCCCCTTCAAGCGAAGCTGAATAGAGCGGCTGAACGGGCACCTTCTCGCCGCCGCCGGAATAGTGCGCGTAGACCTCCAGCAACCTATGTGGCTCATAATCAAGGTAATGGCTGCGATCCGGCACGACGTGATATTCGTGCTGAGCTGATTTGAGCGGAATCCGGTCGGCGGTCTTCTCGAAAAGGTTGATTGCCGGCGCGGCGTAAACGGCAAACATTGACGGCTGGACCGCCGCGGCGAGGCGGGTGTTCACCTCGTCGAAGGCATAGAGGATGTCAACGGTTTTCGCCTTGAGCTTTGGCAGGATCTCATCGAGGCCGGTCAAGTTGCAGCCAAGGAACTTGCGCGGGAACATAAAAAACTCGCGCAAAAGATCAAATCCCTCGAAGACCCGGTGATCGTTCGGAAACAACGCCTCCTCGCGCTCGAAGCCGACCTGATGCAAACATTGCGCGGGCGCCGCATAAACGAGCGGATCACCGAACGCATCGAGACAGCGGAAATAGATTCCTCGGCAATGGGCGAACAGCTGCTCGTAAAGCGCCGCGGCGTCAGCTTCCGGCCCGGCGAAATAGAGCGGCAAGTTTTTGGTCCGGCAGCCCGCGAACGACAGATCGGGTTGTTTGAACGCCTCGCTATCCGGCGGCTCGTCCTCCACCCGGGCTGTCGAGCGAACCGTAAAAGTAAGCCTCATGCCGGCTAGCACATCGCTCCCGGTCGACACACCAAGCGCCTGCAGCGGGGCGGGCGACGCGAAATATTCCGCGCCAATAAGATCGAATGGCCAGATAGTGATGTCCGTGCATAGCCGATAGCGGCAAGCCAGCTGCCGATCAAACTGACGATATGTTGCATCGAGATATGAGCCGCGCGCGATGGCATGGCCGTCGCGCAGCGCCTTATCGCCGAACACCGGCATTACTTTTACCAGCATCGCCGAGGGGGTCGGGGCGAGATAGTGCGGGACGAGTTGCTCGAGCAGATTGTTGGTAAATTCAGGGAATTCGTGTTTGAGCTTGAGCTGGACGCGCGCCGCTAGAAAGGCCGCTCCTTCGAGAAGGCCGCCGATTAGCGGGTCGATGCGATCCTCCAGGAGCCCACCAAGGCGTTCCGCGATGCCGGGATACTCGTCGGCAAATTCACGCGCCTGCTCGTTAAGCAATTTGAGTTCCCGATTGTAAAGATCGAGAAATTCCTGGTTCATGCGCGTTTCACAAGCGATTTATTATTATTTTGCCAGTGTCGACAACGTCGGCAACAAATTCAACCGGAACGTGCACTGGGTCGCAGGTCAAATCGGCGCGAAATATGAATCGGATCTTGAGTTCGGCAGGATCGACGGTCATGTCCCGCACGACGTCGAGCGAAGCCGCCGCTAGCCGCGGCTCGTAATTAATGATGGCAGCCTTGATCTCTCCCGGAATGCTATCGACCGCGTTTTCATCGATCGTACGGTTGGAAACGTCTGGAAGGCCGAAATTAATAATCGACTTTCGCGCATAAGGCGTTTGTCCCATGTCAACGGTCGATTCCATCGCCACGGCGTTAAGCAATGCATCGAGATCCCGCAACACTTCCCGCCGCAGCACCGCTTCGGTGATGACTTGGCGCGCCCGTAGTCTGCGGCCGGCGACGATCCGATCGCCGGCTTCATTATGGATATCCATTTTTTTCTTCGCGTCCTTGGCGTCGTGAGCCGCACGAAACACATGCATCAGCGGAGGGCTGAGTCGCGTTTTACTATTGATTGTCGCCGTCATTTCGCTCTGGCCGGAAAATCCGCCGCGTGCTGCCGAGCGCCAAAATTCCGCACAGATTGACGTACGCGATCTTGACTGCCCTCGTTTTGCATCGGTCGCGCCCCGGAAAGCGCTGGCGTCGTTCCGCTTAGGTCGCCTTTGAGGTCTGGACGTTGTAGCCGAAATCGGTGTTGCCGCCAGCGCTGCCCACGTCCTGCTGCATCTTGTAAGATTCCTTAAATTCGGCAAAGACCAGCGATACGTGCTCATTAACGATCTGGTCGCCGCCGGACCCGGCCCACTTAAAAGCGGACACCATAATGTCGGTCAGGTCGATCTTAAGGTACTCGACCCGCGAGTCACCGTCCAACTTCATGCAGCTTACGGTTCCTTTGGGAATGTGCTTACCGGTCGTGCAGTCCTTGAACAGGGTCACCGACGACTTGTCGCATCGCTTTTGCAAGGCGAGTGCGGCGACATGCGCCTGGGTAGCCTGACCGCCTTGTCCAATGGCGAACGACGCAGGGTTATCGACGCCCCAGGTGAAGCTTTCGACCTCGATCCAGTCCTTGTGGTCCTGGTCCATCGACTCGCCGTCGACGCCCTGCAGCTTGAGATAAATGTTCGTTTGAGCCATCTGATCCCCTCTAAGCGCAGAAAATTCCACAGACACCGTTTCAGATTTTTACGACACCTCGATTGGTACTGTCCTGGCAGCTCTAGGATTCCGCCCCGCTTATTTGGCAACTGGCAACCGGGAAACAAGCCGCAGGCCCACGTCCATGCCTTCCAACTGGAAATGCGGCCGCAACTCGAACGTGGCTGCATAGTATCCCGGATTCTCCTCATTTGGCACGATCGTGATCTTAGCACCAGCCAACGGCCGGCGGCACTTGGTGGCCTCGGTCGAATTCTTAGGGTCGCCGTCGACATACTCCGAGATCCAGTTGTTCAGCCACTTTTCGAGCTGAGCCTCTTCATAGTAGGAGCCGACTTTGTCGCGAACCATGACCTTGAGATAGTGGGCGAACCGGCAGCAGGCGAACATATAAGGCAGGCGCGACGCCAGATTACTGGAAGCGGTCGCTTCCGGATTGTTTTGATAAGCTTTCGGCTTGAAGAGCGACTGCGCGCCGATGAAGGCAGCCCGGTCAGTATTCTTGCGGTGTATCAAGGGAATTAACCCTGACTTCGCCAGCTCTGCCTCGCGACGATCGCTGATCGCAATCTCAGTCGGGCATTTGAGATCGACACCGCCATCGTCGGTCGGGAAGGTGTGTGCAGGCAGGTCTTCCACCTCACCGCCGGACTGTACGCCGCGGATGCGGGCACACCAGCCGTATTCCTTAAACGCGCGGTTTATGTTGGCGGCCATCGTATAGGCAGCGTTCATCCAGGCGTATTTTTCTCCCCTATGTCCGTCGGTTTCTTCCTCGAAGGCAAATTCATCGACCGGTTCGGTTTTTGCCCCATAGGGAAGGCGGGCTAGCACGCGCGGCATGCAGAGGCCGACATATTTTGCGTCATCTGAATCCCGTAGCGATTTCCAGGCAGCATACTCGGGAGTGTCGAACACTTTGCTCAGGTCGCGCGGATTCATCAGCTCGTTCCAAGAGTCCATACCCATCAGGGTGGAGTCCGCGGCCGCAAAAAAGGGCGCATGCGCGGCTCCCGCAATCTTGCTGAGATCGCGCAGCAGCTGAACATCGGTCGGCAGGTGGCTGAACGCATAATCGCCAACCAGGCAACCATATGGTTGCCCGCCGAGTTGCCCAAACTCCTGTTCGTAGATCTTCTTGAAAAGGGGGCTTTGATCCCAGGCCGCATCGGGATATTGCCGCAGATGCCGATACAGTTCGCCTTTAGAGACGTTCATGACGCGAATCTTGAGCATCGCGTCAGTCTCCGATTGGAAAACAAGGTACTTGAGGCCACGCCATGCGCTCTCGATTTGCTGAAACTCCGGCGCATGCATGATCTCGTTCAGTTGGGCCGAGAGCTTTTTGTCCAACTGCGCGATCATTTCCTCGAGCGTGTCGAGGACGTCCGCTTTAACGAGGCTGGTATCGGCGAGCGCTTGCTCAACCAGAGTGTTGACGGCGTTTTCAACCTCCGTCGCCGCCCGCTCGGTTCGCGGCTTGAAGCTCTGCTTCAGTAGAGCGGCAAACTCATCGGCGTCGCGGGTTTCGACTAGCGCTTGGGGGGCACGGCCTGGTGCCGTCTCGGTCGCCATGTCCGCTGTCTCCGGTTATTAATCTTGTTTGGGTTCACTCTCGCCAGCACTTTCGTCGCCACTTTCCGAAGCACGACTCTTCAACGCAGCCATAAGCTGAGGATCGGCCAGTAATTTGCGCAGTGTTTCTTCCGCAGCGACCTTGCCGTCCATGTACCGCATCAGGTTCGCCAGCTGCTGTCGCGCTTCCAGCAATTTTTTGAGCGCTGGCACCTGCCGTGCGACTGCCGCCGGTTCGAAATCCGCCATCTTATTGAAGCGCAGTTGCACACCCATTTGCTCACCGGGATTTTCGGTGAGCTTATTCTCGACACGGAAGGACACTCCAGGGTGGATCGCCGCCATCCGAGCGTCGAGGTTATCCATATCGAATTCGAGGAACTTGCGGTCGGCGATCAGCGCCTCCTTCTCCACCCCGGGTGTGTTACCCGACAGATCAGCCATCACTCCCATGACGAAGGGGATCTCGACTTTTTCCTCCGCATTGGCCGGGTTCTCATAGGTAATATGCACCCGCGGCGGACGAACGCGGCGAATGAATTTTTGACCACTTTCTTTAGCCATTGACTTGTCCCCTCCCGCATAAACTCCGCTGTCCGCGGGTCTTGAGTTAGGGCCGTAAGAGCTTCGTCATTAAACGATTTTTCGGGCTCGCCGTCAATTGCAAGTCGTTAATGGGTAGAGCCGCCCGCCATCGCCGTGAGTGGCACCGGGCGACAAGATGTGCCTTATTTTTCGGCGCCGGCGTTTTTGAAGGCCGCCTTGGGTAGCACATCCTTTAGCACCCCCATGAAATCGCGCTCGGCAAGAGCCCGGGCGCGTTCGCATAGCATGGGAACCGGACTTGAAGGTTCGGCGGCGCGGAAGAATCGCTGCACCTGCTCCAGGAGGGCAATGGCCTGCGACCGCGTTTTGACATTGTAGGTGGATGCAGAGTTAACGCCGTCCGAAGTCACCGCTGTCGGCGACCCGGCTTCCGGAGCCGTTTGCGAAAGCGTCGAAAGTCGACCGACCGGGAGGTCAAAAATCTGGTCGGTGCCGATCTGGAAGGCCGCCTTTTCCATCTGTGTCGGAACCAGGATGTTCATGACCTCGATGAACGACTTGCCGATGAGCTGGTGCGCCTGACGCACCAAGGGCAGCGTTGGGCTCGATGGCTCCAGCCGACTGTAATAATCGGCGATGGCCGCTAGAGCCTGGCTCGCGTCAGCAAGCGAACTTGGCCCGGGCGCCTTTTCCGATGCCTCACCCGAATCTTGCCCGGCGTCGAGAGAGCCGCCCTCGGCAGCTGTCGGCACCTTCGCCGCCTCAGCTGGATCGATGAAGGCCTGGATCCTGCCGACCAAAGCCGGAAGACTATCAAGTCCAGCCGAGACGCCCCGCAGGGCGCACGCATTACGAATTCGCTCCAGCGCCGCCTTGAGCATTACAATATGCGCCCGGGTAGCTGCCAATGCTGTGGGATCGGCATCGCTGCGCGCCTCAAGGATAGTCGAGGCGGTAACCTTGTCCTCGCCGCTGCGCGGCTTGACTTCGTCGTTTGCAATCATCAGCCGGCGATAGGTGATGGCGCCAAGCCGGCGTGCATCGAATAAGGGCGCATATTGCAAAGGAAAAATCACGGTGGGACCATCCAGGGCCCAGATCGCCGTCGATCTCGCAGTGGCCTCGCTGCCTTCGGGTCGCGGATGAATCTGGTCCCAAAACGCGTCCAACCAATACGCCGCCGCTGCTAGGCTCACGGCAAAACCAGCGAGATCCCGGTTCAATATTTGGAGCCGGCTCTGCATGACCAGCAGTCGTAAATCGCGGCTGCGCGCGAACAGTAGTTTTACGGCTTCGAGGTGACCGGCGATGTCGACCGTGGTGCGGTCGAACGGCGTACCGTCCAAGGCATTGAAAAACGACGCCGGCAGAATGCCTTCCACCTGAGCGAAGAAATTAAGGTAGTCGGCGTCGCCTTCCAGATCGAGATCGGGCCCGCATGGATCCGCATCCGAGATCGGAGTGCACAACGCAGCTACCGCGGGGTCGAGCGGTACTGGCAGCGGAGATGCGGTGGCCTGAGCGACCTCGCCCGCTACCAAAGGTTCAACGGGGGCCGCAGAAGAAGATGGCGTCACTGCAGAAGGAGGTGGAGACGCCCCAGCCGGCTCTTCAGGCGGCGGTGTGGCTTCGCCGCTAGACTCTTCCAAGGCTGTCAAATTGGAGTTCAAAGCTGCCACGACTTTTCACTTGCCATGACTCGGTTGCGGCGGAGGTGTTTGTTATGCTTAACGATTATCCCAACCGACGCATTAGAGACTTACTATCATTATCCTCTGAGGTCAACGCTTATCGCCTTGCTGGTGCCACCCATTTCGCGGCAACTCGAATCTGTTATCCAAAAAATTGATCTTCTCGAGCGACAAGTCAAAGAGTGTGAAGAACCCAAGTTGCCGTACGCGGAGCAGACGATAGCAATCTTGCCATCGTTAGGACGCCCTAAGCTTCGAAGCGGTGTCGATCGTTTGGTGATGAATTTAGAGCGTGACACCCTGCTATCCTAGCAGCTGCTGGCCGCAGCCGGACGCTGATCTAAAGAGATAGCTTAATAACCGGGCAGGCAATGCGGCCGATTCCGGCGAATTGGTTTATCTCTTACTAAGGAAAGCCACACCAATCGTTTAAGCCCGCTACCTGTCCTACCCTTCGACCGCGAAGCTTGCCGGGCTCTCGCCGCGCTGCCACCGTTCCCACATTGTTTGATAGACGGTCTCGATGTGCCGGGTAAATTCAGGGCAGTTGAAAAGCGGATAAATTAACCGATTCCATTTGAGCCGCTTCTTGAGATCAGCACGGAGCGTATCGTTTTGTGCGAGCTTTAGAGTTAGTGCCTCGTACTCTCCGAGGTTCGAAGTAACGAGATCGCCGAGCCCAATGGCATTCAGCAAGCTCGCTCCAACCCGCGCCGCAAAGCTCTCGCCTCGGCAAGTGACGACCGGCAGGCCGGCCCACAGCGCGTCGCTCGCTGTGCTGTGGGCATTGTAGGGCAAAGTATCGAGAAACAAATCGGCGTGCTGATGACGCGCCAAGTGTTGCTCCGTCGAAATCCTCTCGGCAAATACCAGCCGCGCCGGATCGACGCCGCGCGCTGCGGCCTCTCGGCATAGATTGTTCTTGGCTTCGTCAAGCTCCTGGAGCAACCACAGCACGCTACCCTCGACCTTCTGCAAAAGCCGCATCCACACCTCGAAGACCGTGGGAGAGATCTTCCACGCGCTGTTGAAGCAACAAAGCACCACGCCGCGTGCGGGCAACCCACACAATTCCCGGCTCGGTGTGTGGACAGCGATCGCTCGCTTGCGGTCGTTCACCTGGTAACTACCGGGAACATGAACGATCTTTTCGACGTAGTAAGGCTGACGATCGAACGGCAACACAAGGCGGTCGGCAATGATGTAATCGACAAAATCGACGGACATGGTGCCCGGATAGCCGAGATAGTTGACTGCAATCGGTGCCGGCCGTGATGCCAAGATTTCGGGCCGGCAGCCTAGCGTGTAGCCGGATAGATCGATCACGATGTCGGTGCGCAAGCCATGGAGCATCGTGGCGACGTCGCGGTCCGGTGTGGCCTGCACATCATAAAACTGGTCGAATGACTTGACCAAGCGCGCACGCATGTCGCTGCCGTTGCCGACACCTGACGATATGCCAATCACTTCGAACCGCGAGCGATCATGGAGTTCGAACAGCTCGGCGATAAGTTGGGCCACAGGATGGGAACGAAAATCGGCCGACACATAAGCAAGCTTGATCCTGTCATTCCGCCAAACCTGGCCTTGCCATAGCGGAGACGGGCTGACCGCAATGCGGTTCCTAATAAACCGCCTGGCAGCCGTCTGGTGCAGCGCCGCGTCGTCCGAATAGCCGAGCAGTATGAACGGATAGACAATCGACGACGCCTCCGTCACATTGTGCCGCAATGTTTCGGCGATCTGATCACGGCGCTTCCAGTCGCACAGCTTGAGGGCGCATTCGGCAAGCCCGCTTAAGGCGCGCTGATGCGCGGGATCGAGCGCCAGCGCCGTCTCGAAGCTCGACCGCGCTTCGCCGACCCTCTTCAGTTCCTGCAGCGCGTAGCCGCGGTTGTTGAATGTGCCGGCACGATCGGGCTCGATCGCCAGCGCCTCATCGTAACTTGCAAGCGCTTCCTCGAAATGTTGCAGCGCGTGCAGCGTGTTGCCGCGGTTATTAAGCGTGGCGGCGTGGTTGGGCCGGATCGCCAGCGCTCGGTCGAAACCGCATAGCGCTTCGTGGTAATGCCTGAGCTCATGAAGAATGACGGCGCGATTGTAGTGAGTCTCGGCGAAATCCGGCCGCACGGCGAGCGCGCCGTCGTAGCTTGCAAGCGCCTCTTCGAAGAGCTTGAGCTCTTGAAGTAGAGAGCCGCGCATGTGAAGCGTTTCGGCGTGATTAGGATGGATCACCAGCGCCTTGTCGCAACTCGAAATCGCCGCGGCAAAATCCCCACGGCGGGATTGCGCGATGGCCAGAAGATATAACGTAACGAAATGAGCAGGCTGGGACTGCAGAATGGCCCCGCACAACCGTTCCGCTTCAGCAAATTGGCCGCACTCGCAGGCTGCCGCCGCCCGCATTAGAGCTTGCTGCACTGTGAGCGTGATCTCAGGCACCGAACACCCCCGATATCGTAAGCTCAAAACCGGAACTTTACTGTTTGCCGACGAAAAATCTGCGGCATCATTTCATTTCTTTTCGATCGACGCCATGAAGCACCACCTGCTTCGACCCGGTGTACCAGGGAGCGGCCGGGCGACTTGAAACACCGCTGGGGGCGTCGATATGAAAAAGTTGTTGGGTTAGGCAATGTCGCCCACGCTTCCCGGAAACACGCCGGGGATCGCGCCACGCCCCGCTTGCTCAAAAAAAAACGGAATCTTCCGCGGCTCGACTATGCTGTAGCGGTTGGATATCGTCCGCGTGTCGCTGCCTGAAGCATGAGGGGGATACCATGAGCATCACCCAAGATGGACGCGTCGGGGAACTGATTACGCCTCTCGGAAAAGACGTTCTCGTGTTGCAAAGATTTGACGGTTTCGAGGGCCTCGGCGAGCTTTTTGAATTTCACGTTGACGCCTTAAGCGAACAGGAAGACATCGATTTCGATAAGGCGATCGGCCAATCGTGCACGATCAAGCTCAAGACATATCAGGGCAAGACACGGATAATCGATGGTATCTTAACCGAGGCGCAATCGATTGAAAAGGCTCAGGACTATTACCGCTACCTGCTGGTGTTGCGCCCATGGTTTGCACTACTCGGCTACAAAGCTGATTGTCGGACTTTCCTCGACAAGAACGTCAAGGACATCATTAAGGACGTATTTACGAGGGCGGGTTTCAGCGATTACGAGTTCAAGACCACCGCCGACTACGACACCATCCAGTATTGTGTGCAGTACCGTGAGACCGATCTCGCGTTCTGCTCTCGCCTAATGGAGCAATACGGCATCTACTATTTCTTTAAGCATGCTGAAGGCAAGCACACCATGGTGCTGGCAGATTCGCGCGCATCCCACGAAACCAATCCAGATGTGCCTAAGCTGCCCTATCTTCCCCTAGGCACGCGCGCATTGGACATGCAACAACGGCTTGGTGCGTGGACCTCGCATCGCCGCTTTCGCACCGGCAAGGTCCACTTAGACGACTACGACTATGTCAAACCTCCGAAGAATTTGAAGGCGAACAAGGAAGCGGCCGAGAAATATGCCCATTCCAAACTCGAAGTTTACGACTTTCGAGGCAAGCACACCGAGAAGGACAAGGGCGAGCAGTTCGCGAAATTTAAGCTGGAAGCTGAACAGTCGCTGGACCACCGGCGCCGAGCTGAAGGCGATTGTCCCTCGGCGTTTGCAGGCAGCCTCGTCACCGTTGAGCAACACCCGACCGCGGCCGAGAATAAAGAATATCTAATTGTCCGCGCAACCCACAGGTTCGGAACGCAGGAGTACAGGGTCGGCACAAGTGGCGGATCCGGGAGCTATACCGGTAACTCGGGCGGCGGGGGCGAGACCTACTCCGGTAACTATGAATTCCAGCCGAGCGACCAACCCTTCCGCAACCAGGAGCGGACCGGTAAGCCGCGCATCTACGGCATCTGCACTGGGTTGGTCGTCGCCAATACAGGCGAGGATGGTGAAGAGATCAGCACCGAACAGTTTGGGCGGATCCGGGTCCAGTACCCTTGGGACAGTGCGCAGCAGTCATATTGGGCCCGCGTTGCGCAG
>Ga0187857_10002548_pt1 | contig 16093 bp, 12 predicted proteins | sample June2016WEW_8_10_FD_132984 | JGI IMG/M metagenome (GOLD analysis project Ga0187857, IMG submission 132984) | Peatland microbial communities from SPRUCE experiment site at the Marcell Experimental Forest, Minnesota, USA - June2016WEW_8_100 | ecosystem: Environmental > Terrestrial > Soil >...
ACGGGGCCCACCGACCGGCCTCCAAGATGGCCTGGATCTTTTCGTCCTCCACCGGTCCAGGTTTGAACCTGTAGACGCTTCTCCTCTCCCTTATCGCCTTCAGTACTTCGTTGTCCAACTTCTCCCGCTCCCTTCCCAACAGATGCGATCGCGTTCGGTGTTCGAGAGGCTGGTCATCGTAGACTACCTCGCCTTCGCGTAGTCGGCGAATCCCTGGAAGTCGACCACGACGACCGGCTCCAAATGCCCCTTTTCGAAGTTCCTTGTTTCGTCGACCTTGCTCGGATTCTTGACTTCTACTCTCGCCTGCATAATCTTCACTCCATCTTTGAGCAGACGATAAAAGACTTCTGGGGATTACTAGCCCTTACCCAGGAATCTGAGCGAAGCACCTTCACCAAGGCTCCCCGCTTGGATTCATGACGGCCTCCCCCTCAAGTCAGGGGCAAAGCCAGCATCATATAGAGGCGGAATAGGGCAGGCCTGCAAAGCCCAACGACCAGCTTCTTCGATGGCATCTGTGCCTCAGGCTACAACCGGGAACGGCGATGCTTCGAACAGGCCTGTTCCTGAAGGCTAGAGGCCTCGGTCTTCGAAGTCGGAAACACGGAGGTGCATATTGGGGCATCCCACATTTGAACCGAGCCAATCTGCCTGGTCAGACGCCCTCGACGCCCGGGTATCTCTTCAGGAGGTCGAACTGGACTATGTCGACCATATCGTCGGCGTCCCATGAGCCATGCGCTTCGGCCCACGCCTCCTTGTAGCGCTCTAGATCGACATATCCTTCCATCCTGGCGTCGGAATCTGTGAACTCCCTCAGCCGCTTGATGGTCCTGTTCCTGACCCTGAGGTCGGCGAAGTGGGGCTCGCAGATGGAGGCGTGTATTACAGAACCGGGCTTCAGCCTCTCCATCTCGTCTGGTGTGTAGTGGCCCGACGTCTGGGTCTTCTCGCCCCTGAGTACAGGTCTGACTTCGTTCATCCTGAAGGACATCTGAACTGGGGCCGTGAGGACTTCCCTGACCACTTCCTCCACCTTCTTCTTCGGCTCCTCAGCGGCCTTCCTTATGACCTCCCTGGCCTTCGCTTGGGGGAGCTGCTCCTCCACGATCCTCTTGATAACCTCCACCTGCCTGGGCCTCTCCTCAATCTTCTTGGCGGCGTCGAGGGCGGTGGCGTAGCCCACCTTCCCCTCGGGGACCCTCTTCCGCTCCCTAGGGGCCACCATCGTCTGCACCTCCTCGGGAAGCTCAAGGGTCCTGACCCAATTCCTGACGGTATCCGAATCGACGCCGATGCTGGCGGCCACGTCGGCCCAGGACCTGTACTTATCGGGGAACCTCTCCTTCAGCATGCTGCATGCCTTGGCCTTCTCCACGGCACTCAGGTCCGACCTCTGTATGTTCTCGACCAGGTTCAGCTCTATGACCTCTTCGTCAGAGTATTCATGGATGACGGCGGGGATTTCGGACAGTCCGGCCTGCTGGGACGCCCTATACCTCCGCTCCCCCACTACGACTTCGTAGTAGCTCCCCCTTGGCCTGACGACTATGGGTTGGAGGAGGCCCTTCTCCTTGATGCTGTCTGAGAGCTCGTCGAGGCCCTTCTTTCCGAACTCCAGCCTGGGGTTCAGCCGGTTAGGCTGTATCTTCTTTACGTCGAGGACTCTGAACTCCGTCAAGGGAACCGCCCTCCCCTCCCAACGCCAGACGCTATGAGACAAACTGACAACGGCGATGTCGCCTCAGAGACGCTCGTCCCGCCCGATTATTATGTCTTGGCTCGACATGGAGAGAGGCCCACGTGTGGGCAACACCCAGTGTCGGGAGGGGGTTTCTTTCATGTCCTTTTCGACGAAGGACGACATAACGGTATTCATGTATGGAGCCTCCCTTGATGGTGCATCTAACCCTCTTTCTTGACAATTGGTCATCTAGCGTATCCAACGTCTGGTCAAGGATGGTTCCTATTCCGTCCTTCATTGACGAGCCCAGTCTTGGAGTACATGCTTTTCAGTAAGCCCGTGCATGTCCAGTGATGATGACAGGGCGATCCATTCTGGTACTGGACTGCACTCAAAAGGGCGAACCGAGCGAGGGGAAACTGCTCAAGCAGTTCTTCTCCATCTGCCGCCTTTTCAAACCGGCCAAGGCGAAGGCGGTGTGCTATTCTGTGAGAAGCAAGTCGGAGCTCCTCAGCAAGCTCAATACCGGCAAGAGGTACGACATCATCCACATCTCGGCCCACGGATTGAAGGAGGGGCCGCGCGATGCGACGATAGGCAACGGGAGCACTTGGGAGGTATCAGCGGAGGAGATAGACAGGCTGGACCACACGGCGAAGCTGGTGTTCCTCAACGCCTGCGTGAGCAACACCAAGAAGATGGCCGAAGCGTTCAAGTCGGATTACTTCATCGCGCCCTCAACCGAAGTAAGATGGGATGACGCCGCCTTGTTCTCGCTCATGTTTTACAAGAGGTACGTCGTGGACGGCGTGAGCATAAAGCACGCATTCCAGTTCGCGAGGTCGCACACGAAGACCGGCAAGGACTACAAGAGCTTCTGGTACAAGAAGTGACTCTAAATCAGGCTTAGAATTCTTCTTTATCATAGCCGTCGCCTGACCTAGGTTCTACTCGTTCCCCAGCCCCTAGCGGCCTCAACTTAAGTACCGCCCAAGTACCTCTTCGTTGTTCTCTGCGTGGAAGAAGACGGGTATGTTCTGCGTCGCAGTCGCCTTGAAGCTTGTGAGCAGCCAGTCCCCGTTCTGGAATGCCAGCGTCCTCTCCATGAAGGCGTCGTCTATCGCGAAGGTGTCCGAGATGAGCTGCCTGTCGTAGGGCCTGGGCATGGTCGACACGAAGTAGCTATGCAGCTGCTGGAGGGCGTTGGTGTTGAGATTCGCCACCCGCTGGGTGCTGATCCAGCCGTGGAGGTGGTACTTCCTCCCATGCCTGAGCAGCCTCTCGACGGCCCTGCTGGCCTGCTCCGTGCCGTCCTCCTTCCTGGTCTCCCTCGGCATGAACTCCTGGGCTTCGTCCATCACGAAGAGCACGCGAGGCGTTAGGGTGAAGCTCCTCTTCCTCTTCCTGAACACCTTCCCTATGACGGCCGCAGTCTGTAGCCTGGCGTCCTCGGCTTCTGGCAGGTTCACGACGAAGATCCTGGGGGAGTCTTTGTCAGTGGAGAGTATCTCGTCGACCACGTCGTCCCAGGTGTACGCCTCTCCCTCCTCCTTCTTCGTTTCAGCTAACATGCCGACGACCGTCGTCAGCGCGTCGAAGACCTTCTTCAGCGTGGCGCGGTCCTCTAGCTTGTCGGTGATGTCCTTCAGGCCGTCCAGGAGGCCCTCAGTCTTCGCGTCGAAGGTCGAATCCGTCGTAAGGCCGTTGTCCTTGACGAAGCGATCTATCCTGTCTATGATTACCGGTACGTAGAGCTTGGTGTTCACGGCCCCGTACTTGTCGTTGAGGGTGTTCGACAGGACCTCCACCAGTCCGCCGTATGTGCTGAACCTGAGTATTCCTTCCTCCCCCACGATGGGGAGCTCGACTGTCTTCACCTTCCCCGCCTTGAAGAGCCTCTCTACCCTCTCCTCCAGCTTCTTCGTCTTGTCCGTCAGGGATTCGGGGAGGGCATGGTGCTTGACGTAGTCCTCCGCCTCCTTCCCAGTCTCGAAGGGCTCGGTGAAGATGACCCTGCTGGGGTTTCCGTCCAAGACGTCGAGGAGATGCACGCCGTACTCCGATGAGACGTCGAATATAACGACCTTCAGGTCTGGGACGACCTTGAGCGCCTTCCTTACAATCATGGCCGTCATGTTGGACTTGCCCGAGCCGGTGAAGGCGAAGACGCCCACGTGGTAGTGTATCAGCTTCTCAACGTCAACCGTGAAGGCCAGCTCCTGGTCGGTGACTCCGAGGAGGTTCCCGAAGGTGTTGTCTTCAACGCCTGCCTTGGGCGAATAGCACAGCAGCTTCTGGATGGCGTCCTTGCTCAGGAGCCGCACGGCGCTGCCGGTCAGCGGAGCCGACTGCCTCTTCTCGAAGGAAAGGCCGTCCGTCCCCACCTTCATGGTGTAATTGGTGGGGGCGCCGACTATCTCGATCCACGTGCTCTTGGAGCCCTTCTCCCACTCCTTTTGGATCATCTCCATGAATTCCTTCCTGATGGCCGCCGGCTGCGACGTGTCCAGGGTCAGCATGGAGTAGTGCATTGGGTAGACGTCGGCTATCTCGTAGATGGAGAAGGCGTCGTTCACCCCGATGGCCTGGACGTTGGGGATGGCCAGGAGCTGCCCCGCCGCCAACCTCTTGATGACCTTTGGTGTGTAACTACACTCTATCCTAGCCGTCCTGAAGGTGATGGTGGAGCTTCCGTCCACCGTGGTCCTAGTGTTCGACTTGATCTCTCTTAGCTGGGCCTGGAACTCGCCGCCCAAATCGTCGAAAACCTGCAGGCTCATCTCTTCCTCTTCGCCTCCACCTGGCTCCTGTAGTCCCTAAACCGGCTGGAGAAAAGAACTTGCTGGTCCAGGTCCGATTTGCTCATCTCCAGCGCCACGGCCCCGAGGTAGGCCTCCCGGTTCTGCTTCAAAACGGCCTTCGCCTTCTTGTCGGCCAGGAAGAGGGGGTAGTTGTGGCCTATGGCCTCAGGCACGACCTCCTTGCCCATCTGGAATAGCATCGCCATCGCCAAATTGGTCATCTCCGACCCCCTGTCGAAGTGGAGGATAGGGGCTATCTTCTCGTCCACATTGTTGTCCTGGTGGTGGACGAGCACCTCGTCCCAGTGGTCGTACTCGGCGAAGGCCGGCCTGTCGAAGCTGAAGACGTGGCTCCTGACGGCGGGGTTGGCCTGACTGCTCCAGAGCTGGACGTAGGTCTTGACGTAGGTCCTCTCGGCGTTGACGACGTTTTTGAAGGCGCCCCTCACCCTGGTCTCCCCCTTCTTGAGCTTGGGGTCCTGCTCCGGCGCCATCGTCCTGAAGGCCGCGTCCATGTCGATTGTATGCCATGGCGTGGGGACGTCGGCGGCGTTGATGACGCTGTCCGTCTGCAGGAGCATCTTGTCGCTGTTGAAGCTGGGGAGCTCCTGGCCCAGCTTGAGCTTGCCGGCGCTCTGCAGGATGGGCACCACCGCATTGACTAGCTCGGAGGCCGAAGTGTCCTTTACCATGCCTATTAAGAGGAGGTTGTCGGCCCAGGCCTTCCTCGTGACGGCGTGGATGAAAATCAGCGTCATGAAGTCCAAGTCGTCGGCCGTAATCCAGCGCTCCCCGGCACCCTTCCTGAAGCGCAGGGGATGCCTTCCCTTCGGGTCGAAGATATGCTCCGCCACCATGCCGGCCGCCGCGAGGACCCTATCCCAGTACAACTTAACGTCGGGCTTGAGCTTGTAGTTGAAGACCTTCTCGAAGACGTGGAACTCGCTCTCGAGCCCCCCGAAGTCGTCTCGTAGCTTCTCCTCCCTCGCCGGCTGGGCCCCCAGTCTGCCGACGATCTGCTGCGAACTCAGCTGGTCGCCCTGAAACAGGAGCTCCAGGGCGGCGTATTTCAGGAGCTGGCTCCGCGGGGCTGGGGTCTTGAGCTGAGGGTTGGGCAGTAGCATCCTCGCAAGCTGGAGGTCGAGGTTGGTCACCCTGCCGTGGGGAGTGTCAATCCCTTCAAGTATGCAGTCATGGTCCTCGATGAGCTCCTTCGTGCTCCAGTTGAGGTGGCCCACGTCGCCCGCCAGTGTCCTGTCCATGAGGATGACTCTGAGGCTGCCGTCAGCCACCGCAGCCTTGTAGGCCAGATAGTACTCGGAGAGGTGCATGATGGAGCCGGGCAGCCTTTCCGGATCCACTTCGACACCCGACTGAGTCTTCTGTCCGAAGACAAGAGCAGCGTCCTCCTCTGAAAGGGGGATGGCTGCCGAGACAGATAGGTCGGAGCCACCGGGAGTTGCGTCTCCGATGTCGACCCCCGTGGGAGAGAACATGACGGAGCCGACGTATGCGAAGGCCCCGACGTAGAATACGAGCAGGTCCAGTTGCTCATCCAGGGCGTCCGTGCCGTCGATGGCGATGTACTTCACATATTCTTTCCCGAAGAATCGGGTCGCGGTACGGAATGCCGCATCGTAATCGACGCCGAAGCGCAGGAGCCGCTTAAGGTCGGGACCTGCCTTCTTTAGGAGGTCGATCTTGTCTTTGAAAGAGCTCAGCAGATAGCGGGTGGAGCTCTGGACCTCCTCGATGGTGCGAGTCTCAAAGTCGGACAAGCACTACGCCTCTAACGGAATCACTGGGTTCATGACGGAAGGAGACAACAACAGGAGGATGATTATTGAAGGCGTCCTTTAAGCCTTCATCGAGCCCTCGATGTGGCATGACTTCGGAGCCCTTGGCTAGACTTCTATTGTGTCTCTCTCTCCTCGGAGTCGACGTAATAGCCTGTAGAGCATAACAACTTCAGCCGACGAAATTGTTATGGAGATAGTGTTCATCGCAGCTGCAGCTGCAAGCTCTCAACGCTTTAATAGGAAAGAGACGTCAGCTGACATAATGGTCTATTGCAGCAACTGCGGGGCAGAAGTGCAGGCCACGGTGAAGTTTTGCCCGAACTGCGGCAGACCCATGAGCTCCTCCGCACCACCGCCTCAGCCACAGTCCCCCCCACCTCAGCCGCAAGGCCAGCCCTACGAAGGGGGAACCAAGTACTGCCAGCACTGTGGCGCCGTGATAGCCGCGGCCGCCGAGATATGCCCCAAGTGCGGGGTTCGAGTGATGGGACAGCTACGGGTGGCCGAGCCACTGAAGAATCCTGGAATCGCTGCAGTCCTCTCATTCTTCTTCCCAGGTCTGGGACAGATCTACAACGGGCAAATAGGAAAAGGGATTGCGTTCATTTTGGTAGGTATCGTGTGTGTAGTCCTAGTAATAGTGTTAATCGGCTTCCTGCTCGTCCCGCTGTGGTGGATCTACAACATCTATGACGCATACAAGTCCGCGCAAAGAATTAACGCCGGCACGACAAGACCTGACTGACTATACCTATAGAGAAGCAAGGTAGCGTCTCACCACTCAAGCAGTGTCCGACGGAGGGTTCGGCGCGGACTTCTTCTTTATCTTGACTTTATCCATCTCCATCCCCTCCCAGACCGAGGTGTATCCCAAGGCCTCGAGTACTTTGTGCCCATCCTTCACTCCAGATGCCTCGATCATCTCCAGGGCATCGGTCAGCCTCTCGACCCCCTCCAGCTTCCGATCTATCTCCCCGAGCTTCGCTTCCGAGATGAAGCACTCGTCAACCCTCACGTATCCTTCGGGTTTGAAGCCCTGCACGGCCATCCTTACGGACTCCACCGCAACGCCCCTCTCCCTTGCGATTTCGTCGAGGCTGACGACGTCTCCCTTCAGGGCGACGGCTTCTCCCTTCAGCCTCTCCGCCTGCTCCCCGACTTTGGAGGCTTCCACCTCCTTAAGGTGCTCGATTATGGGCTTCAGAGGGACCTCCTTCTTGTAGTATATCACTAGCGCCTTGCCCTTCAGCCTCTCGAGCTTCGAGCAGGCCAGGCTTTCATCCGCTACGATGATCACGTCTATCCCTGAAATCGAGTTGAGCTTGCTAATCTTCCTCTCCAGATAGTCGGAGGTCCAGAAGCCGACCACCTCGAGGTATACCTTGGCGCCATCCTTCTCGAAGCTGAAGTCTGGTATGAGCACGTGAATGCCCGCTATCAGAGGCTCTGGCTCCCTTCTCAAGACCCATCCAGAACCGTATGAAAGGAACGACCTCGCAAACCTCGCTTCAACGGTGCTGTCATAGAGGTCGGTCCGAGGTCCTTCATCGGACGCTTCCCGTGAAGCATCGACGATCCCCTTCAGTTCATCGGCATCGGCCTCGAACGAGTACACCCTTCCCCCTCTGCTTCTCGTAAGGATTTCAGCTTTGATGCGCCACGAATCCGATGCCACTATCTGAGGAAGGAGCTTCGCGATCGACGTGCCGTAGCGCTCCGTCATCTTGAAGAGCGAAAGAGGGCCGTCGAGCGAGACCCTGTAGCCTCCCGGGTCGCCATCTCCCTTCTCTACCGAGTATATCAGGCCCAGTCTCTTCACGTCCCTGAAGATGTTCTTCCAATTCCCAGAGGCGGAGAACTCCATCCTGAGTGACTTGAAGAGGAGCGTTTGCGTTAAGGAGAAGTTGTAGCGTTTGAGAAGCACATCGGAGTCGAGAGGTTCAAAGCCCTTAAGCATTAGCTCCTCCTCTATGTCGCTGAAGAGGGTCCTCTCCAGATCCTGTTGAGAAACGCCCAACCTCCTTGAAGCCCTTTGAATCACATCATCCCTCTGTTCGGGGCTGGTCGCTCTCGCTTTGCTCGCCTCCTCGAAGACGGTCATCCTCGCCTCCCTTGGATTCAGCGCGCTTTGAGCCTCGAAGGTGCACCTCCTTTCAAGAAGGGCAGATAATCCTCTGACCAACTTGAAGTCGTAGCCCTCATCCTCCACCTCCCTCAACTTTTTGAGGAGCTCTCCCTTCCTCCTTCCTATCCCATTTCTGAAAATGCCCGTGATCCTTTCAGCCAGCGCCAGGGTATCGACATCCAAGCTCACGTAGATGGGGCGTATTTTTCCCCTTGAGACCTTCGCCCTCAACAGGTTCGACGGAAGCATCGCCAGCTACCTCCCTGCCGTCTTCCCGACCGCCTGATCCCCTTCTCCGTCATAATCGCCGTAGCCACTTCCTTCCTGAGATCCGTCCCCAACTCCTTCTGCGTCATCTATCTTCCTCCCCCTCCTTCTCCTGCTACTGGTCCCCGTCTCCGATGTCTCCCTTGACACGAGCTCTATCAGCCTCGCCCGCGCCTTCCCCTCGCTCTTTCTCAACAGCCTCCCCAGGCGCTGGATGAACTCCCTCGAGCTGCCGGTCCCGCTCACTATGACCCCTATGGAAGCCTCCGGCACGTCAATCCCCTCATCAAGTACCTTGGACGTGACGATAGCCCTGAACCTTCCTTCCCTGAAACCTTTCAATACCTCATACCTCTCCTCCTTGTCCGTCGTGTGAGTTATGAACGGTAGTAGGAACCTCCTCGATATCCTGTACACAAGCTCGTTATGTTGGGTGAAGATGAGTATCCTTTCGTCCGGGTTTTCGCGCAGCACCTCCTCGAGCTTCTCCATCTTCGCCTGGGAGTTGAATGCGATGCTCATCGCCCTGTTCCTAGCGAGCAACGCCCGCCTTGCCTGAGGGTCCCTCGATGTCCTCATTATAAACCTCTGAAAGTCCAGCGGCGACCTGAGCCATATCCTGTTGCTCTCCAGGTAGTCGGCGAAGACCCTGTAGTTCCTTTCATATTCCTCCTTCTCCCCCTCCGTCAGTTCTACATTCATCCTCTCGATGCCGTAATCGGAGAGGTACCTTCCCGCGAGGTCCTCCGGCTTGAGCCTGTACACGACGCCCCCGATCAGCCTTGGCAGTTCGACATGGAGGAGGTCCTCCCTCTCGTAGGTGGCCGTGAGGCCCATCCTGTACGGAGCCGTGAACATCTCTGCGATCTGCCTGAAGCTTTCGGCGGGCAAGTGATGTACTTCGTCGAAGATCAGGAGGCTGAACCTGTTGCCCAGCTCTCCGGCCCTGATGTAAGCCGAGTCATACGTGCATATCGTCACTGCCTTGACCATGCTCTCGCCTCCTCCGTACGCTCCGACCTCGATGCCAAGTTGCCCCTCGACCCTTTCTCTCCACTGGCCGAGCAGGTCCAAGGTTGGGACGATCACGATTGCAGGCTTGTTCACGAGCTCCATGGCCTTCATCGCGATCACGGTCTTCCCGGCGCCCGTAGGCAGCACTATGGCCCCTCGCCTCCCCGCCTTGTCCCAGGAGTCGAGCGCCCTCTTCTGGTACGACCTCAGGGTTACGCCTTTGCACCTGAGGTCGGGGCACGGAGGGAGGTCCTCGACGTCGTCTTCGATCGCTGACAGGTCGCTCTCCTTCAGGAACTCGACTATCTCCCTATAATACAGGGCCTGGGCCCTGAACGCCCTGACCCTGTCGTCCCAAGTCGAGTGGGGAACCTTCGCTTCGCTCCTTATCAAGATGGTTCCCCTGTCGTAGGATAGATAGGTGGGCTGCACTATACCCGATGTCGTCGGCTCAGGATTTAATTTTATCCGTAACACAGGAGCTTCAGGGAAACGTCGGCGGTGCGCCCCTTCAGCTGCTTCGTGACCCAGTCGGAGCTCTCTTGCACCTGTTCCAGTAAACTCTATCGTCCTCCGAGGAGCTTTCCAAGGCGCCTCATCATTGAACCGTCATCAGCCCGGGGTTTGGCTCCAGGAGGGTCGGTGACGAGGCCACAATGAGGACAGATCTCTTCATTGAACCTGATGCCCGTGCCACAGTGGACGCAGAACCTGGAAGGCATTCTGGCCACCTTCCCCCGACTAGTGATAACGCCAATCAGGACCAGGACGATCCCCGCGGATCCAGTTACACCCCAGTACAGAATCCAAGGGTCCGTACTGACGGTGATAGCCCCCTTGTAGAATAGATACCAGAAGTACAAGAGGCCCACGGCTGCCAGGCAGAGGCCAACACCGACTAACGACTTGTTCAAACCAAGCTTCGACCTTCAGGATTCGTCCGGGCGATTTACACCCGGCTTGCCTTCGAGGTTGACTCTCTTATGCTTTGTCTGAAGCGCCATGGTGGGGTGGCCGTAATGCCGTGACCCGCAGGGTGGGCCGGAACCCTGGCAGCCGACTACGCAGCCCTTCCTAGAATTCGACGGTGTCCCTGTCCTTTGGGTCCAGGGCCTTCTTCAGCTGCTCCGTGATCCAGTCGGAGTTCTCTTCGTTCCCCAGCTCCCTGGCGGCCTCGAGTTCCTCCTGTCTCCTGAAATATCGAATGGGATGCCAAGGGTCCCCTTCAGGGTCAAATCGATTGCTCACGCTTCTCTGGCCGGGGAACAAAAATACAGTTGATTGAAGGGAGCGTTACTTCTGACGACCGAGCTTCCGGGTCACTTCGGTAGCCTTGTTCCATTTCAATACGGGGGCCACGTGCGTGTGCCCTATGGAGAGCAAAGGCAGCGAGAAGGCGTAGAGTTGGGCGACATCCTTGGCTTCAACTACGAAGTAGATGTGATGGCCGGGGCCGTCCACGTAGCCCTCGACTATCTTGACGTCGTTGGCGGTGGCCGCCTTGTTCAGGTCGTTGGTGAATTCCTTGTACGGGCGGATCGTTCCTGCCGGGCAGTGCTCGGCAGCGTGCGTATGGTCGATGATGAATAACATCGCCACAAAGGACCCTTCATGGGTCTTATTACCGCTTCGCAATAATCCGGTGGTTTCAGCGGACCTAGGGAAGGGTTAGCTGGAGGGTGTATATATAGCGTTCGTATCTCAGTACATATGTTATGCCACTAAGGATAGTCAATCCCGGAGACATGACGGAGAAAAGGCCGGGGATCAGGAGGAGGAGTAAGCTCACCGAGGAGGAGAAGGTGAAAGCCATCAAATGGAGGAGAGATAATATGACTTACGAGAAGATAGGGGTCCTTCTCGGAAATGTTCCTCCTTCGACCTTGGAGAGGTATCTGAAAGGTGTCAAACCAGAGAAGAAAGTCAGGCCAACTGAGACGCCAGCACGTCAAGTGGAGACCTCGCCGGCGACGCAGCGACCAGCGTTAGGCTTTATGGATTACTACTTTCTTCTTACGCGCCTGAACCAGCGCGACTATGACACGCCAGAGGCCATCCTCAAGGACGTGGAGGAGGTAATGGGCCCGACCCCGGAGGGCTCAAGGAGCACGTACAGATTCCTTTGCGAGGAAACCTGGAAGATGAAGAAGGCGGCTAAGGAGAAGGGGGAGAGAGAACAGGAGTTGGCGAAGAAGTTTCTCTCCGAAATCGAAAGCTCGAACCAGAGGAAGGAGGAGCGCGCCCAAAACCTGATACCTCTCCAAACACAGATCTCTCCGATGTTGGATTCCATCACTAGCCTTTCGATGCTCGTGACTCAACTGTATGACAAAGTTGATCACTTGGATATAGCCCTGTTTCAGCTTCAACAATCCGTCAATTCGCTACTCGCCAGATCTCGCTAGGGTCCCCGATGACCCTGATCCAGAGGATCAACCGGTGGTCGTCCCCGGCTGGAAGAATCATGACAGCTTCCAGTATGTGGGCTTGAGTATCCTCTCCGCGGCATCCCCGCCAGCGAAGGAGTTGGACCAGCCCCTCTTCCTCTCCATCATCACGAGGGCGCTCCTGGCTATCGCGGCGGGCTCGCCTCAGGCTCCTCTCCGGCCCTGCGAGCTCTCCAAGTACGACAATCTTGACAACCTCCTGTCCCCTTCGACGAGCCATCCCCAATGTCTGTGGAAGACCGAGTTCATAACAACAAATACGTCCGGCGCGCGGCATAGGAATTGAAGATGTTTGACGACCGCCACTTCACCAACAAGGTGCGGAGGCCTTCATCCAACCGATTTCCTCTCTGGATGAGCCCTGACGAACTCCTCCGTGAGGGCCACGAACTTGTCGATGTCCTCCCTGGTGTGGGCGAAAGAGATGGCCATGTGGGGGCTCTGCGGCGTCATATAGGCCACGCCGTTCCTCACCATGTGGTCGAAGAGATCCTTATGCAGAATCACATCCTTCGTCCTGGAGGCTGATTCACCATCCATCGGCATCTCCTTCGTGACATGGAGGCCGAACATCGAGCCCAGGCCTGTGACGTAGGCTTCGAAGTGGTTCTCATTGAAGACCTCGGCAATCCCCTTCCTAGCCCGTTCGCCTAAAGAATCGACTAAGGGATATACCTCCTCCTTCCTCCTCTGAAGCTCGCTTATCACTGCGTGCCCAGCCCTCATTGTGAGCGCGTTGCCAGTGTAGGTCCCCCCCAGGAACGATCGCTCCCAGAACTTCGTCCTCTTCGTCTGGTCCAGCAGGTCCATGATTTCCGAGCTGCCGCAGAAACCACCAGCGCCGCCGAAGTACTGGCCACCCACGGCCTTCCCCAAGGTCGTCAGATCGGGCCTAACTCCGAAGTATCTCTGCAGGCCGCCGGGATGCCGGAATCCCGTCACGACTTCGTCAAAGACCAGAAGGGAACCCGTCCTGTCGCAGATCTCCCTCAGGCCCTTTAGGAAGCCCACCTGCGCCGGGATGGCCCCAGCTGACCCCAGCATCGGCTCCACGATGATGCAGGCCAGCTCCTTCCCCCTGACCGCCTTCGCAGCCCCTTCGAGGTCGTTGAAGGGAAGCAAGACGACGTCTCGCATGCTTGGCAAGCCGAGGGAGGCAGGCTTGTCGTAGGGGTAGCTGACGGCCTCGTGCAAGTCGTCAGAGCCGCCATGCCAGCCTCCGAATACCTTGCCCACCTTCCTCCTTTTCGTGTATGCCCTCGCCAGCCTCAGGGCGTACATGTTGGCCTCGGTTCCGCTGTTGGCTGGCTTCACCTTCTCCGCACCGAACCACTTGCAGACCGACTCAGACCACTCCACCTCCCATTCGTTGCAGAAGCCTAGGTGAGCCCCATATTGGAGCTGATCTCGGACGGCCTGGACGACAGGCTCGTAGCCGTGGCCTAGTATTGCTGCGAAATGCACCATCCAGAAGTCGATGTATTCGTTCCCGTCGACATCCCAGACCCTGCTCCCCCTAGCCCGACGGATGTAGAGCGGGTAGGGTTCGAAGTATCGTATGGAGTACGTCGCTCCCCCGGGTATGTGTCTGCAGGCTCTCTCGAACAGCGCTTTGGACCCCGGCGTCCTCTCTTCGTAGCTCAAAGCCTTCACTCGGGGAGCTGAGAAGGTGTGAAGAGTTAAACTTTGCAAGAGACTGAACGGGCCGGAGGCGTCCGTCGTCGATGAGCGAGGACGCCGGTCTTGGTGCAACGTTTTTCTGTCGCCTTCTCCCCCCAAAGAGTTCATGAAATCCCAAGTCAACGCCATTTCTTTCGGGGTGGGGGCTATAGGCTCGATGGTGGCCAAGGCCATATTGGAGAAGAAAGATTGGATTCGCATTGTGGGCGCCGTCGACGTAGACTCGGGGAAGGTGGGCAGGGACCTGGGGGAGGCAGTGGGCCTAGGTAGGCCAGTGGGGGTGAAGATCTCAGGAGAGGTGGACGAAGCCCTAGAGGGGAGGGAGGCCGACGTAGCCATCCACACCACCTCCAGCAGCTTCAGCAAGGTCTACCCGGAGGTCGAACAGCTGGTAAGAAGGGGACTGGACGTGGTGTCCTCTTGCGAGGAGCTCTCCTTCCCCTACCTGTTGAACGAAGGGCTCGCCAAGAAGCTGGACGCTGTCGCGAAGGAGCACGGCGTCACAGTCCTGGGAACAGGCATCAACCCCGGCTTCCTCATGGACGCCCTGCCTCTGGTCCTGACCGCTCCCTGCGTCGAGGTAAGGCGCGTGAAGGTCGTCAGGAAGCTTAACGCGGGCTCGAGGAGGGTCCCCTTTCAGAAGAAGGTGGGAGCGGGCATGGCTCCGGAGGAGTTCAAAGAGGCGCTTCGGACGGGAAGGATATCGGGCCACGTCGGGCTTGGGGAGTCCATCTCGATGATAGCCGCGGGCTTGGGGTGGAAGCTGGACGAGCTGCGGCTGGGCGAGGTAGAGCCGGTATTGCTAGACAGGGCCGTCAGGAGCAACGGAGTGGAGGTGCCCCTAGGCAAGGTTGCAGGGCTGAGGCAGGCGGCCCAGGGAATGATGGAAGGGGAGGCTGTTATTGAGCACGAATTCGTGGCCTACGTCGGAGCCGAGGAGGAGTTCGACCTCGTGGAGGTGGACGGGTTGCCCAGCGTCCGTTCGAAGATAACCCCCTGCGTGCACGGCGATTACGGGACGGTCGCGATGCTCATCAACATGATACCGAGGGTCTTGGAAGCAAAACCCGGGCTGTGCACGATGAAGGACCTGCCCCTCCCTTCAGCTGTGCTCTGATTGAAGACCATCACCAGGAAGTTCGGCAAGAAGTGGTCGGAGACTACTAAGGCGGCGATGCACGGCTTCGGTTTCGTTACCTCAAGGCGGCATACCCACAGCGCTCTGGTCGATGCTTTGGAAGAAGCCGAGTCGTTTGGGATGAACCTCTATTGTGAAGGCCAGCATGTGAACGAGCAATAGCGGGTGGGCTCTAAACCTGAATGGGTTCGAGATTCAAAAAGGTGATGTAAGGTGTTCAAAATGGATGTGTCCCTTTGCTAGTAGAACGTCAAGCAGACTTGTAAAAACATGTAATATCCTTATACCCATTCCATCCGCCATGGAGCCGCCCTCGAATAGTCGATACGCACCCGCTCGATCTTCTCACCGCATCAAGCCATTCAGAGAGTTGGGGGCTGGACTAACTAAGCCTATGCATCCGTCGGCTCCTGGATCTTGAGCGCCATCTTCAGCCCCTTGTATCTGTTCCTTATGGTGACTTCCGTGACAGCGGCAGCCTCGGCGATGTCCTTCTGTGTCTTGTCCTCGCCTTCGAGCACGCAGGCTACGTAGAGGGCCGCCGCAGCCAGTCCCATGGGGTCCTTCCCGGCGCTCGTCCTGGATTCGATGGCCCCCTTCAATATGCCAACGGCGCGCCTCTGCGTCTTCTCAGTCAGGCCTGCCTTGCTGGCGATTCTGGAGACACATTTCACAGGGTCCGTGACTGGCATCCTCAGCTCAAGCTCACGTAGGAGGAGCCGGTAGCATCTGGCTACGTCCTTCTTCTTCAGGCTGCTGGCAGCCGCCACGTCCTTCAACGTCCTCGGGGTCTCCGTCACCCTGCAGGCGGCATAGGTGGACGCTGCGATGAGGGCGCCGATGCTCCTTCCCCTCACGAGGCCCTTCTCCATAGCCTTCCTGTAGATGTAGGCAGATCTTTCGACGATGACGTCGGATACGTTCAGCTTGTCTGCCAACCTATCCAGTTCGCTGAAGGCCTCTCGCAGGTTCCTGTCCACCGGTTCGTGGACCTGGCTCCTCCCGTCCCACGTCCTGAGCCTCTCCATGGCCGTCCTTACGCTTCCAGCCAGGTTCTTTCCAGAGGCATCCCTGTTCTCCGAGCCGATGACCGTAGCCAAGCCCATGTCGTGCATGGCAAGCGAAGTGGGGATCC
>Ga0187857_10002563_pt1 | contig 16016 bp, 14 predicted proteins | sample June2016WEW_8_10_FD_132984 | JGI IMG/M metagenome (GOLD analysis project Ga0187857, IMG submission 132984) | Peatland microbial communities from SPRUCE experiment site at the Marcell Experimental Forest, Minnesota, USA - June2016WEW_8_100 | ecosystem: Environmental > Terrestrial > Soil >...
CAATAACACGTTTAAGATTACATCTGTTACTACATCTTTTCCTAAAGTTATAACTCCAGAAGAAAGTCTTGTGGTGTTTCCGTGTCGCGGTTAATAGAACTGGCCGATGCTGAGATTATCCCGCACATTAGGATAGATGGAGGAACTCCTTTATTTGAGGCCAAAGAAACTAAAAAATGGGTGGCTAATTCTCTTATACAACGATACGAAGGTAAGGAACTCCCATTTAACCTAAGAGTTGTCTCTGAACGACCATTGGCCGACAAACTAAACATACCTAAACCACTTAAAGAAATAGAAGGTCTTCAGGATATCACCGACGTTCTTGACCTTCGATCTGGCATATATTTTCTTTTCTTAAATGATGATGTGGTTTACGTTGGACAATCAATCAAGGTCTCATCTAGAATTCACGAACACGTCTATGTCAAAGATTTTAACCGAGTTTTATTTATGAAGTGGCCAAAATCCGATTTAGATAGGATTGAGGGTGCATTGATTAGAGATATTAAGCCAAAACTTAATTACACAAAACAAGGATTTCTTCTCGGTACTGGAAATCCTGATAACGATGAGGTAGTGTTATCTTTGATAAAGTCAAGTGTTCTGTGATATTTTAACGAACCCAAACTTACCATTAGGGGATTGGCCGCTGTGGCAAGGAGAAATAAACCCGCATCTTGTAGGCCAAGAACATCCTGTGAACTGCTCATCGGGAACATTTTTCAGATTCATCAGTCTGTCAAGTTTCCTAGCCGCCAAATCTAAAACGTGGGTTCGTGCTTCCTTTGACGGCACGTCTACCGTTACGCTAAAAGCAGAGTCAGATAGGACTCCATCGGCGTGCATCGCACTCAACCAATCGGAAGTGGAAATATCGTCAAAATCTTCTCGGAAAATTTGTTCCCATGATGATTTAAATCCATTACCTTTATCGGTACGTTTTCTGAATCGTAACCCGCGATTTATTGGATGCCGATATCCTCTCGAAAAATAACCATATCTCTTCCCGTCTCGAACTTGACCTAGAACGCAAATGGCGAGTTGCATTGGAAGTTCGTAAGCGCATACATTCCCTATGGTGGTCCAGTCACGGCAAAAACTATAATGTTTGTCTTTACTCCAATTTGAGACTAAGACAACTCTTCTTAAACTTTGTCCTGACGGCGATAGGAACACGCTAGACGCCCATTCGTGCCCTCCGTGGAGGGTGGTAGGCTCTGGTAACTTCCAAGGATCGTCTACAGCCTTCCTAAGCGCGTGGGAAACAACATCTGCTAGGCTGGCATTATGAATACATAGGTCATAAACTCCCAATTCGGTTGTAAAGATTTCTCGTTCGGACGCTAGACCGATTACAGCCTCACCAGCCGCCTCTCCGTGATCTGGCCTAGAGGTTGTAACACCTTCCCTTACTCCAACCTCAAGAAGTTCATGAAAGGTAATCTTGGCACGTTGCCAGTCAAGACTCCAATAGGCGGCGCGTTCGCAAGTCTCGCTTTGTGTTAAAAGTTCATCTGTGTTCATAATGTGATTCTATTCTTCCTGATTGTCATCGTCTTCTATTTCTTCGCCGTCTTCCGCGCAGGCGTCTATAATCACTTCAACCAGTTCTCGCGCCCCTTTTTCGACCACGAAGCCGTCCATTGCCGACTGTCCTCTCAGGAATAAAGCACACTTCTTCTTGCTGATTCCTTTAACGGCGATTACTGATTCGGCAACAATGAAATAATCTTCATCAATTTCGACGAATGTCATTTATCATCCCCTATTTTCCTGTTAACTTTTTCTGTGACGCAGCCGCCTGCGCCCTTAATTCCTGTGGCGACAAATATACTTGAACGGGCGGTGCTGGTGGTCGCACGTTACGGTTTATTGTCTTATCGGTTGGTCCTGTAGGCTGCATAATGCTTAGCGGAGCATTATTCAGGTCGGTTATCCACGGTCCTAGCCGCACCCTTTGAGACGGATCAGCCACATAGGTCTGCACAATGGTCGCCGCTTGTTCCTGCGGAAGTTGCCAGAGCTTCTTCCCTTGTTTCCTTAGAGCATCCACGTTGGAAATGTCATAAGGCGCATGAGGATTGTCTGCGGGAATAGCCTTCATCGTAGGACCGCTAAGTTGATTAAATAGCAGGTGTGTTAGCTCGTGACCTAACACTTGTTGAGGGCTTTTATTGAACCGCGCAATATCGTTGATTTCAATCTTATGCGGTTCGTGTTCCCCTACAGTTGCAACGGCGTTCCCGTAATGCTTTCCTTGTACAAATTGCGGCCCAAGAGATTGTTTAATCCTTTCGACCTCTGGAGGAAGCGATGATAAGTCTCTCTCATGAATGCTTGCAATAGCTCCGTGACGGGCTGCGAGAGCCTTGTAGTCGATGGGCTGTGATGGTTGCTGTGCCATGCTATTCCAATCCTGCCGCTTTGCGGAACGCTGCCGCTGAAGCCTCATCCTTAAAGAAATGAACCATTCCGTTTTTGTCCTTAACGCGAACATTATTCGGATTCAGCGCTGCACCGTGAGCCTTAATCTGAGATAAGGATAGCGCACCTGCCGCCAGAGGGATAGTGAAAAGCGAGTAAGGAATAGATTTTACTCCTGAACGCATCTGGGGAGTGATGGGAAGGTAGGGAACGGTCTTTTGCTTGGATGGCAACTTAGCATCTTTGAGTAGATTACCTTTTTCGTCTGTTACCTTTACGGCTGTTTCTTCCCCTCCAGAATCATCTACCGCAGACGGGTCTCCCGTTGTACCTACCCAATTCCCCCCTCTATCAAAGATTGCATATAATGGCATCTTCCCACGACGACCGTCGTTTTCTAGTTGGGTCCACATGTCCCCTTGATGCCAGTTTTCCCCTGCTGTCGGTAGGCCGGTGTTTATCTTTGTCTCTCCTACTTTCGCTCCCCACTGCTTTCCTAGTTTGTTGGCTGCGTCAGGAATGATCTTATCGTAGAAGCCTTTCATCCCAGAACCTCCGACCTCTAAACCTTCACCAGAAAAGCTAGTCGGCTCATTGGCGTCCATGATCTTTTTAGCCATATCCTTACCAATAACTTCATCTAGCTTCTTGCCTGTGAACTGTGAGGCTGATTGATAGCCGTCAACCGTTCCGTCGGGGGATACCATCAGCTTGAATGAATTCCCCTCCCCACCAATCGGGTCAATACGCACTGAGCGTGACCCATCCGCGTTCACCATTGGTACGGCAATCTCATCGACCTGCGTGCTTAGGCTATAGCGTGCGTTTTGATCCTCTCCAGGTGTCCATGAAACGCCGTCGTATCCATGATCCGCCGCATATTTCATCATCCTTTTTAACAAAAGTTCTGGCCATGTCTTTTTGAATGGCGCATTGGGGACACCCCAGCCAGACGCCAAATCGAGAGTACGATTGTTTTTATCGTATTCGGAAAAGATATTTTTCGATTCGGGAGATAGGGATTCTACATCCTTTCTGATTCCCCCAGTCAACAAATAAGAAGTCGCTTGCTTGAAAGCTTTCGCTTCAGTGTCTCCCCACAGAACATAACCTAAATAACGTCCATTGGGACGTTCCGGATCTTTTATTTTTCCGGACCATGTGCCATCGGAATGTCTTTCTACTTGAAGGCCAGCTACTTTAGCTATCTCGCTCGCAAGTTGATCCTGTTTTTCCCTTAACTGTTTACGCTGTTCGGGAGCGAGTTCTTGCTTATAACCTATATTTCTTCCCTTCTGATGCCAATCACTCTGAATTTCCTCTATGTGTAGTATCTTCTCTCCGTTAGGACCTGTGCGGTCGTTAAACCTTACATGTCCTAGTGCGTTGCGTTCGTCCCAGTGAGATGATCGGAATTGTTGTGTCTCTTTGTGCATCTGATAACGCGGGTCGTTGCGTACCGCCTCCATCGCTTCTTCAGGTGTTTTGAATCCTCCTTTAGATTCGCCGTTAGGAAGATCAACTCTCCATGGAAATCCAGCGTTGTGATGAAGATAAGCACTGCCCCCCGCAACTTTAGCACTGTAAATAGGTTCTCCTTGGTAGGTGCCCATCACCGTAAATTCTGGCTTTAATGGTGCTTCTTTACCAATGTTCGGAGCGGTGATGAGTAGTTCTCTGTACGATCCTGGTTCTGCGCCAGGAAGTGCATATTGGCTAAACTTTGGAGGATCACGGAATCCACTCTTAGCATTTTCGGAATAATCGGATATGCTCCGTGCTATCAAACTATCCAACTCGTCGCTTTCGGATGGGGTCAACTCTCTTCTAGGAACCGAATCAAGTTCATTGAGACGCGCTTGATCTTTTTGAGTGAATCGAGTTCCTCCGCCCTTCACCACTTCCTGTACCTGTAAATTATTCCCCGCCAAATGCTCTTGAATCTCCTGTGGCGTTACTTTTTGCTTTCCTTTTCCTTGAAGTAACTCATCCAACCCTGTCCACTTCATCTCCTATGGCTTGACGCCGTTCGATAAGAGCATCTTGTGAACATCTTCTGCGGGCATTGGACCCTTCATCTTATCGGCGATTAGATTTTCCGATTTTAAGAAGAACGGTTTCGTATCATCTACTGCTTTATATGCTGTTGTCGGCTTTAATTGAGGTTGTTTTGGCGCGAAAGGATTCTCAACAAACCCAGCCTCTCCTGCCCTTCCTCTTTCTCCAGTTGCTAATGCTTTAACGTCTCCTGAAACCTGCCGTCCTAGCGGAGAATCCATCGCATGAGCGCCTGCTACACCTGCCATTCCTGTTCCTAGAATAGCTTGCGTTACGTGCTGCGCGGCTTCCTTGTTATTCCCTTGTTCATACGCTTGGCGGGCAGCACTAACGTCACGGTATGCCCCCCTCGCTGCCTGAACCGCAAACACAGCGCTTAGCAACTTGGACTCAGGAGCCGCTACCATTAGAATCGCATTGAGCGGAGTCGTCATGCTCGACCCAAACCCCTGTACTCCTTGCGCGATACCCGCTTGGATAGGATGAGTTAAATCGTAATTCTCAAGTATCTTCGCATTCCTATCCCGCATCTCCTTTGTTGCCCCACGCGATACAAAATCATCAATCGCGTGAGACGCCTCGACCGCATAAGGAAGCATGGGCTTATTTGCCCACTCAGGGATTTTGGGAATGGACGTACTTAAAGATTTAGATGGTTTAAGTTGACGCTCGTGTTCAGAAGATTCCGTTTGTATTGGCGATAGATGCGGATTCGTTGCGGATGTGTGTGTCTTATCGCCTTTATGTCCACGTATGGCTGCGATGATTTTATCGTCATCCATAGATGACGGAAACGCAACGATTCCTAAATCGGGAACCTTTACGAGTTTTTGCTTGGAATCAGGCATTTATGCCACCGGAATGATTTTCCCACTAGTGGGATCGAATATGTGGGTCCAACTAGGTTTATTGTTCGACTGCGGCCCCGGTGCTGGAGGAGTGGCAGGTTTGGGCGCAAATCCTCCCAAGTGCATCTGCTGCTGAAATTCTTGAGTCTTTGCTTTTACCTCATCTATGACGCTCGGTGGAAGTTCTCCCTTTGCTCTCTTCTGGCCTCTATAAACGTTGAATGTTCCTGTCGCGGCATAAGGTCCATACTTAACGAATTGTTGTGCAACTTTTAGCATCTTTTCCGCCGTTGCAGGATGAGTCATAGCCGACGCTAAAGCATTAAGCGATACCCATTCAGCCGCGAGAGAGCCAGCGGCGGCTCCGTATTGCCCCCTTTCCGCTAAGCCGAAAGGAGTAGCTGCCAGCATCAAGTTCTTGAGAATTGAGAAGTTCTGTAATGACGCTCCTGATCCGTTTTGCATACCAACTGGACCGTTGATCTTCTCCATGATGCCTGTCAGTTCTTTGATGTTCTTCCAGTTAGGACCAAATATTATTTGGCCTCTCTCATCTCCTATCGAACCAATCGTTTCAGCAAACTTTCTTTCGTTGAATGCCTTGCTGATATTGTTCGTTGACTGGCGCATCGTATCCACAAGAATCTGACGCTGGACGGGTTGATGCAGAGATTGTGGAAGAATCTTGAATAGATCGCGTGTCTCTTGATTACCTATTGCTTTACCACGAATGAGGGTAGCGATAGCTTCTGGATTTTTGGCGTCTACTACTTTCTTAACCATAGCTTGCTCGAACATCCTGTGTTCGTTTGCCGTTATAGCATCCGCCGCTCGTACTTGTGCCTCAAGGCCAGGAATCTTGCTCTTTTGGACGGCATCCATAATTGAATCATCAAACAATCCTGCCATTTTCTTTGCGAGTCCAGCCTGTTTACCTGCAAGAGCTTGATCCAATTCTCTGACTTTTCCCAGGGTATCGGAACGCGCTGCTCTCATTGCGCTATATGTAAGTTTATTTGGGGCATTAAGGATATTCTGGAGCATTGATCTGCTCTGCCCTAGAAGATTAGGATCTAGAATCTTTTCTACCTGATCCAACTTTTTTAACTCTTCAGCGGCAAATTTCTTTAATTCAACCGTAGACGGCATTACATCGTCCACAATATGATCTTGCCAAGTGGTAGTATTTACCGTGCTATAGGTTGGCTTTCCAAATTGATCCAATAATCCTGTCGGAACTTGCTTGGTTGTGGTAACTGGAACTTTAATAGTTCTTTCGTTTACTTGTTTTCCTATGTCATCATACAACTGATTTTGAAGAGTACGAAATTGCTTTTCATGTTGCTCTATCCCATCTTGCACTAATTGTCCTAGTTGTTCTGGAGTTCCCTTGAAATTGGATATTCCATCCGCCATCTTTTCGACAGCGGCCTTTGTTTCGGCGTTTTGAGCGAGACGAAACCTATCCATCTTCCCGCTGGTTAGAATCGAACCCTTTAAGAACTTCTCGGCATAGCTTGGCGCTTTTCCTGACGCCTCAGATGGAAGCAATCTAACGCCAGCTTTTTCAGATGCCAGTGCGGTATCGCCAAAGAACTTTGCCGCACGTCCAATAGGTAAAGCAGATCCACGACCAATTAATTCACTTCCGCCTTGTGCTAGTGCTTGAGCACCGATATGCTGTGCTGATTGTTTTGCTGTCAATCTTTGGTCGAATGGGAATAATTTCTCATTCAATACTTGGCGAATATCCTCTCCCAACCCTCCACCAGCCGCCGCACCAGCCCCACCCGTTACAATGGCCCCTGGACCAGTCTCAAGCCCTGCACCCCCGCCGGCGATACCTCCTGCGATACCTCCTGCCGTAGGAAGCAAGTCCAACGCCGCTCTTTGCGCCGCTTTCAAGTTTGGCTTGTACCATGGCGTCTTTTGGGTTGCCGAAACAGCATTAAATGCTTTAGGAAGATCGGTATCAGGATTAAACTTTCCTTTCTGTCCTTTGCCGCTTAGGTCGGCGACTTTATCGTTACCAAACCTGATCCTATCGTCGGGCGAAATCTTGTATCCCGACTTCGACGCGTCCATAACCTTGCTGTAAGGAACTTTGGTTAGTTTCCCATCGGGGGTCTGCATCTCGTACAGACCTTCTTTATTGTCCTTTGGTGCTGCAAACTTATCTACTTGTGGAATAGATAACGGTTCTTGGTAGGCAGCAAAAGGGTCATCATTGCCAGACACAAGAGGCTTCTGGTAGGCAGCAAAAGGGTCTTTTTTATCAGCCACCATTCACCTCCGTAGCCCCTGGGTAGTCTTTTATAAATTTTTCCTTTTGACTCCTGTGGATCTTTCCTGTTTGTCCATCTTTTAATTTCATGATAATCTTCGTATCGGACCTATTGCCTGTTTCGTTTTGTGGAGAATGCGTAGGAGCGGAACCTGGGAAGTTCGGCTTTCCTGATTTTCCTGCCTCATACTGCAATTGCAAAGCATGAATCTTGCTGCCCATCAAATTGCTGTAATAGTCAATAGCGCCTTGAATCTGCTGTGGAGATTGAGCTTGATTGATAGTTTGGTTAATCTCTCCAATTTCCGAATCGGTTGCCCCTGTGCCCTTGAAAGTCTTGGATAATTCTCCAGCTACCGCAGTTTTCACAGCCTCGAAATTGGTAGGCGCAGGATCACCCGTTGCCGTAGAAAACTGATTGGCGTATCTATTAAATAACGGGTAGTCTCCATTATTAAGTGCCTCGCCAGCTTCCTTGAGCAGTCTTAAGTGATCTGTAGCAGTATTGAAGTATGTAATGTTTGTTCCACCCGCCCCACTAGTCATGTAGCGAGTTATTGCTGTATCTGTCTTGAATGCGATACTCTGTGGTGTGTTCACTCCATACTTCGCGGCATCACCCGCCCTCATCATAATCACATTCTCAGGATTGGATGGATCAAGCACAGGAATATATCTCATAGCGCCAAAAGCTGCTGCCCTTGCTACGCCAGGATCAATTTTCGTCTCGCGGTTGTAAATTTGCCACGCCGCTTTATGTGCTTTTTCGTCAGCATTGAGTGGTTGTCCAGATTGTTCCTTAACAAGAATAGCTTTATATTGATTGTCTAAAGTTTCAGGCTTAGGCGCTGATTGCCTTCCCGCTGCGCTTTGAAGTGCCGTCCACGACTCGTATGTTCCTCCATTTTTTTCGTACTTGGGATGGGTTTCTAGGTAACTAGCATAGTCTGCACGTTTGCTAGCATCGACACTAGTTTTCGTGTCTGGCTTAAAAGTGTCTATTATTTCAGGAGGAATAGCATCTCCGCTTTGAGTTCGATATTGTCGTGTATTCTTATCGAACAGTAGTGTAACAGGTTGGTCGTTGAGTTTTCCTGAAACGTTCACCCAATTACCCCTAGATGCTGTTCCGTAGGATTTTTGAATTAAATCTTGGATGAATCCTCTCTCTTCTTCTGGCGTTGCGCTAGGATTTAATATTTTCCAATTCTTGATAGCGGCTTGAAATGACGCTAAGTCGCTAGCCGCTTTAGATTGTGCTTGTTGCTCAGCGGACAGCGGTGCAGCCGCAATGTCCGACTGTACGCTTCGTAAATCGGATAGCTGTCCTTGCGCGGTTTTGGCCTGAGCTTGAGCCTTACGTTTATCTGGCGACGTAAGACCCAAGTGGTCAGTCAAAAGATGCCCAAACTTGGCTATCGCGCCTGGATTGTTCTCTGGATGATAAAGCGTTCTTAGTCCTTGTTCCACTTGGGTTAACGCTTGTACCGTAGGCTCGTAGTCTGGCGTTCCTTTAAGCGCAGGTATCTTAGAGACTAGGGAAGTGCGCTTATCAATCAAGTCTTGGACCTTAGTCTGAAATTCATGGTCAGACAAGGCTTGCTTACGCGCCTGATTAGCAGCCGATTGCCGTGCTCCGGATTCAAAACCTAACGTGAATGCACCCATGATAAGTTATCCTTGCGATCCGCTAACGTAATCCCCTTGATCGTTAAAAAATCCTGTCGGCGCTTGGTCCTGTGTCTCAGCGTAGCCGCCAGTAGCGTCCGTCGTATTATTCTGATTATTGTCATCCTTCTTCTTTTTTGTTCTACTTGAGAACAAGCTGTTTAATCCATATGCCTCCGCTTTTCCAGTGGCTGCTCCTATTCCTTGCCCAAGTATGGAGTTGTGCCAGTTCTGGATGCGCATCTGTGACTCTTGCGAGTTTTCACTATATGCCTGTAGCCCCTGCCCTGTCATGCTTGTACCTAAACTTCCAAGACTGCTTGCCGCTGACCCTGTGAGGCTTCCTATCAACTTTGTCACGTCCGAGTGCGCCTTGTCTGTGTTTGCCGCTGCCGAGGCCGCAGTCCCGCCAGAACGGGTGCCAAACTCCGCGCCGCTCTTGTTGTCCTGATTTTCGCTGGTTTTTATGTCCGTAATATAAGGCGAAAGAGTCTTCGACACCTTGCTGGCATCGCCATTCAGAATTCCAGACCACCAATCACCAGCCTTATTGCTGTATTTTTCGCCCTGATTGGTTAGCGTAGAGGCCGCTTGACCTGTACCTGCGATATCCGAATTTAAGCTAGAATTTTGGCCAGTGAACAACGAATCAAACCAAGACATGCTCGTAACCTCCTTGTATTAAACATCAGCCATCTTAAGTATGCATATTCTCGGACGCGTATTCTCAAGCGGTGATACAATGAGGGTATCAGGCGTTTCCGCGCCGAGTCAATTGCCTTGGAGGTGGCAACCGTGAAACCCTCATCTGAGCCATTATACACCGAAAAAGAGGTAGGCAACTCTCAATATTTTAGAGTATGCAATACCTGTGGCCTCAATCTACCTATTACTAATTTTGAGGAAACTAATCATCGGACAACTCGCCGATGGGATTGCAAAGACTGCGTGAGATCTAAGAGTAAAGATCGCGCTCAAAGTGAACTACCACTACCCTAAAGGGTAGCGGCTTCGCAAGGAGCCAGGTCACCAGACTCAGTACTTTGAAAGGGGTACTACGATAGGAAGGTCATGACACCCACGGTTGCCGCATCAGACCGTCGCACTGTCGTACTGAGTAACAGACCTGATGGTAAGGGTCGGACGAAAGTACATGACAAGCCTTTCTATCTTTGTCGAGATGAGGTCGGATTCCTCCTATGGTCACAGTAGGAGGATACGCATCACCTGCCTTCGGGCAGAGTTATTGCATTGAAAGGAGTCGTATGGTGTTGGTTTATGTTTTGAACAAACTGAAACAGCCGCTGATGCCGACGACTCCGGTCAAGGCTCGCATTTTACTGAAGCAGGGTAGCGCAAAAGTCATTCGCAAGCTTCCCTTCACCATTCGACTGCAATATGAAACCTCGTCCTATGTCGCTCCGTTAACCCACGGAGTCGACACCGGCAGCAAGATCCTCGGCAGCGCCGTCACCGACGACGCCGGCAATATCCTCTATATGTCCGAGGTAGAAGTCCGAAACGACATCGCAGGAAAGCTGAAGTCTCGCCGTGAATCTCGGCGGAACCGACGCTCACGCAAGACTCGCTATCGCCAGGCCCGCTGGCGCAATCGGAAGAATTCCACCAAGAGCGGCCGCTTCTCGCCGACGATGGTCAGCAAGGTGAATGCTCATCTCAAGGAGATCCGCTTCGTGCGATCCATCCTGCCGATCGCAAAGACCGTCTTGGAGACTGGGTCATTCGATCCGCATGCACTGAAGAACCCTGAAGTTCTCAACAATCCCCTGCTCTACCAGCAAGGCGCTAACTACGGCTTTGCCAACACCAAAGCCTACGTTCTCTGGCGAGATGGCTACAAATGCCATCACTGCAAGGGAAAGTCTGGCGACTCTCGCCTGCATGTTCATCACATCGTCTTCAGGACAAATGGCGGGTCGGATAACGAACGGAATCTGATTACCCTCTGCAAGACCTGCCATGACGAGTTGCACGCCGGAGTGTGGGAACTGAAACTCCGCGGGAAGCGCAAAGAGAAGCTGAAGCACGCGACCCAGATGAACTCCATCCGGGTCCAACTGCTCAGGCTCTTGCCCGAGGCCACAGAAACCTTCGGGTTCATCACCAAGGAAAACCGGCAGCGGTACACCGCGGTCAAGGAGCACCACGTCGACGCGGTCTTCATCGCTTGGCAAGCGCTTGGCGTCAGGCCTGTTCTGAAAACGAACGTGGTGCTGCAAAGACGGTGTGTGGCATCCGGTGATTACCAGCGTCGCAAAGGAACCCGATCTGAAACACCAATACCGGCCGGAAAGATCATGGGATTCCTGAAGTTCGATAAGGTCCGCTATCGTGGCAATGACTATTTCATCAAAGGCCGGTTCAGCACCGGCTATGCAATTCTGATGGGTTTGGACGGGCAGAAAGTTGATCTGAAGCCTATTCCGAAATTCAACCGGATGAAACGCATTGAAGCGAGGAAACCGTGGCTTACATCTCACAAAACCACAGCAAGTATCTGAACATGGCCCATCTGATCTTCGTTTGCAAATATCGAAAACGCCTGCTCGTGCATTTTGGCGACCAAGTGAAGCTTCTCATGGCCAAGATTGCCAGCGAACACGGGTTCACGATCTCGGAGATGGAATCCGATAAGGACCATATCCATCTTCTGGTCAATTACCCGCCCGCTCTCTCGCTTCTCCAAATCGTGCGGCTTCTAAAACAGATCACCACGTATCGCTTGTGGCGGAGCGGCAATGCCGAAAGCTACCTGCGCAAGTGCTTCTGGAAAGAACGCACCTTCTGGAGTGACGGATACTTCGTTTGCTCAATCGGAAACGCAAACCCCGCTACCATCCAGAATTACATCCGAAACCAAGGCTAAAAACCGATATGCTCTTGACCGCTCCCCTGAAGGGAACCGGTTTGCCGCATATCTCAATCAAATAATTTTTAATCCTATCACCACCAAAAGATGTGCAAAGTGTGGAATCGAGAAGCACGTAGAGGAATTTTCTAAAAATAGCACAGGACGAAATGGTCTGCATTCCTATTGCAAGGAGTGTAAATTATCGGATGATCGCGCCTACGCTTTGAAGAGATTAGACAAAGTTAAAGAGAAACAACGGACAGAATATGCACAAATGATGCCAGAATATCGTCCTAAGCCGAAATTGTGCTCAAACCCTAATTGTCCTGAGGCTGGATTTTTACAGCCCCCTGAAAACTTCCATAAAAGCAAAATTCATAAAACTGGACTATTACCAGATTGTATGATGTGTGAGAGAGAAAGAAAACTTAAATCTGCCGCCAATCACAGGGATTCAACGAATGAAAGGGCGCGTCAAAAATATAGCAATGATCCAGAAATCAAGGCTTACAGGAAGAGATGGCACAATGAAAATAGGGATTATTTAAACAAGAAAATGAAGGATTGGAGAGAAGAAAACCCAGAACAAGTCAAAGAAATGAGTATCAAGAGAAGATTTAGCCAATATGGCGTTACGCCAGAATGGTATGAGAAACAACTACAAATACAAGGTGGCATGTGTGCTATTTGCGGAAGTACCAACCCGAAGAGCAACGGAGACACCTTCCACGTTGATCATAATCATTCTTGTTGCTCCAAAGGTTGCCATGCCTGCGATAATTGCCGTAGAGGTCTACTATGCGGTCCATGCAATACGCGCCTTGGCGTATTAGAAATCACCGACTGGGTTAAACAGGCAAAAGCATACTTACGCAAGTACCCCCTCAAAGACTCCTCTGGCAACGATCAGCCGTCGCTCTTTGACAATCCGTGAGTACAGCAAAAACATTCAACGCAACAGGATTCTCTCAACCATCCATATATCCTCGACAATCTTTAGACTAAAGAGAAAATGATCGAATCAATAAGATCACACCCATACAGCCAATTGAATGCTTGCCCCAGTATATGTCCATGAAAGTGAAGTTGAAGAGTTGAATAGTTCGATTGACATCGTCCCTGTGGTCGTATTCCAGAATGGTGTAATCTCGATATAAAACGGTTGAGATGCGGTTGGACCGACTATATAGGCTACGACCACACTAGTGGAACTCTGCCCAGATACTGTCGTGGATAGCGTCATTTCCGTCTGCGCCGCCAATGTGCCAGTTCCAATCGTTATGGTTTGCTTTACGGGCGAACCTCCGCTTGACCCGTTAGCTGCTGATGTTACTAACCCTTCCGCGTTCACGGTAAGGTTTGTATTCGTGTAGCTTCCCGCTGTCACGCCTGTCGTCGCTATCGACAGCGTTACATCGCCACTGGTGCCCCCTCCGCTCAGTCCTGTGCCCGCTGTCACGCCTGTTATCGTTCCCGCATTTCCGCCTGATGCGTTGACAAGTTCTGCCCAGAAATTAACACCATCATAAAATACCGATGCAGCATTGCCTTGTGCGATTACCATCGACGACGCGGAAAGATTGCTAGCATACGAAATTGTACCCGACGCAGGAGTCAATGTTACTGCACCTGCGCCCAAATTAAGGAAAGTGGCGTACCACGGAGTCGATATAGTTCCACTCGCACTCAACGTTACAGCAACAGCAGAAGCGTCATCGAAGACAATTAAATCGCCAGAATCTGACGTTTGCGTTGTATACGACGTGACGCCCGTCTGGTTGTTTACCGTTCCATCTGACGATGAGGACGATGAGCCTGAAGAAACAACCGTCTCACTCGAACTAGATACCGTCTCGCTTACATTCGTGATACTGCTAGTGTTCGCGCTAATGCTCGACTTTAAATAAGGAATGGCTGTTTGCAAGTCCGTAATTGCTTTCCATGCTGAACGCCATACCTGCTGATGCTCTGCCGGTAGAGAAGCTATCTGAGATTCAAATCCTAAACGATTAGTGGTCATTTCTTCTTACCTTTCTTCCCTGTCCATTTAGTGCATGTTTTGCAAAGCCCATTCGGATGTGGATTATGGCCTATTACTCCGCAACGTTTGCATCTCCTGCTCGTCACTATTCCAGGATTTCCCTGAATCTCCTGATTATCCATTAGCCTTCACCTCCTGTGCTGCCGAAGATTACTACCTGCTCATAGCCTCCCGATGAACCCCACGATTTTTGGTAGGCGATCACGCCAGAAAAATTGAGCACAAAGGAAACCGTGCTCGAAAACTGAAACCATGCAAGTTTGTACTTGTTCGCTCCAGGTCTAAACCAATATTTTGTGAGCGTCCCTCCAGTACTAGGCAGAGTGATTGTTGCTGGACCATAGGAGTTATTTCCTTCATCCGCAGGATACATGTTCAAAGTGACAGTTGACGTTGAGGAATATTCGCAAACCATCATCCCTACATGGTTGTAACCACGTCCACCGATGGCAGGACTCATTACTGTGCCTGTTATCGTCTCTAACGTGTTTGTGTAGTAAATTGTCAAAACCAGATTATTGACATAAACTGTTGCGTCCGTTGTACTCCCGTTTCCACCGATCAAAGCGTTTATCCCTGAATTTAACAACTCTGGGGTTAAAGTCAAACCCCATTGATATGCGCTCCCTCCGAACGTGTAGGATTCTACTGTAGTTGTTATACTTTGCGCGGCTGGAACCGCACCTCCGACAAACCCCAATCCAGGCTGTATGGTTACTCCGCTTACTGTTGCATAAGCATTTAAACTAATCTCAACACCTGTTACAGTAGAACCAAATGGTATAGATAATGTTCCAGTAGATGCCTGTAGACTTCCAATATCCTGATCGGCGAGTGCGGCAACTGAAGCATAGGCCGAACTGGAAGTTGCATTGGATGGACTAACCCATGACGATCCTACGGGGTTGGAGCATGTAAGAGTGGGAGTCAATGTAACAGACCCTTGTGTTGTGCTCGATGTTAACTGGCGAACCGTCCCATCGTTGCATCCTACAAGGGTTCCTTGGGTGCTTTGACCGATATTATCTGCATGAATAGTCGCTGGATATTTGTATACATCCCAAATCCACGCCTTATTGTTAATATCATAAACAAGTGTACGCGACGTGCTCGACGTGTCTAGGTAGTTATAGTACAAGAACTGATCTACTACAGAAAAACGTTGGGCATATGGTTGCGAGTCGTCTGGAGGATAAATTGTCACGCCCTCACGAGTTATCGACTGCGGAACGCTAGTGCTGGAACCAGATGATTCGTGCGGGAAAATTGGATAAAGAGTGTCGTCCGTTATAGAAGCTGACGCTGCGCCTCCCGGTGATACGTGAATTCCATCTGTTACTCGGAAGAATATATTACCTCCACCCTCAACTGCCACACATCTCGGCATGTACAGTCCACGAGTAATAGACGATTCGTTCAATGACCATGTTGATCCAGTTGTTCCTGTCGCCGTGGCGGTCGCATTGTAGAAGTTAGGCTCGATAAGCCATGCCCTCTTGATCGAAAAAACTACTCCTAATCCTTTCGCTATCGCGCCGTTTACGAGTGGCTCACCTGGGTCGGTAACATCTTCCTGATTGGTGTCAGGAGCCGCATCCAGATTAGACCCTTTGCACCAATACAGAGTTCCTGGCCGAAGTGGATCGCCTACAGCAAAACAGTAATTCACGTTATCTGTAGGCCCCCACTGATACTGTAACGGCTGCGCTGCTAAGATAGGTTGGGCTATGTAATACGCCACGTCCGTATTATCAGGAACACCTGAAATCGTTACTTGAGTTACATATCCAGTCGGGATATAGATTCCCATGTCGGTGA
>Ga0187857_10002564_pt1 | contig 16012 bp, 12 predicted proteins | sample June2016WEW_8_10_FD_132984 | JGI IMG/M metagenome (GOLD analysis project Ga0187857, IMG submission 132984) | Peatland microbial communities from SPRUCE experiment site at the Marcell Experimental Forest, Minnesota, USA - June2016WEW_8_100 | ecosystem: Environmental > Terrestrial > Soil >...
GGCGGTTTAGCTCCCCTGTTCTGGACGGAAGCGGCCCCGCCCAGGTAGGATTCCATCGTTACTACTATTGATGTCACCGTTTGAGACTCAGTTCATTTCACCCGACGACTCGCGAATCCCTCCTCCGGCCTAAGTCCGCCCTGGGGCTTGATCTCCCTCGATTTTAATTATACAAATGATTCGCGTTAGGTGTCTATGAGGTGAATGCTGCATACGTGAATTCTGGCGAGAAAACCGGGTGGTGCGAGGCGCTGTATCACGCCAAGGCGTCCGAATTGATCCTTTACGGCCGGGCGCTGGGGCTGGGCCATGGCGAAGCGGAGGACGTGTTGCACGAGACGTTTCTGGCGCTCATGCGGCGTGCCGTGTCCCCTGCCCTGCCCGAGCGTTACTGCGTGCGCAGCTTTCGCAATCGCGCCTTGAACTATCGGCGCAGCCTGTGGCGCCGGCTGGCCCGCGAGTGGGAGGCCCGGAGCTGGTTCGAGCCCGCTTCTGCCGAAAGTCCGGTGGAACGCCAGGCGATGCAGTGCCTCTCCGGCCTGCCCCGTGAACAACGCGAGGTCATTGTCCTCAAAATCTGGCACGATTACACCTTCGAGGAGATCGGAGAGTTGCTCGAGATTTCCCCGAACACGGCCGCCGGTCGTTACCGTTACGGCCTTCAGAAACTGCGGCAACACCTGAAGCGAACGGAGATCGAGTATGAACGAGATGAACGAATTGGAAGCGCAATTGCGCTCGTGGGCGCCTCGCCGCCCCTCGGCGAGCCTTGAAGGACGCCTTTTTGCCCGCCGCCCGGTGGCGGCCGAACTGCCGCCCGCCTTCCGCCTGAGCTGGCTGGCCCCGGCAATGGCCGTCCTGCTGCTGGTCGGCCTGTTCCTCAATGGCCGCAACAGCACCGCCATCGGCTCGTCGAATACCGTGCCGATAGTCGCCATGATTCTAAGCAACCAAAGCGCCGCCGCCTACCTGCCCGGCAGCTTCCCGCACGCCGAAAACCGCCTGCCTGCCGATGCTTATGAATGGACCGTCCGGGCCGGCGCGACATCCGTCATCAGCGCCGTGCTTGGTCCGAGAAGGCGCAGATAAAACCGATCCATGGCTACTGACAAGCCGGGAGCGCCGCTGCCCGCAGGGCATCCTGTTGTGCCGCCGCCTGCCGCGCCGCTGTTCCGGCGAATTGACTGGCTTGCCTGTCTCATCACGTTCGCCGCGGTCTGGCTCGGCTACTATCTGACGCTCGCTCCCGAGGTGACGCTCGAGGACTCCGGCGAACTGGCCACCGGCTCGTTTTATGCCGGCATCCCCCACTCGCCCGGGTACCCGGTCTGGACCCTCTACACCTGGCTGTGGACGGTGCTGGTGCCCTTCAAAAACATCGCCTGGCGGGTGTCTCTTGGCGAGGCCACCAGCGGGGCCCTTGCCGCCGGGCTGCTCGGTTTGTTGGTCTCTCGCGGCAGCAGCCTCCTGATCGAGGGCGTCGAGGAACTCAAGGCCATGGCCGCCCGCTGGGAGAGCGCTATCTGCCTGGTCTCCGGCTTCGTGGCGGGCCTGCTCCTGGGCTACAACGGTTTCATGTGGAGCCAATCGGTGATTGTCGAGGTCTATTCGTTCAGCGTCCTCTCACTGATGATTGTGCTGCTCTGCCTGCTGCGCTGGATTTACGCCCCGCAACAGCGCCGCTATCTTTACGGCGCCCTGTTTTTCTTCGGCCTCTGCTTTACCAACCACCAGACCCTCATCGTCGCCGCCATGGGCATCGAGGCCGCCATCGCCGCCGCCGATTCCCGCATGGGCCGAAACCTGTTCCTGGGCAACAGCATCATCTATCTTGGCCTTTGGCTCCTGAGCCACGAGCAGGTCCTGACTGCCCTGGCGGCCAACCCCGCCGTTTTTGTCATCTTCCACGTCGTCGGGGCCTGTTCCCTTGTCGCTTACGGGTGGTTCGCCCTGCTGACTCGGGAGCGTCCAACCGAGCTGGTCATGGATGGGGCTTATGCCGCGTTCTGGCTTTTGCTGGCCGCCATCCCGGCCATCGGCCTCTTGGGCGCCGTGCTCTCGTTGGCGGCCCTGGCAGGGTTCCTCCGCCTGGCCTGGCAGACACGCGGGCGGGGCAGCGAGTGGCTGGTGGTTTTGCTTTGCGGCCTCTGTTGGGTCGCCGGGGCGGCCTTCTACTTCTATATGCCCTTGGCCTGTATGACCAATGCTCCCATGGAATGGAGCTATCCCCGCACCGCCGACGGCTTCATCCATGCCCTGACCCGCGGCCAATATGAGAAGACGCACCCGACCGATATCATCCATCACCCGGAGGTTTTCGGCCTGCAGTTGTTGAGCCTGGGCCGGGGAATTCTCGAAGAGTTCAACTGGGTCTATGCCTTTCTGGCGCTGGTGCCCTTCCTGTTCTTCCGCAAGTATCATCGGCGCGAACGGGCCTGGCTCATCGGCATTGCTGCGATTTACCTTTGCTTGGGGGTTCTGCTCCTGATCCTCCTCAATCCGCCGCCCGACCGCAACGCCCAGGCACTGGTCCGGGTCTTCTTCACCGCCTCCCACACGTGCATCGCCTTGCTGGTGGGCTATGGGCTGGCCCTGACGGCGGCATTCATGGCCACGCATTATCAGCGCTTTCGCCGCTGGGGTTTGATCGGCGGACTGGCGGCGGCGGCCCTGGCGGCCATTTCCTTTGCCGAAATGACCCAGGACACCTTCTTCGGCGAGGGCGCCCAGGTGGGCCTGCCGCGGCTGCTGGCCTTTGTTGGCAGGGTCTTCTCCAACTCCAATCAATATGGCCTGCCCGTCTATGCCGGCTTGATCCTATTGGCCCTGACGCTGGCTTTTGTGGGCGCGCTTTGGTTCCATCGCCAACGCGCCCCGCTGGGAATCATCCTGGCCCTCTTTGCTTTAATGCCGCTGTACTCCATTCTCACGCACTGGTCGGACAATGAACAGCGCAATCACTGGTTCGGATACTGGTACGGCCACGACATGTTCAGCCCCCCGTTCCAGGGCCCCGATCATCAGCCCCTATATCCTCCCTTGGCCAGGGATGCCATCCTCTTCGGCGGCACCGACGCGGGCCGTTTCTGCCCGACTTACATGATCTTCTGCGAGAGCTTCACTCCCCACGATTGCCAGCCCGCCGAAGATCGGACCTTCGACCGCCGCGACGTTTATATCATTACCCAGAATGCCCTGGCCGACCCTCCCTACCTCGACTACATCCGCGCCCAGTACAACCACAGCAAACAGGTCGATCCGCTCTTCTTCCAGGACCTCTGCCGGCTGCTGCTCCAGGACAAGGAGTCCGAAACCAACTTCCTGGCCCGCGCCGTGGAACCGCTGGACCGCTTCTTCACACGCCTGGGTCAACGCATCGAAAAGCGGCGCCGGACTTTCTCATCCTGGTTCGCTGAAAGCGACTTCCTGGACTTGCCAGCCTTCGCCGCCCGCCTCCGTCCAGGCCCGCCCCAGGACGCGCTCTCGAAATACCTTTACCAAAACCTCAGCCCCGCGGCCCGAACACTCCTTGGCGGCAAAGCTGACCACGCGGCCTTGCGGCGTGCCCTGGCCCAGGACCTGAACCGATTGCTGGAACGGGAGCTCCGGGACCGCCGTCGGCTCGCCGAGAAGCAGGAGCAATTGCGCGAAACGGATGCCGCAGGCCCGCTTTACCAGCCCGAACGCTTCAAACAGGTCCCCCTCTCGCCATCGCTGGCCGGTTTCATCAAGGAGAATCCTCAAGGCGACACCCGCATCCGGCTCAATCGGTTGCTCCTGGAGGCCGCCTATCCCAAAGAACTGGCCCGCAGCCCCGGCGGGGTCTATCCGGACAGGGAAATCAATACCCCCCCGGCATCCGAGGCGCAACGCTGCACCCAGGAGTATATGGCCGATGCCCGCCGAAGACGCCGACTCAACCAACTTGAGCCGGGGGAAGACGTCGTGGAACTCCCCGACGGCAAAGTGCAGATTAACGGCCAGGTCTCGGTCATGGCCATCAACGGTCTGCTGACCAAGGTCATTTTCGACCAGAACCCCGACAGAGAGTTTTACGTCGAGGAAAGTGTCCCCATCAAGTGGATGTACCCGTATCTGACGCCCTTCGGCATCATCATGAGACTCAATCGCCAGCCGCCCGCCGAATTCACGGAGGACATGCTCAGCCGGGATCACCAATTCTGGACCCGCTACTCCGAGCGCCTCATCGGCAACTGGATTACATACGATACCAGCATCCAGGACATCGTCGCGTGGGCCGAACGCGTCTATCAGCGCCGTGATTTCACCGGCTTCAAAGGGGACCGCAGGTTCGTCCGCGATGACGATGCGCAAAAGGTCTTCTCCAAGCTGCGCACCGCGATTGCCGGCCTTTACAGTTACCGCCTCTTCAACATGGCCAAGCCCGCTGCCGAACACCAGCGCGTGCTCAAAGAGACCGAATTTGCCCTCCGCCAGGCCTTCGCCTTTTGCCCCTACAACATCGAGGCCGTGGCCCATTACGTTCAGTTCCTGGCCAATTTCCACCGGTTCGACGAGGCCCTCCTCATCGCCGGCACCTGTCTGAAACTGGATCCCAACAATGAACAAGTGGCCGGCATCATCAAGACCATCCGGACCTGGAAGGACCAGGCCTCCGCGCCGCTCTCACCCGAGCAGGCACTCCGGCGTCTGGAGCAGGCCGTGCAAGACAACCCTGCCAATTTCCAGGCGGCATTTGACCTTGCTGCGGCTCACCTCCAGTCTCAGCAAACCAATCGAGCGGTCGAAATCCTGGACCGTGTCTTCAACAGCCCGCAGATCAATCAACCCGCCCTGGACGTCCTGGCTCAGGCCTGCGCCCAGATCCGGGATCTGCCCAGGCTCAAGGCCGTCCTGGACAAAGCCGTCAGGCTCTTCCCCGATTCCCCGGAGGCATGGTACAATCTGGCCGGCCTCCAAACCACCCTCGGCAATTCCACCGATGCCCCCGTCGTTCTCCGCCGCGCCCTCGAACTGAACGCCCAGCGCCTCAAGCTCCGTCCAGGGACACCCGACCTGGCGGAGCAGGCCCGAAAAGACCCACGCCTGGCCCCCATCCTCCAAAGACCCGACTTCCTGCAGTGGCTGACGCCCCGGAAGTAGGCCTTGGAAATGTTCGAGATCAGGGGTCGGCGGGGCCAAAAGCGGCGCGATACGCCGCACCAAACGCTTCGCGATTTCGGCCGCGGAAATCGAAAGCAATCGTTCCCGAGATCGGTTATGATTAGGCGCAGACAACCAAAACACCGAGCAGTATGGCCAAACAAGAACATGACCTGATCATCATCGGGGCGGGGCCGGGGGGGTACGTGGCCGCCATTCGGGCGGCCCAACTCGGGCTCAATGTCGGGTGCGTCGAGCAGGAAGCCGCTCTGGGCGGCACCTGCCTGCGCGTCGGCTGTATCCCGAGCAAGGCCCTGCTCGAATCCAGCGAACGCTTTTGGGCCGCCCGCCAGCACCTCGCCGAGCACGGCATTGGCGCGGCCGAAGTTACGCTGGACCTGCCCGCGATGCTCCGCCGCAAGGAACAGATCGTCGCAACCCTGACCCGCGGCGTCGACTCCCTTTTTAAAGAGAACAAGATTAGCCGCTATCACGGGCGCGCCAGGCTCGAAGGCCTCGGGCGCGTCTCGGTGGTCAATTCCGGGGGCGCCCTCGAGCTCAAGGCCAAATCGATTTTGATTGCTGCCGGCAGCAAACCGGCCGCCCTGCCCGGTGTGGTGTTGGACGGCCAACGAATCGGGACCAGCACCGAGGCGCTTTCCTATTCCGAGACGCCCAAACACCTCGTCGTGATCGGCGCAGGCTACATCGGGCTCGAGTTGGGCTCCGTGTGGCGGCGGCTCGGGGCCAAGGTCACCGTGCTCGAGTTCCGCGAGAGCATCCTCTTCGGGGTGGACGGGGAAATCGCCGCCCAGGCCAGGAAGCTACTCGAGCGCCAGGGCTTGGAGTTCCACCTCGGGCGCCGGGTCACGGCCGCGCGCGTCCGGGACGGCCAGTGCGTGGTCGAAGTCGAAGGCCAGGAGCCAATCCTTTGCGACCGCGTCCTGGTGGCTGTGGGGCGCGTGCCCAATACCGAGCACCTCGGCCTCGAGAGCGTCGGCATCGAGCTGCACACTAAAGGTTTCATTCCCGTCGACGAACACTTTGCCGCCGGGGCCCAGGGCATTTATGCCATAGGCGACGCCATTGCCGGGCCGATGCTGGCCCACAAGGCGCAGGAGGAAGGCATTGCCTGCGTCGAACGTCTGGTTACAGGTTACGGCCAGGTGAATTATGACGCGATTCCGGCCGTGGTCTATACTGAGCCGGAAATCGCCGGCGTGGGAAGAACCGAAGAGCAGTTGAAGGAGACGGGCGCTGACTATCGCAAGGGCGTCTTTCCGTTCCGCGCCAGCGGCCGCGCCCGTACTTTGGGCCAGGCCGATGGCCTGATCAAACTCCTGGCCGACGCCCTCACCGACCGTATCCTGGGCGTCCACATCCTCGGTCCCCATGCGTCCGACCTCATCAACCAGGCCGCCATGGCCATCGCCTTCGGCGCCAGCAGCGAAGACCTGGCCCGGACGTGCCAGGCCCATCCCACCCTGGGCGAAGCGCTGCGCGAATCCGCCCTCGCCACCACCGGCCGCGCCATCCATCTCTGAGGCAATTGCCTGTGCGTCGAAACGCACACTTGCAAAAATGACAAGGGATAGGTAAAAAGCATCGAAGCCTGCAGCCGGACAATATTATGAAAGCGCAGCCGACCCATCGAATTGCAGCGCGCCGCCTGAGCCGCTCAACTCAAAACTGGCCCTCCCAACTCGCATTTACCCTCATCGAACTGCTGGTGGTCATCGCCATCATCGCCATTCTGGCCGCTATGCTCTTGCCGGCTTTGGCCCGCGCTAGAGCCAAGGCGCAGCAGATTTCCTGCATCAACAATAACCATCAAATGGTTATCGGCTGGCTCATGTATGCGGATGATAATGTCACTAAACTCGCCACGACTTTCGAATGGGTCCCAGGTGATTTGAACTTTAACGCCAACAATACTGACAATACCAATACCACCTACCTTCTCTCCAAGGGGATGTTGGGGCCGTATGTGAAGGCTGCTGGGGTTTATAAATGCCCGGCCGACAGGAGCATGGTGACGGAAGGTCCCGTTATGTTGCCACGAGTCCGCTCTATTTCCATGAACCAGGCCATCTGTCTAAAAAGCAATCAGGGCTGGACCGAAAGCCCGCCTTGGAATATTTACACCAAAACCAGCGACATCGTCCATCCTGCCCCGGTCAACCTATGGGTATTTATCGACGAGAACCCCGACAGCATCAACGATGCGGCCTTTGCCGTGGACATGGATGCGTCCTATAGCGGCGCCAGTGCCGCCTTCGTGGACGGCCCCACCCTGCTTCACAACGGTGGTTGCGGCTTTGGCTTTGCTGACGGGCACTCGGAAATCCACAAGTGGAGGGATTCACGCACTCTCGGGCCGGTCTTCCAAACTCGTTATAAGGAGGATTACAACGGTGTCGGCTACCGAATGCCCAACAACCAGGACGTGGCGTGGATTCAACTCCGGACCTCTGCGCACCAATAAAGAAAATTTATGCCCACCACTTCCAACCGTTCCCGCCGCTCCCGCGCTTTTGTCGGCGCGTTCCAGGCAAAGACGCATTTTTCCCAGCTCCTTGAGCGTGTCGCCAAGGGCGAGGAAATCACCATCACCAAGCACGACCGGCCCGTCGCGCGCCTGGTTCCCGCCCAACGTCCCTCACGGGAACACGTTGCCACCCTTTTCCGTCAGATGGACGCCTTGCGCCAGAGTCTCCCCAAGTCAAAGGACAAAGGCACTCTCAAAGACCTGATCAACCACGGAAGGCGGTTCTGATGGCCTACGTCATTGATCCATCCGTGGCGCTGGCGTGGCTGCTGCCCGATGTGACCAATGCCCGCGCGGCCACCGTTCGCGCCGCGGTTGAAGATGGCGCCGACGCGTGGGTCCCTGTCCACTGGTGGCTGGAAATCGGCAATGGGCTGCTCATGGCCGAACGGCGCGGAAGAATCACGCGAGAGCAGGTTGCCCGAGCCTTGTCTTTGGTGAATGCCCTGCCGTTCGAGGAGGACGAGGAAACTGCCGAACAGATTCCCGTCCGGACTTTCGGTCTGGCTCGCAAACATGGCCTGACGGTTTACGATGCCGCCTGTTTGGAACTGGCGCAGCGGCGCGGCGCGATTTTGGCCACCTTTGACGGGCAACTGTTGACGGCGGCAGAGAACGAAAAGCTTCCCACGCAATGAAGCAGTGGCGTTCTTTGGATTATTTGCTTGGTTATCTCATGGTTTCGACGAATGCCGCTCAGACTGCCGTGACCCTGATTCATTTACCCGGATTGCCGTCGGCGTCGAGGAGTTGAATCTCGCCCCAGCCAAGTTCGCGGACGGACGGCTCGATTTTGGAGCGGTCACCCACGACGACCCACACCAATTGGCCGGGATGCACCACCTCTGTGGCAGCCGCTTCCAGGTCGCTCACCGTGAGGGCGCGAACCTTGTCGGGATACGTGGTGAAGTAATCATCGGGCAAGCCGAAGTTCACAATTTCGCCGATGGAATCACCGACGGCCCCGATCGTTTCCCATCTGCCGGGCAGACTCAAGGTCTGGTTCTTCTGCGCCGTTGTCAGTTCGTCTTGGGTGATCGGCCGTTTGCCCAGGATGCCGCGCAGTTCCTTGTCCATTTCGGCCATCGCTTCCTTGGTCTTGTCGGTTTGGACCGGGGCGTAGGCAACAAACGGGCCCTGTCCCCGCGCGGGGACCACGACGGTGCCGGCGCCGTAGGCCCAGTGCTTGTCTTCGCGCAGGTTCATGTTCATGCGCGAGGTGAAGGCGCCGCCCAGGACCGTGTTCATCGTCTCGATGGCAATCTCATGCGGATTGGATTTCGGCAGGCCCGCGTCCCCGGCCAGGATGACCGATTGAATGGAACCGGGGCGGTCGATCAGATACACGACGGGTTTCTTTTGATGTTCCACTGTGGCGAGGTTCTTTGCGGGAACTTCGCCGGGCTTCCAGGCGCCGAAGAGTTTTTCCAGTTTGGGGGTGATTTCCTGCAGGGTGGTGTCGCCGACAATGACGAGCGTGGCGTTGTTGGGCTTGAACCAGGTGTCGTGGAACTTGCGCAGATCGGCCCGGGTTAATTTGGTCACCGAGGCCTCCGTGCCTGAGCCTGTCAACGGGTTGCCGTATGCGTGGCCGCTGCCATACAGGAGTTTCGGGAACACGCGCAAGGCCATTCCGAAAGGCTCGGTTTTTTCCTGTTGAATGCGGGCGAGAAGCTGCTTTTGCAGCCGTTGGAAATCGGCCTCGGGGAAGGCGGGGTTGAGGATAACATCCTGATAGATATCGAGCGCCTGATCCAGCGTCGAACTCAGCGCGGAGAGATGCACCCCTGAAGAATCCAGGCCCGACACGGCGCCCACATTCGCGCCCAGCAACGCCAGTTCTTCGCTGATCTGTTGCGCCGTCCGGCGGGCGGTGCCCTCATCGAGCATTTGCATCGTCAGCGTCCCCGCGCCGGCCATGGCGGATTGGTCGGCGGCGAAGCCGGCGTCCACCCGCAGGTTGAAGTTGACCAGAGGGATGGCATGCCGCTCGGCAAGGATGAGCTTCAAGCCGTTGGACAGGGTTGTCCGCTGAAAGGCTGGGAACTTGACTTCCGGGTCCGTGCCAGGGGTGGGCAGCTTGGAACGGTCAACTGTCGTGTTCGCGGTCTCGTATGTCGGATAAGGATGGACCTCGAGGATATAGACGTCTTCGGTCAGCCATTGCTTGGCGGCACGTTGCAGATCGTGCGCGGTGGCTTCGCCGACATACTTCAAAGTGCTCTTGTAGAAGTCTGGAGCACCGCGATACGTCTGGTTCATCGCCAGGATGTCCGACTTTCCCCCAAAACCGCCGATACGCTCGATGCCGCGCACGAAGCCGGCAACTCTTGCCGCTTTGACCCGCCGCAGTTCCTCTTGCGTCGGCCCCGTGGCCAGCAACCGCACAACTTCCTCGTCAAGGGCCTTCTCCACTTTGGCCAGATCGCCACCGGGACGCACCGTGGCGACGATCTGAAACTGTCCGCTGATTTCATTCGGATCGGCGTAGGCCGAGACGTCCGTGGCCACCTGGTCATCATAAACCAAACGCTTGTAAAGCCGCCCGGTTTTTCCCAAGACGAGCACGTCACCGATTAGACCCAGGTAAACACTGTCGGCCTCGCCGTAGGGCGGGATATTCCACACCTTGTAGAGGCGCGCCTGGGGAACGCGGTCGGCCACGACCTCGCGGCGGGTGCCGGGGATTTTGGGAATCCACGCTTTGTACCTGGCGACCGGCGGTCCCGGCGGGATGTCGCCGAAATACTTCTCCACCTTCTCGAGGCCGGTAGCCGCATCGATGTCGCCTGCCAGGACCAGCACGGCGTTGGCCGCGCCGTAATAGTTGGTGAACCAAGTCTTGACGTCGTTGAGCGAGGCGGCGTTGAGGTCTTCCATCGAGCCAATCACCGTCCATGAATAAGGATGGCCCGCAGGGGCGGTGCCTTTGACGATCAGCTCGTCAGTGACTCCGTAAGGCTCGTTCTCACCCTGGCGTTTCTCATTTTGGACCACGCCGCGCTGCGTATCGAGCCGGGCTTGGTCGATGGAGCCCAGCAAATGGCCCATCCGGTCGGACTCGATCCACAGCGCCACGTCCAAGGCGTTCCGCGGGACATTCTCGAAGAAGTCTGTCCGGTCGTTGCTGGTTGTGCCATTCAAATCCGTGGCCCCGATCCGCTCCATGGTCTCAAAAAACGCGCGTTGATCGCCGGTGCCCTTGAAATGCTCACTGCCCGTGAACATGAGATGCTCGAAGAGGTGGGCAAAACCGGTCTTGCCTGGCTGCTCGTTTTTCGAGGCGACATGATACCAGATGTTGACCGCCACGATCGGCGCCTTGTGATCCTCATGCACGATCAAGGTCAGGCCATTGGTCAGGACAAACTTCTTGTAGGAGATGTCGATCTTAATATCGGTGACTGTGTCTGCCGCCTTGATTGCTGGCAGTGCGAGCATCAGAACGCAAAATGCCAACGCGTGAATGATTGTTTTCTGATTTTGCATGGCCCCAGTTTAGCCCATTGGCCGTGTTCTGTCGAGCACACGCGCGGACAAGTCCAGTGGGTCAGTCGGTGGGGCGCTTCGGATTTCACTGGCAGGACCCCGAATAGGCAAGCTCGACTACCTCGGCCTTAATAGAGCCAATAGCCTCACGCAAAGGGCGCAAAGGGCGCAAAGGATAAAGTTGGATCCCTCCTTCTTCGGCCTCAGCCCAAATTGTTCAATTTGCATGTTTCAGTTTGCATTTTTCAACGTGGGCTTCTTCCTCGCAACAGATGTGGCGGCGAAAGGGTCTGAGGCTCCGCCTCGTTAGTTCGACAATGTTAAAGTAGCTCGGGAATGCCAAACTGAGGTGTAGCCCGCAGGTCGCTGGGGCGGGCTTGGCCTCTGTCCCGAAGGGACGGTTGAGGACCAGGACTCTTCTCAGTCGTCCCTTCGGGACGAGAGCCCTCTTTCTGGCTTCCCCGGCGTTGAAACGCCGGGCTATTGTCGAATTAGTTATCTCTCGGCGGGCCCTCACAAGGTGCGCCGGAACAGGAGGGTAGCGGTAACCATGGCGACCACAGTGAACAGGGCCAGGAAGGCGAGGTCGGAACCGATGGCCAGGAGACCGGTGTTTTTGAGGACCAGCTCCTTGAAGCCGTGAACGGCGTACGTAAAGGGATCGATGGTGGTGATGACCTGCATCCAGGGGGGAAAGGCATTGACGGGATAGACGGCGCCGCTGGGGAAGAACAGGAGGGTGTTGAGGACCCCGAAGGTGGCGCGGGGCACCAGGGGGTCGTTCACGCGCACCACCAAGAGGAACATCATGCTGATGAGGGCCAGGGCGGTCGCCACCACCAGGACCATCATCCGCGCCAGGCGAAGCGGGTTGAAGGGATCGGGAATGCCGGCGATGAGGGAGCCGAAGGTGACCAGGACCAGGCCGGCGATAATCGCCTTGGCGGCGCCGGAGAGGGTGAAGCCGAGGATGAGCTCGTATTTGCGGATCGGGGTGACCAGGTAACCCTCGTGCAGGCCGCGCGCCTTGTCGTCGATGTAGATGATGCCGCCGCCGATCATGGCGGAAACAAAAATCGCCAGGACAATCGTTCCCGTCAGGAGATACTGTATATAAGGGACGTAGGGATAGACCTCGACGACGGCAAGGGAGGCATTGGCCGACATGCGCGGGGGCACGCCTTTTTGATTGAAAGAGCCGAGCATCTGGTTGAAGGCGGCCTCGAGGGCGGAGGCGGAGAACTGGTCGGTATTGTCTTCAACCAGGGCGAAGCGCGGATTGGCCCCGGCGAGGAGTTTGCGGGAGAACTGAGGGGGGATGTTGAGGAGGGCGCTGATCTTGCCGTTGCGCAAGTCGCGCAGGGCGGCAGCCTCATCCGCGTAAGAGATGGTGTTGAAGGTGCGGGCGTTGGCGGTGACGGCCTGGGCCAGGGCCCGCAAACGGAGGGCGGGCAGGCCGTGATCCTGGTCCACGACCCCGACCTGAAGGTTCTTGACCTTGCCGCCGAAGGCGTAGCCCAGGACGACCAGTTGGACCAGCGGCATGAGCATCGAGACCACGATCAAGGTGGGACTGCGCCAAAGGCGGCGCAGGTCGCGCTCGATGATGGCCAGGATGCGGTTCACTTGCGTTCGTACATGAAGGCCGAACTGTAGGCCGGGGCGCTTTGGAGGGAGTCGCGCAGTTGGCGGCCGGTATAGTGCAGAAACACGTCGTCGAGGGTGGTGGTCTGGACCGAGAGCGAAGTGACGGTGATGCCGGCCCGGCGGGCGGCCTCCATCAGTTCGACCGTGGTGCGAGGCCCGTTGTGCGAGGAAATTCGGAAGGCGTGATCTTCGGCCTTGACCTCGGCGACTTCCGGCAGGGCTTTGAGGGTATCGGCCCAGGCCAGGGGCACTGCCGAGAAACTGACCTCGAGGATGTTCCGGCCCGGAATGGAGGCCTTGAGCTTCGAGGGAGAATCCAGCGCTACCAGTTTGCCGTGGTCGACGATGGCGATGCGGTCGCAGAGCTTGTCCGCCTCGTCCATGTAGTGGGTGGTGACCAGGATGGTCAGGCCCCGCTCGTGCATCAGGCGCGAGAGCATGTCCCAGACGACGACGCGCGAGACGGGGTCCAGGCCGGTGGTCGGCTCGTCCAGGAAGAAGACCTTGGGGTGATGGACCAGGCCGCGGGCGATTTCAAGCCTGCGCCGCATGCCACCCGAGAACATCTTCACCGGTTTATCGGCCCACGGCCCGAGGTCAACGGCCTGTAGCAATTCCTTGATGGCGCGCCGTCTCTCTTCCCGGCCGATTCCGTAAAGCTTGGCGAAGATGGCCAGGTTTTCCGCCGCGCTCAGGTCGAGGTCGGAGGTCATGGCCTGGGGGATGACCCCGATAGAGCTGCGGACCTGGTAGGCCGAGCGCAGGATGTCCAAGCCCAGAATCCGGCCAGTGCCGGAGGTCGGCGGGACCAGCGTTGTGAGCATGCGAATGAGGGTGGACTTGCCCGCCCCGTTGGGCCCGAGCAGGCCGAACACTTCGCCGTGCTCGACCGAGAAGCTCAGGCGGTCCACCGCGCAGAAGTCGCCAAAGCGCTTGGTCAGGTCCTCAACTTCGATGTCGTGCATGGGTTATTTGCCGATGGGCAAACTGACGTATGCGGTCATTCCGACCGCCAGGCTGCGATCGCGGTTATCGCAGCGGAGGCGGATCTCGAATGTCCGGATGTCGCGTTTGGTGCGGCTCACATCCCGTTGGGTGGCGAAGTCGGCGTCCATCCGGCGATAGAACACCACGCCCGGGCGCCGGAGGCCCGAAGGCAGCCGCACGGTGAAGACATCTCCCAAGTGAATGCGGTCCACGTAAGTTTCTTCGACATCGGCGCGCACCCAAAGGTCATCCGGATTCATGAGCGTGACGATGGCTTGTCCCGGACTGACGACCTCGCCTTGGAGGGCGGCGCGCCGGGCGGCCACCTGCTCAGCGCCGGCCTGGGCCAGGGCGAGGGCGGCCTGGGCGGCCTGGGCCTGTTCGCGGAGAGACCGGACGCGCGCCTGCACGGCATCCAGGGAGGTGCGGGCCTGGTCAAAGACCTGGGCCGACTCGACGCCTTGGCGGTGCAGTCCGTCCATGCGTTTGAAATCCGGGCGTAGTAAAGCCCGCCAGCTATGGCAGCGAGGGCTAGGGACAAGATGGCCAGCTTGCGTTTCATCCCCCGGCAAGTGCTCAGGTCTTGGGCCAAGTTTGACGTGGATGCCCACGCGGGGTCCGCTTGGAGCTTTGTCCCGGAGGGACACGGAGGTCGCGGCCTCCGGCCGTTTGGCCGTGCCCCTTACAGGTTCTCCTTGAGCAGCGCGACGAATTGCTTCATCGCCGGGGAAAGCACGCGGCTCTTCTTGTAAATCGCGGCCAGGGGGCGGGCGAACTCCCCGCCTTCGAGGCGCACGGCGGCGAGCGTCTTTTTGGCGACTTCCTGGCTGATGGTGGCTTGCGGGACAATGGACACGCCCGAATCGATTTCCACGGCCCGTTTGACCGTTTCGATATTGTCGAATTCCATGGCGTGCTTGACGCCCACGCCCTGGTCCTTGAGGAGCTTGTCCAGCGCCTTGCGGGTGGGGATGTCCTGCTCGAAGCTGACGAAGTTTTGTCCGGCCAGGGCCTTGAGCTTGATGGACTCGAACCTGGCCAGGGGGTTCTGGGGGTGGCAGATGAGCACCAGCGGTTCTTTGCGGAAGGGCACGAGCTCCAGCTTGGCGTCGCGGATGGGGTAGGCCACCAGGCCCAGGTCGACCACGTTGCCCAGGACGTCCTCATAAACCTGGTTATGGCGGCGATACTCGACATGCACGTTGACGGTCGGGTACTCCTTGAGGAACCGCTTGAGATAGGGCGGCAGCACGTGCAGCCCGATGCTGTAAATGGTCGCCACCCGAATGTTCCCGGAAATAATGCCCTCCAGCTCCTGCAGCCGGCTGTTGAGGGCGTCGAAACTCTGGAGTATCCGCTTGCTGTAATCGTAAAACACCTGGCCTTCGGGCGTGAGCCGGAAGTTCTTCTTGCTCCGCTCGATGAGCAAAGACTTGAACTGCCGCTCGAGGGTGCTGATGGTTTGGCTCACGGCGGATTGGGTGACTTCGTTAATCTGGGCGGCCTTGGTGAAGCTCTCTGTTTCGGCCAAGTCGCAAAAAACCTTTAGGCTTTCAATTTGCATAAGCGGATGGAATAGGAATCTTTGGCTTTAGTCAACAGTTTGCTGACAAATTTCTTCGGCCTTGCCCTCGGGGCGCCGGGTGCTTATCGTGCGGCCCATCGCGAGACCGGCGCATTGGCCTATGAGTTACACGATCCAGTATCTCCAGTCCGAGATGGCCGCCCAAGGCATCGAGATCAGCGTCCTGGTCAACTGCCTGGTGCAGGACGGCATCCGGCTGGGCGCCAGCGACCTGCACATCGAGCCCTGGGAAACGTCGATCGCGGTGCGAGCGCGCGTCAATGGCGTGCTGACGGAGGTTGCCCACCTGCCCTTGGAGCTCCTGGACAAGATTTCCATGCGCTTCAAGGTCATGGCGAACCTGGTGAGTTACCAGGCCGGCGTGCCGCAGGACGGGACTGCGGTGGGCGCGCCGGAACTCGAGGGCGTGCAGTTGCGGGTCTCGATCTTTCCGACCACGCGCGGCGAAAAGGTGGTCATCCGGTTGTTCGACCCTCGGGACCGCCGATTCGATCTGGGCATGCTCGGTTTTGAGGATTCCACGCTGGAGGGCCTCAAGCGCCTGCTCAAGCGGTCCAGCGGCCTGCTGCTCTTCACCGGGCCCACCGGCTCGGGCAAGACCAGCACCATGTACTCCTCCTTGTGCTACATCA
>Ga0187857_10002566_pt1 | contig 16009 bp, 16 predicted proteins | sample June2016WEW_8_10_FD_132984 | JGI IMG/M metagenome (GOLD analysis project Ga0187857, IMG submission 132984) | Peatland microbial communities from SPRUCE experiment site at the Marcell Experimental Forest, Minnesota, USA - June2016WEW_8_100 | ecosystem: Environmental > Terrestrial > Soil >...
CCTACCCCCCTCCAGGCCCGGGTCCTGGAGCTCCTGCAGTTGTAGCCAGTACGGGGAAGTGGGTTTTCCTCAGAACGCCTTTGGCATCAACACGTTACTATCTGGAGCCGGATGGAACTTCGGTCTAAAGGGAGTGCCTGCCCAGCAGACTCGGTCAATCCCTCCCGGATCTGGTAGGGGTCCGCGAAATGCTCTTCGCCACGTTTTCAGTCCTCAGCGACCTGCGGTGTAGCCGTGCCGCTCTACAAACTGGCCGAGGGTCCAGTAGGAATGACCCCCATATGCCAGCGGATTGGCCTTGCCCAGGTCAATTTCCCCCCGAGCGTCCAGGATTGCCTCGTCTACCTGGACCGCGACGACCTTCCCCAGGAACAGATCGTGCGAGCCAAGGTGGATCGTCTGCACCACCTGGCATTCGATATTCAGCGGGCATTCCTTGATGAGGACTGTTCGGATCACCTGCGCGGGCACAGCCGTCAGGCCCATCGCCGCAAACTTGTCTTCCGAGTGCCCGGACACCGTTCCACACCAGTCCACCACGCGGACCATCTCCGCCGTGGGGACGTTGACGGCGAATTCACCGGACTGTTTCACCAGCCCATGGGAGTACCGCGAGGGGCGGATGCTGACGCCGATGATCGGCGGCTCCGAGCAGAGGGTGCCCACCCATGCCAGTGTGATGATGTTCGGCTTGTCCGCGGGGCCGCAGGTGATGAGGCTGGGTGGAAGCGGGTAAAGGTACGTGCCGGGTTTCTTACTGACCTTGGCCATGGCAGGATCATCCTCCCGAGAGACGGCCCATCCGATGCTGCCAGTCACTCGACCCCAGGAGAATAGAACGCGCGCCGATTGCGGAAGTCTTCGGTGTCGGGGGGATCGGCGGCGGGTTCGTTCCGCTTGAGGCGCTCGTAAATCTCCCGCGAGAGGGGGCCGACGGTCGCCTGGACCGCCGGGGTCAAGCCCTCGGCAATGGTGGAGGCATCGCCCGCCTCGACTGCGATGATCTCCACCTCTCCGGGCATCGAAATACCCATCCGCTCGGCCAGGCGGAAGGCAGTGCCGACGCTCATCTCATGGGCGTTCACCAATCGTGCACAGCCCGAGACATCATCCAGGGTCAGCCGGCACACGCGGCCTGGTTGGGGGTCGGGGAGCACGATGCAGTCAACGATGACGGCGCGCGTGTAGCCACGCAGGAGATCGATCAGCTCGAAGCCCGCCCGCGTGCTGGCCAGGACGTCCGCCCCGCGTACGGGTCCCGCCGCCAGGAGGCGCTGGAGCTCGGCCGCCACGGCCAGCCCCACGCCGTCGTCGCGGAGCACGGGATTGCCAAGGCCCAGGACGACAGTGCGTCCGCTAATCGCAGGCCCCCTCTTGCGAACTCGATTGGCTTCTCGCAGCCCCGGCACCGTCATCGCCAGGGGAAAAAGCTGCGGGGCGACCACATCGCCGGTCGCCCCGCGCTACCTGAATAAACGGCAGGTCAGCCCTTCCCATTAACTCTCCCGGGCCCGCCAGGTGAGCAGGCTCACGCCGGTACGGCAGGGGCCTCCCTCAGGGACGAGACTTGCGGCTCTCTGGCCTTTGCCTGAACCGCCGCCAGGTAGACGGCCAGCGGCCGGTAGAGCAGGTGCGCCCATTTCCCGAAGGGGACCTCCACCGTCAGCATCGGCACGGCGATCATCAGGTGTACCACGTACATGACGTACGTGGGCATCGGCAGATTGAGCAGGCGGGCCAAGTGCAGGAGGATGCCGCTGAGGCCGGTGAGGAACAAGAGGGTCACGAACAGCCAGTCTGCCAGGTCGCTGTACTTGTGGATCTGATCCTTTTTCTGCAGGCGGTCGAGCGCGATCCAGGAAGTGGCGCCGAGCAAGACCAACGTGCCGTAATAGCCGAGGAGGCTCGTCCAGTGGAAGGAGGCATCCTCCACCTGGAACCAGTAGAGGAAGACCACCACCAGGGCGAACATCGTTCCGTAGCCGGTGACCAAGAGGAGGTGGCGGAGCCAGTGCTTGGTGGTGTCGCTGGTGCACTCCCTCCAGCGCTTCTGGGTGAGGCCGTGGATGACCAATTCCTTGAACTGCTTGGCATACACGGCCAGCGGGACAGACGGACCGTTGGACATGGCGAACCAGAACATCCGGGCAGCGTTGCTCAGCAGCAGGACGCCCAACAGGGCCGCCAGGACCATGTCGCCCCAGTGCACGATCTCTTTGGGGGCGAAGTAGGCCAGATTGACGGCCTGACGAGCTTCGGGATGCCGCGCCAGCAGGCGGAAGCCGAAATTCTCCGGCAGGCTGAAGAGCGCCAGCACCACGAGGGCCACAATGGCCAGCATGCCGAGCTCCCAGGCCTCCTTCTTGTACATGAGACGGCTCAGGCCGGTCCAATCGTACATGCTGATGAGCCAGCGGCGGCTGGCCATCATGAGCTTCCCGGGCTCAGCCTCGCGGGGGCAGGTGCTGGAGCAGTCCCCGCAGTAGTAACACAGCCACGGGTCGACGGACTCCAGCATCTTGTCCCTCACGCCGAGCTGCATGTAGCGGATATACCGACGGGGAAAGACGGCATCGTCCTTGGACAGGGCGCAGATCGCCGTGCAGTTGCCGCAGTTAAAGCACTTGACCGCCGTCTCGCCGCCGTAGTGGGCCAGCTCCGTCACGATGCCAGGATCGACGCGGACGCTCATCGCTCGGACTCCTTCAGGGCGTACTTGACGTAGTCGCCAGCCTCTCCCGCCTCCACCAGCTCCCCATAGCGCTTCATGGCCATGAGATGCCACATCACCTTGTGGCTGGGCTGGCTGGTCTCTCGAGCCAGCTCCGGGACCGTCCGGGGCCCGGCCTTCAGGGCGTCTTGGAGGGCTTTGCGGATCTCGCGCTGCGCCTTTCCGTAGGCCTTCTTCTCTTCGGTGAGGCCGCCCATCCGCTCACGGAAGACCTTCAGGTCCTCCCTCCAGTTCCGCTTCGCCTCGCTCATTGTCCACCTCTCCGGCGCTGCCCGGGACTCCTCAGGCGCGGCTCACGCGGCCACCGCCTGCTTCACGCGCGTCCGTTCCAGGTACATCGCCGCCTCCATGGCGGCGGCGCCCGCCTCCACGATGGCATCCGGGATGTCCTTCGGGCCTGCGGCCACGCCGGCGACGAAGATCCCGTCTTGGGTCGTCTTCACCGGGCGTATGGCCAACTGGGGGATCTTGAAGAACCCGTCCTCGTCCTCCTCGACGGGGATGACCCCCTGGGCGTGCCAGCCGGGGATCAGGCCCTGGCTGAGGACCACCAGATCGTGCCGGATCTCGGCCACGCGTCCCCCCTCGTCGATCAGCTCCACGCGCAGGATGAGGTCCTGGTTGGCATCCTCGGTGATCTTGGCGACCTTGGCCTTGACGACGCGGATGCCCTCCGCCTTGGCGCGGCGATAGAACTGCTCGAAGCCCTTGCCGAAGGCCCGGATGTCCATGTAGTACAGGGTGATCTCCGTATCGTGCAGCCCGTGCTTGATCATGACGGCCTGCTTGAGGGCGTACATGCAGCAGACCCGTGAGCAATAGGGCACGCCAATGGATTTGTCGCGGCTCCCCGCGCACTGCACGTAGGCGATGGACCGTGGAATCTTGCCGTCGGACGGCCTGAGGACCCGTCCGTAGGGACCGTTGGACGACTGGACCCGCTCCATGGCCAAGGGATTCATGACATTGACGTACTTCGTTCCCCCGTATTCCTTCTTGGCGTCCATCGGGGTGATGCGCAGGCCGGTGGTGACGATGACGGCGCCGACCTCCACCGGGAGTTCCTCGGGGCGCTGGGTGAAGTCGATGCAGTCCGTGGGGCAGACCTTGGCGCAGTTGCCGTCGAAGACGCAGTAGTTCGGGTCCAGGACCGCCACCTGCGGGATCGCGTTGCCGTGGGGGATGTAGATCGCCCGCCGCGCGCCCAGGCCGTAGTCGTATTCGTGCGGGACGATCGGGGCGCAGGCCAACTCGCACTTGCTGCAGCCGATGCAGTCCTCCTCCACCACGTAGCGGGGCTTCTTGAGGAGGGTCACCTTGAATCCGGCCCCGTTCGGCTCGACCTTCTGTACCTCGGTGTAGGTGAGGAGGGTGATGCGCTCGTGGTGGGCCGTCTCGGCCATGCGGGGGGTGCAGATGCAGCTACTGCAGTCCAGGGTGGGGAAGACCTTGTTCAACCCCACCATGATCCCGCCGATGGATGGCTCCCGCTCCACCAGCAGCACCTCATAGCCCTGGCCGGCCAGATCCAAGGCGGCCTGCATGCCCGCGATGCCGGCGCCGATCACCAGCCCATCGTACCGTTCCTTGATCTTTGCCATAGCGCGACCTTCCTTCGTCAGTGGGGGTCGTCCGCAGTCGGGGCTACCGACTCACCTCGGTGAGCACGCTGCCATCCGCGTCGCGGACCCGCACGGTCAGGGGCATCTGGCCCGGCAGGCTGTGCGTCGCGCAGCCGAAGCAGGGGTCGTAGGCGCGGAAGGCCATCTCGATCATGTTCAGCACGCCCTCGGTGACGTCCACGCCCTTCCGGATCAACCCCTGGGCCGCCTGCTTGATGGACATGCAGATGGCGGCGTGGTTGTTCGTGGTGCCGACGATCAGGTTGGCCTTCTGCACGATGCCTCGCTCGTCCGTCACGTAGTGATGGGTCAGGGTCCCGCGGGGGGCTTCCACGATGCCCACCCCTTCCCTGGGGATCTTGTCGCAGACGACGCGGTAATTCTCCGGGTGGGTGATCTCCGGGTGCCGGACCAGCTCCAGGGACCGCTCGGCAGCGTTCATGAGCTCGATCACCCGGGCCCAGTGGATGGCCAGGGTGTGGTGGACCGGCTTCTTGCCGCTCCTGTCACCGGTCAGGGTCTCGAAGTACTCCTCGTAGGCCTCCTGGGCCAACGGGCTGTTCATGCCGTCGGCCACGTTGAGCCTCGACTGCGGGGTGGCCCGGTAGACGCCCGACTCCTTGCCGCCGACGAACCCCTTCCAGCCCACCTTCTTCAGGTAGGGGAACTTGAGGTAGGTCCAGGGCTCGACCCGCTCTGCGATGTGTTGCATGTACTCGGGCGGGGCGTACTTGCACAGCTCCTGACCATCCGGGGCCACCACGCGCACCTTGCCGTCGTAGAAGTTCACCCGGTTCTTCTCGTCCACCAGGCCCATGGAATAGGTCTCGTGGTAGTAGGGCCCGTTCAGGATCAGGTCCACGTACTCCTTGTTGGAGAGCACGACGTCGTGGAACAGCTTCAGGGTGAACTTCCCGAACTCCACCATGAACCGGCAGATCTCCTCCAGCCGGTCGCGCTCTTCGGGCTTCAGCGCCTTGCTCATCCCGCCGGGGATGGCGTTCACCGGATTCACCGGCTTGCCGCCGAAGATCCCGGCCGCCTCGTGGCCCCAGGTGCGGCACTTGATCACCTCGCCGCCGATGGCCACCCCGACCTTCCCGATGACCCCGATCAGGTTGCGCAGGGCGGGGTCGCTCTGGGGGCCCATGACGAAGTCGGGCCCCCCCAGGGCGTAGAAGTGGGTGGTGTGGTCAGTGACGTAGAAGATGTTGTACTGCAGCTCGCGCAGCATCCGCGCGGTCAGGGGGAGATCAGCCCCGTAGACCGCGTCGCAGGCCTTGGCGCTGGCCATCATGTGGGCCTCGGGGCAGACGCCGCAGATGCGGGGGGTGATGCGGGGGAGCTCTTCCACCGGGCGGCCCTCGCAGAACTTCTCGAACCCCCGCAACTCCGGCACCTGGAAGAAGCAGTCGGCGACATTGCCGTCCTGGTCGAGGAAGATGTCGATCTTGCCGTGTCCCTCCAGCCGCGTCACGGGGTCGATGCTGATTCGCCTGAGCCCCTCTTTGGTCTTCACATGCGGACTCGTCATCCTATCCTCCAGGTTGGCCCTACTTCCGGGCCTTCAGCATGCTCGATGACAGGCTGAAGCGGTAGAAGGTCCCCACCGGATCCACGATCTGGTCCACCAGCTCACGCGCCCGCTCCTCCGTGGTGGCGTCCAGGAGGGTCCCCAGGGCCCCGATCATGGACACGCCCTGGTCTTCCACGTTGGCCGGCGGCCCGTAGCAGCCCTCGCAGCGCATGTCGGCCTTGAGGCACAGCGCCCCGCAGCCGCTGCGCGTGGCTGGACCCATGCACATGATGCCTTGCTCCAGGACGCACCACCCCGGCTCCGGCCGGACCTCCTGGGGGCGCCGGAACTGTTTGATCTTCACCAGCTTCTTCTCGCGCGGGCACTCGTCGCAGACGGTCTTGTCCGTGCAGCCCACCTTGACCGCCGTGTTGCGCGGCGGGACCCCTCCGCCCGCCACCGCCTGGATGGCCTCCCACACGCGGTCGGCCTGCGGCGGGCAGCCCGGGATCTGATAGTCCACCTCGATGACATCCTTCAGGCTCAAGACGCTGCGGTAGAACCGGGGAATTTCCAGCTCGCCGTACTCGCTGGCGTAGGTCGGCTGAGGCTCCACCCCGTTCGGGTTATCGATGGACGGGTTGTGGTGGTAGGCGGCGTCGTAGATGCCCTCCACCGTCTTCAAGTTCGCCAGCGCCGGAATGCCTCCATCTACCGCGCACGCGCCATATCCGATCAGGGTCTTGCTCTTCCGGCGCAGCAGCCGGGCGACCTCCTCCTGCTCGCTGTTCCGAACGCCGCCGTTGTAGAAACAGGCATCGATGTACCCGTCGGGGTAGGCCGCCACGTCCTTGTATTTGAAGTCCGCCGCACACGGCCAGAAGACCACATCGGCAATCGCGATCAGGTCGAGGAGGCGGGGTCCGATCTCCAGCAGCGAGATGTCGCACCCGCCGCAGCTCGACGCCCAGTACATGCCGATCTTGAGCTTCCCGTTGGCGCCCATCGCTATTCTCCCCACGCCTTGAGGTCCATGCCATGCCCCACGCCGCGCTCGTGCAGCAGTCGCGGCCAGTTCAGCGGACCGAGCGCCCGGACCTGTTCGGTCATCTCGGCGACCAGCTTGCTGAACTTCTCCCCCTCCGCGGCGCTCACCCATTCGTGGCGAAAGCGTTCCGGCTCCAGCCCCAGCTCGGCCAGGAGGCGTCGCATCAGCGGCATGCGGACCATGGTCTTGTGGTTGCCGGAGATGTAATGGCAGTCCCCGATGTGGCACCCGAGGACCATGACCCCATCGGCCCCGTTGGCGAAGGCGGTGGTGATCAGCTCCGGGTCGATCCGGCCGGAGCACATCACCTTGATGATATCCACATTGGGCGGGTACTGCATGCGCGCGGTGCCGGCGCTGTCTGCCCCGGTGTACGAACACCAGTAGCAGAGGAAACCGATGATGCGCGGCTCCCAGGTCGTCCGGCCCGGCCCAGGCTGCTGTGTCTGCGTCCCCACCTGCGTCATGGTTCCTCTCCTGTCAAGCGGCCTCTGCCGCAGCGGGCTGCCTGCCCAGCAGGGCCAGGATCTCGGATTTCACCTGCGTGTCGTCGAAGCCGAACTGGATGATCGCGTTGCAGGGGCAGGTGGCCACGCAGGTCCCGCACCCGGTGCACAGGGCCTCGTTGACGACGGCGACCTTCTTGGCGTCGTCGCGCGAGATGGCGTCGTACGGGCACACGTAGAGGCAGATGCGGCAGCCGCTGCACTTCTCCTCGGTCACCTTGGCGATGAAGGGGTCGAGCTCGACGTGCGCCTGGGCGATCAGGGCCGCGGCCTTGGATGCCGCCGCGGCCGCGGCGGCGGTGGACTCGACGGTGTCCATGGGCCCTTGCACCGATACCGCCAGGAAGAGCCCGAAGGCCGCCAGTTCCACCGGACGCAGCTTGGGGTGCACCTCGAGGAGGAAGCGGTCCGACCCGACGGAGCAGCGGTACAGGTCCACGAGTTTGGCCATGTCACGGGCGACCAGGCCGGTGGCCAGCACCAAGAGATCGATGGGAACCTCCACCTCCTCGCCGAGGGTGAGCCGGTCCACGGTCTTCACCACCAGCGGCGCCTCACCGCGCGGATCGTGCTCCACCCGTGGCGGCCGTAGCGGGTCGAAGCGGACGAACACGACGCCCTGCTGGCTGGCCCGATCGTAGTAGGCCTCGTGGCCGCGCCCGTAGGTCCGGATGTCCTCATGGAAATCGTAGATGTTGAGCTCGGGGAAGCGCTCCTTGAGCTCGGTCGCCGCGCGCAGGGTGGTCGTGCAGCAGATCCGGCTACAGTAGTCGTTGATCCTCCCGTCCGGCATCGGCGGGTGGATGCCCTTGTGCTGGAGGCTGCCCACACAGTGGATGAACCCGACGTTCCGGATAGGCCGTCCGTTCAGCACCAGTTTGCCGCCGGTCGGGCCGTCGGCGTCCAGGAGCCGGTTGAGCTGGGCCAGGGTCACGACTTCGGGGTGCTCGCGGTAGCCGTATTCCCCGCGGCGCGGTTCGTAGAGGTCGAGCCCAACCGCCATCAGGATGACGCCGGATTGAATCTCGATGTCGGTGGGCTGTCCCTCGAGGTCGATCCCCGCTTTGCCGGCCGCCTCGACGCACTTGCCGCACTTGGTGCAGGCCTTCCAATCGATGGCCGGATACGGAGGGTAGCAGCCCTCGTACGGGAGGTAGATCGCCTTGCGCTTGGTCAGGCCGTAGTTGAAGGGATCGGGCGCCTCTTCGGGGCAGACGGCCATGACCGCTCCCGCGTTCCTGAGACTCGCATCCACGCCCCGTGGGCGCAGCCGCACCGTGGTGCGGAAGTCCCCGATGAACCCGGTCGCCTGCAGCAGTTCTGCGTTGGTGTGGATCGTGATCCTGGGATGCCTGACCACCTCGTCGACCAGGGGCTTCAACAGCTCCCGCGCCCGCTGCCCGGTCGGATACAGCCGGTCCAGCTGAGCCATCCGGCCTCCGAGGAACGGCGCCGACTCGATCACGGTCACCGCGAACCCGCGGTCCGCCAGATCCCGAGCGGCGGTGAGGCCCGCCACGCCTCCTCCGATCACCAGCGCGGAGGGGTGGATGGGGATCCGGCGCTTTTCCAGCGGAACCAGATGGCGGACGCGGGCGACCGCCGCACGGATCATCCGGGTGGCCTTCTGTGTGGCGAGCTCGTGATCGGCCACGACCCACGAGACCTGCTCGCGGATGTTCGTGTGCTCGAAGAGGTACTGGTTCAGCCCGGCCCGGGCGAGGGTCCGGCGGAAGGTCAATTCGTGGAGGGTCGGGGAGCAGGCGGCGACGATGACCCGGTTGAGGTTCAACTCCTTGATCTTCTGCTCGATGAGGGCCTGCCCCGGATCGGAACAGACGAACGTGTGGGTGGTCGAAAAGACCACGGAGGGCAATCGGCCGATCTCTTCCGCGACCCGGTGGACGTCCACCACGTCGGAGATGTTGCCTCCGCAATGGCAGATAAAGACTCCGATGCGTGGCTCCTCTCCGCCGCCGTTGCCCGAACCCTGCGCCTTCACACTGTTCTCGCTCATGCCCACGTCTCCCGATAGCGGGTGTCCTCTCCGGTGCGCCGTACCTCTCCGGATTTCCCTGCCCCAGCACCTATGATGGATCGAGATGCGGAACAGGCCTCCATATCCCTTGCCGTTCGTCGATCTGTCTCTGCCAAGATGTCGCTCACGGCAACATAATAAGCCTCCCACCGATAGGTTCAAGGAGTTTTGGTGCGATTGTCTGTCGTCCCGATCATCTGTTGACGATTTCAACAGTCGCCTTGATGCGGTGATATCGTCTGCCGGCAACTTCTGTTCAGGCGCCTGGAGTCGCAGCGCTGCCGCGGACGAGACCAGCGCACCACGTCCTCACTCTCGTGCCCCGGGGACCCGCCCTCTGCCGCCCCTATCCCCTGCCGGGAGAGGCCGGCCCAGACAATGTCGGCCCAAAAAATAACCCTTTCAATGGTCCCGCGAAGCATGTAGATTATCACGCCTGAGATTCGGGGAACCGATGTTCCGCACACGGAAGGGGGCCATCATGGAAAGCATCCAGGACGCACGCGGACTCAGTTTGGACATGCTGAAGAAGTTCGGGACCAAGTGGGCGGTGCTCGCCGCCATGAGGCTGGACATGGCGAGCCGGGGCATCCGGATCGGGAGTGAGGCGGACGAGCAGCTCAAGCTGGCGCGGGTCCAGATCTTGTCCGGCTGCTTCTCGCCGTGCGATGTCGGCTGCTCGCTCTCGAAGCTAGAGAGCCAGCTCATCTCCTCCATCGGCTCTTCCGGCTCTTCCCTTGGCGAAGAATACCTTCGGCCGTGGTCCGACCTGCTGGCCCAAGCCATGCGGGGAGAGATTGACCCCCAGCGAATTGCGGAGATCCCGGCCCTCAAGCCTGTGGCGATGGATTGTAAGTTCCTGGCCTGCCGCTGCGCTGAGCTGCCCGGCTACAAGGTTTCGGCATAGGGCGCCCGAAGCCTGTCCTTATTCTCCCCGAAGGGGTCCTCGGCTCCAGGAGGTGGCGCTACGAATGCGCCTTCGACCCGGAGCCGGGGGGCTCCCTGCGGTGTCCGGTCCGGCCTGCCCTTCCCCGCGGCCCCACTCCTCGCACAGGTGTAGCAGGGTGCTCATCCGGTCGTCCGGCGTGCCCTCTCGAGTCAAGCGGGCGGGCGCGGTGAGGCTCGGATGTCCTGTCGCAAGGAGCTGTGGACTAGGCCGGGCTGGGGCCTGGCGAGGGTGGAGGGCGATGCCCCTTCTCTCGACGGTGCCGTTCCTCGAGGTACGCAGACCACTGCGCCATTCCCTGGCCCGTTCGCGCCGACACTTCCAGGATGGTGGCCTCGGGGGCGACGCGGCGGATGTTCCGGACGGCCGTGTCCCGGTCGAACCCGACCGGCCCGGCGATGTCCATCTTGTTCACCACGACCACCTGAGCGGTCCGGAACATGACGGGGTACTTGAGCGGCTTGTCTTCGCCCTCGGTGACCGAGAGGAGGACCACGCGCACGTCCTCGCCCAGGTCGTACGAGGCGGGACAGACCAAGTTGCCCACGTTCTCGATGACGAGGACGTCCAGGGAGTCGAGAGGCATCTTCTCCATCGCGCGGGCCACCATCTCGGCCTCGAGGTGGCAGACGTTTCCCGTGGTGATCTGCACCGTCGGCACCCCCCGCGCGCGCAGCCGCTTGGCATCGTTGTCCGTCTCGAGGTCTCCCGCGATCACGCCGACCCGCAGGCGATCCCCGAGGTCCGCCACCGTCCGCTCGATGAAGGCGGTCTTCCCCGAGCCGGGCGAGGAGAGCACGTTCAGGACGAGGAGGGCCTTGGCCTTGAAGTATCCCCGGTTCCGCTCGGCCAGCCGATCGTTCTTGGCCAGGATGGCTTGGCGGACGGAGACGGTGCGCCGGTCGCCTTCGGAAGGGTCATCGTGTGGATGCGGGTGGGTATGGGGATGGTCGTGGTCGTGCGGGTGGGCATGCTCATGGCCGTGAGGGTGCGAATGGCCGGGCTCCGGCCCGTCAATGTGAACCTCGCCGACGAGACCGCAGCCGCAGTCCTTGCACACGATCAGGATACCTCCAGAGAAGCCAGTTCGAGTTCCCGCCCCTGGCGCACCTCGCCGCCGGGGGTGTGACACCGGGGGCACTCGCAGAAGAGGTCATCCGGCTGAAACTCGCGCCGGCACGTCCGGCAGTGGCAGACGATCGGGACGCGTTCCACCTGAAGCGTCGCCCCTTCCGCGATCGTCCCCTGACTGAGCACGTCAAAGGCGAATTCCAGGGCCTCCGCGACCACCCCGGACAGCGGGCCGACGCGCATCGTCAGTTGGTGGATATGCTGGGCCCCCTCGTCGGCCGCCCGCTTCAGGGCGATCCCCAGCGCGCTCTCCATCACGCCGACTTCGTGCATGCCGCCCCCGGTTCCCTCGGGTTTCTGCTTGAAGATGGCCGCGTGAGGTCGGGGTGTCAAGGGAAAACTCCCGGGTGATATGTGTCGCCAGACCCTTCCGCCGCCCCTGCGCGACGCAGGAGTCTTCTTATGCTCTCCTCTCAGCCTCGTTTGTCCTCCCGGATTCGATCTGTCTCCCTGGCGCCTCCGGCCCTCTGTGTCTCGGCTCACGGCTCTCGTCTCTCGGCGCTTCCCCGGTCCGCCCGGCCCACGTCTTTCAGCTTGACACGCCCGCACTGTTCAGGGCATACCCTCGGGGGCGGATGGAAATGCCGACCGGCTGCGAGGAGCAGCGCTGAAACTGGGATTGACGGTCCACACTGTCAAACACAGCGCCGCTAAGATAATTCGGCCTCGTCCCGCTCCCGGGGGTGCCCCGAGCAGACGGGCCGCGCGTGGGAGGCTCAGGATGGAGCGAATCCAGCGGATCACGGAAGAGCAGGACGTGGAGAAGCTGTTCCAGGCCGAGCTGGCGATCCTCTACAAGCACAGCCCGATGTGCGGGATAAGTGCTGTGGCGTTGAAAGAGGTGGAGGCCTTCCTGGGCGAGCGCCCGCATGCCGGCGTCTGGATCGTCGATGTCCTGGCCCAGCGCCCCCTGTCGCAGCGCATTGCCGAGCGGGCCGGGATCGCACATGAGTCCCCGCAGGTCATCCTGCTCCAGCGGGGCGTGCCGCGCTGGAACGAGTCGCACTACGGGATAACGGCCGCGGCCATCGCCGAACAGTTCCGGCTCGCCCGGGGCTAGGAAGGTCCGCGGTTCAGGCCCCTCTTCCGCGGGGGAACGTCGTCACGTCCGTCGGCCCTTCTATTGACAGGGCAACGCGCCAGGCATAGCTTCGGGTCCGAACGGTCCGGACCCGCGCGATTCGCCATCGGCTGGGCCGCGGGCCCGACCGCCGGCCGATCCGCCGTTTCCCTCTGGGGGATTGCCGCCCGAGATGCAGAAGAGATCTTGCCTCCTCCTTCATCTTCTTCTCCCGGGGGTCCTTCTCACCGTCGCAGGCTGCAGCCTCGTCTCCGCTCCGTTCAGGGTCGCCAAGGGGGCGGTCGTAGGAGGGGTCTGGGTGGTGAAGACCACCTACGAGGTCACCGCCGGGACGACCAAGACGATCTATCGAATCGGGGAATTCACTTACGAGGTCGTGAAGGCCCCCATCGACTGGGCGCTGACCCATGAGGAGATCGAGAGCATCGATGGGGTTCCGGCGAAGGAGGCCATCCGGCAGGGCCGGGTGAAGGCCTCCCCCTACGTGGTCAGAGGGAAGACGTACGTCCCCATGTCGGCGGAGGCCGCCCAGCGGTACCGGGAGGACGGCATCGCCTCATGGTACGGGTACGAGAGCGGCCGCATGACCGCAAACGGCGAGGCGTTCAACCCGAGCGGGTTGACGGCCGCCCACAAGTACCTTCCCATCCCCATGTTCGTCCAGGTGACGAACCTGGAGAACAACAAGTCCATCATCGTCCGGGTGAATGATCGGGGTCCGTTCCCGAGCGATCAGAACCCGAGGTCGGGCGACCGCATCATCGACCTCAGCACGGGGGCCGCCAAGCGCCTCGGCTTTTATGCCAGGGGCACGACGATGGTGCGGGTTGAGGCGATCCAGGTGAAGGAGGAATGAGTGTCCTGAGTCAGAGATCCACAGCATATGTCAGGGCTGGCCGGGGCGTCCCGGAGCGCCGCGCCCGCGGGGCCGACCCAGCGCTTCGCGCCGGGTGCCCCGGTCCGGCACGGAGGCCCCCGATCTGTGGGGGCCGACCCGGAGCAAGGCCGCCCGGTTCTCGACGAGGCGCCAGGCGTCGAAGGGATGTCTTGGCCAGCCCGCCGATTAGTCGTCAGACTTCGGACCCAGGAGATGGGCAGGCGGGAGAAGAATTCCCTCTGTTGGCCCTTGAGGCATTACAATACCGCCCACTGGGGCATCCGGCTGACGGGGCAGCATTGCCCAGTAAGAGCGATGTACCGGTTCGGAGGCAAGACCTGATGCGAATGTGGACGAGGAGAGCGGCGCTCTTGGCGACGGTGCTGGCGGTATTCCTGGGGGCGACAGCGCCGCTCACGGCCGGCACCCGCATCACCGAGGTGACAGTCAATCAGGCTCGGGGGTTGATCCAGCAGCGTGCCAGGGACGCCCAGTTCGTCATCCTGGACGTGCGGACGCCCGAAGAGTTCGCCCAGGGGCACCTGTCCGGCGCCGTGAATGTGGACCTGATGGCCCCGGACTTCGAGGGCCGACTGGGCGCGCTGGATAAGGCGAAGACCTATCTCGTCTATTGCCGGACGGGGAACCGCTCGGCGAAGGCGATTCAGATCATGGGGCGGCTGGGCTTCCGGTCGGTGTACCACATGTTCGAGGGCATCGTGGGCTGGCAGAAGAAGGGGTTCCCCCTGTCCACGTCGTCGTGACCCCCGGACCGCAGTGTCATCGTATCGGGAGAGGAAGGGGCGCAGAGGATGCGATTAGGAATTGACTTTGGGACGACCCGGACCCGGGTGGCGGCGGTCCTCAAGGGGAATTATCCCCTGATCACGTTTCAGGCGGATACCGGGGACGGCACGGATTGGTATCCCTCGTTGATCGCGGCGCGAAAAGAACGGCTTGCCTTCGGTCTGGAGGCCCAGGCGGTTCAATACGAGCCCGGATGGGAGGTCCTCCGTTCGTTCAAGCGGCTGCTCTGCGACACGCCGCCCCAGGCCCTCTGGAAAGTGGGTGAGGTCGAGCTTCCCGCCATTGAGTGGCTGGCACGCTTCCTTGGCACGCTGCGCCAGGATCTCACCCGCCGGAGCAATCTGGAAGCGGGCCGCCGCGAGCGATTCGAGGCGATGGTGGGCATCCCGGCCAACGCCAACAGCAACCAGCGCTTTCTCACGCTGGAGGCCTTTCGACAGGCGGGATTCGATGTGATCGGGATGCTCAATGAGCCATCGGCGGCCGGCATCGAGTATGCCCATCGCTATCGCACGGCGGACCTGACGCGGCAGCGCGAGCACGTAGTGGTGTACGATCTGGGCGGCGGGACGTTCGACGTGGCAGTCATCTGCATGGCCGGGAACCAGCACGAGGTCATTGCCAGCGAGGGGATCGCGCGGTTGGGAGGCGACGACCTGGACGTTGTGCTCTTGGAGCTGGCACAGGCCGATCCGGCGCTCGCCGCCGCGGGGCGCGCCGTTCCCCGCTCCCATCTGCTGGACCTGTGCCGGGAGGCGAAGGAGAGCATCCATCCCAACAGCCGGAAGATCGCGGTGGACTTCGGGCAGATCCGGCCGGAGCTTCCCGAAGCCATGGTGCCTGTGGCGCAGTTCTACGAGAAATGCGCGCCGCTCATCCTTCAGACCATCCATGCGACCGAGACGGCCATGGAGGCGGGGTTGGGAAGTGTGGATGGAGACAACCCCGCCCTGGCGTCGGTCTATCTCGTCGGCGGATCCTGCGAGCTGCCCGTCCTGGCACGCTCCCTCCGCGACCGGTTCGGCAAGCGCGTCCGAAGATCTCCGTATCCATCGGCGGCGACGGCCATCGGGCTGGCGATCGCCGCCGACCAGACGAGCGGGTATGTCCTCGCAGAACGCTTCAGCCGCCATTTTGGGGTGTGGCGCGAGGGGGAGTCCGGCCAGAGGGTGGTGTTCGACCCTATCTTCACCAAGGAGACCCCCGTGCCGCAGCCCGGGCAGGCGCCCCTGGTGGCGCGCCGTCGCTATCAGCCGGTCCACAATGTCGGCCGGTTCCGCTTCCTGGAATGCAGCGGTCTGCGACCCGAGGGCGAGCCCGCCGGTGACATCCTCTCCTGGAACGAGGTGGTCTTCCCCCTGGACCCCCGCGTGGCGGAGAGCCCGCACCCGGAAAAGCTGTCCGTGGAGCGCGCGCCGGGGGTCGAATCCCACCTGATCGAGGAAGTGTATCAGTGTGACGCCGCCGGCGTGATCGAAGTCACGATCGCCAATCTGACCGCTGGCTACTCCAGGACCTACCGGATCCGCTGAACGTCCTCTGGGCCGCGACGGGCGGCTGGGCTTCCGGTCGGTGTACCACACGTTCGAGGGCATCGTGGGCTGGCAGAAGAAGGGGTTCCCCCTGTCCACGTCGTCGTGAACCCGGTACCGTCGGAAAACCACCCGCGCGGGGGGGATGAACCGGGGAGTCCACTCCGTCAACAA
>Ga0187857_10002579_pt1 | contig 15965 bp, 16 predicted proteins | sample June2016WEW_8_10_FD_132984 | JGI IMG/M metagenome (GOLD analysis project Ga0187857, IMG submission 132984) | Peatland microbial communities from SPRUCE experiment site at the Marcell Experimental Forest, Minnesota, USA - June2016WEW_8_100 | ecosystem: Environmental > Terrestrial > Soil >...
CACGGGCGTGGATTCGCCGGTGAGGAGGGATTCGTCCACCATGGCGATCCCTTCCATTACGACCGAATCCATGGCTACGATATCCCCCTTCTCCAGCAGCAGCTCGTCGCCCTTCCTCAGGTCTTTAGAGTTGGTCGGGATGATCTCCCTGGTCTCCCCAGCCCCGAGGATGAACTTCTTTGCCATAACCTCCGCTTCGAGCTTCCTCAGGCTGCTGGCGGTGTTCCTCATCTGAGACTCCGCCAGAGAGTCCGACAGGGTGCTGAACCACACGGTGATCAGAAGTATTGAGGCGACCTCTACGTAGAACACCCTTTCGCTGGCGCTCGCCACGAGCGGGAACCCCTGGGGGTATGCCGCCATGGCCGCTACGATGAAGAAGGTGACCTCCACCAGAAGCATGACGGGATTGGCGGCCAACCTGACGGGGTTTAGCCTAAGGACGGAGTCCACCATCACCCTCCTGTTGATAATGCGCTTCAGCGACACGAACATCCCTCCGGAATGGGCCACACTCCCTGCGGGGGCCGCTTCCGCGCCAACGACTTCGATCCTGCTGCTGCCTGCCATGTCTCTAGCTCACTCTCCTCACCCTGTGAAGCTCCTCATCCCCTGAAAGAGCGCCAGCAGAGGGCCCAGCGCGAGGAACGGGAAGAAGGTCAGCACCACTAGGATCAGTATGCTCCCCACGAGTATCACCGAGAACAGCAGGCTGTCCGTCTTCAGGCCGACTTCGTTGCTCCTCTTCCTACCGATCATGGAGCCCGCGAGGGCCAAGAGCACCGCTATGGGGACGTAGCGTCCGACGAAGATCACTATGGCCGTGGAGATGTTGAAGAACGGCGTGTTGGCGGCTGCTCCCAGGAAGTCCGATCCGTTGTTGGCGGCGCTGGAGGTGAACTCATAGAGGATTTCCGTGAAGCCCACAGGTCCGCTGCCCACCCCGATGGCGGCCGCAGCTCCAGTAGCGTAGGCCAGCACCGTCGGCACGAGTATTATCAGAGGGTGAATCAGGAAGGCCACCATCACCAGCTTCACGTCTCGGCCCGTGATCTTGATTCCGAGGTACTCCGGGGTCCTCCCCGTCATCAGCCCCACTATGAATACGGTGATCACGATGTACATTATCATATACATCAGGCCGACGCCCTTGCCGCCTGGTGTGGACTGGATCAGCATCCCCATGAAGGCGGCCAGTATGGTCAGAGGGTGCATCGCCCCCAGTGCCGCGTTGACCGAACCCGTGGTCACGGCCGTGGTGACGACCGTCCAGAAGGCCGAGAAGAAGCCACCGATCCTGGTCTCGATGCCCGCTCCGAGCGGGGTAGAGGGGATGAACCCCAGGGCCAGGTCGATACCGAAGAGCATGTAGGCACCATAGAGTATGGGTCGCGCTTCCCGCTTCTTTTTGATAAGCTCGCCGAAGACGAAAATCAAAGCCGTCGGCAACAAGAGCATCAGGGCGATCTGAAAAGCGTCCGAGATGGCACTGGGGTTCTGGAAGGGATATGCCGAGTTGGCCCCGTAGTAGCCTCCGCCGTTGGTGCCCAGCTGCATTATCGAAACCAGGGATGCCACGGGACCGACCAAGATCGTTTGAGAGGCCCCCTCTACCGTCGTCACCGTAGTGTACCCGCTCAACGTCTGAGGTACGCCCATTCCCACCAGCACCACAGCGGCTATGATGCAGAGGGGCAGGAGGATCCGAGTGAGCGACCTCACGAAGTCTACGTAGAAGTTCCCCATGTCCTTGGAGCCGGCCACGAAGCCCCTGACCATGGCTATCCCCATGCAGATGCCTGTCGCTGCCGACGTGAACTGGAGGAATTGGATGGCCGTCATCTGGCTGAAGTAGGATAGCGTGCTTTCGCCGGCGTAATGCTGGAGGTTGGTGTTGGTCGCGAAGGAGACCACCGTGTTGAATGCGAGGTCCCAGCTCATCCCGGGGAACCCCTGTGGATTGAGAGGAAGGTCACCCTGGAAGTACAGTATGAGGAAGGCGATGGCCATTTGGACGATGTTGAGGAGGAGTCCCGACAGGAAGTACTCCCTCCAGCCCATCACGTGGCTGGTGTCTACGCCCAGTATCCGGTAGATCGAGTTCTCAATGGGGGAGAAGACATTGTCCCAGCGGGTGTGCTCCCTTGTGAAGGTCTTCGTGATGTAGGGGGCCAGGAGCCGCGCTATCACTACGGTGGCGCCGATTATGAGCGCTGCGATGCCGACGTCGATGGCGGTGGTCAACCCCTTTCATCTTTCCCCTATCGAGCATAGTCTCCACTGAAAGATAGAACGCCTTCCGAGAACTACTCCGACGGCGAGGCGGTCGCGGTCTTCTTCTCGCTTGAGCTATAGGAGCCTCTGTGAGCATGGAGCACGATGGAGCTCACCGTGCTCTTCACGCCCAAGGTCTTCATTATCCTGTTCTTCAGGATGTCCCTGAACTCCTCGATGTCAGACGCTGAGACGAGGGTGACAATGTCGAACTCCCCGGTCACTTCGTAAAGCTCTTCCACGCATTCCATCTTAGAAAGTGCCTTAATTACGTCGTCCATATACGGAGAGTCGACGAAAATGTCTACGAACGCAAGTAGTCGACTCATTCATAGTCATCAAGCCCAAGTTTTCCGGCTGCGTTAATATACATTATGGTTGACGTCGCTAGCCTTCTTCCCAGAAGATTCCTTATTGGGCTTGAACGCCACCGGCTAACTCCGTCGGCAAGTCCATGCCTACTGGGCCCCGGATTGGGCGCCGCCCGATGCCATGACTCCCCTGGAGGACTTCGAAGCGAAGCCCATGATCGCTATCAGCAAACCGATCACGGCGAGCAGGCCGCCGACGTAGATCCAGGTGGAGCTACCGTTCATCGCGGAGCTGCCGCCGATTACGTTCGCGCCCTGCAAGGCGAACACCGTGCCGGCCAGCAGCAGCAGGATGCCGACCACGATCGTCGTTGACCTTCGTGCCGACATCTATCTCATTCTCTCCATCGGAAACTCAGTCCCCGAGTCCCGCTATAAGAGTCGAGCGAAGGTTCCACATCGACGGCTGCTTTAAGAGGGAACTCCCCCTCGAAACTCTTGATCTGTCTGCCTGCAAGGAGACCAGAGGATGGTCTCATGGTCCGGTTTCCCCGACCGTCTTCAGTCCAGCGGAAGGGGACGGTGCCGGACTGGCGTTGAGCCTCCTCTCGCTGAGGTACACATACAGAAAGGTGCCCACGGTCATCGTAAAGAACCCGGAGGCCGACATTAGCAATCCGAACTGGTTCTGCTGGTATGCCGGGTATGGTGCGAAGAGGTTCGTCCCCCAGACGGAGTACAGGAGCCCCATCATCGAGTTCATGTTGCCGAAGACGAAGATGTAGAGGGCTTTGAAGGTGCGAGACATGAAGGGCGTGGCCGCGATGAGCAGGATGGCGGTCGCGAAGAACATGGCATGCTCCAGGATGTGGATGGGCTCGTTCCCGGGCAACACGGTGAACGTGAAGAATTCGGGGATGTGCCAAAAGTTGAACACTATCATGAAGAGCGCCCCGGCCAGATAGCCGCCTCTGTTCAGCCGGGCCCAGCCAGATTTCAAGCGGGCCCATGTTTCATTCCACTCTAGCCCATAGAGCGCTGCCAGACCGTAACCGACGGAAAAGCCTCCGAAGATGATCATCATATGTTGGAGGTGGTGCACCACCAGGTTGACGTCGGCGATGGCGTCCACGGGCCCAAGGACCGCGATGATCGTCAGAGCCACGCCCACAGAGATGAAGGCCAGCGCCTTCCTCCTGCTGCGGTCCATGTCTCCTCATGGGTTTCGCGGGAGGAGTGCATTATAACAATTTGGCAAGTCCGGACTCAGGCCGACGAACCCTTTCTTTACATGCCCTCCTTGGGCTGCGGCGCCGAACGCACGGTATAAACGGTAGCGGGCACCGAAACCTGGACGAGAAAGGATTGAGCCGCACAGCTCCTCTAGGAGGAATCAGGGTCGTCGACCTCACACGAGCCTTGGCAGGCCCCTACTGCACCATGATGCTCGCCGACCTGGGCGCAGAGGTGATCAAGGTGGAGGCCCCCGGAGCGGGCGACGAATCGCGCTCTTGGGGTCCGCCCTTCGTCAGCGGCGAAAGCGCCTATTTCATGAGCGTGAACCGCAACAAGAAGAGCCTGGCCCTGGATCTGAGGTCGCCTGAAGGTCGGGGCGTGCTACACAGGCTGGTGGAGGATGCGGACGTGTTCGTCGAGAACTTCAGGCCCGGGACGGCCGCAAGGCTTGGCGCAGGCTACGCCACCATGAAGAGGCTCAACCCCCGCCTTGTCTACTGCTCCATCTCGGCCTTCGGGCAGACCGGGCCCCGCCGAGGCATGCCCGGCTACGACATCATCGCCCTCGCCCTGAGCGGCATGATGAGCATCACCGGAGAGGAAGGGAGGCCTCCCGTCAGGATGGGCGTCCCAGTCTCTGACATAGGAGCGGGGATGTTCGCTGCCTTCGCTATAGCCGCGTCCCTTCTAAAGCGACTCAAGACCGGAAGGGGGGAGTACATCGACGTAAGCCTCCTGGAAGGCCAGCTTTCTTGGCTCACTCATCAGGCTGGGTCATACTTCGCCACCGGGGAGGTTCCAAAGAGGACGGGGTCGGCACACCCCTCCATAGCACCATATCAGGCCTTCAAGGCCAGCGACCTCTATTTCATCGTGGCCGTCGGGAACGACGCCCAATGGCAAGCCTTCTGCGCTGCCCTTTCTCTTCCGGGGCTCCTGACCGACCCACGGTTCGCTACGAACTCTCAGCGCGTAAGGAACAGGGAACTCCTGGAGGTTGATCTTATGGGCATCTTCTCCAAGGGGACGGCCTCTCACTGGGTTGGGCTGCTGAACGAAGCCGGCGTCGCTAGCGCACTCATAAGCTCGCTCGACGAGGCTTTGTCGGACCCCCAGGTCGCAGCCAGGAGGATGGTGCTTGAAATAGACCATCCCAAGGCCGGGCGGATCAAGCAGCTGGGCTCCCCCTACCGCCTGAGCGGGTCTCGTTTCTCGATTCGGTTGGCCCCGCCCCTCCTAGGGCAGCACACCGACGACCTATTGCGAGGCCTTGGATACTCGGCCAAGGCGAGAGCCTCGCTGAGAGCCGCAGGTATCGTAGCCTAAGCCTGGCTGGGCCTTTCGAGCCGATTCGTGGCATTTTCTCCATCAGCCAGAGCGATTTTAGGCATATTTATTAAGGAAAAGGAGGTCGAACGTTACAGTAAGGCTCAGCATGGCCTCCCTCTTGGTAAGAAATGGAACGATCGCAACCGCTTTAGATGTCTTCCAGGCTGACGTCAAGGCTGAAGACGGAGTAATCACCAAGATCGCATTCTCGATCGACGAGCCCGCAGACAGGGTGGTGAACGCGCAGGGAAAGATAGTCGTGCCAGGAGGCATCGACGGCCATACCCATTTCGAGATGCCGTCGAAGGGGACCGTGACGGCCGACGATTTCAGGACAGGCACCATCTCGGCCGCCGCCGGAGGGATAACCTCCATCATCGATTTCGTGACGCCGTCGGCCGGAGAGAGCCTCAAGGCGGCTCTCGAGAAGAGACGCGAAAGTGCTTCTTCGAAGGTCCTGGTCGACTACGGATTCCACATGGTCTACCGGGACTCGGCCACCCAGGCGATGCAGGAGATAAAGGAGATCATGGCAGCGGGTGTTCCCAGCTTCAAGATCTTCACGACGTACAGGGCCGACGGCCTGATGCTGGAGGATGGCGAGCTATTGGAGGTCATGAGGGAGGTTTCGTCGAACGGAGGACTCTTGGCGGTCCACGCCGAGAACAACGGCATCATAGAAAGGAACATCGAGCTGCTCCGCCGGGAAGGCAAGCTCTCGCCCGAGTTCCACCCCCAGAGCAGGCCGCAGATTGCCGAAGGGGAGGCGGTGCGCAGGATGATCACCTTTGCCGGATACGTCGGTGCCAATCTCTACGTGGTCCACCTTTCATCGAAGATGGGACGTGAGTCCATCAGGGATGCGCAAAAGGCCGGTCTCCCTGTATTCGCCGAGACCTGCCCTCACTACCTAGTGTTCAACGATTTAGTATACAAGCGCTCTGATGCGAGTCACTACCTGATGAGCCCTCCCATCAAGAGCGAGGAGGACAGGCTCGCGCTTTGGGAGGGGCTCGTCGAAGGCGACGTCAAGACCGTCGGAAGCGACCATGCCGACTTCAACTCGCAGCAGAAGGCCGCCGGGGGAGACGACTTCACCAAGATTCCCAACGGGGTCCCTGGCACCGAGGTCATCATCCCCGTGCTCTTTACCGAAGGTGTAGCCAAGAAGCGGTTCTCGATAAACAGGTTCGTCCAGGTCACCTCCACCAACGCGGCGAAGGCCTACAACATCTTCCCCAAGAAGGGGACCATCGCGGTGGGCAGCGACGCCGACATGGTCATCATCGATCCCGCCTTCAAGGCTAGGCTCACGGCCGATTTCCTTCACTCCAACATTGACTATTCGATTTATGAGAACTACTTGACCGATGGTTACCCCATGATGACGATTTCGAGGGGTGAAGTGGTAGTGGAGCAGAACCAGCTGGTGGCTGAGCAGGGGAGGGGGAGATTCCTACCTAGGAAGCCCTATCCCGGAAACCGCTCCCCCCTGTTCAACTGAGGCTCGCCGCCGCGACAACGCCATGGAGAATGGTCCGTCTACGTCTCTAGCGCAGGTCACAAGGATTCGCCATAAGGGCTTTATCCGCCTCTACGGGCTTGAGGTCGATAAACAATGCCCGCAACTGTTGGAAGACAGATGATCGAAAAGGCTGGACTGAACGTGGACCAACTGCTCAAGAAATTGAACAAGGCCCTCGCGGCCGAGATTACCACCTACTACTACTACACAGTGCTGAGGAACCATCTGATAGGTGAGGACCTCAAGGAGATCACGGAAGATGCCCGCCTAGAGGACAGGCTGCATTTTGAGGCCCTAGTACCACGGGTCTACGAACTCGGTGGAGACATCTACCGCGACATGAAGGATCTCCACGATGACGCGGCCTGTTCCGCAGCATATCTGCCTAAAGGCATCACAGTCAGCACAGTGCACAACGACGCGACCAACAAGAAGATACTGAAAGTGTTGTTGGATGCGGAACGCTGCGCCGTCAGGGTCTATACAGACATCTGCAACATGACCTTTGGGAAGGACCCGAGGACCTACGACCTTTCTCTGGCCATACTCCACGAAGAGATCGAACACGAATCCTGGTTCGAGGAGATGCTGGAGGGCAAGCCGTCCGGTCACTTTAGGCGTAGATATCCGGGCGAGGGTCCGTACACGCAGAAGTTCAGGCACATCGAATAGACATGGGAGGGGGCTCGTCCAGTCGCCCCCATTTTTCATTTTTGACCAGTAGGCGCCAAGTGTTTGAAATCGAAGAAGTTCATCGTCTGGGTCTGCACGATGGACGGAGTGGGCCGATGCGGAAGAAAGGGCGGCAAGGAGGTGCTCGCCAGGTTCAGGCTGGAAGTCGAGAGGAGAGGCCTATCCAACGTGATGGTGACGCCCAACGGCTGCACAGATAGGCACGACCATGGGCCCGCCGTCCTCGTCGACCCTGATGGAACGTGGTACTGTGGAGTGAAGCCGGATGACGTGCCTTCGGTCATCGAGGAGCATGTATGCGGGGGAAGGCCTGTCAAGAGGCTCGCCTGCCCCGATTGAACGCGGCGTGGCGCCCGTCCGCCCTTAGGATTGGAGCCTCGTCCTGGCTGCACAGCGAAGCTCGGGGCTGGTGCTAGACGGGCCATAGGACGGATTCATTTCGGCGTAGGCCTCAAAAAGTTCTCTCTTCAAGAGGATTCTTGAATTACTCTCGAAATGGCTCGGCGATTTGGTGCGATTACATACGCAGGCAGACTTATAAATTTCCGATAGGTTGAGAGACCGCCTAACATGAGAGCCATTGGAGCAACCGAATGACGAGGGCCTCACCGACGCTGAGGCGAACAGATATGCCCGCCAGATCGTCCTCAAGGACATCGGCTGGGAGGGCCAGATCAAGCTCAAGCGTTCTACTGTACTAGTCGCCGGCGCAGGAGGCCTCGGCTCTCCGATTCTGATTCAGTTGGCTCTCCTTGGAGTCGGGACGATCAAGATCATAGACAGGGACATCGTCAGCGTCACCGACCTCCACCGCCAGTACCTCTACAGGGAGTCGGACGCCGGAAGGCCGAAGGCGGAGGTGGCGGTGAAGAGGATCAGAGAGATGAACCCCTCGATCAAGGTGGAAGGTTACGCGGAGTCACTCTCTTACGACAGGCTCCTAGAGCTCCTTAAGGGTGTCAACGTCGTCATGGACGGCCTCGACGACATGAAGGGGAGGTATGCCCTGAACAGGGCCGCCTACAGGATGAAGGTCCCCTACATCTTCTCTTCGGCGCTGGAGATGTACGGCAACGTATCCACTATCATCCCGGGCGAGACCCCCTGCCTCGAATGCTTCCTTGGTGGGGTGAGCGACGACGGCGTCCGGAAATGCGCGGTCGTCGGTGTTCATCCTTCCTTGCTGGGGGTCATAGCCGGCGTCGCCATCTCGGAAGCCGTAAAGATAATTACAGGGGCGAGGCCTTCGCTGGCTTCGAAGCTTCTGCTGATCGACCTCCGGCACTTCAGCTTCGACTCTTGCGAGGTCACCACCAATCCGAACTGCCCGGTTTCCGGCAGCGGCACTAACCTCACCGACATACGCCCGCCTCTCCTAGAGAGGGCATGCGCCAGAGACGGGAGCGGGACCTACTTCGTCAACCCAAGGAGGACGCTGGATGTGGATCTCAGCAGGCTCGACGCCTTCGCCAGGGAAAAGGGCTACGCCGTGCTGAGCGAAGGCGACGTTTTCCGCACGCTGAGGCTGGACGACCTTTACGATCTGAGCATCTTGAAGAGCGGCACAGCCATGTTTAAGGTGAAGAAGCCTATCCTGGACATCGATGCAGCAGAAACCAGGATGAAGGAGCTCTACGAAGAGATTGTGGAGGAGGGCCTCTCCGTGCCGTGGAAGGAGTATGTAGCCTCCCCCGCGCAGGGCTGAAGCCATGAAAGAGAATAAACGAAAGATATATTAGAATTACAGGGGGTCGGCTGAATGTGAACGCTGCGGCTTCCAGACACACGACTTCAAGGAGGAGCAGGACGATGCAGATACATGTGCACTACTACGCCGAAGTGAGGGAGCTGGCAGGCCTGTCAAGCGAGGATGTCCGGCTGCCTTCCGGCTCCACGACCGTCGATCTCGTCGGCCGGGTTTTGAGGCTCCATCCCGACCTTGAGGAGGTCCGAGAGATGACCCACGTCATCGTCAATGGCACCATGGTCACCACCAGCCCCGTCCTTCACGAGGGCGACACCGTAGCCCTCATTCCTCCGGTACGCGGCGGATGAAAGCGGGAAGACCTCTCTGGGGGCCATCTCGAGGTCGAGGTACCCTTATAACGGCGAAAGCCTCTTCGAGACAGGGACTAGTGCTACTGATAGGTGACGGTTGAGGAATCCCTTTCTGACTCCGATGCCAACAGGTACTCACGCCAGATTGTCCTCTCTGATATCGGCTGGGAGGGGCAGCAGAAGCTCAAGGGCTCCACCGTCCTAGTAGTCGGGGCCGGAGGCTTGGGTTCACCTATCCTTGTTCAGCTCGCATCCATGGGTGTCGGCTCCATCAGGATTGTGGACAGGGACATCCTCAGCGTCACTGACCTCCAGCGCCAGTACCTCTACAGGGAGTCGGACGCGGGCCTGCCGAAGATAGAGGCCGCCCTGGTCCGCCTGAAGGAGATAAACCCGTCGGTGAAGGTTGAGGGATTCGCGGAGAGCTTGACCTACGAAAGCATGCTTGAGCACCTCAGGGGCGTCGATGTCGTGCTGGACGGGCTGGACGGCATAAGGGCTAGATACGCGGTGAACAGGGCTGCCTATGAAATGAAGGTCCCCTACGTCTTCTCTTCGGCGATCGAGATGCTCGGCTCCGTCACCACGATAGTGCCAGGGAAGACCCCCTGCCTGGAATGCTTCTACGGTGGCCTCCAGGAGGGCTCGGTACCAACCTGCGCCGTTGTAGGCGTCCACCCTGCGATACTCGGGGTCGTCGGGAGCATAGCAGTCTCCGAGGCGGTCAAGATAATGACGGGGGCCGAACCATCTCTTTTGTCCAAGCTGCTTATGGTGGACCTTCGCGACTTCAGCGTCGACACGATAAAGCTGAAGGAGAGGCCCTCGTGTCCCGTATCCGGGAGCAGCAGAAGGCCCACCAAGGTCTCGCCCTTCCTCATGGAACACTCCTGCAGGAGGGATGGGACAGGCACCTACTTTATCAACCCCAAGAGGGTCCTCACGCTGGACCTCGAAAGGCTGGATTCATATTCAAGTCACGAGGGGATACCGATCCTGAAGGGTAGCCCGCTCTTCCGCACGTTGAGGCTGGACGACGTCTTTGATGTGACTATCCTGAGAAGCGGAACGGCCATCTTCGCCGTCAAGAAGCCCATCCAGGACATCCACGCGGCTGAAAGAAGGATGAAGGCCCTGTTCAGGGGAGTTATGGAGAAGGGCCTGGGCGTAGGCTGGGACCAGTACGGGAACCCGAAAGCACACAGTTGAGGCCCATCTGGCCTGCCAGTTCCCCTTCATGGCGATTGCACCTTCGGTCATCGGGGAGCATGAATACAGGGGAAGGCCTGTCAACAGGTTCGCCTGCCCCTGCTGACGGGTGTTTATGCAGCCGGCGCTGCCCATCCCCTAGGAGCTGAAAGTGCGAGGGGTGGGGTTTGAACCCACGAAGGCCTACGCCAGCGGATCTTAAGTATGGGCACCCTCCGAACGGGCACCGCCCCCTATGGTCGCCACGGTGCGCTGGCTTTGGCCAGGCTTGGGTACCCTCGCAGCTTTGCCCAAGAACGAAGTCGTCTATTAAGCGTTTCAGGGACTGCCGCCTTTCGCAGCCACTCTACGAGGTAATGATTTAAAGGGTGATGCGTAGCTTCCTATTGGAAGCGGGCCCGTAGCTCAGCATGGTAGAGCGACCGGCTCATAACCGGTCGGTCAAGGGTTCAAGTCCCTTCGGGCCCATGTAATCTTGCTATTCTTGACCATATTCTTACATATCATGCGCAATTCATCTCTTGTTGTGACGGGTCCTATACACACGCCCTGAAGCGGCGAACAACTGGATTGGCCGCAATACTGGAATCCGTTCCTGGGCGGAATCTGTATCCAGTTAGAGGCGAATCCCCAACGGTGCGGACTCGCTTCTGGGACTATCTATTGGTGCTGTAATCAGGATCTCCTGCTTGTAGGGAGGGCGTGATGGGGGGGAGGAGCGGTCAAATACCAGAGGCCCTACAGGCAAGGCTGGTGCTGTTCTTGAAGTGGGTAACAAGAGAGAAGGCTAAGGTTGACCGAATAGCGTGCCCTTGGCTGATCAGGAACTTCGTGGACCATGACGCGGAGTTCCTTTTCGTCCCCGCCGACAAGGTCCTTGAAGTGGCAAAGAGCGAGGGAGCAATCCCCTACGACGTCAGCGGAGTGGAGCTGGGGCATCATGGAGACCAGTGCAGCTTCGATGCGATCGTTCAGAAGTACGCGGTCAAGGACCCAGCCGTCCTAGAGCTCGCCAAGGTCGTGCGAGGGGCCGACACGGCCAACAGGAACCTCACGCCAGAATCACCAGGCCTTAACTCGATTGCGGAAGGCTTCAGGGCCATTACCAAGGACGACTTCGACAATATGGCGAAGCAGTTCTACGTATACGACGCGCTCTACGCGTTCTTCAAGGCGAAAGCAGCGAAGGTGTAGCCGTTGCTCTGGGCGACGCGTCATGAGCCGCACCTGGACAGGTGCGCCTCCGCCTGGCTCATCAAGAGGTTCATCGATCCCGACGCCACCTTCGCGTTCGTGGGGAGGGACGAGGTCCCCCCCAGCGGCTCGATCCCGTTCGTGCTCCCTGGGGCGGAAGTGAATCCCGTGGAGGGGGTCTCTACCTCGTACGACGCCCTGGTGGCCAAGCATCATGTGACGGACCCCACGGCCCTGAGGATCGGGGCAATCATACATGACTATGAAGTGGACGCGGGAGAGGACGTGGCGAGGACTAGCTTCAGGGAGACGGCGGGGGTCTTCAAGGTGGTCAGAGGCATCGCTAGGACATCGAAGTCCGATCAGGAGACGGTGGCCGCTGCGCTTAGGGTCTTCGACTCGTTGTATGCCCAGTTAACGGCAGAGGCCGCGCAACGGGATGCGTTGAATTGAAGGCAGACGCCAAGTTCTTTTACGCCTTCTGCGTGGCGGGTTGCTTAGCCATACTCAGCTCGACGATGTCCAAGAACCCCATCTTGCCGTTGCTCTCTCAAAGCCTAGGTGCCCAAGGAGCAACGCTGGGTTTTATCGCGGCGGCCTCCACCATCCCAGGAATCCTCGTGAGCCTCCCCGCGGGCTCCCTTTCCGACCTTATAGGGAGCAGGAAGGTGATGTGGTTCTCCGCAATCGTCTTCGCCACGGCGCCCTTCCTCTACCTCCTGGTGACGACGCCTCTGGAGCTAATCATAGTGAGGTTCTATCACGGCTTCGCGACGGCGGTCTTCGTCCCTGTGGCGAACGCCGTGATCGTAGACCGTTATCCCCAGCGCAAGGCGGAGAGGCTCTCTCTCTTCTCGTCGTCGACCCTCGTCGGGAGGAGCCTGGCGCCCTTCCTCGGAGGGGGGATCCTCCTCTTGACGAACAGCGACTACCACGACGTGTACTTGGTCGTGGGCGCTGCGGGCGTGGCAACGCTTGTAGCCATCTTCGCGGTCTTCTGGCGGGAGACGGACGTCGTCACAACCGCCCCGCGACGGAGCTTGGGGCCCCAGCTGCGCTCCCTAGCGGGAGATCTTCACGTCCTAGTGGCCAGTTCGGTCGAAGGAGCGCAGTACTTCGTCTACGGCTCCTTCGAGTTCTTCATGGTGGCATACGCGCAGAAGGTGGGGCTGGGCGTGGGGGCCATAACAATAATCGCGGGGGTGCCGATAGTGACGGTCGTCGTTTCAAAGCCTGTGATGGGCGGGCTCTCTGACCGTCTCGGTCGCTTCTGGCCCATAACGGCAGGCCTGGTGATGACCTCGCTTCCCCTGTTGGTTATCCCTCTCACTTCGTCGTTCCCCATCCTTCTGGTGACCTCCCTCCTCTACGGCTTCGGCTTCTCGACGGCCACGTCCTCCACCACGGCCCTAGTCTCCGACATCTCGGGTAGCTCGGCCTCGGGGTCGGCGATGGGCTTCCTGGGCACAATAATGGACATCGGACAGGCGCTCGGCCCCATCGTGACTGGATACGTGGTCGCCACGTCAGTAGGATATGTTGGCGGCTTCTGGCTTCTGGCTGGAGCCCTCCTGGTCTTCGCAGCCCTCTTCACCCTTGCTTTCATCCCACGACGGCGATAGCTGTTTCAAGGTCGTCATAACTCCTTTCGGTCAGCCACATTCGCAGGTCCAAGCCTACGCGCTGAACCCTATTTCGTTGGCAGAGCAAAGTACTTGGGCAACCGTCTTCCGTTTCGCATCAACCTGTTCCCCTGATGGTAGCCTTTGGTCGCAGTGCTCCCGCTTCTAGCTGCAGCCGCCCTCGTCGGCGTGCTGCACATGTCAGCGCCTGACCATTGGGTTACCCTCTGCATGCTAGCTCAGACTTCCAAGTGGAGCACGTCCAGGCTTATGGCCGTCAGCTTGGTGACTGCCTTTGGTCACGTCGTCCTTTCCGTTGCGCTCGGACTCGCGGTCGTCCTTCTGGGAGTGGTGTTCACTCGAACATTATCTGAATACCTGACTACGGCCATAGGGGCTGTGATGCTCTTGGCTGGGGCATTCTACGGAGTGTGGGCTATCGTCTCTAATCACAAGGAGGACTACCAGAAGGAGGCCGAAGAAGAAGGAGCCAGAATAGGGAGGAGAGGGGGAAGGGGCGTTGGATACTTCGCGGTCCTTGGAGGAGCGCTTTCGCCTGACCTGAGCATCTTGCCGATCTTCCTGTTGGCCGTACCAATGGGACTTGGTTTAGCAATAGACACTGCCATAGTATTCGCCGTCGGTTCGATCCTTTCGCTGACCCTGCTAGTCCTGGTGGGCTCGAAGGGGTTATCGAAGGTATTCGCAAGGGTTCCTCCGAAGTACAACTACGCGCTCGTGGGCTTCGTAATCGCTGCTGTGGGCATTTATGTCCTGTATGCAGGGTAGGCGAAGCATGAACTGTTTCAGGAACGGTATCAGGAACGTATCATCTTGACAGTGAGAACCGTTTCAGCCAACCGTTATGTCCCTCACAGAACACCAGTCATGCAAGGTTGATGTGTTGATGTTAGACAGAAGGAGACTCGCCGCCGTTGTAGGAATAGTGTTGATGGGAAGCTTCGCAGTTGCCGCCTACGCTCAGAGCGCGGCCTACCCCCAGAACGGCTCATCAGGGCAGCAGGGGGGAGGCATGATGGGCGGGATGATGAGTCGAGGCACGATGGGTGGGGGTTATGTCGGACAGCAAGCGTCGACGACGGCAAATGGAAGCTCCAACGGCACGGCAGGATGGAACTGGCAAGGGATGTGGAGTTGGTGCCGCGGCATGATGTCGGACTTCGGAGGATAGCTCTACAACCAGACCTCCTGGCAACTCCCCTAATCAGACCAACATGACGAGATATTTGTTCCAGCCGTCCCTCCTCACCGTAGGAGGCTGAGTCTCACTCGGTTCTATTCTTCATCCAATCTACCAGGGAGACCTCATTGGTGTTCCCCACGGCCTTGGCCACCACAAGGTTCCTCTCTACCAGCCTCGCCACGACCCTGTGCACCTGAAGTCGGCTCATGTTAGTCTCCTTGACGATCCACTTCTGAAGGTACTTCCCATCATGCGCCCTCAGGACGTCCACCACCCTCCTCTCGTCAGGCTTGAGCGTCTTGAGCACGGCATCAGCGTTCTCCATCGAAGGTCGAGGCATAGCTGATGGCGGATGTTCGGCTGATGAACTCGCCGTTGGAAGAGGTGCCGTGCCGCCAAGAGCATTCTGACTAGGGCCCAACGCTGCGATGACTGGAGACCGAGGGAGAGCGTCTGGCGAGGCCTCCTTGACAGTCTTAATCTCAGGGACGACAATCGAGTAAACGGCGCCAGCCGCGCCCACCAAGATCAGCCCCAATGCAGCCAAGGGGATCAACCACATCAGGGAAGGATAGGAATACTGATTCCCCGAGAAGGGCGTCCACCAACCCATCATGCCCCCCGCTCCCATCATACCGCTGGATTGCGAAGAGGTCACGAAATATGGAGATGCCAGAGACACCGCCAGGTATGCGGCCACTCCCACGACCAATACGATCACGAACCAGCCTACCCTGTGCAAGGGTGTCGCTCACCATGAAGTCGGAAGAGAGCTAAAAACCTGACGTACGCTCAACCGAGTTACCAGACCCGATTTTACTGTCCGAAGTCGTTTTGTTATGTCTCCTTTACTGACAGAACCTTTCCAGTCGATTTACGGGAGTCCGATTTCTAGTGACTTTGAGTACCCAGACGGCCACGAATCCCTCCAGATCCGTTATCGGTCTCCAAAAGTCCGATTTGCGAACCCAAATGAGCACTAATCCCTTCGGGCCCACGAATATCCAACTCTTAAGTTATGGACTCAATGTATTGACCACGATGAAGGTGTGCCGCTGGTACTATGTTCAGGACCCCGACTACCTGGAGACCGCCTGAAAGTGGTCTTTGGTGTTATACCGTATCCGTCAAGAGGGGCGGGAGGTAGTGGGAGGTTTCCGGGGAAGGGTCCGGGCCGGAGAGGTGGCCGAGGGTAGAATTCTCCTCTCCGACTTGAGCCTGTTTTCTGTCTGTCCCCTCTATGGCAATAGCCTTAACGGGGGGGATCATGCCCCCCAAAAACCCCCAAAAACCCCCCCCCCCCCCCCCCA
>Ga0187857_10002597_pt1 | contig 15885 bp, 16 predicted proteins | sample June2016WEW_8_10_FD_132984 | JGI IMG/M metagenome (GOLD analysis project Ga0187857, IMG submission 132984) | Peatland microbial communities from SPRUCE experiment site at the Marcell Experimental Forest, Minnesota, USA - June2016WEW_8_100 | ecosystem: Environmental > Terrestrial > Soil >...
GAGCGCGGAAGAGATTCAACAGGTGTGCGAGGAGTGGGGCCGGCTGCGCAAACAGTTTGCCGGGCGGCCGTTGAAAGAGTTACAGGCGGCGCTGGTGCGGCTGGGAATTGCGTGGCGACCCGCATCGGAAGAGGAGTTGCGGGGCTTGGACGAAATTCTCACGCGCGGCAAGGCATGATATTCTGATGGGGTTCTAGGCCCGTAGCTCAGTTGGTTAGAGCGCTACCTTGACACGGTAGAGGTCTGGGGTTCGAGTCCCCACGGGCCTACCATCGTTTTCAATACTTTAGAGAGTTTTCTTCGGAATCCCAGAGAAACTTCACCTGTAATTCTTCACCTGTAAATTTGGTTCTCTTCATTTCGATACTTGGGATCGCCGAAAACCGGGACCGCGAACCCTGCAGAATCCGAACGCGAAGAACTGCTAGCAATAGACCTAGTGCTCCCTACTGATGCAATATCCGTGCTGTTTTTGGCCAATCACCTGCCATGAATTGTTCCACAGCCTCGAAAAAAGCGTCGCCACCTTCAAGCCACACCAGATGGCTCGCACCAGGAATGAGAATCAGTCGTGCATCTGACATCACCCGGGCCCACTCTTCGGTCGCATCCAGCGGCACCCTCGTCTCTGCTCCTTCGATGACCAGCGTAGGAATGTGTAGCGTGCGAAGCTCAGGCCGGATGTCGTACACGGCATCTCCCTCGTCAATAATGTCCATCGCTCGGTTCTGATGGCGGATTGTGGCAGGGGTGCCTGCACAATAGTCTCCCTTCATGCGGGAAAGTGCGTCTGGATCCACCACGTAGAACCGGAAGTAGATCCGCAGCCATTCTCGACACAGCGGTACGACTTCACTGTCAGGCCCGCTGGCCATACGACTCCAGATTTCATCTACCCGTTTTGCATTGGCTTCCCCAAGAAACTGGTTGGTGGCGATCCCTCGGGCCGTCGCGAAGGTCGACGTCGGCGGACCCGGGCTCCAGAGCATCAGCCGCTCGACGCGGTCTGGGTGCTTGTACGCATAGCTGGCGGCAACCCTGGCACCGAACGATTGTCCAGCCAACAGCATCTTCTGCAGGCCGAAGTGGACACGCACTGCCTCGACATCCTCTACGTATCGCGAGTACACCAGGCGCTCCTTGTCTTGAACGAGTTCCGACCGACCGCCGCTACGCTGGTCGATCATAATCAGCGTGTGCTCACGACCTAGCCGATCGATCTCATAGCCTCCGTCGTTCATATTAATGGGGCCACCGTGGAGATAGACCAGCGTCGGCTCCCCACTCCCGAGCTTCCGATAAAATAAACGGTTTCCGTCCGACCCGGTCAGGTAGCCTTCTTCGGTTCCCTGAGCAGACCCGGAGTAGGTCTTGGTTCCCTTGACCGTGAATGACGTCCAACGAACACCGTCCTGCTCAGCCTCTTGTCTTCCAGAGATGGACATTCGATCAGGGCTCAAGGTCCACGTATTGCGCACTGTTGTGATCTTTCCGTCAGGTCCGGTATCGGTCTCAGTCTCTGTGAAGGTCCCGTCGCCGAATTTCACGGTCGCGACCCAAGTCGTGCCCCCACTATCAAAGCCGGAATAAGCGTGGATTTTCCTGACCGGATCATAGTAGAGAACTTCCAGAACGTTCACCACGCGGCCCTTGCCTGCCCAAGTGCTATGGGCTTCCACAAAAAAGCCCCCAAGGATTCTGCGACAGTTCATTTTCCAGACCAGATTATATTCAGGCTCGGTCGCAGAATCCTTCGCGGTCCCTGTCATCGTCCAATCTCCGAGCCAGAAGTCCCACTGCTTTAACTCTGGCGGAGGGACTGCCGTTGGCATCTGTCCCCATGCAAGAGACGGCAAGCACGCACTTAGAACAAAAATCAGAATAACGATTCGCGTCATGACCGACCTCCAATTCGCAGGCTAGTCTCGAAATTGATGAATCGATTAAAAGAAGGAACCAGGACTCGCCTTAGCGGGTGTTGCGTCCCGTGGTGGGGTTGCTCTTCGGGGAGGCAAGTAGCGCCCTTCTATCGCATGTCAAGAGACAAAAGCGGTGACCCCCGTCACTTTGACTTTATTATCAAAGGAATCGACGCGGATGCTTAGTCTTAGGGTGGCGCGGTCCTGTGCAGCGGATCGCGGCGTACAGTTCCATACAACCTGCCGATATGGTTTCCTCACACGCTGGAAGGACGCTGACCCCGACATCCCCATCCTGAAACAAGCGAGAGCGGAGTACGCCAAGCTGCAATAACCAAGTGACCTGGAAGAAATCCGTATCGTTCTAGTTCACGGGAGTGAATTTCTTCACCTGCAATTTCACCTGTAAGAAGTCCGGCTTAGGCGTACCTACACGTGCTTAGGCGGCCCACATTACCCTGGAAGTTGTTGGCCGTAAATAATCACGCCGCTTTGACACGGTAGAGGTCTGGGGTTCGAGTCCCCACGGGCCTACCATCGTTATCAATCACTTAGCAAAAATCCGCAGAAAACTTCACCTGTAATTCTTCACCTGTAAACTGCCGTAAGCGGCTCCCTCGCGCTCCTCGCGGCCGTTCTCCCCGCGAACAACCCGGACCCGCACCTCTGATGTAGAATGAGACGGCCTGGGAAGGTTCCTGTGGACATTAAGCATAGCCGTCGCAGCTTTTTGCAAACTGCAAGCGCAGCCGGGGTAGCTGCTGCCGTTGGAAGAGTCGGTACCGCCGCCGTGCGTTCGAATCCCGATCAGGGCGTCCGCCGTTTCCAGTGCGTTCAAATTGACGTGTTCACATCGCACCGCTTAGAGGGCAACCCTCTTGCTGTGTTCACGGACGCACGCGGTTTGAGCGACTCGGAAATGCAAGGCTTGGCTCGCGAGACTAACCTTCAGGAGACGACGTTTGTACTTCCTCGGGACCCAGCAACCGAGCAGGAACAGGGAGTCAAAGTTAGGATTTTTGTTCCTGACGAAGAGATACCCTTCGGCGGACACCCGACTCTTGGTACTGCTATGGTGCTCCGCAACCTTCGGATAGCACGGGCAAACTCCCGAGCCACGGATGGCTCCTCCGTGGTGCTCGACCTCAAGGTGGGCAAAGTTCCTGTCGACTTTCGTGAGGAGACCTCTGGGAACGTGTTCGGGGAGATGCATCAGGTCGAACCTGTGTTTGGACCAGTTCATGACCGAGACACCATCGCGGCTCTCCTTGATCTGTCTCCCAGCGATATTTCCAGCGACGCACCGATCCAGTCTCTTTCTACGGGGCTGTTCTTTATCATTGTGCCGATCAAGAATCTGTCAATCCTTCAGCGTTTAACAGTAGCTCCACGAAAAGCGTATGACTACCTTAGCCGCCAGAAGCTACCTGGACGCTCTGATTTTTATTACGTCACGCGAGACACTGGCGACGCCACGATCGGTCTGCGCTCACGAGGGATCTTCTCCACCAGTGAAGACCCCGCTACTGGGTCTGGCGCAGGATGCACGGCGGCTTGGATGGTGCGATACGGAATAGCACGGCCAGAACAAACCGTTCACATTCTCCAAGGGGTGGAGATCAAACGTCCGAGCCACATTTTCGTCCGTGCAAGCAAAGACGGGGACAAAGTAACAAATGTCCGGGTTGGCGGTCATGCCGTAGAAATTATGGAGGGGACATTCTCGCTCTGAGCACGTCGCGCTAATCTGCATTTCCTACCTGTGATTCTTACCTGTGAAACCGGTATAAGGATTGTAGAGAGGATGTTCGATACGGTCTAAGTTGTTTTCTTTCCTATGGGTGGTAGGTTGACACTGTGGAGATGTGCTAGGCGGGCCTACATTGCTTCAGAGCGGTTCCTCGTCCCGGAGACGGACTGTCCTCGTTTTTCTGGTGGTAAGGGATAGGACAGGCCATATCGTCCCGGAGATGGCGCTCTCGTCCTGCTGGCAGCCATTTCTCGAAAAGTTGACCATAAGCTAGGTGAGGGGCAACCACCTTCCGCCCGTTTCGCAGCTACTCTCAATTCACCCTCGTCCGCGGAATCTGTGGGTAACTGGCAGGCTCAGCGATTTGATTGAGCTAGGAAGCGATGGAGTCGACGGCAGGTGGTGTCGAAGGAGCGCTGCTCTTCCTCCGAGTGGCTCGAAATCAGCGGCCCGCCGTCTTCATGGATATGGTCTCGGAGCACCCTCTCGACCGGCACTCTTCTCAGAGAAGGGGTTTGATTCAGTTAAGATCGTTTTGGCTTGTTGTTTTCGTTTTTAGGAAAAATCAAAAAGGAGGAAACGACGATGCTTACAAAACAGACCTATACAATGAAATGCCGGGAGACCGGATATACGGCCAAGGTGAACGTCATTGAGGTCGACGACGTGCCCGGCCACATCATCGGCGTGGGAGAATTCCCAGGCGTGTGGTCCTGTGATGACGGCAGTGTTGCCACCACCTCGACCAAGGACATGTTTGACTACATCAAAGGGAGTGGCAAGATCCATGGATATAACGTGGCCACTTTTGAGGACGGGTCCACCTTATGCATAAGGTATCAAGGCACCGCAACACCCGAGGCAAACGCGAAGACCAGCAGGTGGGAGGCCACGTGTGAATTCAGCAAGGGGACTGGCCGGTTCGAAGGAATCCAAGGGGGCGGATCGTTTACCGGCAAGCGCCTTGCGTCCACGCCAGGTGCCGGTGCTCAATATTACGTCGATTATGATCTCACCTACACTCTGCCTTCCAAGTGATTTTTGGCAATGAGAAGGGTTTCGTTTTCCGCTATATCTGGGGAGTTGGGCGAGGTCAATTGAACGGCATCGACATTCACGCGAACGTTGCAACGCGACGGGCTATTTGCGGTCCGCAACATGGAACCTGCATTTTCTACCTGTGATTCTTACCTGTGATAACGGTATAACGCTTGTGGAGATGGTGTTCGATACTCTCTAAGTTGTTTTCTTTCGCATCGGTGGTACGTTGACATGGTAGAGGTCTGGGGTTCGAGTCCGCACGGGCCTACCATTCTTCTTGTGTTGAGCGCTACCCGTGCCGCGTTTCGCTCTGCGCCGTTGTGCCTAGCGACTTGCACCCCTAGGCGACATGGTAATGGAGCTCTGCCTCCGACGAGTGCCAGCGTTCCCAAACTGATAGCACCCGATAACTGATTCCTGAACCTAAGCGCTCATCCCGGCCATTTTTCTTTTGAGGCGGCCAATCGGGCGGTAGAGCATTGGTATGCAAATGGAAGAGGTCTAGTGATCGCTAATACCAACTTCGGTATTTACACGTTTGCTTTAGTAGGGTTATAGTGGCTTCAGTTCCCTTTGACCCTTCCTTCGAATGCAGTTCCTGCCTGGTTTGACTGAGAGGTGCCTCGTGATTACTCAAGCGACTGGTTCCCAAGGGCAGTACTCCGTGCTACTCAGTGCATATCGCGATTGTGATGACGTATTTCTCTGCTGGCGCACGTTCGACAATGGTCAGCCCGAGAAACCCATCCCCGGCAATTTAGGTTTCATGATCGAACGGCAGCGCCAGGATCAGTACGGCAACTGGCCCGACCGGGACACCACGGAAATTCTCCGCAACCGTGTCGGCTTCACCGATACTCCGCCACAAGATCAGAATGAACAGTCTCAGCCCTGCAATATCTGGCCTTTTCAGCGCTACGACTGGACCGATCATGGCGCCAACAGCGGTCAGACGGTTCGCTACCGTATCTCCCCCATGAAGTTGCCCCCTGGCGGTATTGCCGGAACCACCCAACTCCAGCCGATTCTTACCACCGATTGGACCGACCCCATCCCGGTGACGGCTCTCTGTCCGAACGGCGTCTCCGCCTTCTTCAACCGCGGCAGCGTCATGTCTCAATACGTCGCAAGAATCGCCCGCATGAACAACTGGACCCCCCGGCAGATCAAGCAACACGTCCAGGATTTGCAGGAACCTCTGCGCCGGTTCCTCTCCGGCGAATTGCGCCTCGCCCTCCTCAAACTCGTTGACGAGGCCATCGATAACTTCTCATTTTCCCTCTACGCCGCACTCTACGAGCTGGATGACGAAGAACTTATCGACCGCCTGAAAAAACTCGGCAGCCGTGCTCATGTGCTCCTCTCCAACGGCTCGGACAAAAGCGGCGATGGGAACAGCAAAGCAGCCACCGAGTTGGGTGACGCCATCGATCTCAGCCGCCGTATGCTGGCTTCCAAGGGCCTGGGCCACAACAAGTTCGCTATCCTCTACGACGACAGCCGGCACAAAGCGCTCAAGGCCTGGAGCGGCAGCACTAATTGGTCCACCACTGGCCTCTGCACTCAGCTCAACAACGGCATCCTGTTCGACGACAAAAAGATCGCCGACGTCTACTACCAGCATTGGCTCGCTCTCGAAGCTGCCCACAATGACTTCACTCCCGCGCTCATGACCGCCAATAACGCCTCTCCTTACCAGCCCGGCAACGGTACTTCTATCTGGTTCACACGTGTCGCCAAGCCCGCCGCTGGCAAGCCCTGGGCTCGCGATATCGTGGCCCTAACGGATGTCGTCAATAGCGCCAAGGAAATGGTGCTCTACGTTATGTTCGAGCCGGGCGAGGAGCCCCTCGAGACCACCCTCCAGCAGGGCAAGAAGGGCCTCTATGTACGTGGCGTCGTCAGCACTCTCGCTTCCTCAGCGGAAGAGAGTTTCTCTCTTTCCGGGGTAGACACCAAGTCCAAGGAATACAAAACGGAGCTCATTCAGCCGCAGGGTGTGGCTCAGGATTTCGCCTCTTGGATCAAGGAAGTCACTCGCGCGCAATTCCTCTATCCCAACACCAATCCCGGCATCGGCCACGCCATCACCCACGCCAAGATGATCGTCATCGACCCGGGGACCGAGAACTGCAAGGTCGTCACCGGTTCCCACAATTTCTCCAAGTCGGCCAGCCTGAACAATGACGAAAACTACGTGGTCATCGAAGGCAATCGACAGCTTGCCGAAGCCTATGCGGTTGCCTGCATGTCCACCTACGAGCACTACCGCTGGCGCGCCTACCTCCAGGATCAATTCAATGCCGGGAAGAAACCTTGGAGTCACTCGGACGATGACCCGGCCTGGCAGCAAAAGTATCTTGCGAGTGTCCAGCTCAAGCAGCATCTTAAATTGTGGTGCCGGGATAGAACGGGCGAACCTCCGCAGCCGAAGAAAATGGTCAGATCAGCGGGCTACGCGCACACTTAGTCTGCAGGGCATTGCGACGCTGCTAGAAAGTTAAGATCGGGTAACCGATGTCAAATAATCTGCTTGATCAGAGAGCCAGCAGTTTCGTCCTGTGGTCACCACATCAACCGACCGCGGGGCCTACCCTGGTCCTCGGCAAGTTTCAAGAAGGCGCTCCACCTACGCTCACAAACAAGCAGCGGTTCGATTTGAAAGCGGTTGACGGAGTCTCCGGCCTCTGGTCGATTGCCGCAACGGATTGCAGCCTCCGCGATGGTCAGGTCTACCACTACTGGTTTGAGGTGGACGACACCCTGCCAGGCCAGGCCAACCCGCGGATCCTCGTTTGTGATCCGATGGCTCTTACGACGGACTGGCGCCTGTGCGCCGAGAACCAGCCGTCCGCAGTCGTGATGTTTTCTCAAGGAAAGCTTGTGCCTTGCGATCCGGACGGCAGTCCAGTCACAAACCCGGAAGCAGACGCCATGAAATCTCTTCCAACGAACAACCAAATGGTCATCTACGAACTGCCCGAGGCTTGGACTCGGCAGCCGCGTGGAGGCGGCATCGAGCGCGGCGTGGGGACTTTCCGCGACATTCAAGCGCTGGTGGAAAGTGATGCGGAGGGAGCAAACTTCTCCGACTTGGGAGTCACTGCGCGCGGCAATACCTATTTACTGAACCTGGGCATCAACGCGGTCGAGCTTTTGCCACCGGCGGATAGGATCTTTTCGCGCCAATGGGGTTACGGGACTTCGCATTTCCTTGCCCCAGATTTTGAGCTTGGGATTCCAGAAGGCTACACCTGGCCGACAGCTAACGCCGACTTGCGACGCTTGGTGGGGGCGTTTCATCGTCACGGGATTCGTTTGTTTGACGATGTGGTGTTGGGATTCGCTCGCGAAGGGCCCTACCAACACATCTCGTTCGACGAGTTCCATATTCAATTCGATCCCAGCCATCCTCCGAACGATCCCGACGCGTGGTCTTCGCGGCCCAATGAAGTTCGCCATGATTGGGGCAGCAAGCTTTTCCGCTATGTCCGGCAGTGCCACACCTATGATCCCACCGATGGCACGGTTCACGACCACGCACCGGCACGCGCGTTCATGTACACGTATGTGGTGCGTTGGATGCTGGATTTTCATATGGACGGGCTGCGACTGGACAGCGTGGAAACGGTCGCGAACTGGGATTTCGTTGGCGCTTTTACCAGCGGGGCACGCAATGCGTTCAGGGCACGCGGCCAAGCGCAAGGCATTGCTCAGAATGATGCCGATGCACGATTCCTATCGGTGGGTGAAGAACTGAACCTGCCCCTCGACCTGATCCGCCAAGGCCAAGTGGATGCCCTGTGGAACGACAACTTCCGCAAATTCCTTCGCCCCGCTCTTCTGGGGCAGAATGCGGATGGCGAACCGAGCTTCGAATGGACGGTCCGGAAAGCCATCGTGCTATCGGCGTTACGGAAGTAGAAATTACCCGCATTGTCGCTACCCGGCAGTGTCCGCACTGTCACGTATCTCTCGAAGAGTTGGCCGCTGAGCAATCGGTAGCCACTGCGCTGGAATCGGCGTTGTTTGGGCAGGAGGATTAAATGGGTGATTATTCCGCCGCTCCCTCCGCCAAGTCTTGGAACGGTAGGCGAATCCAGTAGCCGTCCTTCTACGCGGCGTCCTCCGGACTATCAGACCCTGAAGGTAAGGGGATTCGCAAAATGCAATGCTACAATTCGACCGGAAGAAGTCGTTCGCACCACACACCCACGCCAGCGCAGAAGCACCGCATGAATTCGCTGCGCAATTGTGCACGGCTGCTCGCTCGTGAAATCCGAAGCACAACGCCCACTGGTCCCAACCAGACGCTTGCCGTTCGTCATGTTGAAGACGCTCTCATGCGCGCCAACATGGCCATTTTGGAGGACACGGCGGAGCAATCATGGACCGTCTACTTCGACCTTGAGGACTCAGGAAGTTATGTATTCCAGGATGGCCAGCTGTTTCGTGAAGAGCCGGGCGGCACGTACATACCAGTTTCTAGGGTTCGGAAGAGAAGTACAAATTAGGAGTGATAGTTTGAACTCGATCTAACGGACAACGCCGCCGAGTCGGAAGTTGCCCGGACACCGAGTAGCATTCCCGCTCGGAGTTCCCAAGTTCCGGTTGGACGATCATCCGGGACCATCCCATTAGTTCTCGCGCGGCGGCTCCAATCGAAATGCTGAGTGAGGCGTCACAACCTCCGGTGCTTCGTTGACTTCTCGCAATGACAAACCTACGATTCGTCTTGGGGGCGAGCAAGAAAGGAACCTCTGCCTGTGAGTATCCCGGCGAGTGAACCTTGGATCAGCGTCGGCCGCGCGCCCGGTCATGCCCTGGACCCTCTTGACGCTTCAGTCATTCAAGACATTTGCGAAACGAAGGCAGACGTTTCAAGCTGGGCTGGCTGTTCAGCCCAGCAATCCAGATTCCTAATTTGTTTAGGAAGCCAAGTCGTCGCGGACTATGGTTACGTCTTTTCCATCCGCGACCTAACCTGAGCCGCGGTCCGAAAGAACTCAGGAGTTGGAGGTCATCCGTGCTAGCCAAATGCCCTCGATGTCATTCCGACATTGCCCCTGGTTCCCAGTTCTGCGATGTGTGCGCCAAGAGAACTGATGCTGACGCCGGAGACTCTGACTCTCAGACTGTGAGTATCTCCGAATCCCCGGGGGAACTGCACCTCGGAGCAACGCTTAAGGGGAAGTACCGAATCATCGGAGAAGTTGGCCGCGGCGGGATGGGGGTCGTCTACAAAGCGGAGGACATTCGACTCAGGAGAACGGTTGCTCTCAAGTTCATCACTTCGCCATCAGCTATGAGTTGGGAGGCTCGTGAACGCCTCCTCCACGAGGCGCAAGCCGTCTCCGAGTTGGATCATCCCAATATCTGCACTGTCCACGAGTTCGACAAGACAGAAGCCGGGCAGATGTACATTGTCATGGCGTTCTACGGTGGGGAATCCCTGAAGAACAAGATCAGGCGAGGACCTCTCACAGTTGATGAAGCGATCGAAACCACCATTCAGGTGGCGCGAGGTTTGGAGAAGGCTCACCACAGAGGGGTCATTCACCGGGATATCAAACCTGCCAACATCTTGATCACCGAAGACGGCATAGTGAAAATCGTGGACTTCGGACTGGCAAAGCTAGCCGGAGCGACGCACGTGACCAGAATCGGAAGCACCCTGGGAACTGTCGCCTATATGTCCCCGGAGCAGGCCCAGGGGAACCACGTTGACCATCGCACCGACTTGTGGTCGCTGGGAGTGGTCTTGTATGAAATGTTGACCGGCAAGTTGCCCTTCAAAGGAGAGCATGAGGCCTCGGTGCTCTACTCGGTCATCCATGAGCAACCACAACGACTTAAGACTGTGAAACCAGATGTTCCTCCAAAGTTGGAGCGAATCGTCTATCGCGCTTTAGAGAAGAAGCCGGAATCGCGCTACTCTACCGCGGAGGAGATGCTGGAAGACCTGAAAAGATATCAAGACAGTCTTCGAAGTGCTGAAGCTAGGCCTTTCAATTTCGGATTACTTCTCCAACGGGCCCGAACCCCGCGGGTGGCCATTCCGGCGTTGGTCCTGCTTCTTGCTGTAGGCTTCCTTAGCTATTGGTTCATGCACCGCCAGGCCAACATCCGCTGGGCGAGGGAAGAAGCCCTGCCCGAGATTGCGCGGCTTATCGGGAAAAACGATGTCTGGCGGAATTTGAATGAGGCCTACACGCTTGCAGAAAAAGCGGAAGCATACATTCCAGGCGACCCCACTCTGGCCGAACTCTTCGCAAAATGCTCTTTCAACATCAACATCAGGACAGAACCTCCAGGAGCAAGAATCTATTTCAAGGAGTACAAGGATCCGGATAGTGAATGGAAATACCTCGGTGTCTCGCCTCTCGCAAACATCAGAGTACCGATTGGGATTTTCCGATGGAAGATGGAAAAAGAAGGCTATGAGACTGTTCTGGCTGCATCTTCCACCTGGGATGTCGCTATTTCCGCGAACAATGTGCTCGTTCCCTACAACCTGGTCCGGGTGCTGGACAAGAACGGAAGCGTTCCTCCAGACATGGTGCGGGTACTGGGAGCGAAAACAGACATCGGAGAATTGAATGATTTTTTTGTAGACAGATATGAGGTAACGAACAAGCGGTACAAGGTTTTTATCGACAGTGGCGGATATAAGGACAAAAAATACTGGAAACACGAATTCCTCGATGAGGAAAAAAACCTGACCTGGGAGAAAGCCATGGCCAGGTTTGTCGATGAAACGGGCAGGCCCGGCCCGGCCACCTGGCAGGCAGGAAATTATCCCGAGGGACAGGGCGATTTTCCAGTATCAGGTATCAGTTGGTACGAAGCAGCAGCGTACGCGGAATTTGTCGGCAAAACACTGCCCACCGGGCGCCACTGGGGTATGGCAAGGGGTGAATATACTCCGCTGATTCAGGTCCCGCAGTTGGGAGGGTACGCCGTCCTTGCTCCCTTCAGCAACTTCCGCGGGAAAGGCCCGGTTGCGGTGGGAAGCCTTCCAGGCATCACCTCCTATGGCGCCTTTGACATGGCCGGGAACGTGAGAGAGTGGAACTGGAACGAAACCCCCAAAGGAAGATTGATCCGGGGCGGCGCCTGGGACGACAACACTTACATGTTCGGCAGTTTGAGTCAGGCTCCTCCCATGGACCGCTCTCCCAAGAATGGTTTCCGATGCGCCCTTTACCCCGATCGGGAGAAGGTACCCGAAGCGGCATTCCAAAGGCAGGGCTTTCCCTCTGGCGGCCAAGTCGTAGACCTGTACAAAGAAAAGCCAGTGGCGGATGCGGTTTTTCAGGCTTACCGGGAGCAGTTTTCCTACGACAAGACGGATCTGAGGGCGCGCGTCGAATCGAGGCAGGAAAGTTCGGCAGGCTGGATCCAGGAGAAAGTAACTTTTGATGCCGCCTATGGCGGCGAGCGGGTCATCGCTTACCTGTTTCTTCCCAAGAACACAGCTCCCCCGTACCAAACCGTCATTTATTTTCCTGGTAGTGCATCGGTGTACCAAAGATCGAGCAACGACCTTGAAAACTATTATGAATTCCCGATTTTCCTTTCGTTTATCGTCGGGGACGGTCGGGCGGTTCTCTATCCTGTTTATAAAGGGACCTTCGAGCGCGGGAGCGATAGCTTGGCTGCGCTCATCGAAGGTACAGGGAATCCTCATCAAGCCGCGGAATTGCTGGTACAGCAGATTAAGGATTTCCGAAGATGCGTTGACTACCTGGAAACTCGGCAGGATATTGACAGCAAGAGGCTCGCGTACTACGGAATGAGCTGGGGTGGGGACCTCGGAGCCATCATTCCCGCCGTGGAGCCACGTCTCAAGGCGAGTGTTTTAGTGGGAGGAAGCATCTCACCTTCCCCACGTCCTGAAGTCAGTGCAATCAACTACGTAACCCGGGTGAAGATACCGACCTTGATGCTAAACGGGAAGTACGACACGCTGGCTCCTCCCGAGACAACCATTCAGCCGATGTATGACCGCTTGGGAACTTCGGCCCCGGACAAGCAACTGAAATTTTATGAAACTGACCACATCCCTCCCAGAAACGAATTCATCAAGGAGACTCTGGCTTGGCTCGACCGCTACCTGGGTCCGGTCAAGTGAGCTGGTTCAAAACCTCGCCGGATGGTCCCCACCCCTGGAACAAAACTAGGTCCGGCGGATGGCCGGGCGCTCTGCGCAAGGCAATCGAAGTCTTACTGGCGCAACGCAAGGTCAGGACAGGTTAAATTTCTCCTTACGGAATCGCGTACTTATACGCCGATTTGAATGACAAAGACCACGCCTTCGAGTGGCTCAAGACCGCATACCAGGAACACGATACTTCGCTGATCGCCCTCCGGACCGACTTCACGCTCGATTCCTGGTGCTCCGACTGATCCGACAGCAAGGAGCGCAAGGTCAAGGCCGATTGCAAATTAGAAAATTCATTTCCCCATACGCACCTGCCCGGTGCCTCCTTTCCGACATTGTCTGATGGCACACCTCCTCTAAGACGGCCAATCAATAACTTTCTTAGCTTTCCACCAAACTCTCAGCTTTACTTCTCGGAAAATCGCGCTATGGTTCGACTTCAGCACCAACTAGGTGCATGGAAGAGAAGCAATGGCGAAAAAGAAAAATCGAACACGGAAGAAGAAATCCGAACTCATTCAGCAAACTCCAAAAGCAAATCGTAAGACCGCTGTCCGCAAGGTGCGAGCCGCCGCTAAAGTGCAGCCTGAGGTAAAGACCCAAGCGACGGAGGCTGCTCCCAAACCTGAATCACAGCAGGGGTCTGCTAGTAAGAATCGCGCCGAGGGCATCCGGCTGTTCAAACTCGCAGGAAGGCCCACGCAAGAACAGTGCATTCTTGTCTACGGTGAGCGCGGACCACGAATGACATGGGCCGAGCGTGCCAAGGCGGGCGTACCAGCCGAGAAGTTCCAGGCTGCATTGGCCGCCAAACAATCGGAGCGGTAACAGGTGGCATGGGAAGTTGTCGTCTTTGATCCGCCGCCGGGTCACGAGGTTTGCGACTTCTGCACAGCCGAACCGACTTATCGGCTCTACGCTTGCCGAAATTTCATGTGGCTGGAACGAGCTATGTTCGCACATGAGTCCGTCGGCGCATGGTTTGCTTGTGAAATCTGCGCGGACTTCGTCGATGCGGGTCTCTGGACCGAACTCACAGAACGAGCGTTGGCTCAGTTCAAAAAGAGGCACGGCTATTCTCAAGACGAAGAACCATACTTCCGCGAACGATTCCGGGAGATCCATAAACTTTTCAAAGAGCACATGATCACGGAGGTTTGAAATGCTGATTCGCAACAACCGGGGAGAAGTGATCGGAGAGATCAACAGCAGCTTCACGGACAAGGGCGATCGCATTACCACGAACACTATCTATGATCGCGGCAATCCGGTCATCCAGCACATCAGCGTTCGTGACAATGAAGGAAAAGTCCGTACAACGAACGTGCTCGGCGGCAAGATTTTGCCATAGTCCAGATCCACGGGGAGGAAGGACCAAGTAATGCAAATCGGCGAGGCGCTTCGAACTGTCGTTGTTGAACCACTGGAGCTTCCGGTGAAGCAGTCGACACATGAACCCGAACCTGTTCCTGTCCCAGAGCTTGAGCCAGAAACGGAGCAGGTGCTGGTCGCCCGATGATCATTCCCGATTACATCATGCCTCTCGTCGGCTACCGCGTTTGGCGTTGGAACGACGCCACGGGGCTGAAGTCGCTTAACGGCGAGCCGTGGCTTCCGGGCCGGCCGTTGGCGGCGGGATGCCGGGTTGCTGCTCACGAACTCCCGCACTCGGACTGCACTTGCGGCGTGTACGCGGCCCGGAACCTTGAGCACCTGCGCCAGTTCGGCTACGAGCAGCGCGGTATCCACGGCGAAGTCTACCTGTGGGGAACGGTTGTGGAGCACAAACTTGGCTGGCGTGCTCAGTTTGCGTATCCAAAGAGTTTGTTCCTGCCGCCCAATGCATTCCCGTTCAAGCTCTCAGAAATAGACGCCCGGCTGAAAACGCTCATTGCGTTTGGAGCTGACATCTTCCTACTTGGCGATCACGAGAGCATTCGTTTCTGGAATAACGATTCAGGCTTTGACGCGGCGGGACTGGATTACCTCATCAAAACACGCAAGGAGTACTACGTTCGGCGCCAGCGAGAGAGCACGCTGAAAAATGGCGACCGCGTGGCAGTACTCGGCCAGGGAATCGGAGTGGTTGAGCAAATTGAAGGCAAACAGGCTCTGGTCGTGTTGGGGAAGCGGCTCGAGCTGAGGATTGCCCGCAAGGACATCGTCCTGAATCAGCAGTACTCGCGCTGGGAATGCGAAGCCAACAACGTCCGAGAGAACAACTCCTCGCGGGAACTGTCACTCATCTGATGCTCGCTGCTCACCGTGTATTTGATATAGTTCGGTTGACCACACCCGAGTACCGAAGTTATCGGTAAGACCCCATGCGCCTTCAGCGCACCACCAAGGATGAAAACAGGCCCGTACTGCAGAAGCGTCGCAATGAATACAAAAAACTTGTGCCTATTTTCACAGCACACGACTAACCGCGCACAAGGACGGGTCAGTCCGCACGAGCGCTCTACGATTTTATTTCAGCCTACTTCTGAGCAAGTTGACGCATCATTCCAGCGGCATCGAAGATTTCCCATTCCTCGGCGACCTTACCGTCGGCGATGCGGCTGATAACCATCCCAATCAAGCGGATTTGCTTGCGCGTAGCAGGAATGCCCATGAAATCCCCGAGATGGGTGCCGCAGAATGTCCAGCGCCACGCCACCTTGTCCCCTTCGGCGACCATGTCGTCAATGGTCCAATGCCCATCGGGGAATCCCGCCAGCACCGAAGGCTGGAATCGTTTGTAAGCTTGAAGGTCGAGTTCCCCGACTGATGGTTCGTGCCATACATAGTCAGCCGTTAGCAACTCATCCAGCAGGGACATATCGTTCTTGGCAAGACATTCCTCAAGATAGCGCCGGACTAGGGCCTTGTTTTCATTCGACATCGCAGTGCCTCCCGAAACTGATGTGGCTAGGGGCAAGTACTTACTGCAAACGGTCAGGGATCATGGAGGGAAGTTCATGCGGCGCAGCAGGTCCTGGAAGCGCGGGTGACTGCGAAGCGGGTCGAAA